>OEPS010000325.1_pt1 | contig 17356 bp, 14 predicted proteins | sample 1539411 | NCBI WGS metagenome assembly OEPS01 (sample SAMN02671747, study PRJEB22543) | soil metagenome | biome: bacteria | place: China:Hunan Province, Lengshuijiang City | collected 2012-10-15 | depth 0.08m m
AGTTGGCGATCATGCCGTCGTAGGCGGCAGTGTGCTCGAACGCCTTGAGCATCAGGTCGAAGCGCTGAGCGTAGGTCAGGCCACCAGCCTTGAGGCTTTCCAGGACCTGAGCGTAGTCGCTGGCGTTGACCACGATGGCGACGTCTTTGTGGTTCTTGGCTGCCGAACGGACCATGGTCGGGCCGCCGATGTCGATGTTCTCGATGGCGGTCGGCAGGTCACAGCCCGGCTTGGAGATGGTGGCTTCGAACGGGTAGAGGTTGACCGCAACCAGGTCGATCGGCTTGATCCCGTGTTCGGCCATGATGGCGTCGTCGGTGCCGCGACGGCCGAGGATGCCGCCGTGGATTTTCGGGTGCAGGGTCTTGACCCGGCCGTCCATCATTTCGGCAAAGCCGGTGTAATCGGCAACTTCCACCGCGGCAACGCCGTTGTCCTGGAGCAGCTTGAAGGTGCCGCCGGTGGACAGGATCTCGACGCCGAGCTGTTCCAGCTCACGGGCAAATTCAAGGATCCCGGTCTTGTCGGAGACACTGATCAAGGCGCGGCGGATCGGCAGGCGGGTAGTCTGGTCGGTCATTTCAGATTCCATAACGCGGTGGAGTCAGCAAAAAAGGCGACCTCATCGAATGGGAGCCGCCTTTTCTGGTTTGGATGCTTGCTTACAACAAATCGTACTGCTTAAGCTTTTTTCGCAAGGTGCCGCGGTTGAGTCCGAGCAGCTCACTGGCCTTGGTCTGGTTGCCCTTGACGTAATTCATCACGCTTTCGAGCAGCGGCGCTTCGACTTCCGAGAGCACCAGGTTGTACACGTCCGTGACGGCCGCGCCCTCGAGATGGGCGAAATAGTTGTGCAGCGCCTTTTCCACACTGCCGCGAAGGGTCTGGCCCTCTTCGCTCGGTGTATTCAGGTGCTGTTTCAAGTTGACGTTGTCGCTCACGGGCGTTGTTCCACTCACTAAAGTCTCGGTCATCATCGTCATGCGGCCACCCCTTGTCCGTCCTCTGTCTCAAGGCTCTGTTCACGCTCGCGGAAAAAACCGCGAACGTCGGCGCACTGCGCTTGCGTATCTTCCAAACGATTGAACTGGGCGCGAAACTCCCTGGCGCCCGGAAGCGTTGCCAGGTACCAGCCGACATGCTTACGGGCGATGCGTACGCCCATCACATCGCCATAAAAGGCGTGTAGCGCGGCCAGGTGCTCCAGCAGAATGCGTTCCACTTCTTCCAGCTGTGGCGCCGGTAATTGCTCACCGGTGCGCAGGTAATGCTCGATCTCGCGAAAGATCCATGGCCGCCCCTGGGCAGCCCGGCCAATCAACAGACCGTCGGCTCCGGTCGCTTGAAGCACGGCCCGAGCCTTTTCTGGCGAAGTGATATCGCCATTGGCAAATACCGGGATCGACACCGCCTGCTTGATTGCCGCGATGGTGTCGTACTCGGCGTCGCCGGTGTAAAGGTCGGCACGGGTGCGGCCATGTACCGCCAGCGCCTGGATACCAGCCTGTTCGGCAATCTTTGCCACGGTCAGGCCGTTTTTGTTCGCCCGGTCCCAACCCGTGCGGATTTTCAGCGTGACCGGTACATCCACAGCGGCAACCACCGCGTGGACGATCTCACTGACCAAGGCTTCATCTTTCAATAAAGCAGAGCCTGCAGCCTTGTTGCAGACTTTTTTTGCCGGACAGCCCATGTTGATGTCGATGATCTGCGCGCCAGCCTCGACGTTGGCCCGGGCCGCAGCTGCAAGCATCTGCGCGTCTCCACCGGCGATCTGTACCGAGCGCGGCTCGGGATCACCTTCGTGAATCATGCGCAGGCGCGACTTGCGGCTGTTCCACAGGCTCATGTCACTACTGACCATCTCCGACACCACCAGGCCTGCACCCATTCGTCGGCATAGCTGACGAAATGGTTGGTCCGTGACCCCGGCCATCGGCGCGAGGATCAGGTTGTTCTGCAGTGTGTATGGGCCGATGCGTACCGCCGACATAGGAGTTCCCTGTTGTGGGGCCGGATCATTAGAGTTCGAAAAAGGGTGGGCATGATACCCGCTCTCGGTGACCGGATAAAGATCGATTTGGATAAAATCTGAACAGCTGCGGCGTTATGACCTTCAGCTACAAGCTGAAAGCTTCAAGCCTCAAGTAAAAGCAGATCGGCGTTTCGGCCAGCTTTTTCTTGGCGCTTGAAGCTTGTCACTTGCGGCTGCTTCACTCTGGTGAGCGGAAGCTCAGGCTGTAATTGACCGCCTTGGGTCCCGGATCGAGGATATCCAGGGCGATGTGGATCGGCACCTGGCTGGGCATTTCGCCCTTGCCGGCCAGTTCACCGCTCAGATACTCGGCAGGCTTGAAGCGTCGGCTGGCAATCAGCTGGCCGTTGAGGTCGGCAAAGCGCAGCTCCAGCAGCGGGAACGGCTGGGTGAACGGTGCGCGGTTGTAGATGATCGCATCGACGATCAGCGCGCCATTGAAGTCCGGGTGGCTGCGTACCACCAGATTGCTGCTCTTGATCCGGGCGATATCGACGCGCGACGGTACCGTGCAGCCTACCTGCGGGCAGATCTGCTGGAACCAGGGGCGGTACTGGTCCTGGCGGGCCAGTTCGTCAAAGTGATACCAGATGTACTGGCCCGCCAGGGCGGCGGCGGCCAGCAACACCAGAAAGATCCACAGCAGGCGTTTGCCCCAGTGGGTCTTGGGTTTTTGCCAGTCCAGCTGGAGCGGGTCGTCGACCAGGTCGAGCAGCGGCTCTTTGCGCGCGGGCCGACTGGACATCGGGCCAAGTCCGGGCTCGTGGCGTTCGTTCTGGTCGTTCGGCAGCTCATCCAGGTCGTCATCCGGCTCTTTCGCCGACAGACGCTCTACAGGGGGCTCGTCGACCTCCGGCGCTATCGCGTGAGGGTGATGCGGTACGTCGTCCAGATCATCATCCAGTACATCCGGGGTCAGTGACAGGGACGGCTCCGTGCGCTCACCCGGTGCTGGCGCGAGGTCCAGGGGCTCCTGTTCGATCAGCGGTGGTTGTGGCTCATCGAGCGTATCGCCCTGTGCTTCACGCTCGCTGGCCGGGGTGCTGAACAGGCTGTCAGGCCAGTGCTGGTCGTCGCTTTCCGGTTCGTCGCGGTGGGCGCTGAGGCTGTCTTCACGCGGGGCGCTGGCCTTGAACTCGGTGGTCGGCTGGATTTCACGTTGCTCAAGGCGCGCCAGTTCCTGGTCCAGGTCCAGTTCGTCGAGGTCCAGCTCGCTGGCGCTCCACTCGCGTTTACCGACCGGGGTTGTTGGCTCAGGTGCCACTGGCTCGGGGGGCGCGGGTTCAACAGCGGGCTGTTGCCCCGCACTTTGTTCCAACAGTTGCTTGGCGGCGTTGAACACCTGCAGACAGGCGCCACAACGCACCACGCCGCGAGCCACGCTCAACTGATTGTGGTTGACGCGAAAGCTGGTCTGGCAATGCGGGCACTGGGTGACGAAACTGTCGGTCATGCGGCGGTCCGGGTTGTACAGATAATTATTTTAGGCGCAGTTAGCGGCGGCGACCACTGATGCGTACCCAGCCGTCACGAACGCTGATCGGGTCCAGGTCGAAGTCCTTGGCGTAGGCCGCTGCGACTTCTTCGCCCTGTTCGGCGAGGATCCCCGACAGTGCCAACAGGCCACCCGGGCGTACCAGGCAAGACAGTTGTGGCGCCAACGAGACCAGCGGTCCGGCGAGGATGTTGGCGACCAGCACATCGGCCTGCATGGCCGGCATGTGCTCGGGCAGGTACAGGGCAAACTTCTCGTCGGCAATGCCGTTGCGCCCGGCGTTGTCGCGGGAGGCTTCCAGGGCCTGGACGTCGATATCGGTACCAACTGCTTCGCGAGCGCCGAGCAGCAGGGCGGCAATTGCCAGAATCCCTGAGCCACAACCGAAGTCGAGCACTTGCGTGTCTTTCAGGTCCTGACCGTCGAGCCATTCCAGGCACAGGGCAGTGGTCGGGTGGGTACCGGTACCGAACGCCAGGCCTGGATCGAGCAGCAGGTTCACTGCTTCTGGTTCCGGTGCGGCATGCCAGCTCGGCACGATCCACAGGCGCTGACCGAAGCGCATCGGCTGGAAGTTGTCCATCCAGCTACGCTCCCAGTCCTGGTCTTCGATGACTTCGGCCTGGTGCTCTGGCAGCGCCGCACCGGTCAGCAACTGCAGGTGCGCGAACACTGCAGCGGCGTCGGTATCGGCTTCGAACAAGGCTAGCAGATGGGTGTGCGACCACAGCGGCGTGGTGTTGAGGTCGGGTTCGAAGATCGGTTGATCTTCGGCGTCCATGAAGGTGACCGAAACCGCACCTACTTCAAGCAGGGCATCTTCATAGGTTTCGGCTTGTTCCGGGCTGATGGCCAGACGTACTTGCAGCCAAGGCATGGCGGGCACCTTTGGAAAAATCTACAGGGGCAGCCCTAGGCTGCGAGAAGCCCGCCAGTTTACTTGAGTGTGAGGGGTTTGTGGAAACAACCCGGTTTGAGCAGGCCACCCCAAAAAAAAGACCCCGGCCACTGGCCGGGGTCTTTTTTACATCACCTGCTGAATCACTCCTGGTTAGCCAGTTTGTGTTCCAGATAGTGAATGTTGACGCCACCTTTGCAGAAACCTTCATCACGCACCAGGTCGCGGTGCAGCGGGATGTTGGTCTTGATACCGTCGACGACGATCTCGTCCAGGGCATTGCGCATGCGTGCCATGGCTTCGTCACGGTCTTTGCCGTAGGTGATCAGCTTGCCGATCAGCGAGTCGTAGTTCGGCGGAACCGCATAACCACTGTACAGGTGCGAATCGACGCGAACGCCGTTGCCACCCGGGGCGTGGAAATGCTTGACGGTGCCTGGGCTCGGGATGAATTTCTTCGGGTCTTCAGCGTTGATCCGGCACTCCAGGGAGTGACCGCGAATCACCACGTCATCCTGGGTGAACGACAGCTTGTTGCCAGCGGCGATGCTGAGCATCTCCTTGACGATGTCGATACCAGTGACCATCTCCGAAACCGGGTGCTCCACCTGAACACGGGTGTTCATTTCGATGAAGTAGAACGCGCCGTTTTCGTAGAGGAACTCGAAGGTGCCAGCGCCACGGTAGCCGATCTCGATGCACGCATCGACACAGCGCTTGAATACTTCCTGGCGGGCTTTTTCGTCGATGCCCGGGGCCGGTGCTTCTTCCAGCACTTTCTGGTGGCGGCGCTGCAGCGAGCAGTCGCGGTCACCCAGGTGCACGGCGTTGCCCTGGCCGTCGGACAGTACCTGAACTTCCACGTGACGCGGGTTGGTCAGGAACTTCTCGAGGTAGACCATCGGGTTGCCGAACGCGGCGCCGGCTTCGGTGCGGGTCAGCTTGGCCGAGGCGATCAGGTCCTCTTCCTTGTGCACAACGCGCATGCCGCGACCACCGCCGCCGCCAGCGGCCTTGATGATCACCGGGTAGCCGACTTCACGGCCAATGCGCAGCGCTTCTTCTTCGTCTTCCGGCAGCGGACCGTCGGAACCCGGTACGGTAGGAACGCCGGTTTTGATCATCGCGTCCTTCGCCGATACCTTGTCGCCCATCAGGCGAATGGTGTCAGCTTTCGGGCCGATGAAAGCAAAGCCGGAGTTCTCGACCTGCTCGGCGAAGTCAGCGTTTTCCGCGAGGAAGCCGTAGCCTGGGTGAATGGCGGTAGCGCCGGTCACTTCGGCAGCGGCGATGATCGCCGGGATGTGCAGGTAGGACTGGCTGGCCGAAGCCGGGCCAATGCAAACCGACTCGTCTGCCAGACCCAGGTGCATCAGTTCACGGTCAGCCGTGGAGTGTACGGCGACGGTCTTGATGCCCAGCTCTTTACAGGCACGCAGGATCCGCAGGGCAATTTCCCCACGGTTGGCAATCAGGACTTTTTCCAGCTTCGCAGACATCGTTGGCTCTCCGCGGTTCAAACGATGGTGAACAGCGGCTGGTCGAACTCAACCGGCTGACCGTCTTCTACCAGGATGGACTCGATCACACCGCTGGTTTCAGCTTCGATGTGGTTCATCATCTTCATGGCTTCGACGATGCACAGGGTGTCGCCTTTCTTCACGGTCTGGCCGACTTCAACGAAGGCTGGCGAGCTAGGCGAGGCTTTGCGGTAGAAGGTGCCGACCATTGGCGAACGGGCAACGGTGCCGTTCAGTTTTGGCGCGGCTGGCGCTTCGGCGGCGGCCGGTGCGGCGGCAACTGGAGCAGCTACTGGCGCGGCAGCGGCGACTGGAGCCGGTGCGTAGTACTGCTGGGCCGGGGTCTTGCTGTGACGGCTGATCCGTACGGATTCCTCGCCTTCCTTGATCTCCAGCTCGTCGATGCCAGACTCTTCCAGCAGTTCGATCAGTTTCTTGACTTTACGGATATCCATTAATCATCAACTCCCAAGGTTCGGTCAGGGGCGTAAATATAAAAACGTGTTAGCAAACGTTTCTTGTGAGCCCCGGCCTATTCAGGCCAGGTTCTCGTCATCAGGGCTTTGCGTTAGCAGCCAGGTATTCCAGGGCAGACTCCAGGGCCAGCCGATAACCGCTGGCGCCCAGGCCGCAGATCACTCCTACAGCGACATCAGAAAAGTAGGAGTGATGGCGAAAAGGTTCACGCTTGTGCACGTTGGACAGGTGCACTTCGATGAATGGGATGCTCACCGCCAGCAATGCGTCACGTAATGCGACACTTGTGTGCGTGAAAGCCGCCGGATTGATCAGGATGAAGTCGACACCTTCGCCGCGTGCGGCATGGATGCGGTCGATCAATTCGTACTCGGCATTGCTTTGCAGGTACTGCAGGTGATGGCCGGCGGCGCGAGCGCGCTGCTCCAGGTCCTGGTTGATCTGAGCCAGGGTAATCGCGCCGTAAACGCCCGGTTCGCGGGTGCCAAGCAGGTTCAGGTTGGGGCCGTGCAGCACCAGTAGCGTTGCCATCTGTGGTTCCTTTTATCGTTAGGCACAAACGTTGCGCGGCGACTATGCCGTAAACCGGCGGGCAGTGTCTAGTTGCCGACAATAGCCAGCACGATGACCGAGATTCACGCCAAATATGTGACTAATTTATTAATTTCGGTCATTGCTGATGGCTTTTTAGCGGGCAGAAGAAGTTATAGACCCAGATCGGCGCGAATGCGCGTCAGATGCTCGGCAAATTCGCCGGCGTTTGTCTCACCTACTACGCGAACGCTGGTTTTTTCGCTGCCGTTCGCGTCAAAGAACAACAGCGCCGGCGGACCGAACAGCTGGTAACGGTCGAGCAGGGCACGTTGCTCGGCGTTGCTTTCGGTGATGTCGAAGCGCACCAGCGTGTAGTCCTCAAGCTGGCGTTTGACCGCCGGGGCGGTCAGCACCTCGTGTTCGATGACCTTGCAACTGATGCACCAGTCGGCGTACCAGTCCAGGACCAGCGGTTTTGCTGCGGCCTTGGCCTGGGCCAGGGCGCTGTCGAGGGCGGCGGGGGTGGTCACGGTCAGCCAGTCACTTTCGCTGCTGGCCTGGGTGCTTGCGCTGCCGCCGCCGACACTGGCTTGAGGCAGCGGGCGTAGCGGGTCGGTCTGGCCGCTCAGGGCGCCATACCAGCAGGCCAGGGCATAGACCAGCAGCAACAGGCCGAGCAATTGCGCCAGGCGTTGTAGCGTGGTCTTCACGGTGAACTCCAGGGCGCCGAGGAACACCGCCACACCAGCACTCAACAGGCCCACCAGCAATAGCGTGACCTGGCCGGGCAGGACGCGGCTGAGCAGGCCGATGGCCAGGCCCAGCAACAGCACGCCAATGGCGTTTTTCACCGTAACCAGCCAAGGGCCGCTTTTCGGTAGCCACGCCGCGCCGCCCGTGGCCACCAGCAGCAGCGGGGCGCCCATGCCCAGGCCGAGGGCGAACAGTTTCAATGCGCCACCCAGGGCATCGCCACTGGCACTTATATACAGCAGCGCCCCGGCCAGTGGTGCCGACACACAGGGCGATACCAGCAAGCTTGAGAACACCCCGAGCACTGCCGCGCCGATCAGCGAGCCGCCCTTGGTCTGCCCGACCAGGCGCTCCAGGCGATGGCTGATGGCGTGTGGCAGCTTCAGTTCGAACAGGCCGAACATGGCCAGGGCGAACAAGACGAAAAACAGCGAGAACGGCACCAGCACCCAGGCGGACTGCAGGCGTGCCTGCAGGTTCATGCCCGCGCCGAACAGGCCCATCAACGCGCCGAGCAGGGCGAAACAGGCGGCCATCGGCAGCACGTAGGCCAGCGACAGGCTGAAGCCGCGCCAGCCACCGACCTGGCCGCGCAGGACCACGCCGGAGAGGATTGGCAGCATCGGCAATACGCAGGGGGTGAAGGTCAGGCCTACACCCGCGAGGAAGAACAGCGCTAGTTCCTTCCAGGTCCATGCTTTTGCAGTCGCTGCGGCAGTATTGCTGGCTGACGCGTCAGCGCTGCCTTCGATACTCAGGCGTGCGGTTTCGGGCGGGTAGCACAGGCCTTTGTCGGCGCAACCCTGGTAGCCCACCAGCAGGGTGAAGGCGCGCTGCTCGTTGGTGGGGCGGGGAATGTCGATGTCGAGAATGCCGTGGTAGACCTCGACGTCACCGAAGAACTCGTCGTGCTTGGCTTCACCGGGCGGGATCTGCGCACTGCCCAGGGCGATGTCGGCCGGTTCGCTGCGGAACTGAAAGCGATGGCGATACAGGTAATAACCATCGGCGGCGACGAAGCGCAACTTGATGGTCTGCGCATCGCTTTGCACCACGCTCAGCTTGAAGGCTTCATGCACCGGCAGGAAGTCGCTGCTGTTGTTCAGTGACCCGGCACCGAGGGTCGCGCTGGGGCGGTTGTCGAGCAGGCCGGCACCGACGGCGGGCATGGCCAGGAGCAGGAAAATCAGGCAAAACAGGCGGCGCATGGCGGTCTCGCTGTACAGAAGTGCCTGCATGATAACGGACTTTTGGCGCCGGAGTTGGCCCCTGTAGGAGCGGATTTATCCGCGATGGACTGCAGGGCAGTCCCATTTTTTGGGGCCGCGCTGCGACCCATCGCGGATTAATCCGCTCCTACAGTTACACCCGAAACGTGCGCACCGCCGTGTTCAACTCGCCCCCCAGCCTGAGTAGTTGTTCACCTTGCTCACGCCCTTCACCAATGCGCTGAAGATTGTCTTCCCCCAAATCATGAATCCGCTCACTGTGATCGCGAATCTCGCTTACCGCGCCGCTCTGCTGGGCGGTGACGTCGGCGATGCGCACTGCGGTGCTGGAAATGGTCTGGATCGAGGCAACGATTTCATCCAGCGCACCGTCGGCGGCTTGCGCCTTGTCTGCGGTAGCTTCGGCATGTTCGAGCTGCGCGCGCATGCCCTCCACCGACTCGCGGGCGGCCTGCTGCAGGCGGGCAATCAAGGTCTGGATTTCGCCAGTAGCGCCTGTAGTGCGCTGGGCCAGTGAACGCACCTCTTCAGCCACGACAGCAAAACCACGGCCCATTTCTCCGGCGCGTGCGGCTTCAATCGCCGCATTCAGGGCCAGCAGGTTGGTTTGTTCGGCAATCGAGCGGATGACGGTGAGAACACCGCCGATGGTGGCCGACTCTTCAGCCAGTTGCTCGATCATTTGCGCATTGCCTTGCACTTCATCGACCAGCGCACGCAGGCCGGTAAGACTCTGGCCGATGACGGCCTGGCCTTGCTCCACGGCGCGCCCGGCATCGCGGCTGGCGTCGGCGGCCTGGCTGGCATCGCCGGCCACTTGCAGGATGGTGGCTTCCAGTTCACCTAGCGCATCGCGGATTTGCGCGGTGTCTGCAGCCTGGCGCTCGGCACCCTCATGCAAGGCGCTGCTCATCCCGGCCAGGGCATGGCTGCTGCCCGCCACCTGCTCGGCATTGCTGCGAATGGTACCGACCAGCTCTACCAGATACAGGCGCAGGCGGTTGAGGGAGTCCTGGATGTCGTGCATCTCGCGGTTGCTTTTGCCCAAGGCGATGGCCTGACTGAAGTCGCCCTCGGTCCAGCGCGACAGCGCCGGGGCCAGGTTGGTCAGGACCCGTGCCAGGCGCCGCTGCAAGGTATCGATAAGCAAAGCGATCACCAGGATCAGGGCAATCATCAAGCCCTGGATCAGGCGTACTTCGCCCTGGATCGTGGCGTGCTGGCTACGCACCAGCGGTTCAAGGGCGGCGATGGCCTGCTGTACGGCGTCAATCTGCTGATGGGTGCGGTCGGCCAGGTCGCTACGACGCTGGATTTGTTCGCGGGTGCGTTGCAGTTCGCCAGGGTAGCGCTTGAGCAGGCTGTTCAGTTCCCGTTTGAGCGCTACTCCGATGTCTTCGGTTTCACTGCTGCTCTGGGTTTCCAGCCCCATGAGGGCGGCAAAATCATCGGCATTCGATTCGCGGGCAGCGCTGATGCCGAGCAGTGGCAATTCATCGAGCGCCTGGGCCTGGGCGGCGATCTGCTGAAGCTCGCGCTCCACCTCCGCCGCCAGCTCGCTACGGCCGCTGCTGACCAGCTTGTCACGCGCAAGTGACAGCCGAGAAAGGTGCTGTGATGCGCGGAACAACGGTGCCGCATAGCGCCCGGCATCGCTGCCGGTGCTGCTTTGGGCGTAGCTGGCCAGCTGATCAAGGCTGGCGCCCAGCTCGCGTTCCGCCTGGAGCAGCAAAGCTTGCGGGTCACCGGCCAGTTTGCCGGCAGCCAGCAGTTCGGTGCCGGCAAAGCTTTGCAGGCTGTCCAGGCTTGGACGCAGGGGGGCTACCAGCGCGGCGGGCAGTTGCTGCAGTTCTTCTTGCAGGGCAGCGGTCGCCTGAACTGCTGTGGCGTGGCGCAAGGCATCGCCGCTATTGAGGTAGTCGAGAATGTTACGGGCCGCCTGGTTCTGGAACTGCTGCGACAGCGACAAGTAGCGCTCCATCATTTGATAGGGGCGTTCCAGGGCGCGCTGCGACCACCACAGGGTGGCGCCCAGAGCGATACACACGGTTACCAGTAACAGGGTGTTGAAATTGGTGAGCAGCTTCAGGCGCATGTCCAGGGTCTACCAACGGCCGAATGGTAAGCCCCTGAAGTTATTGCGTTTTTATGACCGGGTTATGACGGGAACGGAATACACACTAAAAAAAGTGGCACTTTGCCTCATCTAGTCGACGCGTTGCACCCGGTTACGTCCGGCCCCTTTGGCCTGGTACAGCGCTTCATCGGCGGCGGTCGCCATGCTCAGGGCGTCAAGTTCGTCACTCAATTGCACCACCCCGGCACTGAAGGTGCAGAACAGATCCTTCGGCTGAGCGGGGTAATTGATCTCGGCGAAGCGGCGGCGAATTTCATCCAGCACTTTATGCGCGGCGCTCAGATCGGTGTTGGGCATGACAATGGCGAACTCCTCACCGCCGTAGCGGCCGATGAAGTCGGTCTTGCGCAGGCGCTGTTTGAGAAACAACGCCAGGCTCTTGATCACCCGGTCGCCCATGGGGTGGCCATGGCTGTCATTGACCTTTTTGAAGTGGTCGATGTCGAGCATGGCGAAGCTCAGCGGCTGCTCTTCGCGGCGGGCGCGGAAGCTGCAGTCTTCGAGCAGTTGCAGGATATGGGTGTGATTGTACAGGCCGGTCAGGCTGTCGCGCACCATCCGAGCCTTGAGATTGCGGGCACGGGCAGCACGGTTGCGTACCGTGGTGATCAGGTGGCGCGAACGGATCGGCTTGGTCAGGAAGTCGTCGCCGCCTTCGCTCATGGCGTCGAGTTGCTTGTCCAGGTCGTCCTCGGCAGACAGGTAGATGATCGGCACGCTGACGTAACGGTCATTGTGACGGATCACCTTGGCCAGCTCGGTGCCGGTGCAATCGGGCATATACATGTCGAGGATGATCAGGTCGGGCTGGAAATCTGCCAGCTCGGCCATGGTACGGATCGGGTCGGTCAGGGCCCGGGTGACGATACCGGCACTGTTGAGCAGGCGCTCGGTGTGCATGGCCTGAGCCCGGGAGTCGTCGATGATCAGCACCTTGAAGGGTTCGTACTGGGTGACGCTGGTCAGCAACTCGACCTTTTCCAGCAGACTCGAAGCTTCCAGGGTGCCGGTAAGGAACTCCTGGCCCCCGGCGCGCACCGCCGCAAGGCGCGTCGGCGTGTCAGTTTCATGCAGGCTGAAGAACAGCAATGGCACCCGTTGTTCCAGACCTTGCTGGGCCTGGGCCGCCAATTGCAGGCCGACGCCGCTGCCGGTGAAATCGACATCCATGACGATGACGGACGGCAAGCGCTCGCTCATCGAGGAGCGGAACGCGTCGGCGCTGTACAAGGCTTGTACACCAAGGCCGAAGAACTCCAGTTGCTGAGCCAGACGCTCGGCCCGGTCATGGTCCTGAAGCATGATGTAGACCGGCTTGCGCAACGGCGGCAAGGGTACCTGTTCAAGCTGGTCGCCCTGACGCAGGCCGGTACGCGACAGGCGCTGCATCAGGCGGTTGAGTTCGCTGATCAGGGTGCTGCTCAGGCGCGCGCTGTTGGCCTCGACGGCGGCCAGGGTTTGGCCGATGGCCTCGGCCAGCTGGCTGTGCTCCGGCTGCTCAAAGCGTTCGGCGTAACGCTGCAGGCGCAGGTTGGCCTCGCACAGTTCACCCAGATCGCCAGTCGACCACTCGCTGCGCTGCAGGCGCTGCCAGATTTCGAGGATCTGCCGAGCCTGGTGAATGACCCGCTGGGCAAAGTGTTGCTTGAGGCGCTCACGATTGGGGTCTTCTGGCTCGGTCATGTCCTGACTACTTATTAAGGGTGAGGCAGTTCGAGTAATGGCTCTATGCTAGCACCACTTTCTGGACAATCGAGTGTCTTGTATCAATTATCTGTACAGGTTTGTTTATTCAGTTGCTGACTCGATAGTCGCTTATGCGAACCGGCGCGCTTGATTTATAGTGCTGCGATACTTGCCGACCCCGGCAGGCGGCGCAGACCGGAATAACCGCACAGCGCTGGCACGAAGCCCGGGGGTTGCGGTCGAACCCCTTGAACCGACGTGACAGAAAGGACAACGCCATGCTGGACTGGAAAAACCGTACAGGCAAAGCCGAGGCGCGTGAGCGGGTCGAACCGCGCAGTGCCGCCACTCGCAGTTACTTTGGCGGACTGTTTTTCAGCCGCGCGCTGGGCACGCTGATTGGCTTGTACCTGCTGGTGTGCATCGGCCTGGGTTGGTACTGGAGCGCAGAGCCCGACCTGTTTCCGGTCCAGCAGAATGCCCAGGCTGCCGCCGAGATGACCGGCCAGCAGATGGTCGTTGGTTACACCACCGTCGAAACCCTCAAGACCGTTGCCGGCACCTTGCTGAACAAGCCGGGCGGCTACATTTCCAACGACCGCTTCCCTCCGGGCTTGTGGATGGACAACATGCCCAGCTGGGAATATGGCGTGCTGGTCCAGGTCCGCGACCTGAGCCGGGCGCTGCGCAAGGACTTTGCCCGTTCGCAGTCGCAGTCCGCTGAAGACGCCGACCTGGCCAAGGCCGAGCCGCGCTTCAACTTCGACAACAAGAGCTGGATCCTGCCGTCGAGCGAATCGGAGTTCCAGGAAGGCATCAACTCCCTGACCCGTTACCAGAAGCGTCTGGCTTCGCCGGATCAGCAGGGCGCACTGTTCTACACCCGTGCCGACAACCTCAACAACTGGCTGGGCGACGTTGCCACCCGCCTGGGCTCGCTGTCGCAGCGGCTGTCGGCCAGCGTCGGGCGGGTCAAGCTCAACAGCAGCCTGAAGACCGAGACCGTGGTCGCCGGGCAGGCGCCGCAGCTGGATGAAGAGGTGGTCGAGACCCCGTGGCTGCAAATCGACAACGTCTTCTACGAAGCCCGTGGTCAGGCCTGGGCGCTGTCGCACCTGCTGCGTGCCATCGAGGTGGACTTCGCCGATGTACTGGCGAAGAAGAACGCCACCGTCAGTGTGCGTCAGATCATCCGTGAGCTGGAGGCTTCCCAGGAGCCGCTGTGGAGCCCGATGGTGCTCAATGGCAGCGGCTTCGGCATGTGGGCCAACCACTCGCTGGTCATGGCCAACTACATCTCCCGTGCCAACGCTGCAGTGATCGACCTGCGCCAGCTGCTGTCGCAAGGCTGATTGGTGGCCATCTCCAAGCAGGAGGCGGCGCACCGCGCTGCCTCCGATGCCGAACTGATCGCCTGGGTAGACGAGCACGACCAGCCCCTGGGGGCCTTGCCTCGCGCCGAATTGCGTGAGAAGGGCCTGATCGGGCGCGGTACTTACATTCTGCTGTTCAACTCGGCCGGTGAGCTGTGCGTGCACCGGCGTACCGAAAGCAAGGCGATCTATCCGGGATACTGGGACGTGGCCGCCGGTGGCATGGTCCAGGCCGACGAAAGCTTTGCCGAGTCGGCCGCCCGCGAACTGGAGGAAGAGCTGGGTGTGGCGGGTGTCGAATTGACCGCCCATGAGCGCTTTTTCTTCGATCAGCCGGGTAACCGGCTCTGGTGCGCGGTGTTTTCAGCCGTCTGGGACGGGCCTTTGCGCCTGCAACCCGAGGAAGTCAGCGAGGCCCGCTTCCTGCCGCTTGAACAGGCCCTGGCCGACAGTCGGCAGCAGCCTTACTGCCCCGATTCGCTGGCCGCTCTGCAGCGCTATATCGACCGTCGGGCCTGACGTCGCGAATCACGTGCAAAATGGCGCAGTTTTGTACTTAGCATCTGCGGATTTTATCGTTACACTGCGCGGCCTTTTAAGGCTGCCGTACCCTGGGTGCGGCAGTTGCGCTGCCCCTGCCAGAGTGGGGCTTCGCGGTCGGTACCCTGCCCGGGGCATCGACCAGTTTTTGTCCTCACCGTACGAGGATCAAAAGTGGCCAAAAAAGCCGCATCATTCGCCGCCCTTGGTGGCCTGGTGTTCTCCACTGATGCAGGTCGGCATTGTCCGGACTGCAGCAAACCCATAGATGCCTGCATCTGCAAACAGACGCTCATCCCCGAAGGCGATGGCATTGCTCGCGTGCGCCGCGAAAGCAAAGGCCGTGGCGGCAAGACGGTGACGACCATCAGCGGTGTACCGCTGCCCCTGGAACAGCTCAAGGATCTGGCCAGTACGCTCAAGCGTCGCTGCGGAACCGGCGGCGCGTTGAAAGACGGGGTCATCGAAATTCAGGGCGATCATGTCGAGCTGTTGTTGGCGGAGCTGATCAAACAAGGCTTCAAAGCGAAAAAGTCCGGCGGCTGAAGACCGCATCGCGATTTTTTGCAGTTCGCTTTCTAAACTCGTTCCCGTAGGAAGGGTCTATCCCTGAACACGGAAAATCGTCATTTCCAGGTTTTACACTGCGCCCGCCAGTTGCTGGCCGGTGTTATTCGACTTTCTATATAGGGGACTTCAATGTCCGTACGACGCACACGCAAAGACGATGGCAGCCAATGGACAGTTGCGGACAGCCGCAGTGTTTACGGGATTCGCCATTGGGGGGCCGGTTACTTCGCAATCAACGAGGCCGGCCGCGTCGAAGTCCGCCCCAACGGGCCAGGCAGTGCACCGATCGATCTGTTCGAACAGGTCGACGAGCTGCGCAAGAGCGGCCTGTCGCTGCCGTTGCTGGTACGTTTCCCGGACATCCTGCAAGACCGCGTGCGCCAGCTGACCGGCGCATTTGACGCCAACATTGCGCGTCTGGAATACCAGAGCCAGTACACCGCGCTGTACCCGATCAAGGTCAACCAGCAGGAAGCGGTGGTGGAAAACATCATCGCGACCCAGAACGTGTCCATCGGTCTGGAAGCCGGTTCCAAGCCTGAGCTGCTGGCGGTACTGGCGCTGGCGCCAAAAGGCGGCACCATCGTCTGCAACGGTTACAAGGACCGTGAGTTCATTCGTCTGGCACTGATGGGCCAGAAGCTTGGCCACAACGTTTTCATCGTCATCGAGAAAGAGTCGGAAGTGGCCCTGGTGATCGAAGAAGCCGCCGAGCTCAAGGTCAAGCCGCAGATCGGTCTGCGCGTGCGCCTGTCGTCGCTGGCGTCGAGCAAGTGGGCGGATACCGGTGGCGAAAAATCCAAGTTCGGCTTGTCGGCCGCACAGCTGATCTCGGTGGTCCAGCGCTTCCGCGACGCCGGCCTGGATCAGGGCATCCGTCTGCTGCACTTCCACATGGGTTCGCAGATTGCCAACCTGGCGGACTACCAGCATGGTTTCAAGGAAGCGATCCGTTACTACGGCGAGCTGCGTGCCCTGAACCTGCCGGTCGATCATATCGACGTCGGCGGCGGACTGGGTGTCGACTACGACGGTACCCACTCGCGCAACGCCAGCTCGATCAACTACGACATGGACGATTACGCCGGTGTCGTGGTCGGTATGCTCAAGGAGTTCTGCGATGCCCAGGGCCTGCCGCATCCGCACATCTTCTCCGAGAGTGGCCGCTCGCTGACCGCGCACCACGCCATGCTGGTGGTGCAGGTTACCGACGTCGAGAAGCACAACGACGAAGTGCCGGTGATCGAAAACAAGGAAAGCCTGCCGGAGACCGTCCAGTGGCTGGCCGATCTGCTCGGCCCGACCGATATCGAGATGGTCACCGAGACCTACTGGCGCGCGACTCACTACATGAGCGACGTGGCTGCCCAGTATGCCGACGGCAAGATCACCCTGGCCGAGAAAGCCCTGGCCGAACAGTGCTATTTCGCTGTGTGCCGTCGCCTGCATAACTCGCTCAAGGCCCGTCAGCGCTCGCACCGTCAAGTGCTGGACGAGCTCAACGACAAGCTCGCCGACAAGTACATCTGCAACTTCTCGGTGTTCCAGAGCTTGCCCGACACCTGGGCGATCGGCCAGGTGCTGCCAATCCTGCCGCTGCATCGCCTCGACGAAGAGCCGATGCGCCGTGCGGTGCTGCAGGACCTGACCTGTGACTCCGATGGCAAGATCAACCAGTACGTCGACGAGCAGAGCATCGAGACCAGCCTGCCGGTACACGGAATCAACGAAGGTGAAGACTACCTGCTGGGGATCTTCCTGGTGGGTGCTTACCAGGAAATTCTGGGTGACATGCACAACCTGTTTGGTGACACCGACTCGGTGAACATCTACCAGAACCCCAACGGCAGCGTGTACCACGCCGGTATCGAGACCCATGACACCATCGAAGACATGCTGCGTTACGTGCACCTGTCGCCGGAGGAGTTGATGACTCACTACCGTGACAAATGCGCCAGTGCCAAGATCACTGCGCGTGAGAAGACCCAGTTCCTCGATGCCTTGCGTCTGGGGCTGACTCGCTCGTCTTACCTGTCGAGCTGATGCAATCGCGGGGCAAGTCGAGTCGTCGCACCGCCGCTCCCACACTCTCTGTGGGAGCGGCGGTGC
>OEPS010000326.1_pt1 | contig 17341 bp, 13 predicted proteins | sample 1539411 | NCBI WGS metagenome assembly OEPS01 (sample SAMN02671747, study PRJEB22543) | soil metagenome | biome: bacteria | place: China:Hunan Province, Lengshuijiang City | collected 2012-10-15 | depth 0.08m m
ATGTCATCGATCAGTAGCAGGTCCAGCGACATATAGCGCCGCTTCAGATCGTCGAACTGTTTGTTCAAGTAGGCCTTGACGACGTCGTCCACGTAGTCGTTGGCGTGGATATAGCTGATGCGCGCGTCTGGGTTGGCTTGGCGCACGGTGTTGCCGATAGCCTGCAACAGATGGGTCTTGCCGAGGCCTACGCCGCCGTACACGAAAAGCGGGTTGTAGGCGACGCCGGGGTTGTTTGCGATCTGAAGCGCAGCAGCCCGTGCCAGTTGGTTGGCTCGCCCGGAAACGAAGTTGTCGAAATTGAACCCGGGATTGATACGTAAACCGATTTGCGCCGGGGCGATGGCGGCAGCCGGCGCTGCCGCAGCATGAGCAGTGGCAGCCGAACGCGGGGGAGACCGCGACGGGGCGGTTTTTTTCCCCAGCGCATAGGTGACGGTAACGGGATGAGGGTAAAACTCCTGCGCCCACCCTTCAATGTGCTCGGCAAATTTTTCGCGCACCCAGTCCATGACAAAATGATTGGGCGCGAGAATCCGGACCTCCCCTCCGCTGTCGTCGAAAACCAGGGGCTTGATCCATGTGCTAAATTGCTGCTGGGTCAAATTGGCGCGAAAGCGCTCTTGGCAAAGGTCCCAGAAGGAATCCATAGTCGAGGGATGGGAGGCGGTAAGCAGCATCGGATTCAAACACGAATCTTACTCCCCTTTGACCGGGTTATCCACAGGGTGCGAGGATCCCACCCCAGCATGGCGCGTCCATCTCAACTTGACACACTCCCGGTCGGGAGAGTTTAATACGCGGTTTTTCAACAGATTTTTTTGTTTGGTCGTCCTGCCACGTCAGGGTCGGCCAGCCTCCAGAAAGGATAGTCATGAAACGCACTTATCAACCTTCTACCGTCCGTCGCAAGCGGACCCACGGTTTCCGCGCACGCATGAAGACCAAAGCGGGCCGCGCCATCATCAATGCGCGTCGCGCAAAGGGCCGCGAGCGTCTGGCAGTCTGACCCATCCGTCTCCCGATACAGCGCGGATCGTGCGCATGCACGACGCGCGGCTGGTTAGCAAGGCCGACTTCGATCGGGTGTTTGCCGATAACCAACGGGCTCGGACGGAGTACGTGGTGGTAATGGCACGACCCAACCCCGTGGGTTACCCGCGTCTGGGAATGGTAATTGCCAAACGTCTACTGGCTCGGGCAGTAGACCGCAATCGCGTTAAACGGTGCGTCCGGGAAAGCTTCCGCCGGGTGCTGCCGGAGCTTCCCGCATGCGATTTCGTCGTGCGGCTGATTGCACAGCCGGTTCGTGGCGACGAGGCGCGTGACTTGTCGCGAACCTTTAAGCGTGCCGGCGAGCGAGCCTCGGCGAAATGGCCGTCGGCTCAGTAGCCGTAACCCTGCCAGAACCCTCTTCCAACTAACACACGTCACGTCTCATGGATAACCAGCGGCTGATTCTTTTTATCGTCTTTTCCTTTTCGCTGCTGTTGCTATGGGAAGCGTGGCAGGAAAAGAACGCACCGGCTCCGGTTCCCACTGTGACGAGTGCACCCGCCACGGGGGCGCCCACGCCGAGCGACGCACTTAAAGCGACCGCGCCCCCGGCGGCAACGACCACTGCTTTTGGCAGGGGCCCGCGCGCCATTGTCGAAACCGACGTGTTGCGCGCGGTGATCGACGCCAACGGAGGCGACCTGCGCCAGTTGCAGTTGCTTTCGTATCGTGAAACGGAGGATAAGGACAAGACGTTCACGCTATTCGAGGATGGCCAAACCCAGCCTTACGTGGCGCAAAGCGGGTTGATCGGCGAGGGCTTGCCGACGCACCGCACTCAGTTTCAGCTGAATCCGGGCACGTACCGCCTCGCCGGGGGCGCGGTTCAGTTGGAAGTGCCCGTGGTATGGAGCGATCCGACAACTGGTGTGCGTGTTGAAAAGACCTATATTTTCAAACGCGGCAGCTATCAGATCGCCGTGAGAACCCGGGTAATCAACGGTGGCGACCGCCCCATAGATCTGACGCCGTATTTCCAGTTCACCCGCCATGGCGAAGCACCGCGCGGAGAGTCCTTCTTCCTCTATACCTATACGGGCCCGGCGTTCTATACCGACGCCAACAAGTTCCAGAAAGTGGCGTTCAAGGACATCCAGGAAGGCAAGGCGGACTTCGACAAGACGGCGGACAATGGCTGGGTTGGGATGGTGCAGCACCATTTCGTGTCGGCTTGGCTTCCCCAAGGCAGCGCCAAGCGGGAGTACTACACGCGCGCGTTGGGGGACGGCCTCTACAGCGCGGGGGTGATTCTCGCCGAAGGCATGCTGGCTCCTGGCCAACAGAAGACGTTCACCGTGCCACTGTTCGCCGGCCCACAAAAGCAAACCGTGTTGGAAAAAACCGCGCCCGGGCTTGAGTTGGTGCGTGATTACGGGTGGTTGACGCCGCTCGCGTACCCGATTTACTGGTCGTTGGAGAAAATCGAGCGCCTGGTCGGGAACTGGGGCTGGGCCATCATTATTCTGACGTTCCTGCTCAAGCTGGCGTTGTATCCATTGTCGGCGGCAGGCTACAAGTCGATGGCGCGAATGAAGAAGCTGACGCCGCGCCTGCAGAAGCTGAAGGAAACCTACGGCGACGACCGCGCCAAGCTGCACCAGTCGATGGCGGAAATGTACAAGACGGAGAAAATTAATCCGCTCGGCGGCTGCCTGCCCATCCTGATCCAGATTCCGGTGTTTATCGCCCTCTATTGGGTGCTGCTCGCAGCAGTTGAAATGCGCGGGGCGCCTTGGCTGGGCTGGATTACCGACCTGACGGCGCCAGACCCCTGGTACATCCTGCCGGTGATTATGGGTGTCACCTCCATTCTCCAGGTCAAGCTGAACCCGCAGCCGATGGATCCGATGCAGGCCAAAATCATGATGATCATGCCGGTGGCATTCACCGTGATGTTCATATTCTTTCCGGCAGGCCTTGTGCTTTACTGGGTCGTTAACAACATCCTTTCGATCGCGCAGCAGTGGGCGATCAACAAGCAGGTCGAGGGCGGTGGAAAAACGGCCTCCGGCAAAGCCTGACTTGATTGCTGCCATCGCTACCGCGCCAGGCCGTGGCGGGGTGGGGGTGGTGCGGGTGTCGGGGCCCGAGATCGGCCCGCTGGCCAAAGCGATGATCGGGCGGGTTCCTGAAGCGCGTCGCGCTACATTCACACGCTTTCTCGATGCCGATGGAAACGCGCTTGATGAAGGCATTGCGTTGGTTTTCCAGGCGCCGCACTCCTTTACCGGCGAGAATGTCCTGGAATTGCAAGGCCACGGCGGTCCCGTCGTGCTCAATCTTATTCTGCAACGGTGTATTGCGCTCGGCGCAAGGCTCGCCGAGCCGGGCGAGTTTTCGCGCCGCGCGTTTCTGAACGGCAAGCTCGATTTGGCGCAGGCCGAGGCGGTGGCCGATCTCATAGACGCGGCCTCGGTCGAGGCCGCGCGCTCGGCGGTGCGCTCGCTGACCGGCGCATTCTCTGAGCGGATCGCCGAGCTGGTCGAAGCGCTGATCCGCCTGCGGATGCTGGTTGAAGCCACACTGGACTTCCCCGAAGAAGAAATCGATTTCCTGCGGGGCGCCGACGCGTTTGGTCGGTTGGACAGCATTGATGCGACATTGCACGCCGTGCGCGCGCAGGCAACGCAAGGCGCGTTGCTGCGCGAAGGTTTGACCGTCGTACTGGTGGGCCCCCCAAACGTCGGAAAATCGAGCTTGCTGAACCGGCTGGCGGGCTTCGAAGCGGCCATCGTCACCGACATTGCCGGCACCACCCGCGACACCGTGCGCGAGGCGGTTCAGATCGAGGGGGTGCCTTTACATATCATCGACACCGCCGGTTTGCGGGATGCCGTGGATCCGGTTGAAAAACTCGGTATCGCGCGCACCTGGGCCGCGGTGGAGAAGGCCGACGTCGCGTTGTTGCTGGTGGACGCCGCGCGTGGCTTGGGTGCGGACGAGGCGGCAATACTGGACCGGCTGCCGACGGCGACCCGATTGACGCTGCATAACAAGATCGACCTTACGGCCGAGGCGCCCCGGGAAGTCGGGGAAGAGATCTGGCTATCGGCCAAGACCGGTGCTGGAGTGGACCTGCTTCGAAAAAAACTCCTTTGGGTAGCCGGCTGGCAGTCTGCGGGCGAGGGGGCTTTCATGGCGCGCGCACGGCATCTCGACGCCCTTGCGCGCGCGGCCAGCCATCTGAAGGCGAGTCGCGAGTCGGCAGATCAACTCGAAGTCTTTGCCGAGGAACTGAGACTCGCGCAGGCAGCGCTGACGGAAATCACCGGGGAATTCACCGCGGACGACCTACTTGGCGAGATATTCAGCAAATTCTGCATTGGGAAGTAGGGTGGCCGGGATGTTCGGGCGCTCATTTCTCAACTCAAATTGGCGCCGGCCATGCTGAGCTGGCGGGGTATTGTCAACGAACTAAAAACGTACCGCGCGCGCCTGCTGCAGGCTAATTTCGTGGCGTTGCTGGCGGTAGCCGCCGCGGTGCCGGTGCCGCTGCTGCTGCCGCTGATGGTCGACGAGGTACTGCTGCAGAATCCGGGAAAACTGGTCGGCGCCATTGGTGCATGGTTTCCGCAAGCCTGGCACGGGCCAGCGCTGTTCATCGGGGCGGCCCTGCTGCTGACGACGCTGCTGCGTTTGATTTCCATCCTCTTGCACGTGTGGCAGGGGCGTGCTTTCTCGTTGCTCGCAAAGGATGTGGTGTATCGCATTCGAGTGCGAATGTTGTCACGCCTGTCGCGTATTGCGCTGTCTCAGTTCGAGACCGTGGGCGCTGGACGCGTTACGTCACATTTTGTGACCGATCTCAACGCGATCGACAGTTTCCTGGGCGCCTCCGTTTCCGGTCTGGTCGTGGCGGTGTTGACACTGATCGGCGTTGCCTCGGTGCTGTTCTGGATGCACTGGCAACTGGCACTGTTTATTCTATTGCTCAATCCGGTGGTGATCCTGTTTTCGACGCGGCTGGGCAAGCGGGTGAAAGACCTTAAAAAGTTCGAGAACCGGGCGTTCGAGGTGTTCCAGGACGCGCTCGCCGAGACACTTGACGCGTTAACCCAGATCCGCGCGATGAATCGCGAGAAGCACTATCTCGCACGGGTGACGGACAAGGCCGCTGATATTCGGCAGTACGCCGCGGCATTTGCCTGGAAATCCGACGCGATGAGCCGGTTTTCCTTCTTCGTTTTTCTTGTCGGGTTCGATGCTTTTCGGGCAGGCGCAATGCTGATGGTGGTTTTTTCCGACCTGTCCATCGGCGAGATGCTGGCTGTATTTGGCTATCTCTGGTTCATGATGACGCCGGTGCAGGAGCTGGTGAACCTGCAGTATTCCTGGTACGCGGCCAACGCGGCGCTGGGACGGATCAATGTCTTGCTCGGGCTGCAAAGCGAGCCACGCCATCCCGCGCTTCGCGATCCGTTCGCCGGCGCGGTCACGGTCAGCATCGCCCTCGACCATGTGAGCTTTGCTTACGATGAAGGCGAGAACGTACTGGACGACGTCAGCTTCACCGTTGCAGCGGGCGAAAAGGTGGCACTGGTAGGCGCATCCGGCGGCGGAAAATCAACGCTGGTTCAGGCATTGCTCGGGCTCTATCCGGTGAAATCCGGGCGGATATTCTACGGCGAGGTGCCGGTGACCGAAATCGGCTGGGAAACCGTACGGGACCGGGTCGGCGTGGTGCTGCAACATCCGGTGCTTTTTAACGACAGTGTGCGCGCCAACCTGACACTCGGGCGCAATGCTGACGACGCAAGTTTGTGGCAAGCGCTGGAAATCGCGCAGCTCAAGGACGCCATCGCCGCACTTTCGGACGGGCTCGATACCGAGGTCGGGCGCCAGGGGGTCCGGTTATCCGGCGGCCAGCGACAACGGCTGGCCATCGCCCGCATGATCGTCGCAAATCCCAGTGTCGTCATTCTTGACGAGGCCACGTCCGCACTGGACGCCGACACCGAGCGGCGACTCCACCAGGCGCTACGGGAATTCCTCGCGGGCCGCACGACGCTCATCATCGCGCATCGTCTTTCCGCGGTAAGGCAGGCCGACCGGATTCTGGTCTTCGAGAACGGCCGCGTGGTGGAGGAGGGCGCACACACCGACCTGATCGAGCGCGGCGGCCTGTATCAGAAGCTCTATCACGCTCCGTAAAGCGTGCGCGATAAATTTGGCAATAACAGCGTTTTCTGATATAGTCTACCCAGTTGTGCATACAGCAGTGGGCAGGCGAGGCTTTCTTGCCGCCGTGCCTCGGGACTGTTCTCACAGCCCCATCGTCTTCGACCTCTCTTTTGTGCCGCCGGTTGTCTTTCGTAGCCGGCAGTGACAAGTCTTGTGGTTGGCGCCGATGTGATCGACGCGACCCGTTGGGCGTTTTCTCAAACGCCGTTTATTTCCGGTTCGTATTTTTAGACCTGTTCGGTATTGAACCGGGCGCAGGTCTGCTTTGCGCGTTTGAGCGCACTAAAAAGGTATTGTCATGAGCTTTTCCGAACTTGGGCTTGATCCCCTTCTCCTTAAATCCGTACTGGCCTCGGGCTATGAAAACGCCACGCCGGTTCAGCAGCAGGCGATCCCTGCCGCACTGACCGGCAAGGATCTTCTGGTGTCCTCGCACACCGGCAGCGGCAAAACGGCGGCTTTCATGTTGCCGTCGATTCAGCGTCTGCTGGCGGAGCCGACCATCAAGGGTATGGGCCCACGCGTACTGGTGCTGACACCGACGCGCGAGCTCGCGCAGCAGGTTGAGAAAGCCGCTATTGTCTATGGCAGCGAGATGCGCCGTTTCCGCACGGCCTGTCTCGTTGGCGGCTCGCCGTACGGGCTGCAATTGAAGCGCCTCAGCCAACCGGTAGACGTCGTGGTAGCCACGCCGGGCCGCCTTATCGACCATTTGGAACGCGGCAAGATCGACTTCTCGCGTCTGGAGGTGCTGGTTTTGGATGAAGCCGACCGCATGCTCGACATGGGCTTTGTTGACGACATCAAGGCGATTGCCGCACGTTGCCCCAAGGCACGCCAGACGTTGCTGTTCTCGGCGACGCTGGATGGCGTGGTGGGTAACTTGGCGCGCGAACTGACCACCGATGCGCAGCGCATCGAGATCGCGGCTGAAGCCAAGCAGGAAGCCAAGATCGAGCAGCGTTTGCTGTTCGCCGACAACATGGATCACAAGAACCGTCTTCTCGACGCGCTGCTGCGAGGCGTGGAGATGACCCAGGCTATCGTGTTTGCCTCGACCAAGCGGAGCACCGAGGAAATCTCGGACCTGCTGGCGGAGAGCGGGTTCGCGTCCGACGCGCTACACGGCGACATGCAACAGGGACAGCGTAACCGAGCGTTGCAGCGTTTGCGCGAAGGCCGCACGCGCGTGCTGGTCGCGACCGATGTGGCCGCGCGCGGCATCGACGTAGCCGGCATCAGCCACGTTATCAACTTCGATCTGCCCAGGCAGGCCGAGGACTATGTCCACCGGATCGGCCGCACCGGCCGCGCGGGCCGCACCGGTATTGCCGTCAGCTTCGCCGGTATGCGCGAGGTTGGCCTGGTTCGCAACATCGAGCGCTACACCGGCAACCGTATCGAAGTGCACACGATGCCTGGGCTTGAGCCGACGCAGAAACCGACTTCGGATCGTCCTGCGACGACCGGCCGACCGCGCAGCAATGCCCCGCGCGGTGGGTTCGGAGAGAAACGCAGTTTTGGCGGCGGCGAGCCGCGCAGCTACGGGGACCGCCCGCCGCGTGGCGACAGCCGCGATAACCGCGACCGCGGCTATCGCGCCGATGCGCGTCCGAGTGGCGATCGTCCGGCTCGCAGTGACGCCCCGCGCGGTAATCGCGCCGACGGAGCGCCCCGTGGTCCGTTTGGCGGCGCTCCTCGCGCCGCCTATGGCGACCGTTCCCCACGGCAGGAAGGGTTTCGCGGCGACGCGCAAGCTGCGCCGAAAGCGGAAGTGAACGGCAATAGTGTCGAGTACTGGGAGAAGCGCGAGCGCGAAGCCAAGGCCAAGGCAGCAGCGCCACGCAGCTACGGAGACCGTGGCAACGGTGGGCGCCCTGCCCAGCCACGTAGCGCGAGCGGTGAAAATCGGGGCGGTGGCAACCGCGTCGGTGTGCGAGGACGCTTCAAAGACTGATCGAGCAAGCTCGCTGTAGAAAAAAAGGGGGTTTCACGTGAAACCCCCTTTTTTCGTCTGCGTTTCTCGGACGCGCCTTCCAGGCTGAGGGCTCAGGATGTCGACTCGGTGCGGCGAGGGGTGAGGTCGGCGATATGGTCGAAGTGGCGGACCTGATTTCTGCCGTTGTTCTTGGCCGCGTACATGGCCTGATCGGCCCTGTCCAGCAGTTCGGCCAACACCCGCGCCAGGTCGCGCTTGAGCGGTCGGGGCGCGAGCGTAGCGACCCCGATGCTCGCGGTGACGGTGGCCTTCATGTCGATCGACGCGATGGCCAGGCGCAGGCGCTCCGCCGCCTGCAGGCCTTCGGCCTCACCCGGCCCGATCATCGCTACCACGAACTCCTCGCCGCCATGTCGCGCGACGATGTCGTTGTCGCGCGCGGTTGTATTGAGTGTGGCGGTAACCGCCACCAGCACGCGGTCGCCCTCCGCGTGGCCGAAGCGGTCGTTGATTTGTTTGAAATGGTCGAGGTCGAGGATCATCAGCGTGATATTTTTCTGCTGCCGATGCGCGGTTCTCAGCATTTGCTCCGCGTGCTCGTAGAAGGCGCGCCAGTTGTAGAGTCCGGTAAGGCCATCGTGGCTAGCGAGTTCCTTCATCTCGGCATGCAGTTTCTTAAGCTCTTCGGCCTGTCTCCTGAGCTTGTCCTGGGCGGCCTTTCGTTCGGTGATGTCGCGCACGACGCATAGCGTCAGCTGCTGGCCGTCCACGATCATCGGGCTCAGCATGATGTCGACCGGAAGCTCGCCGCCGCGCTTCTGCAGCGCAAACAGCTCAACCGCCGCGCCCATCTGCCGGCCATGCGTTTCGACCTCAAAGCCGGCACGGTGCCGCGCGTGGTGGGCGGCAAAGCGGGGCGGCACCAGCATGTCGACTGGCTGCCCGACGAGTTCGTCGCGATCGTAGCCGAACAGTGTTTCGGCTTGAGCGTTCACCAGTGTGATCACCCCCGTGTGATCGACCAGAAGCAGGGCGTCCGGTGTGTATTCGAATATGCGCTGATAGACGTTCATCAGAGGAGGGAGCGGGAAGGGGGACATAGAGGCGGGCGGGGGGCATCGAGGGTTTGCGACAGGCCCGGTGTGGCAGCTCTCGGGGCACCAAGCGTAGCCGTTGCCGCTACACTGGTCGATACCACCCGCGAACTCACCATTTTCCGCATGATGCAAAACTCCGATAAGGGATCTGGCCCTTGGAAAAACAAAACCACGGGTCAACCGCACGTTCACCCCAAGTGGCGCTGGCTGAGCGATCGCGGCCTCCTGGTGGCAACGGGAGAGGCAACATTAGCGTATTACGTTGCGTTGGGCGCGCAGCACTTCGCGGAAATAGAGGACATTATACCGGCAGATGACAGCGTGCTGCTGGTATTGCGGCGTGGCGCAGAGCCGTCGACGGACCTGCGCGCGGCGCTGCGCGCGCCAGCGCTAACGACGCAAGCGCCCACTGGAACGCTCCACGAGATCCCGGTCGAATATGGGGGAGAGGCTGGTCCGGACTTGCCCGCGCTCGCAGAGCGAGCAGGGATGAATCCCGCAGCCTATATAAATAGTCATTCTGCAGCGGACTACACCGTCGCGTTCCTCGGATTTCAACCAGGATTTCCGTATTTACGGGGCCTGCCCCGGGCGCTACACGCCCCGCGGCGGTCCTCGCCGCGGGGCCGGGTCGCGCCGGGCAGCGTCGCGGTCGGTGGGCCCTACACCGGAATCTATCCTGCCGGCGGCGCCGGGGGCTGGCAGATCATCGGCCGAACGCCGTCGGTATTATTCGATCCGTGCCGGGCCGCGCCAGCGCTTTTGGCGCCGGGCGACCGCGTGCGCTTCGTGCCGCGATGATCGAGGTATTGCGGTCCGGTCTGTGCGATCTGGTAATGGACCAGGGGCGTCCCGGGCGAGGCGCGCTCGGCGTGCCCGTGGGCGGCGCGGCCGACCCTGAGGCGCTGGCGGCGGCAAATCGGCTGGTCGGCAACGACGCGACCGCGGCCGGACTCGAGGTGGTCTTGCAAGGCCCCGCTCTGCGATTTGCGCGCGGCGGGATGGTTGCTCTCGTCGGTGCGCGCTTTTCGGCAACACGTAGCAGCGGGGTCGCGCCGGTGTGGGATCAAACTCTGGTGCTCGCAGCCGGTGAAATACTACACCTCGATCAGGCGCAGGCAGGCTGCCGCTGCTGGCTCGCGATGGCCGGCGGCGTCGCGGTACCTTCCGTGATGGGCAGCCGCAGCACCTTTTTGCCCGCCGGCTTCGGCGGTCATTTCGGGCGCGCACTTCAAGCTGGCGACGAACTGGTCAATGGCAACGAGGAGGCGGCGGTTCGCCTGCTGCGCGCTCACGCGCCTGAAACCGCACAGACCGGTGCGCCGCTGCGGGTGCTCGCGGGGCCCCAGGTCGGCCAGTTCGACGACGCCGCCTTGGCCGCTTTTTTTTGTGGAACCTATCGGGTTGACGCGGCGTCGGACCGGCGCGGGTTGAGGCTCCGAGGCCCGGAAGTCGGGCGCGGGTGCGTGCCCGAGGACCTGCGGTCCCAAGGGGTGTTGCCGGGCGCGGTGCAAGTCCCTCCTGACGGCAAGCCAATCATTCTCGGCTGGGATGGGCCGGTCACCGGAGGGTACCCGGTGATCGCCACACTCATCAGCGCCGATCTCCCGAAACTCGCGCAGTTGCGCCCGGGCGACGAGGTGAGGTTTCAGACGATCGAGGCTGATGGTGCACGAGCACTTGCCGCCGCAAGCTGGAAAATCGAGGAGTTGGCTTGATCGAACTCAACGCGGACATCGGGGAAGGCTGCGACGATGCCGGCCTAATGCCCTATCTGGGTCGCGTGTCCATTGCTTGCGGTGGCCACACGGGCGACGCCGCCAGCATGATCGCCGCGTTGCAGTTGGCGGAAGCGTATGGGGTCCCGGCGGGCGCGCATCCGAGCTATCCTGACCGCGCACGGTTTGGTCGCCACCCATTGGCCGCGACGGAGGCGGAAGTGTCAGCCTGGGTGACGGAGCAGACGGAGGCGCTAGCGGAACATGCGGCGCGCCGCGGATCGCGGCTGGCGCACGTCAAGCCGCACGGTGCGCTATACAACGCAGCCAGTTCGAATCCGGATGTCGCGGCCGCAATTGCGAGTGCCGTTGCTCGCTTGGACCCGACCTTGGCGCTGGTCGGCCTGTCCGGTTCCGCGCTTATTGCGGCGGGCCGGGCAGCGGGACTGACGGTTTTGAACGAGGCATTCGCCGACCGTCGCTATCAGGCCGACGGCCAGCTTGTTTCACGTGAAACCCCGGGGGCGTTGCTGCTGCACCCCGATTCGGCGGCGCGGCAAGCCGGTGCGCTCGCAAAAGGAGAGCCGGTCGCGGCGGACGGTGGCTGGATTACCGTTCGCGCCGACACCCTTTGCCTGCACAGCGACACCCCGGGCGCATTAAAAATCGCGCGAGCCGTCCATGCCACCCTCTATCGCGGATAATTCCGCCCTCACTTATGTCTAACCCCGACCATGCCGCTTCTGACCTTTGATCGACTTGAACTCGCCTATGGCCACTGGCCACTACTCGACGGCGCCGCGCTCGTAATAGAGCCGGGGGAGCGTATCGGGCTGATCGGACGCAACGGGACCGGGAAGTCCAGCCTGCTCAAGATCGTCGCCGGAATCGATCCCCCCGACGCGGGCGACGTTTGGCGTCAGCCCGCGCTAAAGCTCGCCTATGTCCCACAGGAGCCCCAATTCCAGTCCGGACACACGGTGTTCGAGGCGGTGGCGGAGGGGGTGGGCGAGGCGCAACGATTGCTCGCCGCCTATCACGCGGCGGCCCACCGGGTGGCAGAAGGGGACATGGACGCGTTCGAAGAGCTTGAGCGCCTGTCGCACGAGTTGGAGGTGCACGACGCTTGGCGGCTCAACAGCCGCGTGGAGGAAACGCTCCAGCGCTTGGCGCTCGACGCCGACCGGGCGGTCGAGACATTGTCGGGCGGCCTTAAAAAACGGGTCGCGCTTGCGCGGGCATTGGTGACCGACCCGGAGCTCCTCTTGCTGGATGAGCCGACCAACCACCTCGACTTCGCGGCAATCGACTGGCTTGAAGGCCTGCTTACCGAGTTTCGCGGCGCGCTGCTCTTCATCACTCACGACCGCCGTTTTCTGGATAATGTTGCCAACCGGATCATTGAGCTCGACCGCGGGCAGTTGCGCGAGTACCAGGGGAACTTCACCGCTTATCAGGCCAAGAAAGCCGAGCAACTGGAAATCGAAGCGGTGCATAACCGCAAGTTCGACAAGTTCTGGAAGCAGGAGGAGATATGGATTCGCAAAGGGGTTCAGGCTCGGCGCTGTCGTGATGAAGGCCGGGTGCGGCGACTCGAAGCCTTGCGCCTAACGCGTGAAGCACGCATGAGCCGAGCGGGACAGGTAGGCTTCCAGATCGATTCCGGAGATCGCTCAGGAAAAATCGTGGCCGAAATGGAGCACGTCACTTACGGCTACGACGACAGAACCTTGATCCGGGACTTTTCCGGCACGCTGCTCCGGGGCGACAAACTCGGCCTGCTAGGCCCCAACGGCGCCGGTAAGACCACGCTGATTCGCCTGATTCTGGGTGAGCTACAGCCTCAATCCGGCAGGATCAAGCAGGGCACGAAGCTGGAAGTGGCGTATTTCGACCAGTTTCGCAACCAGTTGAACGACGACGCAACGCTGATCGACACAATCTCGCCGGGCTCGGATTTCGTCGAGATCGGCGGCCAGAAGAAACATGTCATCAGCTACCTGGAAGATTTCCTTTTCCCCGCGGAGCGCGCACGCGCAAAAGTATCGGCGCTGTCAGGCGGCGAGCGTAATCGCTTGTTGCTGGCCCGGCTGTTCGCGCGGCCGGCCAATCTGCTGGTGCTGGACGAGCCGACCAACGACCTCGATATCGACACGCTGGAATTGCTCGAGCAGTTGTTGCAGGATTACAGCGGGACAGTGCTCATCGTCTCCCACGACCGTACTTTCCTCGACAACGTCGTCACCCAGTCGATCGTGTTTGAGGGGGACGGCAAGCTCACCGAGATCGTCGGTGGGTACGCGGACTGGCAGGCGTGGAAAGCGCAGCAAGCGAATGCCGCCAAGCGGACCGCAGCCGTCAGGGCCGTTCCCGCCCCGACGAAGGCTGTGGCCAAATCCAGCCTCAGCTACAAGGAGTCGCGGACGCTCGAGGCCCTGCCCGCGCACATCGAGGCCCTCGAGGCAGAACAGGCGGCACTCGCGGTCAAGCTCGCCGACCCCGATCTGTATCAGCGCAAGCCCGACGACGCAACCCTGCTACATGCGCGATCGCAGGCTATCGAGTCTGAATTGCTCTCCATGCTGGCGCAATGGGAAGCGCTCGAGGCCAAGCAAGCGAGTTAGATGCCTTGTTTCACGTGAAACCCACGCCTGCAGCGAGTAAAATGCGCCGATGAATTTCCCCGAATCCTTCGATGTGATCGTTGTGGGTGGCGGCCACGCGGGCACAGAAGCCGCGCTGGCCGCCGCGCGCATGGGCATGAAAACGCTTTTGCTTACGCACAACATCGACACCTTGGGCGCAATGTCGTGCAACCCTTCGATCGGGGGTATCGGCAAGGGGCACTTGGTGAAGGAGGTCGACGCGCTGGGCGGCGCAATGGCGCTCGCCACCGACGAGGCCGGCATCCAGTTTCGCACGCTTAACGCATCGAAAGGGCCGGCCGTGCGTGCCACTCGGGCCCAGGCCGATCGCGCACTCTACCGGACAGCGATCCGCCAGCGGCTTGAAAGCCTGTCGAACCTTACGCTGTTTCAGCAGGCAGTCGATGATCTGGTACTGGATCGCGACCGCGTGGTCGGCGTAAAAACACAGTTGGGCATTGCCTTTGGCGGGCGTGCCGTCGTCGTGACGGCGGGCACTTTTCTCGGCGGCCTGGTGCATGTCGGCCTGGATAATTTTCAGGCCGGGCGCCTGGGTGATCCGCCCTCGGTCTCGCTGGCCGCGCGATTGCGCGAGCTTAGTCTGCCGGTGGGGCGACTGAAGACCGGTACGCCGCCGCGTATTGACGGGCGCACAGTCGATTTCACCCAAACCCAGGCGCAACCCGGCGACGACCCGGCCCCGGTGTTTTCCTATGTGGGGCGGTTGTCGATGCATCCCGAGCAGCGCCCATGCTGGATTACGCATACGACGGAAGCGACGCACGAGATCATCCGGGGTGGGCTTGACCGGTCGCCGATGTATACCGGGGTAATCGAGGGGGTGGGGCCGCGTTACTGTCCCTCAATCGAGGACAAGGTCACGCGCTTTGCCGATAAGGCCAGCCATCAGATATTTCTCGAGCCGGAGGGCTTGCGCACGCACGAAATCTACCCCAACGGGATTTCGACCTCGCTGCCGTTCGACGTGCAGCTTGCCATTGTGCGCTCCATTCCCGGGTTGGAGCGCGCTCACATTCTGCGTCCCGGCTACGCCATCGAATACGATTATTACGATCCCCGTAACCTCAAGGCCTCGCTCGAGACGAAGTCGATCGGCGCGCTTTTTTTCGCCGGGCAAATAAACGGAACGACCGGCTACGAAGAGGCTGCGGCACAGGGGCTGCTGGCCGGCGTCAACGCTGCCCTGCAGGTGCAGGGAAAAGATGCCTGGTGTCCGCAACGCCACGAGGCGTATCTGGGCGTGTTGGTCGATGACCTCATCACGCGCGGCGTTTCCGAACCTTACCGCATGTTCACCAGCCGAGCGGAATACAGGTTGCAGCTGCGGGAGGACAACGCCGACATGCGTTTGACAGAAACAGGACGGGCGCTTGGGCTGGTGGACGATGCGAGATGGGACGCCTTTAGCCGCAAGCGCGACGCCGTTTCACGTGAAACGGAACGCCTACGGTCGACTTGGGTCAACCCGGCGACCTTGCCCGCCGCTGCCGCCACGCGGCTCATTGGTCAGCCGATCGATCACGAGTACAGCCTGTTTGAACTGTTGCGCCGTCCCGAGGTGACGCATGCACAATTGTGTGCATTGCCCGGCGGCGCTTGCGGGGACATCGACGCCGGTGTTGCGGAGCAGGTGGAGATCGCCGCCAAGTACCAGGGCTACATCGATCGCCAGAACGAAGAGGTCGAGAAGCAGCGCGGACAAGAGAACTTGCGCCTGCCCCCGGATTTGGACTATAGCCGCTTTACCGGGCTGTCGATGGAGGTGCGTCAGCGGCTGCAGCGCGCGCGTCCCGAGACGCTGGGGCAGGCCTCCCGGCTGCAGGGCATTACGCCTGCTGCGGTTTCCGTCCTGCTGGTATACGCCAAGCGTGGCTTTAAGGTCGACGAGAAAACGCCGGTATGACTCTGCGCGCGAAGCTCGAGGAGGGGCTGTCCGCCCTCGGCCTGGTGCTGCCAGAGGGCTCGGAGACGAAGCTGCTCGCCTACCTTGCACTGCTGGACAAGTGGAACCGCGTTTATAATCTGACCGCCGTGCGGGAGCCCGAGCGCATGGTCAGCCACCATTTGCTGGACTCCTTGGCCGTGCTGCCGTTTTTCGAATGTGGCTCGGTCCTTGACGTCGGAAGCGGCGGGGGACTGCCGGGGATACCGCTGGCAATCGTGCGGCCGGAGTTGCCCGTTACGTTGATCGACAGTGTTGCCAAAAAGACAGCGTTTCTGCTGCAGGCGAAAGCGGAGCTTGGCTTGAATAACCTCAATGTGATCAGCGGGAGGGTCGAGGATTTCCGGCCCGACGCGGGCTTTGACGTCGTCGTTTCGCGCGCTTTTTCGGACCTTAGGGAATTCGTCACGCTGACCCGGCATCTCCTCCGACCGGGGGGGCGCTGGTTCGCTATGAAAGGGCTGATCCCTTACGAAGAAATAGCGTTGTTGCCCGATTGGGCGAAAGTGAGCGCTAACCACGCGCTCGTCGTCCCCGGCTTGGAGGCGAGCCGCCATTTGATCGTTCTGGAGCCCGTGTAATGAGCCGAATCCTCGCAATCGCGAATCAGAAAGGCGGCGTCGGCAAGACCACGACGGCGGTCAACCTCGCCGCAAGCCTAGCCGAACTCGGTCAGCGCGTGCTGCTCGCCGATCTCGATCCGCAGGGCAACGCGACGATGGGCGCAGGCATCGAAAAGCGCTCCGCGCTGCCGACCGTATATCAGATCCTTCTAAACCAGGTGAGCGTACACGACGCGCGGATGCGCTCGGAGGCGGGGCACTTTGACGTTATTCCTGCCAACCGCGAACTCGCCGGCGCCGAGATTGACCTCGTGAACCTGGAGCAGCGCGACTTGCGGCTCAAAGTGGCGCTGGCCCAGGTCGCGAACGATTATGACTTCGTTCTGATGGATTGCCCGCCGACGCTGAATCTTCTGACCGTCAATGCCTTTGCGGCCGCAGAAGCGGTGCTCATTCCAATGCAGTGCGAATATTACGCACTGGAAGGCTTGACCGACCTGGTCGCGACGATCAAGAAGGTCAGGTACCGGCTCAATCCCGACATCAGAATCGAAGGCCTTCTTCGCGTGATGTTCGACCCGCGCAGCACCTTGGCGCAGCAGGTGTCGGACCAGATCAAGCAGCACTTCGGCAACAAGGTGTACGACACGGTGATTCCGCGCAACGTCCGCTTGGCCGAGGCACCCAGCCATGGCCTGCCGGTGCTCGCCTACGATCGCCACTGCAAGGGCGCCAGAGCGTACATGGAGCTGGCGGAAGAGACGCTGCGGCGCGCGAACATAACCGTTGGGGAGACGGCATAAAATGGCCAAACTTAAGGGACTGGGGCGCGGTCTGGATGCCTTGCTGGGCGGCGAGGACAGCGCGGCGCCGCCTCAGGGCGACCTGCGCATGATGCAGGTGGCGCAGTTGGCGCCGGGCAAATACCAGCCGCGTACGCAGATGGACAGCGAGTCGCTGCAGGAATTGGCCGACTCTATACGCGCCCAGGGGCTGATGCAGCCGATACTGGCGCGAGAGGTCGCGACGGGTTACGAAATCATCGCGGGCGAGCGGCGCTGGCGCGCGGCCCAACTGGCCGGGCTGCACGAGGTGCCCGTCTTGCTGCGCGAGGTTGCCGATGACGCGGTTGCGGCGATGGCGCTCATCGAAAACATACAGCGCGAGGACCTTAACGCG
>OEPS010000329.1_pt1 | contig 17261 bp, 16 predicted proteins | sample 1539411 | NCBI WGS metagenome assembly OEPS01 (sample SAMN02671747, study PRJEB22543) | soil metagenome | biome: bacteria | place: China:Hunan Province, Lengshuijiang City | collected 2012-10-15 | depth 0.08m m
GCTTGCCCCGCGATGCGATGTGGCTGACAGGCCGCTATCGCGGGGCAAGCCCGCTCCCACCTAGGTGTCCGCTTAGGCTTTCTGTTCGAACATCACGTAGATCTTGCGGCACGGCTCCAGCACTTCCCAGGTGCCCTTGAAACCTGCCGGGATTACAAAGCGATCACCTGCGCGCAGGGTTTTCGCCCCGCCGTCTGCATCGCGCAGTACCGAAACGCCCAGAACGATCTCGCAGTACTCGTGTTCAGTGTAATTGACGGTCCATTGCCCGACCTCACCTTCCCAGACGCCCGCGGCGAACTGGCCACAAGGGCTGGAATAGTGGTTGTAAACCGCCTGTTCAGGATCGCCCTTGAGCACTTTTTCGGCCGCTGGACGATAACGCTCGGCCTCGGTGAGGACTTGGGCGAAGTCGATGATCTGGTCAATGCGCATGGCTAAGTCTCTTGTTTGTTTAATAAAATGAACATCAGTAGGCGTTTGGTGCGATTATGTCAAATATATTGATAATTGGGTCGCCAGTGGTTTAGGGTGGCAGGTGCCTGTGCGCGTAGCTCGCCCAGCCAGAATTTTTGACAGTGCCCGTGACCCCCTCGTGCGGCACTGCACCTTAACAAGAGGAGGAGTTTCGTATGACCACCCTGACTCGTGCGGATTGGGAACAGCGTGCCCAACAACTGAAAATCGAAGGCCGCGCTTTCATCAATGGTGAATACACCGCCGCCGTTTCCGGCGCGACGTTCGAATGCCTCAGCCCGGTCGACGGCCGTCTGCTGGCGCAAGTCGCCAGCTGTGATCTGGCCGATGCCCAGCGCGCCGTGGAAAATGCCCGCGCTACCTTCGCTTCCGGCGTCTGGTCGCGTCTGGCCCCGGCCAAGCGCAAAGCCACCATGATCCGTTTCGCTGCCCTGCTCAACGCGAATGTCGAAGAGCTGGCGCTGCTGGAAACCCTGGACATGGGCAAGCCGATCAACGACTCGCTGACCATCGACGTGCCGGGTGCCGCCCAGGCCCTGAGCTGGAACGGCGAAGCGATCGACAAGATCTACGACGAAGTCGCAGCGACCCCGCACGATCAGCTGGGTCTGGTGACCCGCGAGCCTGTGGGTGTGGTTGCCGCTATCGTGCCGTGGAACTTCCCGCTGCTGATGGCCTGCTGGAAACTCGGCCCGGCCCTGGCCACCGGTAACTCGGTGGTGCTCAAGCCTTCGGAAAAATCGCCACTGACCGCCATCCGCATCGCCCAACTGGCGATCGAAGCCGGTATCCCGGCAGGCGTGCTCAACGTGCTGCCTGGCTATGGTCACACCGTCGGCAAGGCCCTGGCCCTGCACATGGATGTGGACACCCTGGTATTCACCGGCTCGACCAAGATCGCCAAGCAACTGATGATCTATGCGGGCGAATCGAACATGAAGCGTGTCTGGCTGGAAGCCGGCGGCAAGAGCCCGAACATCGTCTTCGCCGACGCACCAGACCTGAATGCCGCTGCTGAAGCTGCTGCCAGCGCCATCGCCTTCAACCAGGGTGAAGTCTGCACCGCAGGTTCGCGCCTGCTGGTCGAGCGTTCGATCAAGGACAAGTTCCTGCCGCTGGTTCTCGAAGCCCTCAAGGCCTGGAAACCTGGCAACCCGCTGGACCCGGCGACCACTGTCGGCGCGCTGGTCGATACTCAGCAGATGAACACCGTGCTGTCGTATATCGAGGCAGGTCACAGCGACGGCGCCAAGCTGCTGGTCGGTGGCAAGCGTATCCTCGAAGAAACCGGTGGCACCTATGTCGAGCCGACCATTTTCGACGGCGTCAGCAATGCCATGCGTATTGCCCAGGAAGAAATCTTCGGCCCAGTGCTGTCGGTGATCAGCTTCGACAGCGTTGAAGAAGCGATCAACATCGCCAACGACACCCCGTACGGCCTGGCCGCCGGTGTGTGGACTGCGGATATCTCCAAGGCCCACCTGACCGCCAAGGCGCTGCGTGCCGGTAGCGTCTGGGTCAACCAGTACGACGGTGGCGACATGACTGCACCGTTCGGTGGCTTCAAGCAATCGGGTAACGGCCGTGACAAGTCGCTGCACGCGCTGGACAAGTACACCGAGCTGAAGGCTACCTGGATCAAGCTGTAAGCAGTTAGCCACCGCCCAACCCGGGCATCCTCTGTGGGAGCCGGCGTTGCCGGCGATGCGGCCTGTGTGCTGCGCATCGCCGGCAAGGCCAGCTCCCACAGTGGTTTGTGCAAGCCGAAAAGGAGCGCGCGATGCGCTGGGGAACCTATTTCGCCGTGCTCTCGGCGGTACTGAGTGTCGGCCTGACGCTGGGCGTGAGCATGCCGCTGGTATCGCTGCGCCTGGAAGCCTGGGGCTACGGCAGCTTTGCCATTGGTGTGATGGCGGCCATGCCGGCGATTGGCGTACTGGTCGGAGCAAGCCTATCCAGCCGCCTCGCCGCGCGGTTGGGCACGGTCAACCTGATGCGCCTGTGCCTGCTTGCCGGTGCGGTGTCCATTGGCCTGCTGGCGCTGTTGCCGTATTACCCGGTGTGGCTGCTGTTGCGCCTGGTGATCGGGGTGATCCTGACTATCGTGTTCATCCTCGGCGAAAGCTGGATCAATCAGATCGTCGTGGAAGCCTGGCGCGGCCGCTTGGTGGCGCTATATGGCAGCAGCTACGCCCTCAGTCAGTTGGCCGGACCGCTGCTGCTCGGGCTGGTTGGCAGCGACGACGATCTGGGTTTCTGGATCGGCGTCGGCTTGATGCTGGTGGCTCCGCTGGCCTTGATCGGGCGCAGTGGTGCGCCGAGCAGCGAGGCCGGTGCGGTGAGTTTGCGCGACCTGGTCGGCTTCTGTAAAAACCTGCCGGTGATCGCCTGGGCCATCGCCTTGTTTGCCGCTTTCGAGGCGATGATTCTCACGCTGTTGCCGGTGTACTGCCTGCAGCAAGGCTTCAGCGCCGAGCTGGCGTTGTTCATGGTCAGTACTGTGGTGGTCGGTGATGCTGTGCTGCAACTGCCGATCGGTGCGCTCGCCGACCGCATGTCGCGGCGCACCCTGTTCAGCGGCTGCGCGGTGACGCTGCTGCTGTCGAGTCTGCTGATTCCGCCGTTGATGCACACGCCATTGATCTGGCCGCTGTGGGTGCTGTTCGGTGCCAGTGCCGGCGGGCTGTTCACCTTGTCGCTGATTCTGATCGGCGAGCGTTTCCGTGACGATGCACTGGTGCGCGCCAACGCCCATGTGGCGCAACTCTGGGGTATCGGCTGTCTGATCGGGCCGCTGGTTGCAGGGGCCGGTGGTCAGTGGGTCAGCGGCCATGCCTTGCCGCTGCTGATGGCCGCCGGTGCTGCTGGGCTGGTGCTTCTTGCGCGGCGCCCGAATGCCTTTGAGCCCGCTGCGGTCTAGAGCATGCGTTCGAGGCCCACGGCCTTGCTGATCCAGGCATTGAAGCGGCGCCAAAGGCCACCGGGCTCGGTGGTCAGGGTGTGCAGGTGGTGGTTGTCTTCGGTCACCCAGACCAGCTCGCCATTGACCAGTTGTGGTTGGTAACTCAGCGCCGGGGCCATACCCTGGACCGCCAGGTCGCGGGTGTATTCGGCAAGCTCGGGACTATCGACCAGAACGCCGACCTCGGTGTTCCACAGCACCGAGCGTGGGTCGAAGTTGAACGAGCCGATGAAGGTCTTGCGCCGGTCGAAGATGATCGCCTTGCTGTGCAAGCTCGAGTCGGAGCTGCCGTAGATTCGCACGGCACGCTTGGCGCTGGGGTCGCCCGGCTGGCGACGCAGCTCGTACAGGTGCACGCCATGCTCCAGCAGCGCCCGGCGATAGGGCGCGTAGCCGCCATGCACTGCGGGTACGTCGGTGGCCTCCAGTGAGTTGGTCAGCAACTTGACCGAGACGCCGGCATCGGCGCGGCTGGTCAGGTACAGCAAACCAGGTTCGCCGGGTACGAAGTAAGCCGAGATCATGATCAGCTCATGCTTGACCTCATTCATGTCCGGGGCCAGCTGGTGGGTCATCAGCAGTTGCGGGTCCGGCTCATCGCGGGCCAGGACCTTGCTTGGCGCATCCCACAGCGCCTGGTTGTGGGCCCAGATCAATTCATTGCGCCAGATGCCCAGGCGCGGATTGGTTTTGTACGACATCAAACGGTCATACAGCGCCTTGCGCTCGATCTGGGCGTCGGCCAGTGACGCTTCCAGGCGTTGACGGCTGGCGCGCAGGTCATCCGCATCCGGCTGGGTCATGAGGAAGTCGCCGATCGGACGGCTCAGTGCACTGTTCCAGTACTGATCGAAGCTGTGGCCCAGTTGCTCGGCGACCGGGCCGACGCCCAGCAAGTCGATGTCGGTAAAGTTCAGGTTGGGCTCGGCGTCGAAGTATTCGTCACCCAGGTTGCGGCCACCGACGATGGCCATGCTGTTGTCCACCAACCACAGCTTGTTGTGCATGCGCCTGTGTTGCAGGTTGAGGTTGAACAGCCGGCCTACGGCACGGGTCACGCCAGTGCTGCGGCCCAAGTGCAGTGGATTGAACAAGCGGATGTGGATGTTCGGGTGGGCGGCGAGGGTCGCCATCTTGTCGTCGAGGCCATCGCTGGTGGTGTCATCGAGCAGGATGCGCACGCGCACGCCACGGTCGGCAGCTTGCAGTAGCTCATGCACCAGGGCGCGGGTACTGAGTCCGTCATGGACGATGTAGTACTGCAGGTCGATGCTCGACTGGGCGTTACGGATAAGCTCGGCCCGGGCGCGGAACGCTTCATTGCTGTTGGGCAGCAAGCGAAAACCGGAGCGCCCTTCATAGGCAGAAGCCTGGCGCTGCACTGAGCGGCCGAACGCCGAATCGCTGGCCGGCAGTGCCTGCGTGACTTCCCGTGGCTGGCTGACACTGGCACAGCCACCCAGACCAAGCGTCAGCGACAGCAGCAGGGGCAGCGCACGCGGGCTTCTCAAGGCAATGAATCCTTCACGACAGGTTTATGGATATCGACCGCGAACGGCGGCGGAAAGTTACCCGTCGCTTTCGGCTTCGGCCAGTAGACGAATGGCGGTCTCGCCAACCTTGCGCACTGCCGCTTCGATCTCGGCGGTTGGGCGGGCGGCGAAATTCATTCGCAGGCAGTTACGGTACTTGCCCGAGGCGGAAAAAATACTGCCCACGGCAATCTGTACGCCTTGCCCAAGTAAAGCCCGGTTCAGACGCAGAGTGTCGAAACTTTCCGGCAATTCTATCCACAGCATGAAGCCGCCCTGAGGCCGGCTGGCGCGGGTGCCTGGCGGAAAGTAGCGGGTGATCCAGTCGCTCATCTGGTCGCGTGCGCGCTGGTACTGGCTGCGCATGCGCCGCACGTGCGGCTGGTAGTGACCGGCTTCGATGAAGTCGGCAATGGCCAATTGCGGCTGCGTCGCGGTGCATCCGGTGCTGATGTACTTCATGTGCAGCACCCGCTCCAGGTAGCGGCCGGGGGCCACCCAGCCGATGCGCAGGCCTGGGGCCAGGGTCTTGGAAAACGAACTGCAGAGCAGCACCCGGCCGTCTTCGTCGAACGACTTGATGGTGCGCGGGCGCGGGTAGGTGTAGGCCAGATCGCCATACACGTCGTCTTCGAGGATCGCCACGTCGAAGCGCTGGGCCAGGGTCAGCAAGGCCTTCTTGCGGGCCTCGGGCATGATGTAGCCCAGTGGGTTGTTGCAGCTCGGGGTGATCTGGATGAGCTTGATCGGCCACTGCTCCAGGGCCAGCTCCAGAGCTTCGAGGCTGATGCCGGTGAGCGGGTCGGTGGGGATCTCCAGGGCCTTCATGCCCAGACCCTTGAGCGTCTGCATGGCGCCGTGAAAGCTCGGCGAGTCCACCGCGACGATATCTCCAGGCTGGCACACCGCGCGGATACTGGCCGACAGCGCCTCGTGGCAACCGGTGGTGATCACCAGGTCGGCCGGGCCGAGGGTGCAGCCGGAGTCGAGCATCAAGCGGGCGATCTGTTCGCGCAGGGCCAGGGTGCCGGAAATGGTGTCGTAGTACAGCCCGGGCATGTCCTGGCGGCGGCTGAGCTGGGCCAGGCTGCGCAGCAGGGGTTTGAGGGTCGGGCTGTCGACGTCGGGCATGCCGCGGCCGAGCTGCACCACCTCCTTGTTCGGTACGCTGCGGATCAGCTCGATGACCTGTTCCCATTGGGAGATTTCCACCGGCCGTTGCGCCGGCCGGCTGACGGCGGGCAGTGCAGGCAGGCAGCGGTCGGTGGGCACGAAGTAACCGGACTTGGGCCGCGGCGCCGCCAGGCCATTGTCTTCCAGCAGGCGATAGGCCTGCTGCACCGTGCTCAGGCTGACACCATGCTCCACGCTCAATGCACGTACAGACGGCAAGCGATCGCCAGGGCGATACAAGCCTTGCTCGATGCGGGCGCCGAGCAGCTCGGCAAGGTTGACATAGAGGGTCACGGCATACTCCCGCAGCAGGCGCTGGCTGACTACCAATACAGATGACGAAAAAATACAGCATTCAGTGTGAAAGCTGCCAATTCTGTATGGAAATAATAACTACTTTTTGAATCTGTAATGCTTTTGCTCAAGCGCGCAAGCTCTCCCTACGGTTATCCAGCCCTGGAGGGTTCAAGCAATGAGCGGTATGAGCGATGTGCGCCTTAAGTTGCATGCCGAAGAACTAAGTCGTGAACAGCGTCGCCAGCTGTTCAATGTTCCGGCCGGTCTCGGGCCCTGGGGGTTGATGGCGCACCGTTGGTCCAGTCGTCGCGCCCTGCTGGAGCTGACCCCCGAGCAACTGCTGGATGTTGGCCTGACAGCGGAGCAGGCGCGTGAGGAAGGGCTCAAGCCGTTCTGGCGTGGCTGAGATCGGGGGCGCCGTCTCGACCTGGTGGGAGCGGGCTTGCCCCGCGCTTGTGGTGTGTCAGTCAAATCGCATCGCGGGGCACGCCCGCTCCCACCGGAGGTGTGTTCCTATCTCAGACCAGCTCTTTGAGCCGGTGCCAGAGCATGCCCAGGGCCAGCAGCGGTGAGCGCAGGTGCTTGCCGCCCGGGAAGGTCATGTGCGGCACCTTGGCGAACAGGTCGAAGCGGCCGCTGTGCTGGCCGCTGATGGCCTCACCCAGCAGCTTGCCGGCCAGGTGCGTGGCGTTGAGGCCGTGGCCGGAATAGGCCTGGGCAAAGTACACGTTCGGTTGGTCTGGCAAGCGCCCAATCTGCGGCAGGCGATTGGCGCCGATGCCGATCATGCCGCCCCACTGGTAGTCGATGCGTACATCGGCCAGTTGCGGGAACACCTTGAGCATCTTCGGCCGCATGTACGCGGCGATATCCTGCGGGTCGCGCCCGGAATAATGGCAGGCGCCGCCGAACAGCAAGCGGCGGTCAGCAGAAAGGCGGTAGTAATCCAGGGCCACGCGCTGGTCGCACACCGCCATGTTCTGCGGCAGCAGCTCCCGTGCCTGCGCGTCGCTCAAGGGCTCGGTGGCAATGATGTAGCTACCGGCAGGCAGCACCTTGCCGCCCAGGTCGGCATTCAGGTCATTGAGGTAGGCATTGCAGCCCAGTACCAGGGTGCTGGCCTGCACCGAACCCTGTGCAGTGTGTACCCGTACCTGCGTGCCATAGTCGATGCGGGTGACCGCCGATTGTTCGAACAGGCGTACGCCCAGTTTGTTGGCTACCGCAGCTTCGCCCAAGGCCAGGTTCAGCGGGTGCAGATGACCTGAGCCCATATCGATCAGGCCGCCAACGTAACGTTCCGAACCCACTACCGTACGCATCTGATCAGGTTGCACCAGGCGCAGTTCATGGCGATAGCCGAGGCTGCGCAGCTCTTCGGCGTCCTCGGCAAAGCCCTGCAGGTCTTTTGGTTTGTTCGCCAGATCGCAGTAGCCCCAGGTCAGGTCGCAGCTGATCGCGTGGCGTTCAATGCGCTGGCGGACGATATCCACTGCCTCCAGGCCCATCAGTTTCAGCTCGCGCACGCCGTCGCTGCCCAGCACTGAAGTGAACTGATCAAGACCGTGGCCGACGCCGCGGATCAGCTGGCCGCCGTTGCGCCCGCTGGCACCCCAGCCGATCTTGCGGGCTTCGAGGAGAACCACATTGAGGCCGCGCTCGGCCAACTCGATCGCCGTGTTCAGCCCGGAAAAACCGCCGCCGACCACGCACACATCGCAACTCAATGCGCCCTGCAACGGCGGATATTCCGGCTGCGGCAAGCTGCTGGCAGCGTAGTAGGAAGCGACGTGAGAAGCGGGTGATTGAACAGGGGCGCTCATCGATGAGTCCTGGCTTTAAGTGTTTGGAAAAATTGACGCAGGATAAGCTGCACTTTCGGCACCGGGCAACCATGGGGCAAAATAGCGCCACACCCTTTGTTCGCCGCAGGCCGCCATGAGTTGCAACAGCCACAAGATCCGTTTCCTGCGCGATCAGATTCCGTCGTTCGCCTGTGTCCCCGGTTGCCATGACTGCTGCGGGCCGGTAACTACGTCAACGGAAGAAATGGCCCGCCTGCCGCGTAAAAGTGCAGCCGAGCAGGAAGCCGCCCTGGCCGAACTGAACTGTGTACACCTGGGGCCTGACGGTTGCACGGTGTACGAAGAGCGGCCGCTGATCTGCCGGCTGTTCGGTACCACCCCGCGCCTGCCATGCCCCAACGGCCGCGGCCCGGCCGAAATGATCGATCCCCAGGCCGAGAAGCTGGTGCATCAGTACATCGCCAGCACCCGCCAGGTGCTGGTCTGAACCTCAGTCCGGAATCGGCAGGTTGAGGCTCTCTTTGACCTCTTCCATGACAATGTAACTCTTCGATTCGCGCACGTGCGGCAACTTCAGCAGGATGTCGCCGAGCAGCTTGCGGTAGGAGGCCATCTCCGAAATCCGTGCCTTGACCAGGTAATCGAAGTCGCCCGAGACCAGGTGGCATTCCAGAACGTGAGGCAGTTTCAGCACCGCGCGGCGGAACTCTTCGAAGGTATCCCCGGACTTGTAGTCCAGGCTGATTTCGACGAACACCAGCAGGCTGCCCTTGAGGTGCTGCGGGTTGAGCCGGGCGTTGTAGCCCATGATGATCCCTTCGCGCTCCAGGCGCCGGACCCGCTCAGTGCAAGGCGTGGTCGACAGGCCGACCTTTTCGCCCAGTTCAGTGAACGAGATCCGTCCATCTGCCTGCAGGATCCGCAGGATGTTGCGGTCGATCTTATCCAGTTCACGTTTGCTTTGGTGCTGGGTTCTCATAGTGGATGCCCCTCCGTAAAAGCCAACCTTGCCGAGAATTCTCGCCAAATATAGGCTTTTATACAGTGAAAAGCACTGGTCATACCTTCCTATACTGCGCGCATCTATGCCATTAACAACAAATGTCAGCGGTACGCTGCGTCGAGGGTAATCAACATGCGAGTTCTGGTACTTGGTAGCGGTGTAATCGGAACCGCCAGTGCCTACTATCTGGCACGGCAGGGTTTTGAAGTCGTCGTGGTCGACCGTCAACCGGCAGTCGCCATGGAAACCAGCTTTGCCAACGCCGGCCAGGTCTCGCCAGGCTACGCCTCGCCCTGGGCTGCGCCGGGCGTGCCGCTCAAGGCCATCAAGTGGCTGCTCGAGCGCCATGCACCCCTGGCAATCAAGGCCACTGCGGACATCGACCAGTACCTGTGGATGGCGCAAATGCTGCGCAACTGCACCGCCAACCGCTATGCCGTGAACAAAGAGCGCATGGTCCGTCTGTCCGAGTACAGCCGCGACTGCCTCGACGAGCTGCGCGCCGAAACCGGTATCGCCTACGAAGGCCGTACCCTGGGTACCACCCAGCTGTTCCGCACCCAGGCGCAACTGGACAACGCCGCCAAGGACATCGCCGTCCTCGAGCAGTCCGGTGTGCCGTATGAGGTCCTCGACCGCGAAGGCATCGCCCGCGTCGAGCCGGCCCTGGCCAACGTTACCGACATTCTCGCCGGCGCCCTGCGTCTGCCCAACGATCAGACCGGCGACTGCCAGCTGTTCACCACCCGCCTGGCGGAAATGGCCATCAAGCTCGGTGTCGAGTTCCGCTTCGGTCAGGACATCCAGCGCCTGGACTACGCCGGTGACCGTATCAACGGCGTGTGGATCGACGGCAAGCTGGAAACCGCCGACCGCTACTTGCTGGCGCTGGGCAGCTACTCGCCGCAGCTGCTCAAGCCGTTGGGCATCAAGGCCCCGGTCTATCCGCTCAAGGGTTACTCGCTGACCGTGCCGATCACCGATCCGGCCATGGCCCCGACCTCGACCATTCTCGACGAGACCTACAAGGTCGCGATCACCCGTTTCGACAACCGTATCCGCGTTGGCGGCATGGCTGAGATCGCCGGTTTTGACCTGTCGCTGAACCCGCGTCGACGTGAAACCCTGGAGATGATCGTCAACGATCTTTATCCTCGTGGCGGCGACCTGAGCCAGGCCAGCTTCTGGACCGGCCTGCGTCCGACCACTCCGGACGGTACGCCGATCGTAGGTGCCACGCCGTTCCGCAACCTGTTCCTCAATACCGGTCACGGTACATTGGGCTGGACCATGGCCTGCGGTTCCGGTCGCTTGCTGGCCGATCTGATCGCGCGCAAAAAGCCGCAGATCAGCGCCGAAGGTCTCGATATTTCTCGCTACGGAAAACACCAGGAGTCTGCAAAACATGTCAGTCCAGCGCCAGCTCACCAATGAGCGCATGAGTCAGATCGTTACCCACAATGGCACCGTCTACCTGGCGGGCCAGGTGGGCGACGACATGAACGCCGGGATTGAGCAGCAGACCCGTGAAACCCTGGCCAACATCGAACGTCTGCTGGACCTGGCGGGCACCGACAAGAGCCGTTTGCTCTCGGTGACCATTTATCTGAAGGATATCGATGCGCACTTCCAGGGCATGAACAGTGTCTGGGACAGCTGGCTGCCAAAGGGTGTCGCGCCTGCTCGCGCCACCGTTGAAGCCAAGCTGTGCGAGCCGGAAATCCTCGTAGAACTCTCGGTAGTGGCTGCACTGCCGTAAGCGCAATCCCTCACCCGGTGCCGATGGCGGCCCACAAGCTGCAATTGAGCACCGGGCTTTTTACTCTAACCAGACTGCCCAGAAGGCTGCCGTCATGCGTCCTGCCCGTGCCCTGATCGATCTTCAAGCCCTGCGTCACAACTATCAACTTGCCCGCGAACTGACCGGTGCCAAAGCCCTGGCCGTGATCAAGGCCGATGCCTATGGTCACGGTGCCGTGCGCTGCGCCCTGGCCCTGGAGCAGCAAGCCGATGGTTTTGCCGTAGCCTGCATCGAAGAGGCGCTGGAGCTGCGTGCTGCCGGGATCAAGGCACCGGTATTGCTGCTCGAAGGTTTCTTTGAAGCCAGCGAGCTGGAACTGATCGCCCAGCATGACCTGTGGTGCGTGGTGCACTCGCTGTGGCAACTGGAGGCGATCGAGCAGGCGCGTCTGAGCACACCGATCACCGTCTGGCTCAAGCTCGACAGCGGCATGCATCGGGTAGGCCTGCACCCCAAGGATTATCAGGCGGCTTACCAGCGCTTGCTGGCCAGTGGCAAGGTCACTCGCATCGTATTGATGAGCCACTTCGCTCGCGCCGATGAACTCGACAGCGCTGCCAGCAGCGATCAGGTTGCGGTGTTCCAGGCCGCTCGCCAAGGCCTGACGGCCGAGGTCAGCCTGCGCAACTCGCCTGCTGTTCTGGGTTGGCCGAACATTCCCAGCGACTGGGTGCGTCCGGGCATCATGCTCTATGGCGCCACCCCGTTCGAAGTACCCCAAGCCGAGGCGGCCCGCCTGCAGCCGGTGATGACTCTGCAATCGCGGGTTATCAGCGTCCGCGAGCTGCCAGCCGGCGAGCCGGTGGGTTACGGGGCCAAGTTCATCAGCCCGCGTCCGACTCGGGTCGGTGTGGTTGCCATGGGCTATGCCGACGGCTATCCACGTCAGGCGCCCACCGGTACGCCGGTCATGGTGGCGGGTAAACGCAGTCAATTGATCGGTCGCGTGTCCATGGACATGCTCTGCATTGATCTGACCGATGTACCGGAAGCCGGCATCGGCAGTCCGGTAGAGCTGTGGGGCAAAAATGTGCTGGTCAGCGATCTGGCCCAGCAGGCGGGAATGATTCCGTACCAGATACTCTGCAACCTCAAGCGCGTGCCCCTGGACTATATCGGCGATTGACACGCCAAAGCGGACGGGCTGCGGGTCGAAGTGTTGTAAATACTGAACGCTGTTGCGATGATATCGTTCAATTTCGACCCCACTCGTTCGTTTAGGAGTGCTACAGCATTGGACGTCGGTGAACGACTGCAAGCCATTCGCAAGCTCAAGGGCCTGTCCCAGCGTGAACTCGCCAAACGTGCGGGCGTCACCAACAGCACGATCTCGATGATCGAGAAGAACAGCGTCAGCCCTTCAATCAGCTCGTTGCGTAAAGTGCTGGGCGGTATCCCCATGTCCATGGTCGAGTTTTTCTCCGAAGAGCTGCAGCCGGAAAACCCCACGCAGATTGTCTACAAGGCCCACGAGCTGATCGATATTTCCGACGGTGCGGTGACCATGAAGCTGGTCGGCAAGGCGCATCCGAGCCGGGCGATCGCGTTTCTCAACGAAGTCTATCCACCCGGTGCCGATACCGGCGAAGAAATGCTCACCCATGAGGGTGAAGAGACCGGCATTCTCCTCGAGGGGCGCCTGGAGCTGGTGGTCGGGCTGGAAACTTTTATCCTCGAAGCGGGCGACAGCTACTATTTTGAAAGTACCAAGCCGCACCGTTTCCGTAATCCGTACGATGAGCCAGCCCGGCTGATCAGTGCGGCGACCCCGGCTAACTTCTAAGGCGTTCGACACGCGGCGGATTGTCGCGGCTAAGACCCTTTGGACACTAGGGTTGTTTCGGTATGGCAGGGTTCCCGTTATACTTGCGCCGCCTGCGAAACCGTGGCCGCGGGCGTGACTAGCCACCATGAGGGTGTACGTGTGAATCTAATCAAGAAAATGCTGGCCGTACCAGCTGCCGTATTGGCCCTTTGGGCAGTCAGCGCAACAGCTGCGACCAACGACGATATCGCCAAGCGACTGGAACCGGTCGGCCAGGTGTGTGTACAAGGTCAGGAATGCAAGGGTATGGAAGTCGCTGCCTCCGCTGGCGGCGGTGGTGCCAAGACCCCGGACGAAATCATCGCCAAGCACTGCAATGCTTGCCACGGCAGTGGACTGCTCGGCGCGCCGAAAATTGGCGACACTGCGGCCTGGAAAGAGCGTGCCGACCACCAGGGTGGCCTGGACGGTATCCTGGCCAAGGCCATCACGGGCCTGAACGCCATGCCGCCGAAAGGCACCTGCGCCGATTGCTCGGATGACGACCTGATGGGCGCCATCAAGAAGATGTCCGGCCTGTAAGCCTGCGCTTCGCCAACAAAGCCCGCCATGTGCGGGCTTTGTCGTTTCTGTGGGATCTACAGGTGTGGACTGGGGAGTAAAGTCGGGCCATGCTCGGTCCAACCTGCAAGGATGACCGGGAGGCGCAGATGGCGCACAGCTGCTCGATCGAAAAGGCCGTAGACCACGTGCTGGCGCGTTTACCGGCGCACATTCACATGGGCCTGCCACTGGGCTTGGGCAAACCCAACGCCTTCGTCAACGCGTTGTATGCGCGTATCCGCCAGTTGCCCGAACGGCGTCTGACGATCTACACCGCACTCAGCCTGGGGCGGCCCGATCTGGGCGACGGCTTGCAACGGCGCTTTCTCGAACCCTTCATCGAGCGCGTGTTCGCCGACTATGAAGAGCTCGAGTACCTGGGCGACCTGCGCAAGGACCGGCTGCCGGCCAACATCCGCGTCGAGCAGTTCTTCATGCAGCCCGGCAGCCTGTTGCACAGTGCCACGGCCCAGCAAGACTATGTCAGCAGCAACTACAGCCACGCTGCACGGGACATCAATGCCAAGGGCCTGAACCTGGTGGCCCAGCTGGTGGCTGAAGACCCGCAACACCCGGATCAGCTGAGCCTGAGTTGCAACCCGGACATCACCCTCGACCTGTTGCCGATGATCCAGCGTCGCCGGGCCGCCGGGGAGACCATCCTCCTGCTCGGCCAGGTGCATGCCGAGCTGCCGTATATGCCAGGCGCCTCTGAGCTGCCTCGGCAGGATTTCGATGTGCTGATCGATGCGGTCGAGCACAGGCGGCTGTTCTCGACACCGAACATGCCGGTCACCACCCAGGATCACTTCATCGGCTTGCACGCCAGCACCCTGGTGCGTGACGGCGGCACCTTGCAGATCGGCATTGGTGCCATGGGCGATGCACTGACCGCTGCGCTCCTGGCCCGACATGCCGAAAGTGAAGCCTACCAGGCGTTACTCGCAGACATGGATCTTCAGCCATGGCAGCAACTGATTGCCCGTGAAGGTGGCACCGAGCCCTTTGCCCACGGGCTGTATGGTTGCAGTGAGATGTTCGTCAACGGCCTGTTGGCGCTGCTGGACGCGGGCATCATCCGGCGCCCGGTTGAAGGCGGTGTGCTGGTGCATGGTGGCTTCTTCCTTGGTCCTCAGGCGTTCTACCAGCGCTTGCGCGACATGCCGCTGGAAACCCGCAAGCGTATTGAGATGCGCGCTATCAGCTACATCAACGAGCTGTACGGCCAGGAGTCGCTCAAGCGCTCGCAGCGCCTCGATGCACGCTTTATCAACACGGTGTTCACCATGACCCTGATGGGTGCCGGGGTAGCGGACCAGCTTGAGAATGGACGCGTGCTCAGTGGTGTCGGCGGCCAATATAACTTCGTCGCCCAGGGCCATGCCCTGGAGGGTGCGCGTTCGATTCTGCTGCTGCGCAGCTGGCGCGAAGCGGGTGGCGAGGTCAGCTCAAACCTGGTCTGGAGTTACGGCCATTGCACCATTCCCCGGCACTTGCGTGATGTCGTCGTCACCGAATACGGCATCGCTGACCTGCGCGGACAGACCGATGCCGAGACCATCCAGCGTTTGCTGGCGATCAGCGATTCGCGCTTTCAGCCTGCGCTGATCGAGCAGGCGCAGAAAGCCGGCAAGTTGCCGCCCGGGTTCAAGATGGAGCCACGCTTTACCGACAACACTCCGCAACGCCTGCAGCGCTTGCGCGACGGCCATGCACCGTTGTTCCCCGAGTATCCGCTGGGCAGTGATTTCACCGATGAAGAGCGCGATTTGCTGCGGGCGTTGAACTGGCTCAAGAGCAAGTTCAAGTTGAGCGAGGTGCTGGAGCTGGGCAGGGCGGCGCTGGACGCACCGGCGCCCGAGGCTTACCCACAACAGTTGGCGCGCATGGGGCTGGCGCAGCCGCAGGGGTTCAAGGAGGAGCTGTATCAGCGCCTGTTGCTGGCGGGATTGCAAGCTACAGCGGTCGCTTGAGGCCCTATCGCCGGCCTTGCCGGCGATAGGGCCGCGGCGGCTTACTCGATGAAAGTAACCACGCCGTCTTTGAGCGACTTGACCCGGGCCAGCGATTCAACGCGGTAGCCCTGGCTGTCCAGTTCGGCACGGCCGCCCTGGAACGACTTCTCGATGACGATACCCAGACCGGCAACGGTAGCGCCCGCTTGCTTGATGATCGAGATCAGCGCCTGGGAGGCTTTGCCGTTGGCCAGGAAGTCGTCGATCACCAGCACGCGGTCGCTGCTGTTCAGATGGCGCGGGGAAATCGCCACAGTGTTTTCGGTCTGCTTGGTGAAGGAATACACCGAGGCGGTCAGCAGGTTCTCGGTCAGGGTCAGCGACTGGTGCTTACGCGCGAAAATCACCGGTACACCCAGCTTCAGGCCGGTCATCACCGCCGGGGCAATGCCCGAGGCTTCGATGGTGACGATCTTGGTGACGCCGGAGTCGGCGTACAGCCGGGCGAACTCGTCGCCAATCAGTTGCATCAGCGCAGGGTCGATCTGATGGTTGAGAAACGCATCGACTTTGAGAACCTGATCGGAAAGCACGATGCCTTCTTCGCGAATCTTCTGGTGCAGTGCTTCCACTGTGGTATTTCCTCGATGTAGCAAGAGTGGCTACGGCAGTGCGCCGCAGCAAAGGTTGATTATCTAACGTTTCAGCATGGCGCGGATATCGGCCAGTGCATTATTGCCGCGCGCCGCCTTCACTTCGGTGGGCGCATCGTCCAGGCCTTCCCAGGCCAGGTCGTCGTCGGGCAGCTCGTCAAGGAAGCGGCTCGGCGCGCAATCGATGATCTCGCCGTACTGCTTGCGCTTGGCGGCAAAGGTGAAGGCCAGGGTCTGGCGCGCGCGGGTAATGCCCACGTAGGCCAGGCGCCGTTCTTCTTCGATGGTGTCGGCTTCGATGCTGGAGCGGTGGGGAAGAATCTCTTCTTCCATGCCCATGATGAACACATACGGGAATTCCAGGCCCTTAGATGCATGCAGAGTCATCATCTGCACACCCTCGGCGCCGTCTTCTTCTTCCTGCTGACGTTCGAGCATGTCACGCAGAACCAGCTTGCCGATGGCTTCTTCGATGGTCATCTCACCGTCTTCGTCTTTCTCGAGAGTGTTTTTCAATGCCTCGATCAGGAACCAGACGTTACCCATGCGGAAGTCCGCAGCCTTGTCGCTGGAGCTGTTGGTGCGAATCCAGTTCTCGTAGTCGATGTCGGTGACCATGCTGCGCAGGGCCGCGATCGGGTCTTCCAGGGCAACCTGCTCACGGACATTGTCCATCCAGCGCTTGAAGCGCTGCAGGCGATCGGTGAAGCGACTGTCAAGATGCTCACCGAGGCCCAGCTCCTCGCTGGCGGCGTACATCGAAATCTTGCGCTCGGTGGCGTAGTTGCCGAGCTTTTCCAGGGTGGTCGAACCGATTTCCCGGCGCGGCACGTTGATCACCCGCAGGTAGGCGTTGTCGTCATCCGGGTTCACCAGCAGGCGGAAGTAGGCCATCAGGTCCTTCACTTCCTGGCGTCCGAAGAAACTGTTGCCACCGGACAGGCGATACGGCACTTGATGGTGCTGCAGCTTCAGCTCGATCAGCTTGGCCTGGTAGTTGCCGCGGTAAAGGATCGCGAAGTCACTGTAAGGACGGTCGGTGCGCAGGTGCAGGCTGAGGATCTCCATGGCCACCCGTTCGGCCTCGGATTCTTCGTTCTTGCAGCGGATCACGCGGATCTCGTCACCGTGGCCCATCTCACTCCACAGTTGCTTCTCGAACGCGTGCGGGTTGTTCGAAATCAGCACGTTGGCGCAGCGCAGGATGCGGCTGGTGGAGCGGTAGTTCTGCTCGA
>OEPS010000330.1_pt1 | contig 17255 bp, 20 predicted proteins | sample 1539411 | NCBI WGS metagenome assembly OEPS01 (sample SAMN02671747, study PRJEB22543) | soil metagenome | biome: bacteria | place: China:Hunan Province, Lengshuijiang City | collected 2012-10-15 | depth 0.08m m
GGCGTTCGCGGCGGCGCTCGGCGCCGGCGCGCTCGCCGGCGCGCTCGCCGGCGCGCGCCGGGTGGACGCTCAGGGCACGGCGAAGGCGACCGGAGCGACCACCACCGACTTCATGGTGGACGGCGTGCACGTCGTGCTCCGCCAGACGACGGCGAACGATGTCGTCGCGGCGAATCTCTACCTGCTCGGGGGGACGAGACAGCTCACCCCCGAGACCCAGGGGATCGAGGCGATGCTCCTCATCGCGTCGGAGCGGGGCACGAAGCGGTTCTCGAAGGAGGCGCTGCGCGCGCTGACCGCGCGGCTCGGCAGCGACATCGTCATCGATCCGGCGGTGGACTGGTCGATGATCGGAGCGCGTTCGCTCCGCGACAGCTTCGACTCGACGTGGATGGTGCTCGCCGACCGCGTGACCGCTCCACGCCTCGACTCGGCCGAGGTGGAGCGCGTCCGCGAGCAGATCCTGAGCGACGTCAGCACCCGCCGCGATTCTCCGGACGCGCTGGTTGCGGCGCTCGCCGACAGCGCGACGTGGCAGGGGCATCCCTACGCGCTGCAGCCATTAGGCACGGCGGAGAGCATCAGGCGCATCACGCTCGCCGACCTGAGGAAGTACGAGCGCGAGCAGATGGTGACGTCGCGGATGCTGCTGGTGGTGGTCGGCAACGTCGATCGCGCGAAGATCGAGCAGCTGGTGCACGCGACGATCGGCAGGCAGCCGCGCGGCAGCTATCGCTGGACGCCGCCGCCGACGCTGCCGACCGGGGTGCCATCGCTCACGATCGCGCCGCGCTCGCTGCCGACGAACTACCTGCTCGGCTACTACTCGGGCCCGCCGGCGTCGAGCTCGGACTATCCGGCGTTGCGGGTGGCGACGGCGGTGCTTTCGGGACGGCTCTTCTCCGAGATCCGCAGCCGCCGGAACCTCACGTACGCGGTGGACGCGCCGTTCGTCGAGCGGGCGGCATCGGCAGGCGGGCTGTACGTCACGACCACCGCCCCGGACACGACGCTCGCGCTGATGCGGGCCGAAGTGAAGCGGCTGCAGGAAGACGAGATCGACCCGTCGGGGCTGGAGCGGCTGGTCCAGCAGTTCATCACGGAGTACTTCCTCAACAACGAAACGAACGCGGCGCAGGCGGACTTCATCGCCCGCGCGGTGCTCTATCGTGGCAGCGCGCTGGCGGCCGACCGCTTCGTCGACGAGCTGCGTGCCGTCCGTCCCGAGGACGTCAGGCGGATCGCGCGGACGTACATGCGCGGGGTGCGCTTCGCCTACGTCGGCGATCCGGCGCAGGCGCCGCGGCGGGCGGAAGCAGGGTTCTGAGCGGGTAGCGCCGCCGTCAGGCGGCGCCACCGGCTCGCGACTGCAGCTCGGCGCGCACCGCGTCGAGGGAGAGGCCGAGCGCGCGCACCGCGACCAGGGTGTGGTAGATGATGTCCGCCGCCTCTGCCGTCGCCCGCGGCACGTCGCCGTCGGCGCAGGCGACCGCGAGCTCGGTGGCTTCCTCGCCGAGCTTCTTCAGCCGCAGGTTGCGGTCGGCGAGCAGCTTGCGCGTGTAGCCCTTGCCGGCCGTTCCCTGCTCGGCGGCGCGCCGGGCGATCGTCCGGTCGAGGGTGCCTAACGCGTCGGCGCCGTACGCGGTCTCGCCGAAGCAGGAACGCGCGCCGGTGTGGCAGGCAGGGCCAGCCGGGGCGACGCGGGCGAGGACGGCGTCGCTGTCGCAATCCGCGGAGAGCGAGACCACGCGCTGGGTGTTGCCGCTGGTCGCTCCCTTGTGCCAGAGCCCGCGGGTGCGGGAGCGGTAATGCATCTCGCCGGTCGCGATGGTGCGCTCGAGCGCCTCGCGGTCGGCATGGGCGACCATGAGGACCACCCCGTTCGTTGCATCCTGGGTGACGACGGTGACGAGGCCACCGCCCCTGGCGAAGTCGAGCGCGTCGAGATCAAGCACGGGTGACTCCGGCTCCGAGAATCGCGCGCGCATCACGAGCGAGCGCGGCGTTGGTGGCGATCGCGCTCCCGCCGAAAGCGGTCGCGCGCCCGCTCCAGTCGGTGAACACGCCACCGGCTTCGGTGATGATCGGGTGGAGCGCGGCGGTGTCCCACGGTCCGACGACCCCGTCGACCATCACCTCGGCACGTCCAGTCGCGACCAGGAGGTAACCGTAACAGTCGCCCCAGGAGCGAGCGACGGCGCCCTGCGCGGCGAGCGCGCGCCACCCGTCGACATGCTGCGGGGTATGGCGGAAGCGCTCGTCGGTGGTCAGCACCGTCGCGTCGGCGAGGGTCGCCACCGATGAGACCTGGCATCGCACGCCGTTCGACCAGCAGCCCGCACCGGGCGCAGCGGCAATCATCTCGCCGACAGCCGGAAAGTACGCCGCGCCGGCGACGACCTCCTCACCCATCGCGATCGCGACGAGCGTTCCCCAGAGGGGAACGCCGCGGACGAAGGTCTTGGTCCCGTCGATCGGGTCGACGATCCACCGGTACGCGGAGCCCACCCCGGTCTCGCCCTCCTCCTCGCCGAGTATCCCGTGGCCGGGATACCGCCGCCCGATCCACTCGCGCGCGGCCTTCTCCGCCTCGCGGTCGGCGATCGTCACCGGCGATCCGTCGGTCTTCCATTCGACGGCGACACCGCGACGGAAATGACGGAGCGCGACGTCGCCAGCGAGGCGCGCGACATCGGTGACCGCCTCGAGGAGCTCACGCCTTCCTGATGCGGCAGCGGTCGCGCTCATGCGGCCCTCCGCACAGGCACGTGGTGGGCGGCGAGGAGGGCCTTGATCTCCCCGACCGTCGTGACTCCATCGTGGAGGATCCCGGCGACGAGCGCGGCGTCTGCGCCGCCGCTGCCTAACGCGTCGAGGACGTGGCGGGCGTCCCCCGCCCCGCCCGACGCGATCACCGGCACGTTCACCGCGCCGGCGACCGCGCGCGTCAGCTCGAGGTCGTAGCCCGTGCGCGCGCCGTCGCGGTCGATGCTGGTGAGCAGGATCTCCCCCGCCCCGCGATCGACGCACTCACGCGCCCAGCTCACCGCCTCGAGCCCGGTCGCGACGCGACCCCCGCGCGAGTAGACGCGCCAGCCGTCAGCTTCGCGCCGCGCGTCGATGCTCGCCACGACGCACTGCGCACCGAAGCGCTCCGCCGCCTCGGTGAGCACCTCCGGCCGCTCGATCGCCGACGAGTTGAGGCTCGTCTTGTCCGCTCCCGCGCGCAACGCGCGGCCGACGTCGTCGGCGGTGCGGATCCCGCCGCCGATGGTGAGGGGGATGAACAGCCGCTCGGCGGTCCGCCGCGCGAGGTCGAGGAGCGTCGCGCGCTCTTCCGCGCTCGCCGAGATGTCGAGGAAGACGATCTCGTCGGCACCTTCGCGCTCATAGCGCTCGGCGAGCAGCACCGGATCGCCGACATCGCGCAGCGACTCGAACTGCACGCCCTTCACGACCCGTCCCCCGGCGACGTCGAGGCAGACGATGAGACGGCGCGTCAGCACCGTGCACCTCCGCGGCCTGGCGTCGTCATTCGCTCACCTGCAGCCCGACCGAGCCCTTCGTGCTGAAGACGACGCCGTCGTCGGCGAGGGCGTCGCGCAGGCAGAGGCCTAACGCCTTGAAGCCGGCTTCGACGATGTGATGGCGATCGACGCCGCGCAGCACCCGGATGTGCACCGTCGCCATCGCGTTGTCGGCGAAGGAGCGCATCCAGTGATCGTACAGCGAGGACGGGAGCGGCCCGCGATAGTACGGCCGCCCCCCGAGATCGACCGCGCACTCGACGAGCGCGTCGTCCATCGGGACGACCCGGTGGGCGTAGCGCGCCGCGGTCGCCGGCGTGATCTCCCTGACCGCGGCCCCGACGCAGATCGCGACGTCCTCGATCGTGTGGTGGCGAAGGTCGCCCGTCGCCGCGACCTCGAGATCGAGCCCCGAGTAGCGCGCCAGGGCGACCATCATGTGATCGAGGAATTCTACGCCGGTCTGCGAGGCGCCGAGGCCCTTCCCCGGCTTCGCCTCGACGCGAATGCGCGTCTCCTTCGTCTGACGCTCGACGACACTCATGCCAGGCTCCTCATTCGCAGAACTCCCCGGAGACGGCGCGCGGATCGAGCGCGCCCGTGTACAGCGCCATCCCGATCACCGCACCAGCGATGCCGCGCTCGGCGAGCGCGCGCAGGTCATTCATCGTCGTGATTCCCCCGGATGCGAGCACGGGAAACGCGCATTCCTCGGCGACGTCCTCCATCAGGAAGAGATCCGTCCCCCGCATCTGCCCTTCCTTGTGTACCGCGGTGACGAGCACGCCGCCCAATGGGCTGTCGTTCAAATCGGCGATGACGTCGAGGATGTCGCGGTGCTGCAGCTTCTCCCAACCGTGCGTCACGACGCGCCGCTCGCGGACGTCGGCAGCGACGATGATCTCGCCGGGATACTGCGTCGCGATCCCGTGCAGCCAGTCCGGCTCCTCGATCGCCCGCGTCCCGACGACGACATATTCCGCGCCATCGCGCAGCAGCCGCTCGATGGCGTCCTCGCTCCGCACTCCGCCGCCCACCTGGACGAGCATGTCGCTCAGCCCGATCAGGTCGCGGACTATCCGCTCGTTCGAGCCCCGCCCGGTTGCCGCGTCGAGGTCGACGACGTGCAGTCGCGTGAACCCGGCGTCGGTCCACGCGCGCGCGATCCCGGCGGGATCGGGGATCCGGATGCGCTCCGCGTCGTACGACCCGCCGACGAGCTGTACGCATGCCCCTTCACGAATGTCGACCGCCGGGATCGCGATCATCCGAGTGCCTCGGTAACGAGCGCGGCGAGCAGGGCGACGCCCTCACGCGAGCTCTTCTCAGGGTGAAATTGCACGCCGGTCGCGCTCCCCGCGCGTACCGCCGAGGGAAAACGGTCACCGCCCTCGGTGGTCCATGCCGTCACGACTCCCTCGTCGCGCGGCCGGCAGACGTAGCTGTGTGCAAAGTAGGCGGCGTCGAGCGGAGTTGAAGCGAGCGCGCTTCCCGCGACCGGATCGACGGTATTCCAGCCGATGTGCGGAATCCGCGGTGACCGGATCCGCTCGACATGTCCCGGGATCACGCCAAGCCCGCGGCCGGGTCCCTCGTCGCTGTCGTCGAAGAGCAGCTGCATGCCGAGGCAGATGCCGATCGTCGGGAGTCCGCCCTCGATCGCCGCACGCGTCTCGGCGAGCGCGGGCGCGAGCCGCTCCGCCGCTGGCTGAAAGGCGCCGACGCCCGGAAGCACGAACAGCTCCGCATCGATCGCCAGCAGGGGATCGCTCTCGATGCTGATCGCGTGCCCGGTCTCGGCGAGCGCCTTGGCGAGCGAGTGGAGGTTTCCCGCTCCGTAATCGAAGAGCGCGATCCGCATCACCCTTCTCCCGTCGTGGCGTCGAGCGCGCCGAGCGCGGCCTCGACCATGTCCCAGGGTCCGACGCTGATCCGCAGCGCAGACCCACCGCTGCCGCGCAATGCATCGCTGATCGCCGGCAGTCCCTCGAAGGGACGTACGGCGACGCCGAGTGTGCGCATGTGGCGTGCGCGGGCGCTGGCGTCGGTAATCGGGACGAGCACGAAGTTCGCCTCCGAGCGAATCGGCGCGAGCCCGCGCCGCTCGAGCTCGGACGTAAGGCGGTCGCGGTTGGCCTTCGCCTCGACGATGCGCGCGCGTGCCCACTCGAGGCCGTCGCCGAGGGCGGCGAGTGCGGCGCGCTCGGCGACCGCGTTCACCTTGTACGGTCCGCGCGACTTCTCCACTTCCGCGACGAGTGCCGGTGCGCCAGTCGCGTAGCCGATGCGCAACCCGGCGAGGCCGAACGCCTTCGACATCGTTCGCGCGACGAGGACGCGTTCGTTCTCGAGCGCGATCGGGGACAGATCCACCGACGCGAACTCCGCATAGGCCTCATCGATGATCACCACGCCGGTGGCGCGCTCGACGACACGCTCGATCGCCGATCGCGACAGCGGTGCACCGGTCGGGTTGTTCGGCGAGCAGAGATAGATGATGCGCGCGTCGGCCGCGAGCATCGCGCCGGGGTCGATGTCATAGCTCGAGGTCAGCGGGACGGTCACCGACCGCAGCCCGTTCATCCGGGCGAAGATCGGGATCATCGCGAAGGAAGGATCGGGCGAGACGATCACGTCCCCCGGCTCCGCGAAGGCACGGATCGCCGAATCGAGAATGTCGTCGGAGCCGCATCCGGTGACGATGCGATCATGGGAGACGCCGAGATAGCGCCCGAGCGCCTCCTTCAGCGAGGCGGCGTAGAGGTTCGGGTAGCGCGTCACCGTGGAGACCGACGCCTCGCGAATCGCCTCTTCGACGGCCGGGGCAACACCCCAGCAATTGGTGTTGTCGCTGAGGTCGATGCGGCAGGGGGCGCGGTCTGGGGCGTAGAGCTCGATCGCGCGATAGCTCTCGCGGGTGAGGCCGGACGGTCGGTTCATGACGCGCTCCATGCCCTTGCCGCCGCGGCGTGTCCGGGGAGTTCCTCGGCGTCGGCGAAGATGCCGACGTCACCCGCGAGCCGCGCCGCCGCCTCGCGATCGATACGCTGCCAGGTCGTCCAGCGGACGAAGTCGAGGGTCGACAGCCCGGAGTAGCAGCGAGCGAGCCCGCCGGTGGGGAGAACGTGATTCGCGCCGGTCATGTAATCGCCGAACGCGACGGAGCTCGTGGCGCCGACGAAGACGGTGCCGGCGCCGCGGAGCTCGCGAAGGACGCTGCCGGATTCGGCGCACGCGACCAGCACGTGCTCGGCGGCGACCTCGTTGGCGAGGGCGATCGCCTGCGCCATGTCGTCGGCCTCGAGCACCCCGCCGCGGGCGCCGAGTGCGGCGGCGACGATGGCTCGCCGCGGCGCCGACGCGATCGCGGTGGCGAGCGAGGCATCGATCGCGCCGGACGAACCGACGACGATCGCCAGCACCAGGGTGTCCGGATCGTGCTCGGCCTGCGCGACGAGCTCTCGCGCGACGACGTCGGGGTCGGCTGCCGCATCGCAGATGATCAGCAGCTCGCTCGGCCCCGCCGGCGAGTCGATGGCGACGTTGCCCGAAACCTGCAGCTTCGCCTCGGCGACATACGCGTTGCCCGGGCCGACGATGCGATCGACGCGCGGCACGCTGCGAGTGCCGTAAGCCATCGCCGCGATCGCACCGGCGCCGCCTAACGCGAAGACCCGGTCGACACCGGCGAGCGCGGCGGCGGCGAGCACCACCGCCGCGGGCTCGCCGTCGCATTGCGGCGGCGAGCAGAGCACGACCTCACCGACCCCGGCGACGCGCGCCGGCACCGCGCCCATCAGGACGCTGCTCGGATAGAAGGCGCGCCCGCCCGGGGCGTACACCCCGACGCGCCCGAGGGGATCGGGCCGGCGCCCGATGATCACCCCGGGCTCGGTCTCGATCTCCTGCGCGACCGGCCGGAACGCGGAATGCGCGGTCTCGATGTTCCGCGCCGCGCGCTCCATCGCCTTTCGCAGCGCCGGCTCGATCCGGTCGAGGGCCCGCAGCCAGCGGGCGCGCGGCACCTCGAGCGCGTCGAGGGCGACTCCGTCGAGCTCCCCGGCGAGCGCGCGCAATGCCACGTCCCCCTCCCGTCGTACGCGCCCGACGATCCCCGCCACCCGTTCGCGCACGACCGGATCACTCGACGTCGTCCGCTCGAGCAACCGCCGCCTGGCGTCATCGCTCATCTCCGCGATCCGCCCCGACATCGCCCACCGTGATCGCCCCTTTCTCATCTCTCGTCTCTCATTCGGAGTCTCTCTCGTCTCTCGTCGCCGTGTCATGGCCCGCACGGCCCAGCGATCTCAGGGCATCAGCCGCTCGATCCTCGTCACGAGGATCCCTTCCGCGCCGAGGGATTTCAGCTCGGCGATCGTGCGATAGACCGTCTTCGCGGGGACGACCGCGTGGACCGCGACGTGAATCCCGCCGTCGAGGATGTCGATCACCGTCGGGCCGTTGAGCCCGGGGATCACGCGCCGCACCGCGTCGAGCGCGGCACGGGGGACGTTGGCCATCAGGTAGCGCTTCCCGCGCGCGCGGAGCACCGAGTCGAGGGCCATCGTCAGCTCCTCGATCGAGCGGCGGCGGTCGTCGCTGCCCGCCGTCAGCGCGCCAGGGGCGGCGACGAGCCGGGCGGTGGATTCCATGATAGTCTCGACCTCGTGCAGCCCATTCACCTTCAGCGTCGAACCGGTCGACGTGATGTCGACGATGACGTCGGCGATGCCGATGTGCGGAGCGATCTCGGCTGCGCCGGAGAGGGGGACGATCTCGACGTGCTGGTTGCGGCCGGCGAAGAAGCGTGCGGCGAGCCGGGGATAGACGGTGGCGACTCGCGCACCAGCGGCGATCGCCGCGGTCGACGCGATGCCGCTGTCGTCGCTCGCGGCGACGATCAGGCGGCAGCGGCCGAACTCGAGGTCGGCGAGCGTCTCGAGCGCGCGCCCCGACTCGCTGACGAGATCCCAGCCGGTGACTCCGGCATCGGCGGCGCCATCGGCGACGAACTCGGGGATGTCCTGGGCGCGTACGAACAGCGCCTGGAACTCGCCGCCGAGCGAAGCCGTCAGCGCCCGCTCACCCGTAGAGCGAACCTCGAGGCCGGCGTCGCCGAAGAGCAGGCGCGCCTCCTCGGACAGTCGTCCCTTGTTCGGTAGTGCGATCTTCAACATTCCAACCTCGGTGATTGAAGCTCGGCCATTCCACTCCTCATCTGGCCGCGAACGTCGGCAAAAACAAAAAGGCCCGTCCAGCTGGACGGGCCGCGACAGCGCGAAGCGTTACTTCCGGGCGATCAGCTCACCCGCACACGCGACACGACGCCCCGACCCGTAGGCCGTGGTGGCTCGCATGATGGTGGTGGACGGGAGTCTGCATCGCGCACGAAGACTAGAGGGGCTCACCCGCCAAGTCAACCGCCGCGGTGCCGCGGAGCGATCGTCGCGGTCGCTTGCTCGCGCCATTGCTTGCTCACACGAGGGGCGCGAACGCCGACACGGGCGTGCATCACGTTTCAGGCATGTCTCCTGCTCAATTGCTTTGACACGACATTGTGAATAAATTCACAATTCTCCGCGGTGACCCTGCGGAGTGGAAGTCACACACCAAGTGCCACGTACGGAGGCCTCAAGGAATGCGGTTCAACGGACTTGCGCTCGTCGCGGGAGCGATGGCGATCGTCGCCTGCGCGGGCGGCGAGAAGAAGACGGAAACGACCACCACTACGACCGACACGACCGCTGCAGCGGCCACGACCACGCCGACCACCACCGCGACCGGCAACACCACCGCGGCGGCGCCGATCACCGGCAAGGTGCATGAGGTCAAGATGATCGGTGATGGCACCACCTATAAGTTCGAACCCGCCGAGCTCACCATCAAGCAGGGCGATGGCGTCAAGTGGGTGATGGTTTCGGGCGGCCCGCACAACGTCGCGTTCATCGACACGCCGGCGGCGGCGCAGGCGCAGCTCTCGGCGAACATGCCGAGCCAGATGAAGGAGCTCACCAGCCCGATGATGATGACGGCCAACGAGAACTACACGGTCTCCTTCGGCAACATCCCGGCTGGCGCGTACAACTACCATTGCGAGCCGCACGCCGCGATGGGGATGAAGGGCAAGATCACCGTTCAGTAAGTCGGACGGTCGAACGATGTGACGAGGGCGGAGGCGCATGCGCCTCCGCCCTCGTCACGTTCGTCAGCAGCGCAGCCTTGTGCGGCGCACGCCACCGCGAGATACTCGCCACTGATGCCCCCCGCCCCTCCCCGAATCGGACGCCGGCGCGCCGCGAGCTCGCAATGGATCAATGCGCGCGCCCGCAACGTGCTGCGGCGTCCGCTGCGCATCGGGCTCGTCGCGCTCGTCGTCTTCATCGTGGCGCTCCTCACTCTTGTCGCGCTGCCACGCCAGGCGCAGCGCGTCGCGGCCGCAGTCGCCCCGGCGCCCAACGAGTGGCGGGACACGGCGCGCCTCATCGCCGGCGTCGAGCGCGATCGCGCGCGGCTCGACAGCGCCGAACGATCGCTCGCCAACGCCCGCGAGGTCCTCGCGCGTCCGGTCGCGCCGCCGGCCGTCGATTCGCTTCCCCCGGAGGTCCTCGCTCGCCGCGACTCGATCGCCGCGATCGTGACCGGGCTCGGGCGCCTCATCGCGCGCGTCGAGCAGTCGCCGCTCGCCGCCTCGTACCGCGCGCTCGCTGACGCCCCGGCGATGCGCGACGATCCATCGGTCCGCGCGCTCGCCGATTCGCTCGTCGACGTCGAACGGGAGCGCGATGCGTTCGGCGCGGTCGGCGGGATCGACCCGAACTACGTCGCACTCACCGCGCGCGCGACCGAGATCGGGCACGCGATCCAGGAGATCGCGGGCGTGAAGCGCGCCGCGCTGCAGCGTGAGGCGGCGGCATTGACCCCTCCCCCGCCGGCGCCGGTCGCGCGCCCGGTGATCGACACGATGCCGCGGCTCGCGCATCGCGACTCCGTCCGCCGCCTGCTCGAGGCGCGCACGCGGCTGCTCGTCGATGCACGACGGGTCAACGCCTCCGTCGAGCGCCGCGCCGAACGGGCGCGCGAGCTGGCCAATGTCTCGGCACCGCCGATCGCCCTCCTCGGTGCGTCGCTGGTGCTCGGCATCGCCGCCGGGTTCGCCGTGGCGCTGGTCGGCGAGATGCGCCGCCCGCGTGTCGCGGACGTGCGCGAAGCGGAGCGGGCGACGGGGCTGCGGGTGCTCGCCCACCTGCGCCCCTACGAGCCGCCGCCGGAGCGCGCGCGCCGCCGCGCCGACCGCGAGCTTCCGCCGCTCCTCGAGCCGGGATCGGACGGCTATCGCTTCCTCTATCTCCAGCTGTCCGGGATGATGCCCGGCAGCTGGCTCGTCACCGTCGCCGGCCACGACTCGTCGCTGGCCGCAGTGGTCGCCGCGAACCTCACCGCGCTCGCGGCGCTCGATGCTCGAGCGTCGCTGCTCATCGACGCCGACCCCGCCGGCTGCGCGTCAGGAGTCATGCGCGTCGCTCCCGGTCCCGGGATCGGCGAGATCGCGCGCGGAGAGCTGGCGTGGAGCGAGGCGCCGGTCACCCAGATCGTCGGCCGTGATCGCGCGACCGACATCGTTCCCTCGGGCCGGCGCGCCGAACCCGCCGAGATCGCGGCCGCGCTCACCCGCGAGGTGCCCCGCCTCGCTCGCCGCTATGACACGGTCGTCATCACCAGCGGGCTCACCGTGCTGCTCGAAGCGCCGGTGCTCGCAGTCCCGCGCATCATCCTCGTCGTCCGCGCCGGCACCACCGTGCTCACCGATATGACACGCGACGTCGACGCGCTGCGCGGGAACGGGGCACAGCTGCTCGGTCTCGTGCTGTGGGATCGCGAGGAGCCGCACGTCCCGACGCGCGAGGAGCTCGACGCGCTCGCCAGCGCGGCGAACCGCGGCGTCCCGGCCGAAATGCTGATCGAATCACGTGTGGGCTGACGCGCTGCTCGCCGCCGAGCGGGCGCACCTGCAGCAGCTGCTGCTGTGGGGAGGGGTGAGCTGCGCCGCAGGCGTGCTCCTTCTCCTCACGACCGGCGGGCCACGCCGGTCGCCGATCGTCTTTCATTTCGCCGCACAGAGCGTGGCCTGGGGTGCGGTGATCCTCGCCGTCGGGGCGTCGGGGCTTCGTTCGCTGCAGCTGCGCGACCTTGGCTCGGCGACCCGGCTCGATCGCTTTCTCTGGCTGAATCTCGGGCTCGATACCGGCTATGTTGCGGTGGGCGCCGCGATCGCGCTGTCCGCGTGGCTGCTCGGCCGGCGTTACGGTGGAGTAGGCGCGGGGGTCGCGATCGTCGTCCAGGGGCTCGCGCTCGCGGTGATCACGGCGCGGCTCCTCCTCGCCCTCGAACGATTCGTCTGACCACGACACAACCGCCGCACCACCAATGGCCGAAGTCACCCTCGACCTTCGCGACCTGCCGAAGGACGCCGCCTACTCCACGCTCGAGACGCAGATCGAGAGCGTGCTCGGCGGCGTCGACGACCCGATCGCCGGAATGGCGACGATCAGCGCGCTCGTTCATCATGCGTTCAGCCACCTGTGGACAGGATTCTACCGCGTGGTCGAACCGGGGCGCCTGCTCCGGGTCGGCCCGTACCAGGGAACGCTCGGCTGCCTCGACATCGAGTTCGGGCGGGGGGTATGCGGAACCGCGGCGGCGGAAGGCGCGACGGTAGTCGTTCCCGACGTCGCCGAGTTTCCGGGGCACATCACCTGTGATTCGCGGTCGCAGTCGGAGATCGTGGTCCCGGTGTTCGACGAGGAGCGGCGGCTGATCGCGGTCTTCGACATCGACTCCGACCGCAAGAACGCCTTCGGCCCGGAGGACCAGCGGGGACTGGAGCGGCTGTTGGGCTGGTTCGCGCGCCAGCACTGATCGCGTCACGCCGCGGGGTGCGCGGGCGCGACGCGGCGGCTACATTGCGAAGCGCATCTCATGGAACCGATGTCAGTTACCGGCTACTCCGACCGCATCAATCACGCGCTCGCCTTCGCTGCCAAGCATCACGCGCAGCAGGTGTGGAAGGGGAGCTCGCGCGTCCCCTACTTCACCGGGCCGGCGAACGTCGCCATCATCCTGACCCGCTACGGCCAGGATGACGACACCATCGTCGCCGCCGTGCTCCACGACGTCGTCGCCGACTGCGTGCGCGACGGCCAGACCGCCGAGATGCTCGAGCAGCGCATCGGGGAGAAATTCGGGGCCGGCTCCCTGGCCGCCCTCCTCGCCATCTGCGAGCGCCGGATGGACGACGACGGCGTCGAGATGTCGATGGACGAGCGGAAGGCCGACACGCTCGAGCGCCTCGCCACCGCCGACGAGCGGGCGCGCTGGATCGTCGCGGCGTACACCCTGCACGGGGGGAGCTCGCTGCTGGCCGACGTCAGGCGGACGGCGTATCCCGAGACGGTGTGGGGGCGCTACCCGAGCGGACGTGACGAGGTCGCGAGCTCCTACCGGCGGACGCTCGACCGCCTGACGGCGGTCGGGTTCACGGCGCCGATCATGGAAGAGCTGGCGACGGTCGTCGCGGCGCTCGAGCAGCTCGCCGCCGAAGACACGTCGTCGGCGCCGCGCCTCGCCCGCTGACGACCGCGATCACCAGACGCCGCTGACCTACCGGGACACACTGATGACCACGAAATCGACCGACGTCCGCACGAGCCGCGGCCACGTGACCGCGAACAACAACGCGCAGGGCTGGGGGGTTGCCGCCTTCATCGTCGCCCTCGCGTTAGGCCTCACCTTCGCCGCGCACTACATCCACGAGCGGACGTACCGCTCGCCTAACGATCCGGCGGCGCCGGTCACGACGAGCGAGCACGAGCCGCACGCCTAGGCGCTGGCGGTCGCCGGCTCGGGATAGGTGCGGGCGACGTAGTCCTCGAGCAGCTGGAGGAACTCGGGGACGATGTTGTCCCCCTTGAGCGTCGTCACCAGCGCGCCGTCCACGTAGACGGGAGCCTTCGGCTCCTCGAAGGTGCCGGGAAGGGAGATGCCGATGTTGGCGTGCCTGGACTCCCCCGGTCCGTTCACGACGCAGCCCATGACCGCGACCTTCATCTCGACGACGCCGGGATGACGCTCGCGCCAGACCGGCATCTGCTCGCGGAGGTAGGTCTGGATGTCCTCGGCCATCTTCTGGAAGAAGGTCGAGGTCGTCCGCCCGCAGCCCGGGCACGACGTGACCTGCGGCGTGAAGCTGCGGAGGCCGAGCGACTGGAGAATCTGTTGTGCGACCAGCACTTCCTCCGTCCGGTCGCCGTTAGGCTTCGGAGTGAGCGAGACGCGGATCGTGTCGCCGATCCCCTCGGAGAGCAGGATCGAGAGGCCGGCGGTGCTGGCGATGATCCCCTTGCTCCCGAGCCCGGCCTCGGTCAGGCCGAGGTGGAGCGGATAGTCGCAGCGGCTGCCGAGCCGGCGATAGACGTCGACGAGGTCGTGCACCTGCGAGACCTTCGCCGAGATGATGATCTGGTCGTGGCGAAGCCCCGTCTCCTCGGCGAGGAGCGCCGAGCGCAGCGCGCTCTCGAGCATCGCCTCGATGTAGACGTCGCGCGCGTCGCGCGGGCTGCCGGCCCGCGCGTTCTCGTCCATCATCACGGTCAGCAGATCCTGGTCGAGCGAGCCCCAGTTCACGCCGATGCGAACCGGCTTGCCGTGATCGACCGCCACCTGAACGATGGTCCGGAAGTTCTCGTCGCGCCGCTTGCCGCCGACGTTGCCCGGGTTGATCCGGTACTTCGCGAGCGCGCGGGCGCAGCCCTCGTGGCGCCGGAGAAGCAGGTGCCCGTTGTAGTGAAAGTCGCCGACGATCGGCACGTCGATGCCGTCGTCACGAAGGCGGCTGACGATCTCGGGGACCGCAGCCGCGGCCTCGTCGTTGTTCACCGTGACTCGCACCAGCTGCGAGCCGGCGCGGGCGAGCGCGGCGACCTGCGCCGCGGTCGATCCCGCATCGGCCGTGTCGGTGTTCGTCATCGACTGCACCACGACCGGGTGGGCGGATCCGACGAGGACCCCGCCCACGTTCGCGGTCACCGTCGGCCTGCGTGTTCCAAAAGCCACGACCGTCACTCCATGAAGAAATCCGCGCGCGCACGGCCGGCTCGCCAGCGCAGTAGAAAGGTAGCCGGGCCGCGGCGTCATCGGGATGATGGCGCCGGACGCCTTCCCATCGCAGGCGGTCCGGCCCATGTTGTGCGCGAGACCGACTCACTACCCCGTCCACCCCGCATCGCCCATGGCCGACGACATCGACCGCGAACCCGCTGCTCCTGTTACCCCGGTCCCACCGCCGAGGGGGCGCAAGAACTGGCTTGCGCGCATTCTCGCCGTCCTCATCCTCGGCCCGGCGATCGTCATCGGTCTCTGGGTCGCGATCACCCTGAACTACACGTTCTCGAGCGGTGACCGCGCGGGCTACGTGCAGAAGTTCTCGAAGAAGGGGTGGATCTGTAAGACGTGGGAAGGCGAGCTCGCGATGGCGAACATCCCGGGCGCGATGCCGGAGATCTTCAAGTTCTCGGTTCGGGACGACGCGGTCGCGAGGGAGATCCAGCAGGACATGGGTCGCCGGGTGTCGCTCAGCTACGAGCAGCATCGTGGCGTTCCGACCTCCTGCTTCGGGGAGACGGAGTACTTCATCACCAGCGTCCGGGCGGTCGACGAGAACAACCTGCGTGGCGCGCCGCCGGCTCCCATCCCGCCGCCAACGGTACCGGCCCCCGCGACCACCCCACGCTGACACGGATGGGTTCGACTGCAACATAGTGTGCAGTCTGCTGTTGCCCTTCCAGCCGAAGCTGCTACATTTGACGCCGTGCCACGGTCATGGTGATCGTGCGCACGGTTACAGCCCGCACAATGTGGGCATCGGTATTTCAGGAGCTAGGCAATGCGTACGACTGGCAAGGTGAAGTGGTTCAACGACGCCAAGGGTTTCGGTTTCATCACCCCCGACAACGGCTCGAAGGATTGCTTCGTGCACTACTCGGCGATCCAGGGCAGCGGCTTCAAGACGCTGGCCGAAGGTGATGCGGTCGAATTCGACATCGTCGAAGGGCAGAAGGGTCCGGCGGCGGAGAACGTCACCCGGGCAGGCGCTCGGTAACTCGAGCTTCCCGCTCGATGCCAAACGGGGCACCCTAACGGGTGCCCCGTCGTTCTTTCCGGGGTGGCCGTCCGCGACGACGCGGGACCACGGTCTCCATCGCCTCGAGCAGCCGGCGCTCGATCTCCCGCTCGAGGCGTTCGACGTCGACGGCGAGGGCCAGCGAATCGGCGATCGGCAGCACCACCCGCGGTGTGGAGACCACCGCCCCCGCACCCGCTTGCGCGCCTGACGCTCCATCCGGCGACGGCTCCCCACCGAGTACCGAGATGGCGACCTCGACGCCTCGCCCGACCGGAACGCCGAGCGCCCGGTTCAGGTCCCGCACGATCGCGGCGGTGAGCAGGGCGCGCCTCGACAATCGTCGCGCGACGCCGCGCGCGACATGCTCGGTCCCCGGGACAGAATGCTGCGCAGTGAGGTTGTCGAGCCATTTTCGCTCGACTCCGATCGCAAGTGCTGCTACGGCAATGTCATATACTCTTGCCATAATATTCCTGTAATATTAGGAATTTTATTCGCGGGCCCCGTATCAGCAATATTCCTAGGGTAATAGTAATATTTGTCAGGCGCCAGAGCCTGTTCGCCCAAGCAGCGTTTGCCCAAGCCGAGCTGCGACCGTACATTGGCCGGAATCGCGAGCCCGCCGAGGTACGATCCGATGATGCCGCTGTGAGCACCTACCATCGACGCCGAATGGTCGAGCTGAAGCACGCCTACGACGAGGCGCGGTTCGGCGCCGAGCGGACGCTCAACCTTCGCGCGGTGCTCCCGACCGCCGCCGAGGCGGCGCGGCGGGCGACGGGGTGGCTGCGCGAGCGTCAGGCGAGTGGGGCGGGAGAGGTCCTGATCATCACCGGCCGCGGGAACAGCAGCGAGGCGGGGTTCTCGGTGGTTCGCGAAGCGGTCGCGAAGACCCTCCGCCAGCTCAAGCGGCAGGGGGTGGTCGATGCCATCGCCGAGCATTCCCCCGGCTCCTTCGTCGCGACGCTGGCTCCGATGCGGCGGCTCTGGGAAGGAACGCGGCGCACCGCCGCAGCTCGCACGGACCCGCCGGGAGGCGCGTCGCTCGCCGGCCTCGATCCGGAGACGGGAACCCTCCTCCGCGCCCTCGCCGAGCGCTCGCTCGACGCGTTAGGCGTGAGCCACAGCGAGTCCTTCGTCCAGCGCGAGATGGCGCTGCAGTTCGCCGCGCTGCTGCGCGGGGTGCCGCCCGGAGACGATCGGGACGGCCGCCTGCGCGAGGTGATCAGGCGGGCGCTCGCCGACGACGAGGACCGCCGTTCGCGTTAGGCCGGGGCGGTCCGCCAGGTTGCCGCGCGACTAGCGCGGCCGGGGCCGGCTTCCCGTCTCGTTCGCGCGCTGGATGCTGTCGAGCCGGAGCCGCGCCCGCTCGATGCTGTCGAGGCGGGCGCGTCGCCGCTCGATCTCCTGGCGGATCGAATCACGCTCGGCGACGAGCGACTCGGCGCGCGCAAGGGAGTCGCGCCGGGCGCGGGCCGCAGCGCTGTCCGCGACCGTCCCGACCGGGTTCGCGGGCGCGGCAATCGACTGGCTCGCCGCCGCGCTTCCAG
>OEPS010000331.1_pt1 | contig 17255 bp, 10 predicted proteins | sample 1539411 | NCBI WGS metagenome assembly OEPS01 (sample SAMN02671747, study PRJEB22543) | soil metagenome | biome: bacteria | place: China:Hunan Province, Lengshuijiang City | collected 2012-10-15 | depth 0.08m m
GCGCGACAGGCCGGGATTTCGACTCAGAGCCCATCCCTTGGAATTACTCATCTAGATCCGCCCAGGTCCGGTCGGCGGCAAACATGCTGCTTGGCAGGTTTCGATTGTGAGCAGTGGAGGGTATCCATGTTCGTTCGGTCTGGTAGCGCGTTCCGGGGCCGATCGCGAAACTTTTAGTCTCGCTCTCGTCGCCGCCCTCCCCCGGCCGCCGCCCGGTAGCATTGATCCGGGCGAGCGCCAACGCCCCCCTACCTGACCACCCGTCCCGAGCACTCCCCGACCGTCTGACGCCTATGCCGCAAGAGCTTTCCGATCTGGTGCAGCTGTGGGACCTGAGCCCCGTGCTGGACGGCATCCTCATCGACGGCGAGGGCGGGCTCCCCGACGTCGCTCGCCCGTTCACTGTCGCCGGGCTGGCGCGCCGGCTGTCGCCGCTGGTGGTCGTCCTGCCCCGCAGCCGGGACGCCGAGACGTTCGTCACCGCCCTCCAGCCGTGGGTCGGCCCGGAGGTGCGGGTGGAGCTGTTCCCAGCCTGGGAGGTGCTGCCCGGGGAGGCGATGTCGCCGACCCTCGAGACGATGGGCCGGCGGTTGCGCACGTTGTGGGAGCTGGCCGGCCCACCCGCCGGAGGCCAGATCCCGCCGACGATCGTGGTCACCTCCGTCCGCGCCTACCTGCAGCAGGTTGGCGCCCCGCCGGCCGAGTCGCTCCGGCTCATCCCCGGCATGGTCATGAGCCTGGAGGAGATCGAGCGGACGCTGGCGGCGTTCGGCTACGAGCGCAACTACCTGGTCGAACGCCCCGGCGAGTTCTCGGTCCGGGGCGGCATCCTCGACGTCTACCCGCCCGGAGCGGAACCGGTCCGGGCCGACTTCTTCGGCGACGAGCTGACGTCGCTCAAGGTCTTCTCGCTGTCCAGCCAGCGGAGCCACGCCGACGCCCGGGAGTCGGTGATCCTGCCCGTCGCCGAGCTCCGGATGGACGCCCAGACGATGGAGCGGTCCGCCGCTCTCCTCGCCGGAGCGGGGCGCAAGGGGCCCGCCGCAGAGCCTGCTGCCGGCCCCGCCGCAGAGCCTGCCGCCGGGCCCGCCGCCGGCCAGGCTCTGGAGCCCGACGACGACGAGACCCCCCGGGAACCGGCCCGGCGCTCCGACCTGGAGCGGCTGGCCGCCGGGCTCAGCTTCCCCGGGATGGAGGCCTACCTCGCCACCCTGGCCGGGCCGCTGCACCCGCCCGCCGCCTTGCTGGCGGGCAAGGAGGGCAACGGCGGGTCGATCGTGATCTGCGACCCCAAGTCGTGCCGGGACCGGGCGGCCGACTTCCTCGCCCAGGCCGCCGAGTGGGCCTCCCCGGAGGCGGCGACGATGTTCGTCGACTGGGAACGCGCCGCCGGCGATGCGGCGGTGATCGAGTTGTGGCCGTTCCGCCGGGCCGGCGAAGGCATCGACCTTGACGTCACCGGGTGGGACGAGTCGGTGGGCCAGCCGGAGAAGCTGGTCGCCGCCCTGCTGCACGCCCAGGCCGAAGGGGCGACGATCGCCGTCGCCGGGGGCCGGGCTGCCGGGCGGGCCAAGGAGGTGCTGTCCGAGGCCGGGCTCGGGCTGCCGCTGGCCACCGCCCAGGTGGGAACCGCGGTGATGACCTCGGCGAGTGTCGAGCGGGGATTCCTGTTGCGCTTCAACGGCAAGCCGGTGCTGGCACTGGTGGGTGAGGCGGACCTGTTCGGCAGGCGCCGGCCGGTCGTCGCCCCGCCCCAGGAGGCCGGTGCCCGGGCGACCGCCCTGGTGCTGCAGCTGGCGACCGGCGACTACGTGGTCCACGAGACCAACGGTGTCGGCCGCTACCTCGGCATGGTCACCCGGACGGTGGCCGGCATCTCCCGGGACTACCTGCTGATCGAGTACGCCGGCGACGACCGGCTCTACGTCCCGGTCGAGAATCTGACCGTCGTCACCAAGTACGCCGGCGGCGAGGCCCCCCGGTTGAACAAGTTGTCCAGCGGCGACTGGGAGAAGACCCGGTCCCGGGCCCGGCGGGCGGTGGCCGGCATCGCCAAGGAGCTGGTCGTCCTCTACGCCAAGCGGACCCACTCGCCCGGACACGCCTTCGCCGCCGACACCCCGTGGCAGGGCGAGCTCGAGGACGCCTTCCCGTACCTGGAGACGCTGGACCAGGCCCGGGCGATCGACGAGGTGAAGGCGGACATGGAGAAGCCGGTGCCAATGGACCGGCTGATCTGCGGAGACGTCGGCTACGGCAAGACCGAGATCGCGGTTCGGGCGGCGTTCAAGGCGGTGCAGGACGGCGCCCAGGTCGCCGTGCTGGTCCCGACGACAATCCTCGCCCAGCAGCACACCCAGACCTTCACCGAGCGCTTCGCCGGCTTCCCGGTCAAGGTCGCCCAGCTCTCCCGGTTCCTGTCCGCCAAAGAAGAGGCAGAGACCGTCGAGGGGCTGGCGACGGGCAAGGTCGACGTGGTCATCGGCACCCATCGACTCCTCCAGAAGGACATCAAGTTCCACGAGCTCGGCCTGCTGGTCGTCGATGAGGAGCAGCGGTTCGGGGTCAAGCACAAGGAGGCGCTCAAGAAGCTGAAAGCCAACGTCGACGCCCTGGCGCTGACCGCCACACCGATACCGCGCACGCTGGAAATGGCGCTGGCGGGCATCCGCGACCTGTCGATCGTCGATACCCCGCCGGCCGACCGCCGCCCGGTGCTCACCTACGTCGGTGCCTACGAGCAGCGGATGGTCACCGCGGCGATCCGCCGGGAGCTCGCCCGGGACGGCCAGGTGTTCTACGTGCACAACCGGGTGCGGACGATCCTCGGGGCCGCCCGGCGGATCCAGGCGATGGTCCCGCAGGCCCGGGTGGCGATCGCCCATGGGCAGATGAGCGAGGACGAGCTGGAACGGGTCATGGTCGGCGTCTGGGACGGCAAGACCGACGTCCTGGTGTGCACGACGATCATCGAGAGCGGTCTGGACATCCCGACGATGAACACGCTGATCGTCGAGCGGGCCGACCGGCTCGGCCTGGCCCAGCTGTACCAGCTGCGCGGCCGGGTCGGGCGGGCACGGGAGCGGGCATACGCCTACCTCTTCTATCCCGACGAGGCAATCCTGACCGACGAGGCAATGGAGCGGTTGAAGACGCTGTCGGAGTTCACCGAGCTGGGCAGCGGCTTCAAGATCGCCCTGCGCGACCTGCAGATCCGCGGCGCCGGCAACCTGGTCGGGGCGGAACAGTCCGGCCATATCGCGGCGGTCGGCCTCGACCTGTACGTCAAGATGATGAACGAGGCGATCCAGGAGCTGTCCGGGACCCCGGTCGAGGTCCCGGTGGAGGTGCGCATCGACCTTCCCGTGGACGCCTTCGTCCCGCCTACCTACATCGCCCGCGAATCGCTGCGCATCGAGGCCTACCGGCAGATCGAGAAGGTGCGCACCGGCGGGGAGGTGATCGCGCTCCGCGAAGAGCTGACCGACCGCTACGGCCCGCCGCCGGAGCCGACCGAGAACCTGCTGGCGGTAGCCGAGCTCCGGGCCTACATGGCCGAGGTCGGCCTGACCGACATCAGCGTGCGCAACGGGGTACTGAAGGCCCAGCCGGTGCCGTCGCTGAAGGATTCGCAGGAGGTCCGGCTTGAGCGGCTGTTCCCGGGATCGGTCTACAAGCCGGTCACCGGGACCCTGATCATGCCCGCTCCGGCGCGGCAGCTGGTGACCTGGGTGTTGTCCAGCCTCCGCGCTATCCTCCAGTGAGTGTGCGACGCTTCTCGATCCATCGCAGCCGGCGGATCGCAGCCCTGGCCGCAGTCCTGGGGTTGGCACTGACTGCCTGCAACAACAGCATCGGGACGTTCTGGGCGCCGGTCGCCGCGGTCGTCGGCGGCGAGAAGATCCCGGAGAACGAGGTCAACGCCCAGGTCGCCCTGAACTCCAGCCAGTTCCCCGGCTTGAACCAGGGCCCGCACTCCAACATCACCCGCCTCGACGCCCAGCAACAGATGCTGGGAATCGTCATCCAACAGGTGGCACTCAGTCACCAGGCGGCAAAGCTGGGCCTGTCGGTGACGCCGACAGTGTTGTCGGCCTCGCTCGAGGCGATCCGCTCCCAGTACAGCTCGGAGGCCAGCTTCCAGAGAGCGCTCGACCAGGCGGGGATCACGCTGGGCGACCTGACCGAGGCCCGGCGGCTGACCCTGACCGACAACAACCTCTCGAACTCGGTGACCGCCGGCATCAACGCCACACCGGACCAGATCGACGCCGCCTACCAGCAGGACCTGAGCAGCTACCAGGCGAGCTACCACGTCGCCTACATCCTGATCTGCGGTCATTCAGATCCCTCGTCGCAAGTCTGTACGACGACCCCGGCCGACCTGGCCCTGGCCCAACAGGTCGAGCAGAAGGCGCAGTCGGGCGCCGACTTCGGCCAGCTGGCCGCCGAGTACTCCGTCGACACCTCGACCAAGAACAACGGCGGCGACCTGGGCTGGCAGCAGCAAGGGGCGCTGCCCCCGCAGTTCGAACAACAGGCGCTGGCGCTGCAGCTGGGCCAGGTCACCAGCCAGCCGGTCCAGACGAGTGCCGGGTACGCCATCATCAAGCTGCTGGGCAAGGGTGAGTCCCTCGCCGACGCCACGCCTTCGATCAACGCCCAACTGGAGCAGGCCGCGCGCAACCAGGCCCTCACTGAGTACCTGGCCAAGGTGATCGCCGCCACCTCGATCACCGTCAACCCGCAGTTCGGGGTGTTCAACCGCCAGAGCCTGCTGGTCGGGCCACCGCCGGGTGCGGTGCCGTCGCCCGCCCCGAACACCAACGCTGGCGGCGGGCTGGCCGGGCCATGACGGCGATCCATCGCTCCAATCAGGCCCCGCCGACCGTGCACATGGTCGGGCTCGGCCCGGGCTCGGCCGATCTGCTGACGCTGCGCTCCTGGGAGGTGCTCGCCTCGGGCCTGCCGATGCGGATCCGCGACCCCGGTTTCGAGGCGGCCCAGACCGTGCTGGCCCGGGGCTTCGATTTCGAGGAGGTCGAGGAGGCCGACCCGGAGGCGATCGCGGCGTCGGTGATCAGCTGGGCGCGGGAGGTCGGCGCCTGCGTCTACGCGATGCCCGGCCATCCGCTGCAAGCGCCGGAGACCGTCCCCATCCTGAGCCGCGCCCGGGCCCAGGGTGTGGTGGTCGCGCTCGAACCTTCGCTGACCACGCTGGACCGGGAGCTGGGCGAGGATCCGGACACCGGCACCTTCGCCGGCCCGGCGGCGATGCGCGGGGGGATCGCCTTTGCCCGGCTGGTGGCGGTGATGGCCCGGCTGCGTGCCCCCGGGGGTTGCCCATGGGACGCCGAGCAGACCCACCGCTCGCTGGCGATCCATTTGCTGGAGGAGACCCACGAGGTGCTCGACGCCATCGACCGCAACGACTTGATCGACTTGGAGGAGGAGCTGGGCGACCTGCTGCTCCAACTGGTCTTCCACTCTGAGCTGGCAGCCGAGGAGGAGGCATTCGAGGTGGGCGACGTCGTCGAGGAGCTGATGGCCAAGCTCGTCTACCGCCACCCGCACGTCTTCGGCGAGGTGACGGTCAGCGGGGCCGGCGAGGTCGTCAAGAACTGGGAGGCACTCAAGCACGAGCAGAAGCGGCGGACGTCGCTGGCCCAGGGGATCCCGAAGGACCTGCCGGGGCTGCTCTTCGCGCACAAGGTGCAGCGCCGGCTTTCCGGGGCCGGGCTCGGCCCGGAGCCGCCGGCGCTGGCTGCGCTGGCCGCCGAGCTGGAGGCGGTGTCGGGCGGGGACCCACCCGCACGCGGATACCCGGCGCCTGGTGACCCGGACCAGGCCGCCGAGCTGGCGGTCGGCGAGCTGCTGTACGCCGCGGTCGCCCTGGCCCAGCGGGCCGGGGTCGACCCGGAGGGCGCCGTCCGCCGGGCCGCGTTGCGGCACCTGACCGACGCCGAACGGGCCAAGACGGGGCCCACTGCGAGCTCGTCGCGGGCCGCGGCCCCGCCAGAGCGCACGTCGTAACGGGTCGTTCAGCCCATTTGCGCTCTGACCTGTGGAGGATCAAGCTCGCCTGAGGAGCACAATGTTCCACACCCCCAGCTCGGACGGGTCGTTTACCCTATTTGCGCTCTTTGACCAGGCTTCGGGGCCGGGCCTTCGGGGCCGAGGAAGGCCGGAGTGTTCGCGGAGCGGGAGATCCCGCCCTCCGGCTGAGGCCAGAGTAAACTTCCGTTACTTGAGTCAATAGGAGTTAGCTTGCTATGAGTGCGATCGAGTCGCTGCGCGCCCGGGAGATCCTCGACAGCCGGGGCAACCCCACCGTCGAAGTCGATGCCCTCACCCGCGGCGGAGGCTGGGGCCGGGCCGCGGTGCCCGCTGGCGCTTCGACGGGGACCTTCGAGGCCGTCGAGCTGCGCGACGGCAACGGCCGCTACGCCGGCAAGGGGGTGCGGAGGGCGGTCAACAACGTCGAGGAGCTGATCGCCCCGGCCCTCGTCGGGGAGCCGGCCGAGGACCAGCGCGCCGTCGACCGGCTGCTTGGTGACCTCGACGGCACCGACTCCAAGTCACGGCTCGGGGCCAACGCCATCCTGGCGGTGTCGCTGGCAGTCGCCAAGGCAGCGGCCGACGAGCTGCACGTCCCGCTCTACCGCTACGTCGGCGGCTGCGATGCTCACCTGCTGCCGGTCCCACTGATGAACGTCTTGAACGGCGGGGTGCACGCCGACAACACCCTCGACATCCAGGAGTTCATGATCGTGCCGAAGGGGGCGGCGTCGTTTGCCGACGCGCTGCGCATGGGGGCCGAGGTCTACCACGTGCTCAAGAAGGTGCTCCTCTCCCGGGGGTTGTCGACCGGCATCGGCGACGAGGGCGGGTTCGCCCCGAACCTCGCCAGCAACGAGGAGGCGCTGGGGCTGCTCGTGGAGGCGATCCGGCAGGCCGGCTACGAGCCGGGGACCGAGATCGCCCTGGCTCTGGACGTCGCCGCCAACGAGCTCTCCACGGGCGGCAGCTACCGGCTGGCCGGGGAGGGCGTCACGCTCAGCGCCGGGGCGCTGACCGAGCGCTTCGGCGACTGGGTCGACCGCTACCCGCTGGTCAGCATCGAGGACCCGTTGGGCGAGGACGACTGGGAGGGCTGGGCGCATGCCACCCGGGTGCTCGGCGACAAGGTGCAGCTGGTCGGCGACGACCTGTTCGTCACCAACCTGGAGCGGCTCCGGCGCGGCCTCGACGGCGGCATCGCCAACGCCATCCTGATCAAGGTCAACCAGATCGGCAGCCTGACCGAGACCGCCACCGCGGTGACCGCCGCCCAGCGCCACCGCTACGCGGCGGTGATCAGCCACCGCTCGGGCGAGACCGAGGACGCCACCATCGCCGACCTGGCGGTCGCCTGGGGGGCCGGCCAGATCAAGACCGGGGCGCCCGCCCGCAGCGACCGGGTCGCCAAGTACAACCAGCTGCTGCGCATCGAGGAGGAGCTTGGCGAGTCGGCCCGGTACGCCGGGAACGCTGCGTTCCCCCGCTCCTCCGGGGGCCGCGGCCGCTCGGGCAACGCCCCAGTGGGGGACTGAGCGGAGACCATGCGGGTCACCTTCCACGGCACGTTGCTGGCGGTCATCCTTATCGTCCTGGCCATGATGGCGATCGGGCCGGCCCGCCAGTGGTACCAGGAGCAACAGACGATCCACGCCGACCAGGCCACGCTCGCCGCCGGCAACGCCAGGGCGAACCGGCTGCACACCAAGCTCCAGGAACTGCAGGACCCCGCCTATATCGAGTCGGTCGCCCGGGAGGAGCTCGGCTACGTGGCCCCCGGCGAGACGTCCTACATCGTTTCGCACCCGCTCCAGCAGCCCACCCCGCCGGGGCAGATCGCCACGAGCCCGGGCGCGGGATCCATCTCCACACCGGCCGGCTCTCCCCCAACGCCACGTCCCGGACCGCAGTCATTCTTGGGCAAGGTCCGCACCGCCCTGGATGTAATGCCGCTCCCCTAAACGCCGGTTCGCATTTGCAGCCCCGTTCCTCGTAAGGTGTACGCATCTTTGGGAGCCCGCCGCAGCGCCTCGGGGTAAAGGGGGCAACCGATCAGCGATTCGCCGGAGAGGGCAGCATCCGCATGGACGAGATGGAGCGGGTCACCTCCGAACCGGAGCAAACCGGGGACGACCTCGGCCACCAGCTTGGCGCGGACGACACTGCAGCCGGTCGGCCTGTAGACCGCGGCTGTCCCCCCACTCCTGACCGAGCGGACCAAGCGGTTAAGCAGAATTCTCATTCCTTGTCCCGTATGTGTCGCATTATGCGACAACGGTAGGGATGCCCGGGGGCGGACGGCTAATCTTGAGCGGCTTAAGCCCGGCGCTACAGGTCTGAGCCGTTTGTGCCGAGTAACAACAGGGGGACGCGGGGGGAGGACTCACTGCAGGAAACGTCGGTGCCTGAAGACCAGGGGGGAGGTTTCAACGCGCCCGAAGCCGGTTCGGAGCCCACGGCTCGGCCAGCCGCGCCGGCGCAGCCGCCACCCACTCCACCGCCGCCCGAGCCACGCCGCCAGCCGGCTTCGGAGCCGTCAGTCGTCGCCCCCCACTCGGCCGGCAACCGGCTGGGGCTGAGCTCGTTGCCCGCCAGGCTCCGGGCATCGGTACTGGCAAAGATCGTCTGGCCATTGCTGGTGGCCCTCGCCGTCGGGAGCCTGGTCACCGCCGCCTTCGCCGGGCGGCTGAACGGCCGCGCCGGGCCGACCCAGCTGGGCGCCCCGGAGCTGGTGCTGCTCGGCCTGGTGCTCGTCGCTGCCGCCGCCCTGCTGGCCTGGCTGACCCTGCGGGCGGTGTCCCGGCCGCTCGGCCAGTTGGCCCGCACCGCCCGCCAGGTCGCCGCCGGCAACCTTGAGGCGCACTTCTCGCAGACCTCCAACGACGAGATCGGACAACTGGCCTCGGCCCTCGAGATCATGAAGCTGGAGCTGCGCTCCCAGCTCGATCTGATCGGCAGCCAGGCCGAGGCCCTGCGGGAGAGCTCGAAGCGACTCGCTTCGGTGCGGGACGAGGAGCGGCGCCGGCTCTCCCGGGACCTGCACGACGGCCTCCAGCAGCAGCTGATCGTCCTGCGTATGGCCCTCGGGATGGCGCCCGAAAAGGTGCGCACCGACCCCCGGCACGCCCGGGAGACCTTCGCCGAGCTTGGCGACGAGCTCGACCGGGTGATCGACCGGGTCCGCGAGGTCAGCCACAACCTCTACCCGTCGATCCTGCGCGACGCCGGGCTCTCGGCGGCGCTGCGCTCGCAGGCCGGGCGGCTCCCGGTCACCGCCCACGTGACCACCGATCCCGACCCGCTCCCCCGCCTGCCCCGGGACATCGAGTCCAGCGCCTATTTCATCCTCTCGGAGGCGATCGCCAACATCCTCAAACACGCCGAGGCCACCGAGGTCGCGGTTGCCCTGGCAGTCGAGGGCGGGCAGCTGATCATGACCGTCACCGACAACGGCCGGGGCTTCCAGCGGGACGACGACACCGAGCTGGCGCCCCGCGGCGGCCTGACCCACATGGACGACCGGGTCCGTTCGCTCGGTGGCCGGCTCTTCATCACCTCCGGCGCAGCGGGAACGGCGATCCGGGCGTCGCTGCCGCTCGGCGGCCAGCCGGCGGCGGGCGGACCGGCGGGGGCGATGGAGCAGCTGCTCAGCGAGACCGTCCACTCCGGCACCTTCGTCGGCCGGGAGGAGGAGATCGTCCAGCTGCGGACCGCGTTCGAGAAAGCCGCTTCGGGCCGGAGCCACCTGGTGCTGCTCGAGGGCGAGGCCGGCATCGGCAAGACCCGGATCGCCAACGAGCTCGCCACCTACGCCGCCTCCCGGGGAGCCGAGGTGCTCGTCGGCCGGTGCTACGAGGGCGGCGGCGCTCCGGCCTACTGGCCGTGGATCCAGGTGATCCGCACCTACGTGCGCCGCCACGACCCGGCCGTGATGGCCGAAGAGATGGGCCCGGGTGCCCGGGACATCGCCCAGATGGACCCGGAGCTGTCCCGCCGGCTGGCGACGGTGACCGCCACCCTGAGACCGCGCCCGGCGGAGGGGTCCGAGCCGGTCGCCCCCGACCCTCGCCAGGAGCGCTTCCGGCTGTTCGACTCGATCGCCACCTTCCTCAGCCGGGCCGCCGCCAACCAACCGATCCTGATCGTCCTGGACGACCTGCAGTCAGCCGACACACCGTCGCTCCTGCTGCTCGAGTTTCTCGCCAGCGAGCTGGGCGGCTCCCGGCTGCTGCTCGTGGGCACCCACCGGGACAACAAACTCCCGGCCGGGCACCCGCTGGACTCGACGCTGGCCGGGCTCGACCTGCAGCAGCTTTCCGAGTCGATCACGCTCTCCGGGCTGAGCCAGGCCGACGTCGGCCGGTTCATCGAGATCGCCGGGGCGACCGAGCCGCCGGAGGCTCTGGTCTCGGCGGTGTTCCGCCAGACCGAGGGTAACCCGCTGTTCGTCCGGGAGGTCGTCCGGCTGCTGGCCTCCGAGGGCCGGCTGAAGCCGGACGCGGCCAACCCGCCGACGGTGCTCGACATCCCGGTCAACCTCCGGGACACGATCGGCCGGCGGCTTGAACACCTGTCACCCGCCTGCAACGAAGCGCTCTCGGTGGCGTCGGTGATCGGGCGCGAGTTCGACATCTCGGTGCTCGCCGCCGCCCTGGCAATGGCCACCGACCGCCTGCAGGTCGCCCTCGAGGAGGCGGTCGCTGCCCGGGTGCTGGTCGGGCTGCCGGATTCCGGGAAGCGCAGCCCGATCTACCGGTTCAACCACACCCTGATGCAGGAGACGATCTACAGTCAGGTCCCCGAGCGGCGCCGCCGCCGGCTGCACCGGCGCATCGCCCAGGTGATGGAGGGGATCCACACCGGCGACCCGGTCGCCCGGCTGGCCGAACTCGCCCACCACTACGAGGCGGCAGGGATGGGGCGCAGCCGGGCCAAGGCGATCTACTACGGGACCTGGGCCGGCGACCGGGCCGCCGCCGTGCTCGCCTTCGAGGAGGCGGCCGGTCACTACCGGCGAGCGCTGAAGGGCCTGGGCGAGCTCGGGTCCAAACTGTCCGACGCCCAGCGTTGCGACCTGCTCCTGTCGCTCGGCGACACCCTGTGGCGCTGCGGCGACACCCCGAAGGCCCGGGAATCGTTCGGCCAGGCCGCCGCCATCGCCCGCCGGCTGCGCGACGCCAACCGGCTGGCCCGGGCGGCAGTCGGCTACGGCCAGGGCCTGGGCGCCTTCGAGTACGCGGAGGGTGCCGACGCCGAGCTGGTCGACCTGCTGGACGAGGCGCTCGGAGCCCTGGAGCGCTGGCCGGTACGGTCCCCCAGCCGGCTCCAGCGGCAGGAGAAGGCCGATGCCGAGGAGCCTGGGGTCACTGCCCAGAAACTGAAGGTCCAGGTGCTGTCCCGGCTGGCGGTCGAGCTCTACTACACCGACCAGGTCGAGCGGCGAGCCGCGCTCGGCCAGCAAGCGGTGGCGCTCGCCCAGGCGCTCGGGGACCCGAGGACCCAGCTGATCGCCCTGTTCAGCCGGTTCCGCTCGGTCCTCGGCCCGGACGCGCTCGACGAACGATTGGCCGCCGCCGCCGAGATCGAGCGCCTCGCCGACCAGATCGACGACCGGGAGATGGCAATCCGGGGGATGCACTTCCGGCTGGTCACGCTGCTGGAGCAGGGCGACCGGGCCTCCGTCGATGCCGCCCTCGGGCGCTGGCTGGAGCTGACCGAGGAACTCCGCCAGCCGCTGTACCGGTGGCAGTCGCTGAGCTTCCGGACGACCCTCGCCCTGCTCGACGGCAAGTTCGAGGAGGGCGAGACGTTCATGCGGGAGGCGCTACAGATCAGCCGGCAGGGGCCCGGCCAGGCGGCGATGATCCGCTTCGGCGCCCAGACCTTCCTGCATCACTGGGGCGTGGGCCGGCTGGCCGACCTTGAATCGACCGCCCGCGAGCTGGCGGGCAGCTACCCGTGGCTGCCCGGCTGGCAGACCGGGCTGGCGATCATCTACATGGAGCTCGATCGGGTGGCGGAGTGCCGCTACCACTTCGAGCAACTGGCCGCCACCGACTTCGCCGACCTGCCCCGGGACGGGAACTGGCTGGGCTCACTCGCCCTCAGTTCGCTGGTGTGCAGCTACCTGCACGACACCCAGCGAGCCTCGCTGCTGTTCGACCTGTTGTCGCCCTACGAAGAGCGGTGCGTGGTCGTCCATGCCGGCGGGATGTGCCTCGGCTCGGCCGCCACCTTCCTGGCCATCCTGGCCGGGACTCTCGGCCGGTTCGACGAGGCGGCCCGGCTGTACGAACTCGGCCTGCGCCGCAACGAGGCCCTCGGCGCCCGGCCGATGACCGTCCTGACGCTGGTGCACCACGCCGCCGTGCTGGCCTCCCGCAACGGCCCCGGTGACACCCGGACCAGCCTGGAGTTGCTCTCCCGGGCGGCCACCATCGCCAGGGACCTGGGCATGACGAGGTGCCTGGCCCAGGTCGAGGAGCTGCAACGCCGGACCGGGGCGCTGGCGCTCGCCTCGGCCAGCGTGCGGCTGCCCGCGCTTCCGCCACCGCTGGGGCCGGGATCGAACGGGTCGGGGGAGTTGCCGTCGAAGGAGCCAGAGCCGGCCGCTGCCGACACCGCCGGCTCGGGAGTCAGTCCGGCGAGCGCTGCAGGAAGAACAGGACCGCCGCCACCCGCTGGTTGACGTCGAGCTGGTCGTTCAACCCAAGTTTGCGAAAGATGGCGTTGATGTGCTTCTCGACTGCCCGCTCCGAGATCACGATCTCGCGGGCGATGGCGCCGTTGTTGCGCCCTGAGGCCATCAGCCCGAGGACCTCGTGCTCCCGTTCGGTCAGGCCCTGGAGCCGGGAGTGGGCGCGCCGGCGCTGGGCCTCGAGCAGACCGTCGACCACCTTCGGGTCGAGCACCGACCCGCCTCCGGCCACCTCCCGGATTGCTTCGACGAGCTGCGCCGGGTCGCCGAGCCGCTCCTTCAGCAGGTAGGCCCGGCCGGCCGACCCGTCACGCAGGAACTCCAGGGCGTACTCCGGGTCGGCGTGCTGGGACAGGATGACGATTCCTACGTCCGGGTGCTTGTGGCGGACTTGATGGGCGGCCTCGATGCCCTCCATCCGGTAGGTCGGGGGCATGCGGATATCGAGGATGACGACCTGGGGCAACGTCTCGTCGATCAGGTGGATCAGTTCGACCGGGCTGGCCGCCATGCCGACCACCTCGACGCCGGCCACCGACGACAGCACACTGCGCGCGCCCTCCCGGACCAGGTAGTCGTCATCGACGACCAGGACCCGCAAGGGCCGTCCGTCACCCATCGCCGAGCCTTCCCGTCACCCGCCGGCTTCATTCGACTCTACGCCACGCCTTCGTGCTGGCACCACCCGAGGTAGTAATAGCACCACCATGCAATTTACCTGCTAGCACGGTTCCGTTTGTAGGCAGACAAAGGTGACACTACTGGCCGCTAGGGCACTCGCACGGCCACCCCGGCGCTGCGGCCAGCATCTCGCAGGGGGGCCGACTCAACGGCTGAGGACGTAGGAGGCTCTCCGGGCGGGGGGGGCCGCGGAGAGCCTCCTACGTCCGCCGTGAGTTCTTCGTCTCCTCTGATCCCGGTCTGACGCAGATTTGCACCGGCGCCAGGCAGGGTACAGACGTGTGGTGAACCGTTCCTACCGGATCGCGGCCGGCGTCACCGCGATCGTGCTGGCGATGCTCGTCGGGCTCTACCTCGTGGTCGCCCTGCGGACCCTGGTCGTGATGGTGCTGGTCGCAGGTCTTTTCGCCACTGCCTTCGACCGGCCGATTTCCTGGCTGGAGCGCCGCCTGAGGATGCCGAGATCCCTGGCGACGGCGGTGGTACTGCTCGCCTTCCTCCTTGCGTTGATCGGCTTCGGCTACCTGGCCTACCGCCCCTTCGTCCACCAGAGCCGGGTCTTCCGCCAAGGCCTTCCAGGGCTGGCGACCCGGGTGAAGCGGCTGCCGATTGCCGGGCACTACCTTCGCCACGTGAACATCGCCGGCGACACGCAGCGGTTCCTCAAGGAGCTGCCGAGCAAGCTGGCCAAAAACAAGAACACGATCCTCGGGGTTGCCCAGACCGCGTTGACCGGCCTGGTGCTGGCCTTGACCGCGGCGGTGACGATGGTCTTCCTGCTGATCTGCGGGCCCCGGCTGGTAGCCGGGGCCGAGCGGCTGATCCTCGACGACTTCCGGCGGGCCCGGGTCCGGCGGCTGGCGGCCAAGATGCAGCAGGCGGTCAGCGGCTACGTGAGCGGAAACCTGTTCATCAGCCTGCTGGCCTCGATCGTGACGGCGGTCTCGTTGATGGCGATGTCGGTGCCGTTTGTCGCCGTGCTCGCCGCCCTCATGTTCCTGCTCGACCTGATCCCCCTGGTCGGGGCGACCCTCGGCGGGGCGGCGGTGACCGTGGCGGTGTTCGTCCTCGAGCCGCAGGGCTGGAAGGCGCTGGTGTTCGTCGCCATCTTCATCGTCTACCAGCAGGTCGAGACCCACACCCTCTACCCGTGGATCATGGGGCGTACGCTCCGGATCAGCAGCCTGGGGGTGTTCCTCGTGGCACTGGCCGGGGCCGAGCTCGGCGGGGTGCTGGGGGCGCTGCTCGCCATCCCGGTGGGGGCTGTCCTCAACGTCGTGCTGCAGGACATGCTGGAGGAGCGGCGGAACAAGGCGGAGGTAGCCGGGTCGCCCACGACGCGGCTGGAGCTGGCGATCAGCGCCCGGCGGGCACAGCAGGCTCCAGCGCAGGAGGGAGAACCGCCCGGCCCGGAGGTGGAGACAGTACGGTAGCGCCCCGACCCGAGGATCCGAAGGTAGCATCGGTGCGACAGCTTCGGCCGGGTCTGGCGTGCTGCAAAAGTCGGGCGGGAAACCCGGCCCACAACCAAGGAGGTCGAGACGGCTACAACTCGTGAACCGTCGACGAACGCGCTGGTGTCGGAGAACCCGGGACGCGACGTGCAGCGGGTAGGTACGGCCCGGTTCCTGGGTGAGGACGTCGCCAAGATCCACGATCCCGTCTGGGGGGTGCTGGGAACCCTCGGCGACAGCCAGTGCTATCTCGGCGTCCAGGCTAAGGTCGGCGCCATCCAGGCCGCCTTGTCGGCGCGGGTCCGTACCCAGAACCTGCCGGTCCGGCTGGTTCCGCCAGCCTTCACGTTGGGGGTCTCCGACGGCCAGCTCAACGGCACGCCGCGGATGCGCTACTCGCTCATCGGGCGGGAGCTGGTCCACGATTCGACGGAGATGCACCTGCGAGCCACGGAGATGGCCGGCGTGATCGCGGTGGTCGCCTGCGACAAGCCGCCGGTGGGAACGCTGGCCGCGATGCTGGAGCACAACGCCCCGGCCGTGATCGCCTCCGACGGATCCATCCGGCCCGGGACCGATCCCCAGACGGGGGAACGCCTCGACGTGGTGGCCGCCTTCCAGTGCGCGGCGGAGCCCGATCCGGCGAGGCGCACGCGGGTGGCGTTGCATGCCTGCCCCGGGCAGGGCAGCTGCGGAGGCATGTTCACCTACAACACCATGCAGACCTTCATCGCCATGACCGGCATGGAGCCCCTGCACATGGTCGCCCCTGCCTCGGAAGATCCACGGCGGCTGAGTCAGTTCCCCGAGGAGCTTGTCGATTGCCTGGTCACCATGACCGGCCGCGGGCTTCGCCCCCGGGACATCGTCACGGCGGCATCGCTGCGCAACGCGCTGGTCGTGGCGATGGCCATGGGCGGCTCAACGAATGTCGTCCTGCACAGCGTCGAGATCGCCCGCGCCGCCGGCATCGACTTCTGGGGGCAGGTCGTCAGCCAAGGCGAGTTCAACGACCTGTCCCGGCGCCTGCCCGTGCTGACCAACCTCCGCCCGTTCGGCTTCTACTCAATCGTCGACCTCGAGGCCGTGGGCGGCCTTCCCGTCGTCGTGGCCGAGCTGCTGGCAGGGGGCCTGCTCGACGGCACGACCGTCGGGTGCACCGGAGAGACCCTGGCTGAGCAGATCGCTCGCCTCGATCCTCCCGCCCCAGACGGCGAGCTCGTCCATCCGCTGGCAAAGCCGTTCAAAGCCACCGGCGGGCTGCGCCTGTTGAGCGGGAACCTGGCACCCGGCGGCGGGGCGATCCTCAAGCTGGCCGGCGTGGAGGGTGGCGTCGTCGACGGCCGGTTCCGTGGCCGGGCCCGGGTATTCAACGGGGAGGGCGCCCTGCTGACGGCCCTGGAGGAGCACGCCGATACCTTTGCGGACCACGACATGGTGGTCCTGCGCTACGAGGGTCCGCGGGGCGCCCCCGGGATGCCCGAGCTGCTCGACCCCACTTCCCGGATCACCACCCTGTGCCGGAACCGGGGAATCACCATCGGGCTCATGACCGACGCCCGCTTTTCCGGGGGTTCGGTCGGGCTGGTGATCGGCCACGTCGCCCCTGAGGCGTTCCTCGGCGGCCCCATCGCTCTCGTCGAAGACGGGGACACGATCGTCGTCGACCTGAACACCGACCTGCTGGAGTGCGCCGAGCTGGGCGACGCCGGCGTGGCGGCGCACCGAACGCAGCGCTGGCAGGCGGCGGCTGCCACCGCCGGCGGCGTCCACCCGGCCGCCGCGCCCATTGAGGGCCGTACATTGACCAGGATGCGGGCCACCGCGCAGCCGGCGCTCGCCGGCGCCGGGATGGTCGGCTAGGACGCGAGCTGGCCGCAGCGGGAGCGGGCCAGGACGTTGCAGCACGTTAGAGCTACGTAAAACGGGCCGGTATTTCCGGCGATCCTGTGGACTCATACTTTTCGAGTCGCCCTGTCAAATCTTGGAATGCAGGGCCCCCGAGACAGGAGTGAGCCATGGCGGATCTCACCGCGGCAAACGGCACCAGGCCCGAGCACTCGGCACAGCTGACCACGGCCCTTGCTCAGCTGCGGGGCGTCCAACTCGACGAGGCGGCGCTCCGGGCACACGTGATGCTGCCTGCCGGCGTCCCAGCCGCCAGCTCGGATCAGGGCCGGCACGACCTGCCAGCCACCGCCGGCCAGCCGCTCGTGCGGGTCGCCGAGCAGGCACCCGAGTTCCGCCTGGGCTGGCGCTTCAACCCCGCCGGTTTCGTCAAGTCGGTCGAGAACGCGCTGAGCGCCACCGTCGCCGGCTACGCCCTCGGCCTCAACGAGAACGGCACGAGGATCGAGACCCTGATC
>OEPS010000332.1_pt1 | contig 17204 bp, 12 predicted proteins | sample 1539411 | NCBI WGS metagenome assembly OEPS01 (sample SAMN02671747, study PRJEB22543) | soil metagenome | biome: bacteria | place: China:Hunan Province, Lengshuijiang City | collected 2012-10-15 | depth 0.08m m
GCCCGGTTCGCCGTATCGCATACGTGGTGGAAAACGCCCGTGTCGAGCAGCGTACTAACCTGGACAAGCTGGTTATTGATCTGGAAACCAACGGTACCCTGGATCCTGAAGAGGCTATCCGTCGTGCTGCAACCATCCTGCAACAGCAGCTGGCTGCGTTCGTCGACCTCAAAGGTGACAGCGAACCTGTGGTAGTCGAACAGGAAGACGAGATCGATCCGATCCTGCTTCGTCCGGTTGACGATCTGGAATTGACCGTGCGTTCGGCCAACTGCCTTAAGGCGGAGAACATTTACTACATCGGCGATCTGATTCAGCGCACCGAAGTAGAACTGTTGAAGACTCCGAACCTGGGCAAGAAGTCCCTGACTGAAATCAAGGACGTTCTGGCCTCCCGTGGTCTGTCCCTCGGCATGCGCCTCGACAACTGGCCGCCTGCAAGTCTTAAGAAAGACGACAAGGCGACTGCCTGATCGTCGTAATCACCGAACGTAGTGTTTGGTAAGGAATGAATCATGCGTCATCGTAAAAGTGGACGTCACCTGAGCCGTACCAGCTCTCACCGCAAGGCTATGTTCCAGAACATGGCGGTGTCGCTGTTCGAGCACGAGCTGATCAAAACTACCCTGCCGAAAGCCAAGGAACTGCGCCGCGTTGCCGAGCCGCTGATCACCCTGGCCAAGGAAGACAGCGTAGCTAACCGTCGCCTGGCTTTCGACCGTACCCGTTCGAAAGAAATCGTTGGTAAGCTGTTCAACGATCTGGGCAAGCGCTATGCCACCCGTCAGGGCGGCTACCTGCGTATCCTCAAGTGCGGCTTCCGCGCTGGCGATAACGCACCAATGGCGTACGTCGAGCTGGTTGATCGTCCTGTCGGTGGCTCGGTAGAAGCTGCTGAATAAGACGTCAGTCTGAAACAAGAAACCGGGCCTAGTGCCCGGTTTTTTGTGCCTACATGCATTGTAATAATCTATTGATCTGAGTCAGGTAATGAATTTGTTGCTGTCATAGTTCTGGTCGATACTCAATCCAGGCCGATTAGCCGGCAGTTTGAGACCGAAAAGGACCGATAGGGAGATAGCGCATGAGCCAGACCAAGATACTGACCACCGCCAGCGGTGCACCGGTTGTCGACAACCAGAACTCACGCTCTGCAGGGCCGCGGGGGCCGTTGTTGCTGGATGACTTCCACCTGCTTGAGAAACTCGCCCACTTCAATCGCGAGAACATTCCTGAGCGCCGCGTGCACGCCAAAGGCTCGGGTGCCTATGGCACCTTCACCGTTACCCGGGATATCTCCGAGTACAGCTACGCCAAGCTGTTCAGCGCTGTCGGCAAAAAGACCGAAACCTTCCTGCGCTTCTCTACTGTGGGTGGCGAGCGTGGTTCGGCAGATACCGAGCGTGATCCGCGCGGTTTCGCCCTGAAGTTTTACACCGAGGAAGGCAACTGGGACATCGTTGGTAACAACACTCCGGTGTTCTTCATTCGTGATCCGCTGAAATTCCCCGACTTTATCCACACCCAGAAACGTCTGCCGCAAAGCAACCTGAAAAGCGCGCAGATGATGTGGGACTTCTGGTCGCATTCGCCTGAAGCGCTGCACCAGGTCACCATTCTGTTCTCTGACCGCGGCATTCCAGACGGTTACCGTCACATGCACGGCTTTGGCAGCCACACCTACAGCCTGATCAATGCCGACGGTCAGCGCACCTGGGTCAAATGGCACTTCAAGACCAAGCAGGGTATCAAGAACCTGGCGCCGGCCGACGCCGCACGTCTGGCCGGTACTGATCCGGATTACGCCCAGCGTGATCTGTTCGAGGCCATCGAGCGTGGCGACTTCCCGAAATGGGCGGTGTGCATCCAGGTGATGAGCGAGGAAGAAGCGGCCAGCCGCGACGAGAACCCCTTTGACGTGACCAAGACTTGGTCGCAGAAGGACTACCCGTTGATCGAGATCGGCGAGCTGGAATTGAACCGCAACCCGCTGAACTACTTCGCCGAGGTCGAGCAAGCTGCATTCGGGCCGAGCAACATGATCCCAGGTGTCGGTCTGTCGCCTGATCGCATGCTCCAGGGCCGCGTGTTTGCCTACGCAGATGCACACCGCTACCGCGTCGGTACCAACCATCAGCAATTACCGGTAAACGCCCCACGCAGCCCGGTGAACACCTACCAGCGTGATGGCAGCATGGCGTTTGGCAGCAACGGTGGTGCGGCACCGAACTACGAGCCCAACAGCTACGGCAATGCGCCAAAGCAGGCGCCGCAGTTCGCCGAGCCAGCGCTTGAGCTCAACGGTGTGGCTGATCGCTACGATCACCGCGAAGACACTGACTACTACAGCCACGCCGGTGCACTGTTCCGCTTGATGAACACCGAGCGGAAGGCCCTGCTGATCAGCAACATTGCCGGCGCAATGGCGGGGGTTTCCGAGGATGTCGTCCAGCGTCAGTTGCAGCACTTCTTCAAGGCCGATCCGGCCTATGGAGAGGGGATTGCCAAGGCTTTGGGCATAAATCTCGCCTAAGTCGAAGTGATAAGAAGAACCGCCCTCATTTGGGCGGTTTTTCAATGAATATCACTACCGTTTACCCGCTTTTTTGCACTTTTTTGCCTAATTCCAAGTGACCTTGCGGTGAACCTGGTTCAAACTATGACTTTCACACAGGGAGAGGCAGGGCGATGCAAGGTCACCCGGACGTAATCGATTACCTCAACACGTTGCTGACGGGCGAACTGGCGGCACGTGACCAATATTTCATCCACTCGCGGATGTACGAAGACTGGGGCTTGAGCAAGCTCTACGAGCGTATCAACCACGAGATGGAAGAAGAAACCCAACACGCTGATGCCCTGATGCGTCGTATCCTCATGCTCGAAGGTACCCCACGCATGCGCCCGGATGATCTGGACGTTGGTGCGACTGTGCCTGACATGATCGCCGCCGACTTGCGCCTGGAGTACAAGGTGCGCGCCGCGCTGTGCAAAGGTATCGAGCTGTGCGAACTGCACAAGGACTACATCAGTCGCGACATCCTGCGCCTGCAGCTGGCCGACACCGAAGAAGATCACACCTACTGGCTGGAAAAACAGCAGGGCCTGATCAAGTCCATCGGCCTGGAAAACTACCTGCAATCGCAGATGTAATTTTCCCGGTACAAAAAAAGCCCCGCCAGTGCGGGGCTTTTTTGTTAGGTGATTCTCTCGGTGGGAGCGGGCTTGCCCCGCGATGCGGTGTGATAGACACACCGTAATCGCGGGACCAGCCCGCTCTCACAGTGATCCTCAGGCCCGGTCACGCTCCAGCAGCGGCTTCAGGTAGTAGCCTGTGTACGACTGCTTCATCTCGGCGACTTCTTCCGGCGTGCCGCAACCAATGATCTGCCCACCCTTGGAGCCGCCCTCAGGCCCCAGGTCGACAATCCAGTCGGCAGTCTTGATCACGTCCAGGTTGTGCTCGATCACCACCACGGTGTTGCCGTGGTCGCGCAGGCGGTGCAGTACATCGAGCAACTGCTGGATATCCGCAAAGTGCAGGCCGGTGGTCGGCTCGTCGAGGATGTACAGGGTCTTGCCGGTATCGCGCTTGGACAGCTCGCGAGACAACTTGACCCGCTGCGCTTCGCCTCCGGAGAGGGTGGTCGCCGATTGCCCCAGCTTGATGTACGACAGGCCGACATCCATCAGGGTTTGCAGCTTGCGCGCCAGGGCCGGCACCGCATCGAAGAACTCGCGGGCTTCCTCGATAGTCATTTCCAGGACCTCGTGGATGTTCTTGCCCTTGTACTTGATCTCCAGGGTTTCGCGGTTGTAGCGCTTGCTCTTGCACACATCGCAGGGCACGTAGATGTCCGGCAGGAAGTGCATCTCGACCTTGATCAGACCGTCACCCTGGCACGCCTCGCAACGTCCGCCTTTGACGTTGAAGGAGAAACGCCCCGGACCGTAGCCACGGGAACGGGATTCCGGCACGCCGGAGAACAGCTCACGAATCGGAGTGAACAGGCCGGTGTAGGTCGCCGGGTTCGAGCGTGGCGTACGGCCGATGGGGCTCTGGTCGATATCCACCACTTTGTCCAGGTGCTGCAGGCCATCACAGCTATCGTGTGGCGCTGCCTCCAGGGTACTGGCGCCATTGAGGGCGGTGGCACTGAGCGGGAACAGGGTGTTGTTGATCAGGGTCGACTTGCCCGAGCCGGAAACGCCGGTCACACAGGTCAGCAGGCCGATCGGGATGTCCAGGTCGACATTCTGCAGGTTGTTGCCACGTGCACCCTTGAGCTTGAGCGAGAGCTTCTTGTTGCGCGGTGTGCGCTTGGCCGGTACGGCAATTTTCACCCGTCCGGACAGGTACTTGCCGGTCAGCGAGTCAGGATGGGCCATGACATCGGCTGGCGTGCCTTCGGCGACGATCTGACCACCATGCACACCGGCACCCGGGCCGATATCCACCACGTAGTCGGCCAGGCGGATGGCATCTTCGTCGTGTTCGACGACGATCACCGTGTTGCCGATGTCGCGCAGGTGATTGAGGGTGGCCAGCAGGCGGTCGTTGTCGCGTTGGTGCAGGCCAATGGACGGTTCATCGAGGATGTACATCACCCCGACCAGGCCGGCGCCGATCTGGCTGGCCAGGCGGATACGCTGGGCTTCACCACCGGACAGGGTATCGGCACTACGGTCGAGGGTCAGGTAGTCGAGGCCGACATTGACCAGGAACTGCAGGCGCTCACAGATTTCCTTGAGAATCTTGTCGGCAATTTCACCGCGCCGCCCGGTCAGCTTGAGGCCACCGAAGTAAGTGCTGGCATCACCGATAGGGAGGTTGGTGACAGCGGGCAGGGTCTTTTCGCCGACCCAGACGTGCCGCGCTTCACGGCGCAAACGCGTGCCACGGCAATCCGGGCAGGGCTGGGTGCTGAGGAACTTGGCCAGCTCTTCGCGCACGGTGGCCGACTCGGTCTCGCGGTAGCGACGCTCCAGGTTCGGCACGATGCCTTCGAACGGGTGCGAGCGCTTGACGATGTCGCCGCGGTCGTTGAGGTACTTGAAGTCAACGTTCTGCTTGCCACTGCCGTGCAGGATGACCTTCTGTTGTTCGGCCGGTAGTTCGCCGAAGGGCACTTCGAGGCTGAAGTCATAGTGCGCGGCCAGTGAGCCGAGCATCTGGAAGTAATAAACGTTACGCCGGTCCCAGCCGCGAATCGCACCTTCGGCCAGGGTCAGTTCGCTATTGACCAGTCGCTTGGTGTCGAAGAACTGTTTGACCCCCAGCCCGTCACAGGTCGGGCAGGCGCCGGCCGGGTTGTTGAAGGAGAACAGCTTGGGTTCCAGCTCGCTGATGGCATGGCCGCAAATAGGGCAGGCAAAGCGCGCCGAGAAGATCATCTCTTCGAACGGCTCGTCGTCCATCGAGCCCACCAGGGCAATGCCGTCGGCCAGCTTCAGCGCGGTCTCGAAGGATTCGGCCAGTCGTTGCTGTAGGTCTTCACGGACTTTGAAGCGGTCCACTACCACTTCGATGGTGTGCTTTTTCTGTTTATCCAGCTTCGGCAGCTCATCAAGCTCGAACAACTTGCCGTTGACCCGGGCGCGGACGAAACCTTGGGCGCGCAGTTCGTCAAAGACGGCCAGGTGCTCGCCCTTGCGCTCGCGAATCACCGGGGCCAGCAGCATCAGTTTGCTGCCTTCGGGCTGGGCCAGCACCAGGTCGACCATCTGGCTTACGGTCTGCGCCTCCAGCGGGATGTCGTGGTCCGGGCAGCGTGGAGTACCGACGCGGGCGTAGAGCAGGCGCAGGTAGTCATAGATCTCGGTGATGGTGCCGACGGTCGAACGCGGGTTGTGCGAGGTCGACTTCTGCTCGATGGAAATCGCTGGCGACAATCCTTCGATGGTGTCGACGTCAGGTTTTTCCATCATCGACAGGAACTGCCGGGCATACGCCGACAGCGACTCGACGTAGCGGCGCTGGCCTTCGGCGTAGAGGGTATCGAAGGCCAGCGATGACTTGCCGGAACCGGACAGGCCGGTAATAACGATCAGCTTGTCCCGGGGCAAGGTCAGGTCGATGTTCTTCAGGTTGTGGGTCCGTGCCCCACGAATCAGGATCTTGTCCACTGCGGCCTCGCTTGGCGGGCATAAACGGTTGAGTATACGGCTCCCTGCCAGTACGCGGCAAAGCGTCACGTATATGCCGTTATGCGATGGGACTGGTAGAATCGCCGCCGGTTCACACGAGGTTTATCCATGCACGATCCCCACAGCGAACGCATGAGTGGCAGCGAAACCCGCGCCGCAGGCGGCCTGGCCATGGTGTTCGCCTTCCGTATGCTGGGCATGTTCATGGTCCTGCCGGTGCTGGCGACCTATGGCATGGACCTGGCTGGCGCCACCCCGGCGCTGATTGGCCTGGCCATTGGTGCCTACGGCCTGACCCAGGCATTCCTGCAGATTCCGTTCGGGGTCATTTCCGATCGCATTGGTCGTCGTCCGGTGATTTACCTGGGCCTGGTGATCTTTGCCCTGGGCAGCGTGCTGGCGGCTCAGGCCGACTCTATCTGGGGGGTGATTGCCGGACGTATCCTGCAAGGTGCCGGTGCTATTTCGGCGGCAGTGATGGCGCTGCTTTCAGACCTGACCCGCGAGCAACACCGGACCAAAGCCATGGCCATGATTGGCATGAGCATCGGCTTGTCGTTTGCCGTGGCCATGGTGGTTGGACCCTTGCTGACCCGTGCCTTCGGCTTGTCCGGGCTGTTCCTGGCCACGGCGGCCATGGCGGTGATCGGTATGGCCCTTATCGCTTTCGTCGTGCCGGCGTCGCACGGGGCGTTGCAGCACCGTGAGTCTGGTGTCGCCAAGCAGGCCCTGGGGCCGACCTTGCGCCATCCTGACCTGCTGCGCCTGGATGTCGGCATCTTCGTCCTGCATGCGATCCTGATGGCCAGCTTCGTTGCCTTGCCGTTGGCGCTGGTCGAGCGTGGCGGTCTGCCCAAGGAAGAGCATTGGTGGGTCTACCTGACCGCCTTGCTGGTCTCATTTTTTGCAATGATCCCGTTCATCATCTACGGCGAAAAAAAGCGCAAGATGAAACGTGTCCTGCTGGGCGCGGTCAGTGTTTTAGTGCTGACCGAGCTGTATTTCTGGCTGTCGGCAGACAACTTGCACGAACTGGTGATAGGCACCGTGATATTCTTTACTGCCTTCAACCTGCTGGAGGCATCCTTGCCTTCGCTGGTGAGCAAGGTGTCGCCCGCCGGCGGCAAGGGTACGGCCATGGGGGTGTATTCCACCAGCCAGTTCCTTGGTGCCGCGCTGGGAGGAATTCTCGGTGGCTGGTTGTTCCAGCACGGTGGCTTGAACACAGTGTTCCTGGGCTGTGCAGCCCTGTGTGCAGTGTGGTGGATCGTTGCCTTGAGCATGCGTGAGCCACCGTACGTGACCAGCCTGCGCATGCCGTTGTCGGCCGAGGCGGTCCGCGAAGCGGGACTGACCGAACGGCTGTTGGCCGTACCGGGTGTGACCGACGCAGTGGTGGTGGCCGATGAGTCCGCCATCTATATCAAACTTGATACACAAATTTTGGATCGCACGACCCTGGAGCGCCTGGTAAACCCGGCCTCCGCAGCGTGCGAAGCCTAGGAGAACGTTATGGCCCGTGGGGTTAACAAAGTCATTCTGGTCGGTACTTGCGGTCAGGATCCCGAAGTCCGCTACCTGCCCAACGGTAACGCCGTGACCAACCTGAGCCTGGCTACCAGCGAGCAGTGGACCGACAAGCAAACCGGCCAGAAGGTCGAGCGCACCGAGTGGCACCGCGTTTCGATGTTCGGCAAGGTTGCCGAGATCGCCGGCGAGTACCTGCGCAAAGGTTCGCAGGTCTACATCGAAGGCAAGCTGCAGACCCGCGAGTGGGAAAAAGACGGCATCAAGCGTTACACCACCGAAATCATCGTCGACATGCAGGGCACCATGCAGCTGCTCGGCGGTCGTCCGCAGAACCAGGACGGCTCCCAGCCTCAGGGTGGTGGCAACAACTACAACCAGGCGCCACGCCAGCAGGCTCCGCGTCCACAGCAGTCGGCACCACAGCAGCGCCCAGTGCCGCAACAAGCCGCGCCGCAGCCGGCTCCGGACTTTGACAGCTTTGATGACGATATTCCGTTCTGATTCATACTGCTGACCGCTACATCCACAAAACGCCCGGTGCCTCGCACCGGGCGTTTTGCTTTGTGCCTGACCGGGACGTGGCAATGTGCCGCCAGTCCGCTTTCATCGTGCTCCCTGAAATCTTGACTACAGTATCAACTGGTGACTGCTGTAAACGTCGCCACCGTGATCGTTCAAGAGACGCCGGCAACGTCCCGCGCGTCCACCACCTGATCAGGAGTGCACGATGGATCTCAACCGTCGGCAGTTCTTCAAGGTCGCCGCAATCGGCCTTGGAGGCTCGAGCCTGGCGGCGTTGGGCATGGCCCCGACGCCCGCTTTCGCCGAGCAGGTGCGTCACTTCAAGCTGGCGCATACCAAAGAAGCCCGTAACACCTGTCCTTACTGTTCGGTCGGCTGCGGCTTGATCATGTACAGCCAGGGTGACGCGGCCAAGAACGTCGCGCAGAACATCATCCATATCGAAGGCGACGCCGACCATCCGGTGAACCGCGGCACGCTGTGCCCGAAAGGCGCCGGCCTGCTCGACTTTATCCACAGCCCCAACCGCCTGCAGTATCCGCAGGTGCGCAAGCCGGGCAGCAAGGAATGGACCCGGGTGTCCTGGGATGAGGCGCTGGATCGCATTGCCGATCTGATGAAGACCGATCGCGACGCGAATTTCATCGAGAAGAACGCCCAGGGCCAGACGGTCAATCGCTGGCTGAGCGTAGGCTTTCTGGCCGCTTCGGCTTCCTCTAACGAAGCCGGCTACATGACCCACAAGGTCGTTCGCAGTCTGGGCATGCTGGGGTTCGATAACCAGGCACGTGTCTGACATGGCCCGACGGTGGCAAGTCTTGCCCCGACGTACGGCCGTGGAGCCATGACCAACCACTGGACCGATATCGCTAACGCGAATCTGATCCTGGTGATGGGTGGCAACGCTGCAGAAGCCCATCCCTGTGGCTTCAAATGGGTAACCGAGGCCAAAGCGCACAACAAGGCCCGGCTGATCGTGGTCGACCCGCGTTTTACCCGAACCGCTTCGGTGGCCGACTATTACGCGCCGATCCGCACCGGCACGGATATCGCCTTCATGGGCGGGCTGATCAATTACCTGCTGACTGAAGACAAGATTCAGCACGAGTACGTGCGCAACTACACCGACGTGTCGTTCATCGTCAAAGCCGGTTATGGCTTTGAGGATGGTCTGTTCAGCGGCTACGACGCCGACAAGCGCAGCTACACCGACAAGTCCGGCTGGGGCTACGAACTCGGTGAAGACGGTTTTGCCAAGGTCGATCCGACCCTGCAGGACCCACAGTGCGTCTACCAGCTGATGAAGCAGCACTACAGCCGCTACACCGCGGAGCTGGCCAGTCAGATCTGTGGCATGCCGGTGGACAGCATGCGCAAGGTCTGGGAGGAGATCGCCACCTGCTCGCAACCGGGCAAGACCATGACGATCCTCTATGCCCTGGGCTGGACCCAGCACTCGATCGGCTCGCAGATCATCCGCAGTGCGGCCATGGTCCAGTTGCTGCTGGGTAACGTCGGTATGCCGGGTGGCGGGGTCAACGCCCTGCGCGGGCACTCCAATATCCAGGGGCTGACCGACCTGGGCCTGTTGTCCAACCTGCTGCCGGGCTACCTGACATTGCCTTCGGACGCCGAACAGGACTACGACACCTACATTGCCAAACGAGCGCCCAAGCCGCTGCGGCCAGGACAACTGTCCTACTGGCAGAACTACGGCAAGTTCCATGTCAGCCTGATGAAGGCTTGGTATGGCGCCAATGCCACGGCTGAAAACCATTGGGGCTTTGATTACCTGCCGAAGCTGGATATTCCGGGCTACGACGTGTTGAAGATGTTCGACATGATGGCCAAGGACCAGGTCAACGGTTACTTCTGTCAGGGCTTCAACCCGATTGCCGCCTTGCCTGACAAGAACCGTGTCACCGCCGCATTGAGCAAGCTCAAGTGGCTGGTGGTGATGGACCCGCTGGCCACCGAAACCTCGGAGTTCTGGCGCAACGCCGGGCCGTACAACGATGTCGATTCGGCGAATGTGCAAACGGAGGTCATCCGCCTGCCCACCACCTGCTTTGCCGAGGAAGACGGTTCGCTGGTCAATAGCAGCCGCTGGCTGCAATGGCACTGGAAGGGTGCCGAAGGCCCTGGCCAGGCGCGTACCGACGTGTGGATCATGAGCGCGCTGTTCCTGCGTCTGCGCGAGCGTTATCAGCGCGAAGGCGGGGCCTGGGCCGAGTCGATCCTCAAGCTCAACTGGCCATATAAAGTGCCGGATGAGCCGACACCGGAAGAAATTGCCAAGGAGTTCAACGGTTACGCCGTGGCGGATGTCACCGATGCCAGCGGCGCGACGATCAAGGCCGGGCAGCAGTTGGCCGGCTTCGCCCAGCTCAAGGACGATGGCAGTACCGCCTCCGGCTGCTGGATTTTCTGTGGCAGCTGGACCGAGCAGGGCAACCAGATGGCCCGGCGCGACAATGCCGATCCGTTCGGCATGAAGCAGAACCTCGGCTGGGCGTGGGCGTGGCCTGCGAACCGGCGGATTCTCTACAACCGCGCCTCGGCGGATGTACAGGGCAAACCCTGGTCGCCGCACAAGCGTCTGGTGTGGTGGAACGGCAAGACCTGGGGCGGTACCGATGTGCCGGACTTCAAGGCCGACGTGGCACCGGAAGCGGGGATGAACCCGTTCATCATGAACCCCGAAGGTGTGGCGCGTTTCTTTGCCCTGGACAAAATGGCCGAAGGGCCGTTCCCGGAGCATTACGAGCCGTTCGAAACGCCTATCGGGGTCAACCCGTTGCACCCGAACAACAAGAAGGCCACCAGCAACCCGGCAGGCAGGGTGTTCGATTCGGTCTGGGACACCCTGGGGCAAGCCAAGGACTTCCCCTACGCCGCCACAACCTACCGGCTGACCGAGCACTTCCACTTCTGGACCAAGCATTGTCCGATCAACGCGGTGACCCAGCCGGAGCAGTTCGTCGAAATCGGCGAGGTGCTGGCCAAGGAGAAGGGCATTGCCGCTGGTGATCGGGTGCGGGTCACCTGCAAGCGCGGGCATATCGAGGCGGTGGCCGTGGTGACCAAGCGGATTCGTCCGCTGCAAGTCAACAACCAGACCGTGCACCAGATAGGTATTCCGTTGCACTGGGGCTTTACCGGGGTGACCCGGCACGGCTACCTGACCAACACCCTGGTGCCGTTCCTCGGTGACGGTAATACCCAAACGCCGGAATCCAAGTCGTTCCTGGTCAACGTGGAGAAAATCTGATGGCTAGCCAAGACATCATCGCCCGTTCGGCCACCACCACGACGCCATCGTCGATCCGGCATCAGGAGGAGGTCGCCAAGCTCATCGACACCACCAAGTGCATCGGCTGCAAGGCGTGCCAGGTGGCCTGTTCGGAATGGAACGAGTTGCGTGACGACGTGGGGCACAACTACGGCACCTACGATAACCCGCATGATCTGAGCGCACAGACCTGGACCCTGATGCGTTTTACCGAGCATGAAAACACCGAGGGCAACCTGGAGTGGCTGATCCGCAAGGATGGCTGCATGCACTGTGCCGATCCCGGTTGCCTGAAGGCCTGCCCGAGCCCGGGGGCGATCATCAAGCACGCCAACGGTATCGTCGACTTCAATCAGGACCACTGCATCGGTTGCGGCTACTGCATCACCGGCTGCCCGTTCAACATCCCGCGGATCTCGCAGAAGGACCACAAAGCCTACAAGTGCACCCTGTGTTCCGATCGCGTGTCGGTGGGGCTGGAGCCAGCCTGTGTGAAGACCTGCCCGACCGGGGCAATCGTGTTCGGCACCAAGGAGGACATGAAGGAACACGCCGCCGAGCGTATCGTCGACCTCAAGTCGCGGGGTTTCGACAATGCCGGTCTGTATGACCCCGACGGCGTTGGTGGCACTCACGTAATGTACGTGCTGCACCACGCCGATCAGCCGAAGCTGTATGCCGGCCTGCCGGATCAACCGGTGATCAGTCCGCTGGTGGGGCTATGGAAAGGGGTGAGCAAGCCGCTGGCGCTGCTGGCCATGGGCGCGGCGGTGCTGGCCGGGTTCTTCCACTATGTGCGCATCGGCCCCAACCGGGTCGAAGAGGACGAGCACCCGAGTGCGCCCGATACCAGCGTGCATGTGGTCGACCCGGCGGTGCATGTCTATGACCCGCACAAACCGGGTGGGCAAGGGGAGGAGCGGCCATGAAAGACAAACCCATCCTGCGCTACAACGCCAACGAGCGTACCAACCACTGGCTGGTGGCGATCCTGTTCATCATGGCCGCATTGTCGGGGCTGGCGCTGTTTCACCCGGCGCTGTTCTGGCTCAGCCATCTGTTCGGCGGCGGGCCGTGGACGCGCATCCTGCACCCGTTCATGGGTGTGTTGATGTTCGTGTTCTTCCTGTTCCTGGTGTTGCGCTTCTGGCGGGCGAATTTCTTTATCGCCAATGATCGCCTGTGGCTCAGGCGCATCGACCGGGTGATGCGCAACGAAGAGGAGGGCGTGCCACCGATCGGCAAGTACAACCCCGGACAGAAGCTGCTGTTCTGGACCCTGCTGCTGTGCATGCTGGTACTGCTGCTCAGTGGGGTGGTGATCTGGCGGGCCTGGTTCAGCCAGTACTTCGATATCGGTTCGATTCGCCTGGCGACCCTGCTGCACGCCCTGGCGGCGTTCGTGCTGGTGCTGAGCATCATTGTGCACATCTATGCCGGGGTCTGGATCAAGGGCTCGGTCGGCGCCATGCTGCATGGCTGGGTCAGTCGCGCCTGGGCGAAAAAACACCATGAGCTATGGTATCGGGAAGTGACCCGCGAAGACCCACCGGACTCGCAGATCAGCAAAAAAGGATGACCACTTGAGCACCATTCTTGAACCAGGGCAGATCGAAGCGGCGGCCAGCACGCCGCCGTTTCTCTACTTGCCACCCGCGAACCTGTTTGCATTGCGTGCGGCGCGTCTGGACACCCTCGCCGAGGGCAACGCGCTGGGCGACTACCTGCGCCTGATCGCCGGCCTGTGCCGCATTCAGCAAAGTCTGCTCGATCAGCCACCGGTGGCGGCACCTGGCGAGACTGAGCGCCAGCGTTTGTGCGTGGAGCACGGCTTGCCACCGCTGGCCGCCGACAGCCTGGTGCGTGAAGGGCTGTGGCTGGCATATCTCGATGCCTTGCTGCAGAGCTATCCAGCACCTGCCAGCGCCGAGTTGCTGAAGGCCGTACGCGATTTGCAGGCGTCCACTGTCGAGCAGCGCAAACGCTGGGGCATCGCCTTGCTCACCGGGCAGTTCAGTGCGGTGCCGGCAGCGCTGGTGCCGTTTCTCGGTGCTGCTTTGCAAGTCGCCTGGAGCCATTGGTTACTGAGCCTGCCGAACACCGAACTCAAGGCCGGCGACAGCCTCTGTCAGTGCCCGGCCTGCGGGTCGCCACCGATGGCCGGGGTGATCCGTCACCGTGGCAAGTACAACGGCCTGCGCTACCTGGTGTGCTCGCTGTGCGCGTGTGAGTGGCATGTGGTGCGGGTCAAGTGCGTCTACTGTGAGCAGAGCAAAGGACTGACCTACTTCAACCTCGAGGATGATCGCCATGCTGCCGGCAAAGCGCCGTTGCGTGCCGAGTGCTGTCCGGGGTGCAAGAGCTATCTGAAGCAGCTCTACCTGGAATGCGACTCCGAGGCAGAAGCCTTGTCTGCTGACCTGGCGAGCCTGGCGCTGGACCTGCGCCTGGATCAGGAGGGCTATCAACGGCTGGCGCCGAACCTGATGCTGGCGCCGGGAGGGGAGTGAGCCCAGGGTCTACACTCAGGGTTTGTGTGGTATCAATCGCGGGGCAAGCCCGCTCCCACGGTGGGAGCGGGCTTGCCCCGCGAAGAGGCCACCCGGTCTAACACTCTGTTGAAGGTAGCCTCCTGAATGCCCTCCAACCTCGCGTCCCGTCTACCTTCTATCGATACCTTGTTGCGCCACCCCGCCAACCACCCATTGATCGACCGCTATGGCCGCGATGCAGTCCTCGCCACACTGCGCCAGCTGCTCGACGACCTTCGTGAACCCGCTCATCAGGGACAGTTAGGCCCGGCCGAGTTGGCTCTCCCGGTGTTAGCCGGCCGCGCTGGCGAACGGCTGGCAGCCCAACACCGCAGCCAGGTACGACGGGTATTCAACCTCACCGGCACGGTATTGCACACCAACCTTGGCCGGGCGCTGCTACCCGAAGAAGCCATCGACGCTGTGCAGATGGCTGCACGCTATCCGCTCAACCTCGAATTCGACCTGGCCACCGGCAAGCGCGGTGATCGCGATGACCTGATTGAAGGCTTGATCCGTGAGCTGACAGGCGCCGAGGCGGTCACGGTGGTCAACAACAACGCTGCGGCCGTGTTGCTGGCGCTCAACAGCCTGGGTGCGCGCAAGGAAGGCATCATCTCCCGTGGCGAACTGATCGAGATCGGCGGCGCCTTCCGTATACCGGACATCATGGCCCGGGCCGGGGTCAAGTTGCATGAAGTCGGTACCACCAACCGCACCCATGCCCGCGACTATGAAGCAGCCATCGGTCCGCGCAGTGGCCTGCTGATGCGCGTGCATTGCAGCAACTACAGCATTCAGGGCTTCACCACCCAGGTCGCGACCGCCGAGCTTGCGCAACTGGCGCACCGCCACAACTTGCCCCTGCTTGAAGACCTGGGCAGCGGCAGCCTGCTCGACCTGACCCGCTGGGGCCTGCCCGCTGAACCGACAGTGCGCCAGGCGCTGGCCGACGGGGCGGATATCGTCACTTTCAGCGGCGACAAGCTGCTCGGTGGCCCCCAGGCCGGCATCATCGTCGGGCGCAAGGAACTGATCAGCAAGATCAAGAAGAACCCGCTCAAGCGCGCTCTGCGGGTCGACAAGCTGACCCTCGCCGCGCTGGAAGCGGTATTGGGCCTGTACCGCAACCCGGATCAACTGGCTGAACGCTTGCCCAGCCTGCGCCTGCTGACCCGGCCGCAGGCCGAAATCCTCGCCCAGGCCGAACGCCTGGCGCCGGAACTCAGTAAGGTAGTGGGCGCTCACTGGGACGTTACCGCAGTACCGGCACTGAGCATGATCGGCAGCGGCAGCCAGCCCGTCGCGCGTTTACCCAGTGCCGCCTTGTGCCTGCGTCCGCTGCTGTCCAGGCGCTTGCGCGGTCGCAGTCTGCGAGTACTCGAAGAGGCGCTACGCCAGCTGCCGGTTCCGGTGCTCGGACGCATCGATGACGATGCTCTGTGGCTGGACCTGCGCCAACTGGATGATGAGGCCGGTTGGCTGGCGCAATTGCCTGCATTGCAACTGATGGAGGCGCTGAGGTGATTGTCGGCACGGCAGGGCACATCGACCATGGCAAGACCTCATTGCTCGAAGCCCTGACCGGTCAGGCCGGCGATCAGCGCCGGGAAGAGCGTGAGCGGGGCATGACCATCGATCTCGGTTACCGCTACGCCAGCCTGGAGGCGGGGGCGCCGTTGACCGGCTTCATCGACGTACCGGGGCACGAGCGATTTATCCACAACATGCTCGCCGGGGCCCAGGGAATCGACCTGGTGATCCTGGTGGTCGCCGCAGATGACGGGGTAATGCCGCAGACCCGCGAGCACCTGGCCATTGTCCAGTTGCTGGGAATTCCCCGGGCGCTGGTGGCCATCAGCAAGTGCGACCGGGTAGAGGCAATCCGGGTGCGGGAGGTGCAGGCGCAAGTCAGCATCCTGCTGGCGGCCGGTCCCTATGCGGGGGCGATGCAGTTTCCGCTGTCCAGCGTCACCGGCGCGGGCGTCGATGCCCTGCGTCAGGCATTGATTGAAGCCCAGGGTGAGATCCGCGAGCGCAGCCGCCGGGGCGGTTTTCGTCTGGCCATCGATCGCGCTTTCGCGGTGGCGGGAGCGGGCATCGTAGTGACCGGTACCGCGCTCGATGGCCAGGTGCAGTTGGGCGACACCTTGGTGCTGGGCAAGCTCGGTAAAGCGGTGCGGGTCCGCGGCCTGCATGCCCAGAACCAAGCGGTGGCGGAGGCGTGGGCGGGGCAGCGGGTGGCGTTGAATATCAGTGCCGAACGCCTTGAGCTTGCGCAGATTCACCGCGGTGACTGGTTGCTCGCCGAGTGGCTGCATGGGCCGACGCAACGGGTGGATATCGAACTGCACTTGCTGGCCAGCGAAATCCGCAGCTTTACCCATTTCAGCCCGGTGCATGTGCACCTGGGTACCCAGGATGTCAGTGCGCGGGTGGCCTTGCTGCAGGGAGAGCTCCTGCTCCCCGGTGGGCGCATGTTTGCCCAGTTGCAGCTCAACGCGCCGCTGCAGGCGGTGCATGGCGACCGTCTGGTGCTGCGCGATCACAGCGCCCAACGCACCCTCGGCGGCGGCCGGGTGCTTGATCCTTATGCCCCGGCGCGGCAACGTCGGAGCGAGGCGCGCCTGGCGCAGTTGCAGGCGCTGGCCAGTACCGACAGCCTGGAGCAAGCCTTGCCCGTGCTACTGGCCAACGATGAAGGTGGGCTTGACCCGCAGCGCCTGGAGCGTCAGTTCAATCGCTTGCGTAGCAGCTGGAACCTGCCCGCCAATGTGCAAGTGGTGGCCACGCGTCAGGGGCCGTTGCTGTTCACCGCGGCTCGCTGGCAAGCACTGAAGCAGGCGGTGCTGGAGCAACTGGCGCAATTTCATGAGCAGGAGCCGGACCAGCTTGGTCCCGACCGTGATCGGCTGCGCCGCTTTGCCGCCTTGCCCCTGGAGCGTTCGGCGTTTATCAGTCTGCTCGATGAGCTGCTTGCCAGTGGAAACATCCTGGGCAGTGGCCCTTGGCTGCACTTGCCTGATCATCAGGTGCGTCTTAGCGAGGAAGATGAGGCACTGTGGCTGCAGTTGCAGCCGCTGCTTGCACAGGGGCAGTTCGATCCGCCCTGGGTGCGTGATATGGCCCGTTCAGTGGCGCAAGATGAGGCGCAGGTACGCTTGCTGCTGCGCAAACTGGCG
>OEPS010000333.1_pt1 | contig 17152 bp, 26 predicted proteins | sample 1539411 | NCBI WGS metagenome assembly OEPS01 (sample SAMN02671747, study PRJEB22543) | soil metagenome | biome: bacteria | place: China:Hunan Province, Lengshuijiang City | collected 2012-10-15 | depth 0.08m m
GTCGAGCACGTCATCGCCGACCCGCCGTATAGCGACACGACGCACGAAGGCGCGAGAACCGGAGATCGGGCTAACGCTGGCGTGCTGGTGGATTTCGCGTCGGTGGACGCGGAAGCTGTGCGCTCGGTGCTGTCGGCGTGCCGTGCTCGTAGGTGGGCGGTGCTCACGGTTGACTGGCAGCATGTTCTCCCGCTGAAGCTCCAGCCTCCGACGGGCTGGAAGTTCATCAGGCACGGAGCATGGGTGAAGCCGAACGGGACGCCGCAGTTTACGGGCGACAGACCGGCGCAAGGGTGGGAAGCTGTGGCGATCCTTCATGCGGACGTGGCTGGGCGCATGCGTTGGAACGGCGGCGGTTTGCCTGCCGTGTGGACGCGCTTGAAGGTTGCGGGCTATCACCCGACCGGCAAGCCGGAAGCGTTGCTGGTGGACTTTGTAACGGCCTTCACGGACGCAGGTGACACCATCCTCGACCCGTTCTCAGGCTCAGGCACTACCGCTGTCGCAGCCAAGCGGTTAGGCCGCAAGTGCATCCTCATCGAACGCGAAGAGAAGTACTGCGAGATTGCCGCGAAGCGGCTGTCGCAGGGTGCGCTTGATCTGTTCTCGGAGCAGTCCGCATGATCTGCGCCTGTGGAAAGCCGATGCTGAATCGCCGTCGTCTCCGCTGCGTCTCCTGCGTGAGTAAGCGCAAGACACGGCCTGCGGAGCGTCCGATGACGGCCCGTGATCGACGCTGGCGCGACATTCTCGCGGCGGTGAAGGCGAGGCAGGTGGCGTGAAGTATCTCAGCGTGTGCAGCGGGATCGAAGCGGCGACGGTGGCGTGGCATCCGCTCGGCTTTCATCCCGTGGCCTTTGCGGAGATCGAGAAGTTCCCCTGTGCCTTGCTGGCGCATCACTACCCGACCGTCCCGAATTGGGGCGACCTGACGCAGTTCAAGGAATGGCCCGATGCAAACATCGATCTTCTCGTTGGTGGAACCCCCTGCCAGTCCTTCAGTGTCGCCGGCCTCCGAGCGGGCCTGGATGATCCGCGTGGCAACCTCGCCCTTACGTATCTTGCCGTCGCTGACAAGTATCGGCCCCGCTGGCTGGTCTGGGAGAACGTCCCCGGCGTGCTGTCCTCAAACGGAGGACGGGACTTTGGTGCCTTCCTCGGAGGGCTGGGCGAGCTCGGGTATGGGTTCGCCTACCGAGTGTTGGACGCTCAGTACTTCGGACTGGCCCAGCGACGGAAGCGCGTGTTCGTTGTCGCGCATCTTGGAGACTGGCGACGTGCCGCAGCGGTTCTATTTGAGCGCGAAAGCCTGTCAGGGCATCCTGCGCCGAGCCGAGAAGCGGGGCAAGGTGTTGCCAATGCCATTACAGAACGCCCTGATCGCGGCGGCGGGAACAGTGAAGGGCAGCGACTCATCCCAGACATCACGCCCACACTGAGCGCCAGTGGGCAAGGCGTGGCGCGGGTGCGCGGGAAGCGGGAGGAAGAAGACTGGTTGATCGCGCACACACTGCGCGGCGAAGGCTTCGACGCCTCAGAGGATGGCTGTGGCCGCGGCACGCCGATTATCCCAGCGCTGGCGCAGACACTTACGACTGGCGGCACGGGTGAACGGGGATACAACGACCCGACGAACGCAACGCTGGTGCCGATCGCCTTCAGCGCAAAGGACTACGGTGCCGACGCTGGCGACATAGCTCCAACGCTCAGGGCTGGCGGATTCACGAACAGTCACGCCAACGGTGGTGTGATGCCGGCCGTCGCGTTCAATTGGCAGAGCGGCGGTGACGGCCGGGGCCTGAAAGCCCAAGCCCAAGCCCTGTCACGCTCTCAGACGCCTGCGGTCGCGCAACACGGCATGGCCGTCCGCCGACTGACTCCTCGAGAATGCGAACGCCTCCAGGGATTCCCTGACGATTACACGCTGATTCCCTATCGCGGCAAGCATGCAGCAGATGGCCCGCGCTACAAGGCACTCGGAAACTCGATGGCCGTGCCCTGTATGGCCTGGATTGGCCGGCGCATCGCGCTCGTGGATGCCCTCGCGCATGAACTGGAGCGCACGGCATGAAGATGCACCCTAACTCCCTGGCGAACCTGAAGCTCCGCCGAAAGGGTGGCGTGCCGAAAGACAAGGCGGTGCGCGTGGCTCGAGCGCGAAAGGCAGGCCAAGCGTCAGGCCGTGCGCGGCACGAGTCGATTCGTGAGCTGATGCGCGGCGTGGAGCCTGGTATCGCGTGGATGCTCGGCTATCGGCGTGGATACAACGCGGCGATGCGCCGCTGGAAAGCCTACGCGGACGAGCAGATTCAGCAGGCGTGGCGGGCGAGGCGGAAGGCGGCAGCGTGAGAGCCGCCAAAATCGACAGGAACCACGCCAGCGTCGTTTCTGCGCTGCGATCGTGCGGCTGGCTAGTCCTCAGCCTTGCCCGGCTCGGTAACGGCGCTCCGGACGCCCTCGCGTACCGGCAAGGGGTATGGCACCTAATCGAGATCAAGGCGGGCCGGAACAAGCTGACGCCGATGCAGACCACGTTCCACGGCGTATGGCCTGTGACCATTCTACGAAGCGTCGATGACGCGATCGAATTGCGATAGAGGGGGGAGCGGTGGCGGACACCTTCACCGAGCAGGACTACCGAACGATGGCGGCGTATCTGGAGACAACGAACGCGCCACAGGCGGCCACCGCGATGCTCCGTCAAGCTGCCGATCAGATGGCCGCGCAGGGACGGCTGGTGGAGAGGTGGCACAAGCACGCCGACGAACTCGGCAAACTAGAAGGCAACACGATCAAGAACCGCGACATGATGCGGCTGCTGTTGTGCGCCCGAGAACTCGCCGCCCTGCTCGCCCCAAGTTCCGGGCCGCGTGAGACTGACTCATCGGGTGACTTTGGGAACCCCGGCGATGGCAGCAGCGGCCCGGAGAATCCTTGTTATGTCGGCAATGCCATGCGCGGCGAGATAGAGGTGCGCTACGACGAGCCAGAGCATCGCAACCTTGATGAGGTTTGCGCGAACAACGCCATCGTGCATCTTGAGCAGATGAATGCCTCGCAATACTCGCTGATGGTTTATAGCCCGAAGGAAACAGCTTGTTTCTGGATCACCGCGAAAGGCGGGCGAATCGCGGCAATGGAATCGTGGCGAGAAGCGAGGCTCTCCCCGGAGCCGGCGCCGGACGTTAGGCTGGTGGACTACGTGCGGCACAAGCCGGGATGCGAGAGTGACCACTGGCGCGGTTCGCGGCCTTGTACTTGTGGCCTCGCCGCCCTGCTCGCCCCGGAGCCGACGCAGAAGGAGCAGAAGTGAAGAAGCGCGTAGTGGTCGAATGCTCTGCCGAGTTGCCGATGGTGCCGAATTTCATCCGCGTTTCCCACAACGGCGCTGAACTCACGTTAGATGTCGCGGACATGCCAGATACCACGTTGGAGCGGATTGGCAAGGAATGGGTAGCGGCGCTGCTGGAACACGCGAAGCAGCGACGGAAAGCTCGCGGCGATCAGGAGGCCCGGTGATGCAGGAGTTGATCAAGGCCGTGCTGGAAATTGTCCGCACCGAAGAAGAACTCGACGGGCCGATGCCCGAGGCGAACAGGCTCTTGGCGGAACAGCTTGGCCCAGAAGCGCACGCTCGCGCCGTGGTGCGCTCAACGAAGCAGTCTATTGAGCGCCGGTTACGCGAAGCCCTCGCCGCCCACGCCGAGCCGACGCAGAAGGAGCAGACATGAGGTTCTTTCACGCGCATAACTGGCGCGAGATAGCGCGAATTGTTGCGCCGCCTACGATGCCGTTCAAGACACTTCCGTCGAGCGGAATATTGGCCTGTCAATTCGAGCGGTTTGTATTCGGCGTTACGACCGTAATCATGGAATGCGCCGAGTGCGGGCGCCTTGAGAAGATTGAAGCGGTCGGCAAGCCCGCTAGCGGCGATCAGGAGGCCCGGTGCTGACGCTGGTGTATTGGCTGGGGATTGTCGGTGTCCGCGCCCTCTATGCGCTTGTGCTCATTCCGGCATTTATTGGGACGCTGTTGGTGTGGCTGGTGGGGTGGACGGTTGACGCGGATGAATGGCTCCGGTTGCGCCTTCGCTATCACCGCATCGGCAAGGCCACGCGAGTGCTGGAGAAATTGTCAGACAGGCCGACAGAGGAGGCCCGGTGATGCAGGAGTTGATCAAGGCCGTGCGCGAGTGGATCGCTGCGACGGATGCGCGGAGAGCGTTGAACGCGAGTGACGAGCCCGCGCTGTTCGCGCCGCTGAAGAAGGCGAACAAGCGCGTGAAAGTAGCAGAAGCGGTGCTGAGGCGCGAAGCTCTCGCCGCACAGGTTAAGCCATCGTGCGGGTGGAAGCAGGACGAGGACGGAAATTGGGACACGGCCTGCGGCGATAAGCACATCTACATCGACGGCGGGCCGAAGGACAATGGCGCGAAGTTCTGCTGCTATTGCGGCGCGAAGCTCCGAGAGGTGCCCTTCAATGGCGTGTAAAGAGACTGACGGATGGATGACCGGGCGCGACCGTGCCCTCGCCGCCGGCGCCGAACAGGAGCCGCCGGAATGCCTTCACGGGCATAAGCAGCGAGTTGTCGGATGCGGCTCGTGTGTAGCCGTGTTCGATTTTCGCTCCGCCGAGCCATCCGCGCTCGAGACGTGCGCGTGCGGCCATGCTGGAGGTCGGCACGCCAACATCGCGTGCGACTACAAGTATTGCGGCTGCATCAACTTTGAGCCTGCGCCCCTGCCGGAGGGAGGCTGCCCGCATTTGCGCGTGAACGCTGAGTTTGAGCGCGTCGGCGGATGCGTGACGGAAATAGGCGATAGATGCGTTGATTGCGGTGCGCTGGTGCCGTTACCGAAGGCCGCCCCCCGCCCCGACACCCACGCCGAGCCGACGCCGGAACAGGGCGAACGCGAACACCTCCATAGCCTGATTCAGCGCCTCTGGAGTCTCATTGACCCGGAAGCAAACCCACAACTGGATGCGGACGTGCAGGCCGTGTTGACGCCGTGCGACGATGCGGGCCGCTGCGTTGCCGCCGAGCCGTCTGCGCCCGAGACGTGCGAGTGGAAGCAGGCTCCGTATGTCAATAACTCGCCGCCAACGCCATTCCCTCACTGGTTCTGGCGAACGGGCTGCGGTCGCACGACGGAACTGTATGGCCCGTCGATGGCCTATTGCTGCTATTGCTCCAAGTCGCTCCGAGAGGTGCCCTTCAATGGCGAGTAAGCACGATCAAGCGGTTCAGGAAAAGCCCTGCATCCACACGATTGGAACGGGCAAGCACGAATGGAACTGCTTTCATTGGGTGCATCAGGCGCACGCCCCGTTCTCTTATCCGCAGTGCCCGACATGCGGCTGGATCGACCTTGACCTCATGGTGAAAGAAGCCGGACTGATCCAGTCCAAGCCCACCGGGGAGGCTGCGCCCCTGCCGGATGGAGGCGAGCAGGTGGACGCTGCCAAAATCCTCACCGAAGCGCATCGTGCGGTTGAAGGTGACGACACATGGTTCGTGCCAGAGCCGCAGAGCGGATGGCTGCATGGCTGTTGTGAGTGCGGACTGGTGCACACCGTCGAGGCGCGAGTCGTTGGCGGCAATATGGAGTTTCGATTTCGCGCTAACGCAGAAGCGACACGCCTGCTTCGGGGTCCGCGCCCCGCCCCGACACCACGGCAGAGAAAGGAACGAAGTGACTGACAAGCGCGAGCCAACGGATGAGCGCGAGCGGTTGATTCGGCATCGGGACGCCTATTTCGGAGAACTGATCGGCGCGATGAAGCCGATGTATCCGGCTACCGCAGACGAACAGCGGTGCGCCGAGTGCGGCGCGAAGTTCTGTTGCTACTGCGGCGCGAAGCTCAAAGAGGTGCCCTTCAATGGCGAGTAAGCCGAGAGGACTTGTGACGGTTCCGCCCACTGTGCATATCTGCCAAGACGGGCACGCGCCGATTCGCCACAACGACAGCGAGCACGAAATGTGCCCGCTCTGCCGTGCGCTGGCTGAAATTGGAAGCCTGAAAGGGGAGCCTGCGCCCCTGCCGGAGGGAGGCGAGAAGGCCGACGGCGCTTTTGTTCGTTCGTTCGACGCGCGCGATTGGGCGGCGGCGTTCGTGCGCTACGTCACAGCGAATCCGAGAATCGCAACCGACGAAGGCACGCTGGTGAGCTGGTTCGCCAGCGCCATCATGCGGGGCTACGACGAATATCCGCGACGTAATCCCGCCCCCCGCCCCGACACTCACGCGCGGCGAATACCGCCGCTCTCGCCAAAGCTCGCGGCGATCAGGAGGCCCGGTGACCGCGGACGATGAGCCAGGTGAACGTGGTGGCCCTCATTCCCGCGCGCACCGGCAGCAAGGGCATCCCCGGCAAGAACTTCCGCGTGCTTCCTGGGGCCTCGCGCTCGCTGGTGCAGATGGCGGCGGATTGCGCGGCTGCGGCGGGCATTGCCCATATCACGGTCATCGGGGACGTGGGCTGCTATGACGTGGACGACGCGGGCCGGATGCGAATTGGCGTAGACCTGGGCCCGCCCATCACGCATTGGATGGTGCGCCCGACGATCCTCGCCAGGGACGACAGCCCCATGCTCGGCGTGGTGCAGCACTATCTGCGCGAAACGGACGGGCCGGACGACCAGGCGATCCTGTTGCTGCAACCCACGCAGCCGCTTCGCACCCCCGCCCACCTCACCGCGGCGATCGCCCTCTTGCGCGATTCAGACGCCGACAGCGTGGTGTCGGTGGTGCCGGTGAAGCCCACGGATCACGCGCTGTGGCAAGGCCAGATTGCCCCCGATGGCTCGGTCGATCACGCGTGGGACGTGGTGACGCGGCGCCAGGACATCCCGCCAGCCGTCAAGCGTGACGGCACGGTATACGCCTTCTGCCGCCGCACGGTGGACACGTACGGGAGCCTCTATGGGCGCGTCTGCCGGCCGCTGCTGATTGACCCCGCTGACACCTGTGAGTTGGACACGCTTGACGACTGGGCCGCCCTCGAGCGGCGGCTGGAAGGAGCGACATGGACAAATCGCGTGACTGGCTGACGCCCGCCGACGTGGGGCGCATGGTGGGTTTCTCGGCGACGTTCATCCGGCTCGAGATCAAGGCCGGGGCGCTTCGGGCGGTGCAGGCGGGTCGCGGGTCTCGGGTGAAGCGGTGGAAGATTGCCGGGGACGAAGCGAAGCGGTATCGTCAGCAGATGCTGGGGGAGCAGACGACGTGAGTGCCTTGAGTGCGCGAATTGAGGCGTTGAAGCTCGAATGGTAAGCGAAATTCGCTTCGACCAATAGCGCACATCGCACACAACGCGAACAGACGCACACAGCCCGTAGACCTGCTCAACAGTTACGGGCAAAATCGCTTGCATCAGTACACCAAAATTCGGTTTTCCACAGAAGCCCTGCCCGCTCTGCGGCCAGCCAATCATCGTGGAAGCCAAAGGCTCGGCGCCCTCGCGCAGCTCGCGCTGGCGTGTGACCAACGCACACGACCACTCGCAGCATAGCTGCCACCTGCGCCGACGCCCCCTCACCCCCACTTACACAAGGGCGGCTCGTGTCTCAGCTTGAGCACACCGCCACACCCTCTCTCGACCAACGCGCCGAGAGCATCGCCGCTCAATACTCAGCCGAGCGCGACGTTGAACAGCTCCAGGCCGGCAAGTACGGGCGCATCTCAGACCTCGCAGACGCCAACACGCTGAAGAAGCTGTTTGATGCCCTCGCTGATGGGAACTACACCAGCACGGCAGCCCACGCAGCGGGCCTGCATCCGCACACGGTCAGACGCTGGATGGAACGCGGAGAGAAAGAGCCGGATAGCGCCTTCGGTGCGTTCTGCGGTGCCATAAAAGCCGCTGAGGCTGCCGCTGAAGCCGCCATCGTCAAGCGGATCAAGATGGCCGCTGACGCTGGCCCCCAGTTCTGGGCTGCCGGCATGACGCTGCTCGAGCGGAGGTCGCCCGATCGATGGGGCCGTCGTCCGGAAAGCACTGATGCGCCACGGGTTGTGGTGCAGATTGGCGTCAAAGACGGGGACGTGCAGGTACAGATGACCAGCGCCCCGGAATCGCCTCGGCTTTCTGAGTGACTGCCATCCCCGGCGAGGTCGAATCACTGGTGGAGAACGCTCGCGTGCTGCATCTCACTGTTGCGACGACTTGGCGCGCTGATGAGCCGATCGGCACGTTGCGGGTGTGGGACACCGAGGAAGCCGCCAAGCGGGCAGCCACGCGCGGGGCCTATCGCTATGTCCCGCTACAGTTGACGCGGCGACAGGAGGAGCAGTTAAAGCCCGATACGCCGGCGGGGTGAAAGACGGGGATGGTCCCGCCGGGCGCGAGCTCGGCGCAGCGCCGGAATCCACGCAGCTTTCCGAGTGACTTTCGCCTTGCTGGTTGCGTCAGATAGATAGGATTTGCACAGGCTAAGTGAGGCAACTGGGTCTGATAATGGCCGTTATGGTCACGCAGGCCAGAACCACGGCAGTGAAAGGGCGGGGGCAGCAGGGCGCTACCGGGCCTGGTGAGTTTACCAGAATCCGGCGCGCGATTTCGACTGGGACTCCGACCCTGTGGCGGGGGCCCCCTGAGCCTGCGGCCAGCCTGCCGATCTAAAGGGCGGGGCGGGCTGAAAGAAAAAGGGGCATGGGCGCGACGGAGATACAGACGCACACCCTGGCGCGGTGTTGCTGGTGTGATCGGCCCTTTGTGAAGGGGCTGGTGACTGTCCTCGGGTTGGAGCCGTGGGTGTGTCCGACCGAGGCGTGCTGGCGCCGGCAGGTGAATGCCGGGATGGTGGTGCAGCTGAAGGGGAAGGCGCGGCGGTGCCGGTTTGTGCCGTTGCCGAGGCAGGTGGAAGCGATTGAGGCGGTGCAGGGCGAGCCGGTGTTCATCCTGATTGGTGGGGCGGCGGGCGGATCGAAGTCGAAGGGGTTACGGGAGATTGCGCACGCGGAGTGTCTGAAGCGCAGCGGGTTCAAGGTGCTGTTACTGCGGCGGACGTTCGGGGAGTTGGCGAGCAACCACATCGAGGACTCGACGCTGGAGGCGCCGGAGATGGGCGCGGAGTGCGTTCCGAGCGCGAAGGTGGTGCGGTATCCGAACGGGTCGATCTTGCAGTTCGGGCATTGCGAGACGACGTCGGACGCGGCGAAGTATCTGTCGTCGGAATACGACCTGATTATCTTCGATGAGTTGGTGACGTTCGAGCTGTCGCAGTTTTTGTTGATCAGTTCGCGGGCGCGGAGCACGAAGGCGGGGTTGGTGCCGAAGGTGCTGTGTGGGACGAACCCCGGGGGGCCGCAGAGTCATTGGGTGCGGATGCGGTTCATCGACAAGAACGTGGATTTGGAGGCGTTTCCGGATTATCGGCCCGAGGAATGGGTGTTCATCCCGTCGAAGCTGGAGGACAACCCGTACCTCGATGAGCAGTACGAGCGGAAGCTGCTGAATCTGCCGGCGGAACTGCGGAAGGCGTATCGGGACGGGGACTGGGACATTTTCCCCGGCCAGTATTTCGGGGAGTTCCGGAAGGCGACGCACGTGGGGGTGCTCAACGTGCCCCCGAAGGCGGTCTGGTACCGGGCGATCGACGGTGGGTATGTGAAGCCGGGGGCGGTGTTGTGGATCGCGGTGTGGGACGGCCGGGCGTATGTGCGGCACGAATGGATTCCAACGCGGGTGCTCAATTCGGATCAGGCGAAGGGGATCAAGAAGCTGACGACCGAGTTTGGGATCAAGGGCGTCCGGTTCACGGTGGCGGACACGTCGCTGTGGACGCCCGAGGCGGACACGGGGGAGTCGGCGGCGGAAACGTTTGCGCGGCATGGGGTGCCGTTGCTGCAGGCGTCGAAGGATCGGGTGAACGGATGGAAACGGCTCCGGGAGTGGTTGCGGCTGGCGCCGGACGGGAAGCCGTGGTTGATGGTGCATCCCGACTGCGCGTATCTGATTCGCACGTTGCCGTCGCTGCTCAGTGACAAGGGGAAGCCGGAAGACGTGGATACCGACGGGGAGGATCACGCGGCGGACGCGCTCCGGTATTTCGTGATGAGCCGTCCGGCCCCGGTGTCGAGCACGCCGGTGGAGGCGTATCACCCGGATTCGGTGGGGGCGCTCCGGGACAAGGCGCTGCGTGAATCGAGCCGCACGCGCAAGTTTGGACACGTGGCATAACGAATGGCTGACGAGCAGGCACAGACGACCAGCGATCTCCCGATGACCCCCGAGCAGGTGGGCCAGTGGTGGAGTCGTGTCGAGATGGCGGAAGCCGCGGCCAGGCCTCATCACGAACGCTGGGACGCGCTGCTCAAAGCCTATCTGCCCTCGACCGACGCGAACGCGATCAACTCGAACGCGCACTTCCGGAATACCGAGCAGAAGAAGTCGCAGTTGTTCCTGAAGAATCCGGAATTGCGGCTGACGCCGCTCGAGCCGCTGAAAGGGCACCTCGATCCGCTGACGGGTCAGCCGCGAGTGGATCAACAGGGCCAGCCGCTGACGGCCGAAGACGCCGTGACGATTCACCAGGCGGCGCTGAACAAAAAACTCGGCCGCGACGGCGTGAACGTCGCGCGGCTGATGCGGCAGTTGCTGTTCGATGCGCTGCAGTGTTCGGGGATCGCGGTCAGCCTCGTGTCGTACGAGTCGGACGTTGTGGACACCCCGATGGAGATGCCGGGGCCGGAGCAACCGATCACCGGGTCCGTGCTGGGACTCACCACCGCCCCGACGGTGGGCGGAACCGTGACGGTCCCGGTCCCGGTATTCGAGGATTGGACGTGGGAGCGGATGAGCCCAAAGAAACTGCTCATTCCGCATGACTTCCACAGCACGGACTTCGATAAAGCGCCGTGGCTCGGCTATAAGTTCGTGAAACCGCTCGCGGTGGCGAAGCGCGATTACCGCCTGGACGATGATTTCGCGCCGAATGCGACGACCGACGACGCGCTGCTGAAAACCGGCGCGGAACAGCCGTCGGATGGGGTGGCGGGGAAGTCGGAGCTTGTCGAAGGCGTGGTGATCTACTACAAGCCCGCGTTCTTCGGTGATGAACAGCCGAATCGGCAGGTGCAGTACTGCCTCGTGCTGATCAAGGGGCTCAAGGATCGCGCGGCGAAACATCGCCTGAGCCCGCACCAGACGCTCGTCAAGGGCAAGCTGACGCCAGACTCGCTGACGAAGTATCCGATCCGGGTGCTGGCGCTGCGCGAAATTGCGGATTCGTCGTGGGTGCCGGCGGATGCGGCGTTTACCGACCCGCTGATCAAGCAGAAGAACACGTGGCGGGCGCAGGACATCGCGATCCGTGACGCGAACCTGCCGCGGTTCCTGTATGACCAGTCGATCCACGAGGCGCTCGAAGCCCTGAAGAATGCCGGGGTGGGCGAGGGCGCCCCCGTGCCGCAGGGCACGCTGATGAACGGCATCGAGAAGCTGATCGCGGAGCTGCCGAAGCTCGAGAAGGCGATGGCCGACATCGACGGGCAGCGGGCGATCGATCGCGACATCGCGGAAACACTCGCGATCAGCGCGAACCAGGCGGGCGCCGAGAACGACAAGGTGATTTCGGCTACCGAAGTCTCCGTGATGCAGAACGCCTCGGGCGCGCGGCTGGACGGGGAGCGGGACGTGCTGTTGGAGTACTTCCTCGATGGCGTGCGGGCGTTCGATACGTTGCTGCAGCGGTACGCCGACGAAGACGACTACGTGGAGATCGTGGGGGCGGACGGGGCGAAGCGGCTGGCGGTCTGGAACAAGCAGATCATCGCGGGCAAGTATGCCTACGACATCCGCCCGGAATCGCAGTTGCGCGTGGATGCGGCGTCCGATCGCAAGCAGGCCAACGATTTCATGAATTTCCACGCCAAGAACCCGTATATCAATCTTGGCGAACTGACGAAGATGGCCGCGCAGAAGCACGGCTACGACCCGACGAAACTGGTGAAGGAGCCGGAGCCGCCAGGCCCGCCGCCGCCGAACGTCTCGGTGCGCGTGACGATGGACGATCTGGCTGGCCCCGCCGGGCCGATTGCGCTCAAGGTGATGCAGCAGGCGGGCTACCAGATCACCGAGCAGGATTTGGCGCTGGTGCAGGCCAACGGGGCGCAGGCGGTGGCGCAGGGGCTGGCCGATCAGCTCATGCCGGAGCAGAAGCCCGCGATGATGCACGGCGGCGCCGCGGACAAGGCGGAGTTGCTGAACAAGCACTCGGCGGATCAGACAGGGCAGTTGACGGGGCCGACCAGCCAAGCGAGGCCGATGTAATGCCGCAGTCCAAAGAGGAGCGGCTGCAAAAAGTGCGCGAGTACAACCGGAAGCGCGTGGAGTTGCTTGGTCGCAGACCGCGCTCGGAGAAGGAGATCGCGCAGAACAACGCCCGCGCCGCGCAATGGAAGAAAGACAACCCGGAGAGGTTCAAAGAGCACCAGAAGAGGTGGATAGCGAAGAACCAAGAAAAGCGAAAAGCCTACAACCGGGACTATTCGCGTCGGCGCTCAGACAAACTGCACGCCGATCATGTGCGGCGAACCTACGGGTTGACGGGAGAGCAATACATTGCCATGTGCGCCGCTCAGGATTGGCGCTGTGCGATTTGCGGGGTTCATCAGAGCGAGTTGGTGCGCCGCCTGCACGTCGATCACTGCCACGAGACCGGCCAGGTTCGGGGTGCGCTGTGTACGAAGTGTAATTCGGGAATCGCCCATCTCGGAGAAAGCGACGAGCGAATGAGGCTGGCAATGGCGTACTTGGCAAAGTGGAGGCGGGCCATTGCCTAGGTACGATCACCGCTGCGTTTCGTGCGGATACACCGTGGAGGCGTTTGCAGCGGCCGGGAAGCATCCGCCATGCGCCAAGTGCGGCCACGACACCGAGTATGTGTGGTTGTCGAAAGCCCCCGATGTCATCGGCGACGAGGCAGAGATTTACACGGAACACGGCTGGAAGACGCCGCGCCGGTTTCGGAGCCGGTCGGAATGGCGCCGCGCGATGCAGGAAGCGGGGATTCGTCCGTACGACAAGTTCACGCCCGTGGCGGGGACCGACAAGCCGCGGATTGGCGGGATCACGAAGTCGCTGCCGCCGATGGACGCCGACTATCAGGCGTGGCTGGCCGACAAGCTGGCAAGCGGGAAGGCCATGAAGGAACCGGAACTGCCGAAGCTGCATATCCGCACGGACGTGCGCGAACTGACGACGCGGGAATACGAGGCGGTGCGCGATGGCCGCTAGTCCGCTGATCATTCAGCCGCGGGTGGACGTGGACGTGCCGGACACGCTCATGGCGTGGCTGGTGCAGTTCGCGGAGTTTGCGGGCGAGGCGAAGATGGGGCTGACTTGCACGGTCTGCCGCGCGCCCATCCAGAGCGCCGGCCACGGCTTACACGAGCCGGTGCTGACGATGGCGTGCGCGTGCCGAACGTTCAAAGGGATCAACCCGCACGTGCTCGCGCGTCGGCGGGAACTGGAGCGGCAGACGGCCGCGCTCAAAGATGGCACGGCCGATCTGTCGGTGTGACATGCCGGAGCCGCTGACGCGGCCGAGCGGCAAGATTGTGTGTCGGTTCTGCGGCTGCGACATGCCGAAGGCACCGCAGGAACGACCCGAACGACCGTAAGACCAAGATTGACGGAATCGCTAGGCCGGCCAGCCGAACACCTCTAGCCCAGAGGCGCGATTCCGACAAGGGCGAATAGAGCAGGGCGCTCTGTTGGACACCGACTGATTCGGTGGCTAGCAGCAGCGCCTTTTCTTTTGCCCGCGTATCGCGGATGCCGCCCGGCGACACAGGACGGCAACGGAAGGAACGACCGAATGACTGACGACACCACACCGATGACCGCCCTCCAGGCTGTGGAATCGGTGGCCGCTTCGTCCGCGGCACCCCCGGCAGCGACGGACACCACGCAGACCAGCGCGAGTGCGGACGCGACAGCTCCGCCTGCGAGCGATACCACGCTGTCGGCCGTCACCGACAACACCAGCACGGAGACGAGGCCCCCGGCCCCGCCCGAAGACCGCTGGCCGTCCATTCTCGACAACGCCCGCACGAAGGCCGCCGCAGAGGCCAAAGAGCAGGCGCTCAGCGAATGGCGCCAGCAGTACGGATGGGCGGAGCAGATCAAGCCCGAGCAGATTCACGAAATGGCGACCTTCTACGATCGCGTGTCGCGCGATCCGGTCGGGCACGCCGTGGAACTGCTCAATGACCTCATCGCGAACCCGCAGTACTCCGCGCAGGTGCGGAGTCATGCCGCTCGCGTCCTCGGCACGCGCATCGCTGCGCAGCCGCCGTCGGATGCGGACATCGAGCCGGACATTCCGGTGCTCGACGAACACGGCCGGGAAGTCTCGCGCGCGTATAGCGCGGAGACCGTGAAGCAGGTCATTGCGCGCGAAGTCCAGAAGGCGGTTAACCCGCTCAGTGAAGACCTGAAGACGCGCCGGGAGCGCGAGGCCGAGGCACAGCGCCAGCAGCAGCAGTTGGAGTACGTGTCGAACGAGTCGAAGCGCATCGGGAACGTGCTCGCAGGGCTTCCGAAGTACGACGCGCACAAGGACGCGATCAAGGTCCGGATCGGGGAGTTAGCGAAGGCGGACCCCCACTCGACGCCAGGCGAGATTGCGCATCGCGCCTACATCGACGTGGTGTTTCACACGCTGACCACCGCGGCCAAGTCCGAAGTGCTGGACAACCTCAAACAGAAAGCCGCCGCGCAGACGGAGCGACCCTCCGGCGCGGCAGCGACCCCGCTCAAGCGCCCGACCAATGCCCGCGAACTCGAACAGACGATTCGCGCGATGGCTGGGGCGTAAGGCGGAGGGAGAAGTTACATGCCTGAGCCGAATGACGGCCAGTTGATTGCGTCCTCATGGGAGGCGTATGTCAGCCACGAGCCGGAAGACAACATCTTCGATCGCTACTGGCTGCTCGAGAACCTGAAGCAGGGCAAGTCGTTCGAGAAGCAGAACGGCCGCGCCATCTTCGCGCCGATCGAGTACGCCGTGAACGGCACGGTCAAGTGGATGGGCGAGCGTGAAACGCTCGACGTCACCCACTACGACGTGTTCGACCAGGCCGAGTACGCCTGGAAGCACATCGGCGGCGAGTGCGACATCTCGGAGTTCATGAAGCAGGCGACCGCGGGCGGCGCCGGCAAGTTCAACGTGATGGCGAAGCAGATCGAGAACCTCAAGAACTCGATCTTCGACACGTTCAACGCGGGGCTGTTCTCGGACGGCACCGGCACCTCGTCGAAGCAGATCGGCGGCCTGCAGCATCTCGTCCCCGATGACCCGACCACGGGCACGCGCGGCGGGATCAGCGCGGCGTCGTTCACCTTCTGGCGGTCGCAGAACACGTCGGGCGCGAAGACGTCCACGGCGTTCGACAACCTCCTGTCCTCGCTCCGGAGCATCTACAACCTGTGCTCCAACGGCGTCGGCTCGCAGACCCCGGAGTTTGCGGTGACGACCCGGACGGTGTTCGAGGGCTTCGAGGGGCTGCTCGTGGCGAACGAGCAGTACACGCGCACCGGCAAGGGCGACAAGGGGATCACCGGGTTCAAGGGCGATCAGCTCATGTTCAAGGACATCCCGATCGCCTACGACAACGATTGCCCGTCGGGCAATGCGTACCTGCTCAATCGTCGCAACCTGAAGCTCGTCTACATGCTCTGGATGAAGGCGTACCCGCCTCAGTCGCCGGTCAACCAGTTCATCGACGTCGTCAAGGTGCTGACGATCGCGAACCTCATCACGGACAACCCGCGTCGCCTCGGCAACGTGGACTCGATCACCTAGAGGGAGAGACTGACATGGCAAACATCACCAATCTGGTGGGGTCGGTCGGATCGGCCTCTCCCACCTCGGAAGTCCACAGCTCGCAGGCCGAACGCCTCGGGCAGCTCGCGATGGACAGCGACGGGAACATCTACCAGTACGTGGATTTCCAGGAAGCCTGTGTCGCGGGCGAGTGGGTGGCGTACGGCGGGGACTTCCTCGCCTCGCAGCTCACGAACACGTCGCGCGGCTGGATCGGCGTCGTCGTCGGCACCGTGTCGGCGTCGGATCGCTTCGGCTGGGTGCAGGTCTACGGCCGGCACACGGCGGCGCTCGGCTCGTCGGATGTCACGTCCGGCGGCACGCTGATCGCGAGCGCGACGACCGCGACGGGCGGCGTCTACCCGGCGACGACCACGGTCGGCGTGGTCATCTACGGCGCGGTGGCCCGCTCGGCCCCCGATACGTGCGCGTCCACGGCCCTCTCGGCCGATGCCGCGCCGTTCACGGTCGATCTGAACTTCCCGTTCATCACGGGCGCGCAGATCGATCTCACGTCGTAGCGCGTCGTCACACACCCGATGGGGCCGGCGGGTTGCGTCCGGCCCCACTTTCTGAGTTGTGAGGGTGGGAGTGCAGCAAGTGCCGCCAAGCATGCGGATCGTGGGTGGAAAGGTGCTGATTCCGGCCGGTGGGATGCGGAAAGACCCGCAGCCGGTCATTCCGAGTCCGACGGCCGGCCTCGGACGGTTACGGAAGATCGCGCTGATCGGATCGGCGAAGACGATTGAAGACGCGCCCTGGCATGACCCGACGTGGGAAATCTGGGCGCACGCGACGGTCTACGGCTACTGCAAGCGGGTGGATCGCTACTTCGATCTGCATCCGTGGCCGTGGATCACCGGCAAGGGCGTGCCGGGCTATGTGGAGTGGCTGCGTCGGTTGGACGTGCCGGTCTACATGCAGACGACGCATCGGGAGATTCCGCGATCGGTGCGGTATCCGAAAGAGCGGGTGCTGGCGGAGTTCCCGCGCTACTTCACGTCGCACGCGGCATGGATGACGGCGCTGGCGCTCACCGAGGGCGTGACGCATCTCGGGTTCTTCGGGATTCACTACGCGCTCGACGAGGAACACAAGAAGCAGCGCGCGGGCTGCGAGTTCTGGATGGGGCTGGCGATCGGGCGCGGGGTGCAGATTGTCAACCCGCCGGGATCGCCACTGATGCGGCAGCCGGGATGGCTCTACGGCTACGAGAGCCACGAGGGCAAGACGCATCCCCGTCAGATGACGGGCGGGAAGAAGCCCGGCACGGTGCTGCCGCCACAGAACGTCGCGATGCGCGAGGTCGATCTGGCGGG
>OEPS010000334.1_pt1 | contig 17124 bp, 18 predicted proteins | sample 1539411 | NCBI WGS metagenome assembly OEPS01 (sample SAMN02671747, study PRJEB22543) | soil metagenome | biome: bacteria | place: China:Hunan Province, Lengshuijiang City | collected 2012-10-15 | depth 0.08m m
CGAAAAACGTAATTCCGGCATCATCAAGCCATTGACGTAACGTATCCAGTGTTGGAACGACCTGTAAATCCATCGCTGTGCAGCCTCTTAAATAAAAACTTTGCATAGATTACGCAAAAAGCGTGCTCAATACCATTTAACCGCCCGTTTTCAGACAGTAACCCGGCGTGGCATGACGCTCGATCCATGCGATCATTTTACCCGCAATATCGACACCTGTGGTTTTTTCCACGCCTTCCAGCCCCGGCGAGGCATTGACTTCCATTACCAGCGGCCCGCGTGTCGCCCGCAGAAGATCCACACCGGCCACGTCCAACACAAGGGTTTGCGCCGCTTTCACGGCGATTTCCCGCTCGCGCTCGCTGATATCCGCGATTCTGGCAATGCCACCGCGGTGAAGATTAGAGCGGAAATCGCCCTCTTTCGCCTGACGCTCGATGGCGGCAACCACCTCATTTCCGACCACGAAGCAGCGAATATCGCGACCTTTGGCCTCTTCGATATACTCCTGCACCAGAATATGCGCATTCAGACCGCGAAAGGCGTCAATCACGCTTTCCGCTGCCTGCCGCGTTTCTGCCAGCACCACGCCAATGCCCTGCGTGCCTTCCACCAGTTTGATGACCAGCGGCGCACCGCCCACCATGTCGATCAGATCGCTGGTGTCGTCCGGTGAATGGGCAATTCCGGTGACGGGAAGATCGATCCCCTGACGGGCGAGCAGCTGCAACGAACGCAGTTTATCGCGGGCGCGGGAAATGGCGACAGATTCATTGAGCGGATAGCTGCCCAGCATCTCGAACTGGCGCAGCGCGGCGGTGCCGTAATAGGTGATCTGAGAGCCGATGCGGGGGATCACCGCATCGAAATGCGGCAGCTTGCGGCCTTTGTAGTGAATCGACGACGCAGCAGGGTCGATGTTCATATAGCAGGACATCGGATCGAGGATCTCAACCTGATGCCCGCGTTTTGCCGCCGCCTCGCGCAGGCGTTTACATGAATAGAGCGTTCCATCCCGGGACAATATGGCAATTTTCACCCTGCACCTCTCTGAAGACATGGAAAAAGCCTGCATATCATACACGAGGCGCAGGAGGAATGGACTACCGCGTCGCCCAGCCCTGTTTATGAAGATAATCGAGAATAAACGGGCGGTTTTCTTTAATGATGGTGCGACGAATATGGTCAGTCCAGGTATCGCGACGGGTATTGCTGCCGCGCGTCATGTAGTAGTTCGCCAGCTCTTCATCATATTGATCCAGGACGTCCTGATTGACCGGCTGGTAGTGGTTTTCATGCACCAGCATCGCCGCAGGAATACGCGGTTTCAAATCCGGGTTATCCGCAGGCCAGCCGAGGCACAGGCCGAACAGCGGCAGCACATGTTTTGGCAGCTTCAGCAGCTCAGTAACGCTTTCGATGTTATTACGCAGGCCGCCGATGTAGACGCCGCCTAACCCCAGCGATTCCGCCGCCGTAAAGGCGTTTTGCGCCATCAGCGCAGTATCCACCACGCCCAGCAGCAGCTGTTCGGCCAGCCCCAGTTCGGCTTCAGGGCAGATTTGCAGATGGCGGTTAAAGTCGGCGCAGAATACCCAGAACTCTGCCGCCTGCGCCACATGCTTCTGCCCGCCGGTCAGCGTGACCAGCTGCTCGCGCATGGCCGGGTCGGTAATGCGTATAATCGAACTGCACTGCAGGAAGCTGGAGCTGGAGGTCGCCCTGGCGCTGTCAATAATCGCGGCACGCTGCGCCTCGGTAATCGGCTCATCGGTGAAGTGGCGAATGGAACGGTGGGACTGGAGCAGGTCTATGGTTGGCGTCATCTTCTCTCTCTTTATCTTGCTAAAACCCTATGGCAGCCAGTATAGGCAATGATGTGCGCGGTGTAATTGGCGAAACATAGCTCATAGATATTATAACGACAGGCGAAACCTTCTTTAATGACGGCGGGTTATGGGGCACTATACGTGTCATTCGCCGTCAGGCTTGTTTTTTGAGGAGAGAGAAATGTTTGCAGTAATTTTTGGTCGTCCAGGGTGCCCTTACTGTGTTCGCGCGAAAGAGCTGGCTGAGAAACTGACCGAAGAGCGCGATGACTTCAACTTCCGCTACGTGGATATCCACGCGGAAGGCATCACCAAAGCGGATCTCGAAAAAACCGTCGGCAAGCCGGTTGAAACCGTACCGCAGATCTTCCTCGATCAGAAACACATCGGCGGCTGCACTGACTTTGAAGCCTACGCCAAAGAAAACCTGGGCCTGTTTGCCGCTCAGTAATGCGAAGACGCCCTCACCGTGAGGGCGTTTTTATTGCGGATGTTTGCGCCGGTGCAGCAGGCTGCGCACAAACAGATAGCAAAGCGCCCCCAGCGCACACCAGAACACCCCGCTCAGTAACCACGCCAGCTCCTGCCACAAACTTCTTGTCGGGACATACATCAGACGCATCATCAGCAGGCACAGCGGTGCTGCCAGCATGGCCCCGAGTAGAGGCTTGATCACCTCTCCTTTACGCGAGAGAAAACTGGCTGCGGCGCCCGGCAGGATGAAAAAGAGCAAACCCAGTTCCGGATGGCCGGACGCCCTGAATGCCCCCTTCACATTAAAAGCGAGCGACATGCAAACGACCGTAAACAGCAAAAAGCAGCTGACCACGCCCGCCCAGTTTCGTTTAATGTTCAAACTATCCTCCTGACTTATCTCTATCAAATACAACTTCGTCCAGTGGACGCCCAGTCAGATAAAGCAGTACGGCAATCCTTGCCAAAGCACGCACAGGCTGATGCGATAATAGGTGGCTGTCGGTAGCTAATACGATTAAACTAACCGCCAGCGCATGTTTTAGGGAATTTATTAGGAAGCAGGGAGTCGTGAAGTCTTTCCCTGGCCCTAAAAACAGTAGCCCAAATAGTCCTTTCATTCAACAACTTACTGGTAAACAAGAAGTTAGCCTCCGTGAATATAAACGTCGCAGACTTGTTAAATGGGAATTACATCCTGTTATTATTTGTGGTACTGGCGTTGGGCCTTTGCCTGGGTAAATTGCGCCTGGGTTCAGTTCAACTGGGTAATTCCATTGGCGTTTTAGTCGTCTCTTTATTATTAGGTCAGCAGCATTTCAGTATTAACACGGATGCGCTCAATTTAGGCTTCATGCTGTTTATTTTTTGTGTTGGCGTGGAAGCGGGGCCGAACTTTTTTTCAATTTTCTTCCGCGACGGCAAAAATTACCTGATGCTGGCGCTGGTGATGGTCGGCAGCGCGCTGCTGATTGCGTTAGGACTGGGTAAACTGTTTGGCTGGGATATCGGGTTAACGGCCGGTATGCTGGCAGGCTCCATGACATCCACCCCGGTGCTGGTGGGTGCGGGTGATACCCTGCGTCATTCCGGCATGCAGGGCGCACAGCTTTCCACCGCGCTCGACCACCTGAGTCTGGGCTATGCATTGACTTACCTTATTGGTCTGGTGAGCCTGATCGTGGGTGCGCGCTACCTGCCAAAATTGCAGCACCAGGATCTGCAGACCAGCGCGCAGACAATTGCTCGCGAGCGCGGTCTGGACACGGACACCAAGCGTAAAGTCTATCTGCCTGTGATCCGCGCCTATCGCGTCGGGCCGGAGCTGGTGGCCTGGACCGACGGCAAAAACCTGCGCGAACTCGGCATTTATCGCCAGACGGGCTGTTACATCGAACGTATTCGACGCAACGGCATTCTGGCAAACCCGGACGGCGACGCGGTGCTGCAGATGGGCGACGACATCGCGCTGGTGGGTTACCCGGACGCCCATGCCCGTCTCGACCCGAGCTTCCGCAACGGTAAAGAGGTGTTCGACCGCGACTTGCTCGACATGCGTATCGTCACCGAAGAGATCGTGGTGAAAAACCATAACGCCGTGGGCCGCCGTCTGGCGCAGCTGAAGCTGACCGACCACGGCTGCTTCCTCAACCGCGTGATCCGCAGCCAGATTGAGATGCCCATCGACGACAACGTCGTGCTCAACAAAGGTGACGTTTTGCAGGTGAGCGGCGACGCACGACGGGTGAAAACCGTTGCTGACCGCATCGGCTTTATCTCCATTCACAGCCAGGTCACCGACCTGCTGGCCTTCTGCGCCTTCTTTATTGTCGGCCTGATGATCGGGATGATCACCTTCCAGTTCAGCAACTTTAGCTTCGGCATCGGTAACGCCGCCGGGCTGCTGTTCGCCGGGATCATGCTGGGCTTCCTGCGAGCCAACCACCCAACCTTTGGCTACATTCCGCAGGGCGCACTGAACATGGTGAAAGAGTTCGGTCTGATGGTCTTTATGGCAGGCGTGGGCTTAAGCGCGGGCAGCGGCATTGGCCACAGCCTGGGTGCCGTCGGCTGGCAGATGTTGGTTTCCGGACTTATCGTCAGCCTGGTACCGGTCGTTATCTGTTTCCTGTTCGGCGCCTACGTGCTGCGCATGAACCGCGCCCTGCTCTTCGGGGCAATGATGGGCGCACGTACCTGTGCGCCTGCCATGGAAATCATTAGCGATACCGCGCGCAGCAATATCCCTGCCCTGGGGTATGCAGGCACCTATGCCATCGCTAACGTACTGCTCACGCTAGCGGGTACGCTGATCATCATCATCTGGCCAGGACTCGGATAAGTCTCAAGTTTGCGCGTGGTGAAAATTATTTTCGTTACGCGCAGAACTTTTTTATCAGGGGGCAGTCATAACTAGTGCCACTGCTTTTCTTTGATGTCCCCAATTTGTGGAGCCCATCAACCCCGCCGTTTTGGTTCAAGGTTGATGGGTTTTTTGTTGCCTGAAATTTACCACCCATTAAATCAATTACTTATAACCACCCTTCCCCATGCATGGCGACAAAGTGGCGACAGCGCTTTTGCTATGGCGACAGCAATCAATAAAAAACCCGCCAGCGGCGGGTCAATATCAGTAAGCTAATTGTTCCTGCATTCCTTTCGGATGTGGCGGTGCGGCGCTGATTTTTTGCGGACGGCACACGGACCGCACAAACGTCTCATGCGTCACGAACGTATGACCGCACTCAATATTGGTGCACTGGTTGTATCGTTCTTTGGTCTCACTGGAAACCTGAAAGCTACTGCGTGTATGCGCAGCCTGACCGCACATCGGACAATTCATCATTTCGTTCAGCCCTCACTCTTAACCAGTTCGCAATAATGATACATTATTGTTCTCAATTTGGAACTAATCATTCAACGTCGAACTCATCTATTTTCACTTCGAGATCCAGACTGGTCGTAAACCCGTTATCCGGGCTGACGGTATGCGTCAACGTGGTGATGGTCCACTCCGCATCATCAATGGGCTGCTTAAAGCCGCTCACCTTCACCGGCATTTCGGTGTAGAGATCGGCACGCCCTTCTGCGAGCAGCAGGGAGAATGACGCCACCCCACGCTGCAGTCGCTCCCACTGCATCTTTGCCGCTCGCTCTGCATTGCTGCGGTTTGCATAAGTTCTGTTGAGTACCAGCACGTTTTCATCCGTTCCCACCAGGTAATCGCCCTGTTTTGCTTCCGGCTCCTTTGCCGTGGTGGTTTTGTTTCGACGGCGCTTAACCTTTGCCGTCTCTTTTTTCTTTGGCTCACGGGTATGGAGCCAGCTGGCAATCACCCCCGTATAGGCATCGCGATCTGCCAGGGTAAAACGATGACCGTCACCGGCCTGGCGGGTTATGGTGATAGCCGGCAGCGGCTTACCGCTTGCCGTTCTGCCCTGCCCCTGGCGGATAAACAACAGATTGCCGTCCTTAACTGAGGCTATCGCTCCATACTGCCGCGCCAGCTTCATCAGGAAACTCGCATCGCTCTCGTTGGTCTGGTCAAGATGATCCACAGGTTTGTCCATCAGGTCCTGGCCCAGCGCCATCTTTAATTTATGCCTGGCGGCGATTTCCTTCACGACCTCACCCACCGTTGTCTGGTGCCAGGACTTTTCACGTCGCGTGTTAAGGGTTTCACGGAAATCTGCGCTACGCGCGCGAATTGTGAGACGGTCAGGCGCGCCGCTGTGCTCAATCTCATCGACAGTAAAGGCCCCTTTCGGAAAAAGCGGCTGACCTTTCCACCCCAGCGCAAACTGAATAATGGCCCCCCGACGCGGCAGAACGATTTGACCGTCCGAGTCGTCCAGTTCCAGATCAAGCTGGTCCGCTTCAAAGCCCCGGTTATCCGTCAGCGTCAGACTCACCAGGCGCGCATCCAGCGCGGTTGTCACATCTTTACCTTCAATGATGATGCTGAAACCGGGGCTTTTACTGTTCAGGTTCAGGAGATCAGAGCTGAGATTCACCGCAGTAACCCCCCAACCGTATTTTTCATATTGCCTATCGCAGAGGTGGCGGAGTCCTGCAAATTACTGAGCTGATCGCTGAGGCTGCCAAACATATCCGACAGCGATTCATCCACCCTTTTCAGGCTCAGCGAAAATTCGATGCGCCGGGGCATACCACTCTCAAAAAATTCTGTTTTTGTCTGGCTCAGACTCTCGATCACAAACATGCCGTAAATCGTCCCGCTCCCCTCAATCAAAGGCCAGGCTTTTCCCAGCTCCGCCATCTGCTCCAGCGCCAGCAAAGACAACCTGCCGCCGGTAATCTCCGGCAGCAAGACGCCGGACAGCGTAAGCGTATCGTTATCCGGTCCAAGAAACTGCGTTGACGGGCGCCGGTTAACCCGGCTGTTGGCTGCGTGCCGCCAGCTGCGCTGATACTGCAGCTCCTGATAGGGCACGGTTCGCAGCATGAATACGTACAACCCCAGCACCATCATCATTATTCGTAACCCCCTCGATCACTGAAATTACTGCGTGTTTTTGCCCTGGCCCTGCACTCACGCTCATCAAGCTGCCGGGCCACCTCGCGGGCGATCTCCTGCGCGCTTTGCCCTGGCTGGGCGACAATATGAATTGGCGCGCTTATCTCGTACTTAATTACCTGCGGCTGTCTCTCTTCCTTCGCCGACGGCGCCGGTTGCGCCCTGACAGGAACACTGTAAGGATGAAGTGGTGCGGCTTCTGTCGGGGCAACAGACAGGCCCATTACGCCAGCGACCACGGAAGCGAACACCTTCTGGCGCATAGCCATCGGGCCAGCCCTGTTATCCGTGATTTCCGTAATTGCCGGTGCTGGCATGACGGCTGCAGCGATATCAGCCAGCTCCGCAGCACGATCCCGACCAGGAACATTTGCCGGGGCATTTACAATCTCAGGTGGCAGTCTTAACCTGCTTTCAGGCGGATGCTCCGGGCTGGCTGTTACATCACGAACGGGGCTTACCGTTGCCGCCAGTTTCACCAGCTCAGTAGTACGATTGATTACCGGAAGATTTGCCGGACCGTCCACACTATCAGGCGGCAGAACTATAGAGCGTTCAGGACGTTGTTTAGCGCTGGCCGGTTCCGTCCGGGAAGGATTGAGCGTTGCCGCCACCCTTGCCAGATCAGCAGTCCGTTTCCTGCCGGTGATATTGGCGGGCCCGTTAACAATCTCAGGACCATTCTCACCTACGATGCCGAACTGGCCGCGCGGAATGGTACCGCCGCTGTCGTACATGCCAGCAAAACCCATCGGCGGGAATCCGCCAGGCGGCAGCACCACTTTACCGCCTGTGTTTACCGTGGCTGGCTGCTGCCGCGTGACCTGCTCAGGAAGCTTCGCATTAGCCGCCTCTTTGCTGACAATGCCGAGTTTTTCAAGCAGCCAGGACACGCCCGATTTAAGCGAATCCAGCGGGTGCATGACCATGTTCAGCCCTGCCGCCAGCGCTTCCCCAAACTGCTGCCCCATCGACGCCACGCTTTGCAGTTCTGCAGAAGTGGATTTAACCGGCGTCAGCAGATCAGTAAACCAGCCCCACAACGCCTGGACCTTGTCACCAATCCACTGGAAAACAGGCTGCAGTGGCTCAAACGCCGCACTGATAGGCGCAGCTGCAGCTTTGAATCCTTCAACCACTCCACCTAAAAATGCGCTTATCGGCTGCCAGTATTTCCAGACAACCAGCGCCACGCCAGCCAGGGCCGCTACGACCAGCCCTATCGGACTAAGCAGGGCGCCCAGCAATCCAGAAATCCCGTACAGCGCAACGCGAAGGAGGGCCAGCGGGCCGGACGCCAGAAAACGCAGCACGCCACCGGCTGCGGATACCCCCCCGCGCAACGCGGCCAGCGGATTCATTACCATGCCGATAATGTTGCGAATACCAGATCTTCCGCCGCGAAGGACAGCAAGCGGCGCACCGGCCAGCGCTTTCAGCGCATTGCCAGCAAGCCCGGCAGAACGGCGCAGGGAGTTAAGGGGAGACGCCAGCAATCCGGCGCTGCTGCCGGATGCCGCCAGGCCACGGCGCAACAGGGAAAGCGGCGCATTTGCCAGCCAGGACAGCGCGCCGCCGGTGCGTGTCACTGCAGACATAACGGAGGGGAGTGTTTTTACACCCAGCACGGACAGGCCAAAACGGATCACCGCCAGTGGTCCCAGCACGGCAGCCACGGCCACCGCCAGCGTACCGAGCACAACGGTGATCGCAGCTGTGGCTGCCGCCACTTTCATCAGCGTACCCGCCAGCTGCGGGTTAGCCTCAGCCCATCGACGCAGTGCCCCGGTAACGCTTTTGACGTACCCCATGATATCCATCAGCGGCTGGCGCAGGGTTTCCCCCAGGCTACTGAAAGCGTTCTGCGCGCCGGTTTTCACAAGCAACCACTGCGCGGAAAGTGAATCCTTATTAATATCGGATTCTTTCTGCATGGAGCCGTTAGCATCAGTGCCTGAGGTGAGTTTCAGCTGTCGCTGCAGCTCCGGCAGATTGTTTGCAAGCTTCGCCGCATCGTCGCCAAACTCCTTGCCAAATATCATCGTCATGGCGGACAGGCGTTTATCCTGCGGCAGCTTGTTGACCTTCTCCAGCACGCGCTGAATGGTCCCCATTGCGTCCTTTGTCATCTGCTTTTCAATCTCTTCTGGATTGAGTTTCAGCAGATCCATACCTTCCATGAACCGCTTGCTCTGCATGGTCGCAATCGACAGTTCGCGCACCATCGCATTTGATGCGCTAGCGGCAATTTCAGGCGCGGCACCTAGAGACAGGAAGGTGGAACCCAGCGCGGCCGCCTTTCGGAAATCAAGCCGGTCAGCCACACCGCCCATGCGCTGCAGTACATTGATGATATCGCCGCCCTTAGACATGGCGTTATCGTCCAGGTAGTTCAGGGCATCGCCAAGCTGTTCAATATTTCGGGTCGGCACTTTATACAGCTGCGCGATTTTCCCCAACCCCTCCGCCAGCTCATCAGCGGGCAGCTCGAATGCCGTTGCGGCCTTTGCTGCAGTGGATGCAAAGGCCAGCAGGTCACGCTTCTGGTCTTCGTAAGAATCGTTCTGGTTTGTCACGCCCATCCGGGCGCCACCTTCAACCAGCGCGGCATAGTCGATGGCGCCATTCTCCATTGGCAGCTGTTCACTGGCGGCCTTGATGGCATCCTGCATGTCGTAAAACTGTTTTGTGCGGTTGCCGTTGTCGTCCCGCAGCCCGTTAACCTGCTTTGCCACGCCTTTCATCGCATCTTCCATGCTGGCATAGCTTTTAACGGCAGCCATAACCGGCGCGCCCATCGCCAGCCCGGCGGCAGTAGTCGTTGCTCCGGCGCCCGCGATACGATCCCGCACCTCAAGGCGCCGCGAATACTGATCGCGGATGGCGTTCATTCGGGCCTGCTGCTCGCCCAGGCGTTTAAGGGATTTCTGCTGTCGGTCCAGCGCCTGCCGGGTTTCATCGGCATTCTGCCGAAGCTCACGCTGCGCACTGCTCAGCTTTTTTGTGTCCAGCCCGGCCTCATTGAGTGCAAGACGCTGACGCTGCACCGACTGACGCAGGCCGTTGTATTTGCTCTGCAGCTCGTTAACGCGGTTTTTTGCCTGCTCAAGCAGACGAGCCTGCGCTGCCGTCGGGCGGTTAGTGGCCGAGAACTGCGTGGCAAGCTTCGCCGCTTCTTCGCGTGCGGCTTTAAGGCTATTGCCGGTGATGGCCAACTGCTTGCTTGCCTTGCGGAAACCGTCGATACGACCCGCCTGGGCATCCAGTTCTTTTAATCTTGCGCGGCTTTGCTGAATGGCGGTAGCCAGCTCTTTAGAGCTGGCCTGCGCTGCTCGGAATGGGCGGGTGAGCTTATCAACCGCATTTAGAATTACCTGCAAACGCAGGTTAGTATCACTCATCGCTGGCCCCGCTTCTCTGAATCGCTTTATGCCGCCACTCCAGCACTTCGGTCAGCGGCATAACGTCAGTGACGGACGGCGGCCAGTGAAAAATGGTGGCGATATCAGCCACCAGGTCTTCTACCGTCAGGCTGTCGGCAAACCGGCAAGCACCGATTTCTTCAACAAAAAAGTGACCACCTCAACCGACAGCGCGGTGAGATCGGCGGGGTCCATTTCAGCCATTTCCTGAGCGGTCAGCGCGGGCGTTGAGATGCGGGGAATAATCGTCATCATCGCGCCGACGTCCATATCCATGATCGCCTGCAGACGGGTGCCACGCAGCGCGCCGGACTGCGGCTTGCGCAGCACAATTTCGGCAATTTCGGTTTTACCGCGTTTGATTGGGGTGTCCAGCTGTACGGTTTTTTCAGTCTGTTGTTCGCTCATTGTCATTTCCTGTTAATAAGGTACTGGCGCGGCTGCCCGCGCCTTTAAAGTAGATCAGAGGCCCAGGGCGTTGCGGTGTTCTTCCATCAGGTCCGAGCCATCAACGATTTCAATCATGTTGATCACATCAACCTCATAGAGCACCTCGCCGTTAATGGTCAGCTTCGCGTAGCTGTTGGTGCTGCTGACTTTTGTGGTGTTGCTCTCCCCGGTTTTCCATTCGCCGGAATCGACTTCTTTATGTCGCCCGCGCACAACCAGCTCAACGGCCTGCACTTCGCCGGTATCGTCACGCTGAATGGAGCCGGTGAAACGCAGCTGGATACCGTCAACGGTGGCTTTACCCATCTGTTTGAATAACAGCAGTTCGGTGCCACCGATTGAAAATTCCGTGTCCAGCGCGCCATCATCCAGCCCCAGATCAACATCAGCCGAACCGGGCATACCGCCGCCGCGATACTTTTCAAACTTGCGGCCGAATTTAGGCAGGGTCAGAGACTCAACGATCCCCTGATAGTTATTCCCGTCGTTAAACAGGTTCAGGTGTTTTAACTTGCGTGGTAAAGCCATTGTGTCCCCTTACGCGCTGACCTGGCTGGAGAAATCCAGCAGATACTGATCGGTGATGCGCTGGCGCAGCATCAGGTTTTCCAGAGGCGGTACCGGCGTATAGTCGTAATCGATAGTGAGCTTCCCGGCTTTAAGGGAATCTTTATCGTTTACGGACTCATCCAGCCAGCAGTCGGCGCCGATGATGTAGCCCTGCGTTTTCAGGTTACGCAGTTTGGCGCGAATACCTTCGATAATGTCGCGGGCCAGTGACGGGTTAAGCACGCCATCCACCGCCCACATATGCGCTTCGGCGATGGTGTCAGCCAGTACCTGCGCGGTGCGGGTGTAGTTTTCAAAGGCAAACAGTGGATCGTCACTGAGGCAACGGGAACCCCAGAAGCGGAAGCCGTCTTTGCGGATCAGCGTGGTGACATCATTCTGGTTCAGCAGCCCCGCATCGGTTGCCGGGTCCTGCAAATCCCAGAACACATCAGCAGAAATGCCGGTGACGCCATTCACGCCCACGTTGGACAGGGATTTGTGCCAGCCGGTCTGTTCGTCAATTTTGGCACGCAGGCCAAGCGCACGGGCTGAGGCATAAGCCGTTGCGTCACCATTCAGCACGGTGTCAAAACTGATGAAATCAGGCCAGATCAGCATCCCCTCGCGCTGGCTGAAATTAGCGCGGTAGGCAATGGCCTCCTCTACCGTTTTGCAGCCGTAGGCTGACAGATAGGCGAACCCGCGCAGACTCTGCGCCACGCTCAGCAGCTCAGTGGCAACCGCCTGCGTGTCATGCCCCGGCACGCCAAGAATGCGCGGCTTAACGCCGAGCTGGGACTGCGCAGATAACAGCGCTTTCATGCCCGTTTTTTTACCGTCAGTGGTCACGCCACCGATAATGTTGGAGGTGGTTTCCGCTTCGGTTTCGCCCTGCGCCACGCGCACAACGACGGTCACGGGTTTTGCCTGATCTGCAATCGCATCCAGTGAACGTGCCAGCGTGCCGGACTCGCCCGCTTTACCGCTGGCTGTCAGCACATCGGTCAGCAGAACCGGCTTATTAAGGGGGAACATGGACGCATCAGCATCATCGCCGGTGCAGACCATGCCCACGATGGCGGTGCTCACCGTGGTAATGGATCGGGTGCCCTCGTTGACTTCAACAACGCGCACCCCGTGGTGGTAATCCTGAGCCATAAGGCAGTCTCTCCGGTTTACAGGGGGTATGCCTATGTTCTGGTTGATATGCGCGCGGCGCACGCACCGGGCTATGTGTGGGGAATGGAACAATGGAAGGGGTAAAAAAATCCCCGCAATTGCGGGGACGTGATTAATCTTCTGAAGGTTCAGGCCAGTCAATATCAGGTGCAGCCGATACATCAACGGCTTTCACATCATCTATATATTTCAGCCAAATAAGCAGATCCGCCTTCTCATCCTCTGTAATTACGGTGAGCTGCAGCTTTGTTTGCCACAAACTGATTTTATCCATGGCATAAGCGATTCGCTCTGAACGTTCTGTTTCTGCCATCACCATCAATACCTCAGGAGATGGGGCTGGTATATGCATCAACACCGGAAAACCGCTTTTATCACTACCCCATGCCTTACCCTCAGGCGTGGTTCCTGTCTTAAACGGGTGGGTATCATCATTCATTTCGATGCAGCCTGATAAATTATGAATACCAGGCAGCGCCTCGTTACAGTCAACCGGGTTCCAGAACCACATATCAATATCCCTCCACGACGATGTACCCGACAAATTTAGATAAATACGAGCCTGTTGCGTTGGCTGTATTTGTCACTGCCATTGACAGAACTCTGATTGAACTCAGTGATTCAGAGGTATAGCCCGGAAACTCCAGACCGTTATCCACCCCGGCATTAAGAGCAAGATTCACACTGATAATCGTGGACTTAAACGATACCGGAAAGGGCACCGCAGCTCCCGCTGCCGGTGTTGAAATGGTTAAAGGAGCATCATTAGGGAATTTCATACCCTGGCGAATAAGACCATCGCTGTAAATCTCATACCAGCCACTGGCATTAGAACCTTTGCTGAGCATATAACGTTGTGTTTTTGCCAGTTCACTAAGACCGAGATACACAAGGAGCTCAGCAACTGATTTCCCTGAAAGGGCTGTCAGCGTGTTGTCCAGTGGTTGTTTACCGGCAAGCGCATTTGTCATGGTGGTGGCAAAATTAGGATCGTTACCCAACGCAGCTGCCAGTTCATTCAGCGTGTCCAGTGCTGCCGGGGACGATGCAACAAGCGCCGCAATGGCTGCTTTAACAAATGCCGTGGTGGCAACCTGCGTATTGTTGGCTGTCTGCGTAGCAGTGGGTGCCGTTGGCGTTCCGGTCAGGGATGGGCTTACCAGTGGAGCTTTCAGCGCCAGCGCATTATTTAGCGCAGTGACAACCGCCTGCACAAACGCTGTGCTGGCAATCTGCGTGGTATTGGTTCCGGCTGGCGCAGTGGGCGCTTTTGGTGTGCCTGTCAGCGTCGGGCTTTCTTTCGGCGCGTACTGCGTGTGCGGATCAGCGGCGGCGATATGCTTCGCCATCAGATCATCCACATACACCTTTGACTCCAGCACCTTGTCATCGACATACTTGCGGGTTGCCAGCACCACCGCTGGGTCAATTTTCAGGGTAATGGTGTCGGTGCTGCTGGTAATCAGCACCATGCGCACGGTCTGAGTGCGTCCGCTCCCCTCCGCCAGCTGCGGCTTGTAGCTCTCCGGGCAGTTGCCCACAGCAATCAGCGCGCCGGTCTCATCAAACAGCCCGACCTCGCGAATCCACCACCCGCCTTCGGTTTCGGGGATCACCTGCTCAGCAATAATCTGGCTGCTGTTCTGCGGGTCGATGTACAGCATGTTGAGATCGGCTCGGCGCTTTTCAGCAATCAGCCTGGTCTGCTGCGCGCTGGGTGTGGGAAGCACACCGCCACCGTCGCCCACCGCCATCTGGGTAATTTTCAGCGGAACGCCAAGCGCGGCGGCGCTCGCCAGTTTCGCCGCGCCGATCTCCGTCAGCAGGGTGTAGAATTTTGCGCTCATGGATTCACTCTCACTGTGTCGATAACGTGGACCGCCCCGCTCTCGTAAGCGGTGCCGCCAGAAATAATGGTGTCGTTGATATACGGGTAAATCGTAATTTCTTCGCCGGTGTAGGTGGCCGCGCCGACGAAATACGGCCCGCTGGTCTGCAGGTTAATGGACATGCCGATCAGATGACGGCTGCAGGGTTTCGCGTCGCTGATGAGGCGCTCAAGCTCCAGATAGGTTTCTTCCGTGATGCCCTGATCCTGCACGCCGATATCCAGGCGGAACGTGCCCGGCTGTTCACCGGTCTGCCACCATTCGATAATGCGGATCAGGAAGCCGAACGGCTCCACCACCCGACGCACGGCGCTGGTCGTGCCTTTGTGCTGATGGATATAGAACGCGTCCTGCACCACCCGGCGCTTCACGCTTTCCGTCCAGCTCTCGTCCCAGCGGTCCACGGAAAACGCCCACGCCAGATACGGCAGGAAACTGACCGGACAGGTTGCCGGGTTCCAAAGATCCCGCAACGGCACTTCCAGCCCGGAAATTCCGCTGCAGCTTTGCGCCAGTCGGCGTTCAAGCGGCGATGAACCCGGCGGCAGCAGGCTATTCATCCGTGCCCCCGTTGGTCACATTCCACTGCGTGCAGGAGGCGGCCTGCGTTTTGTCCAGAACCACATCAGCCAGTGGAGAAGCCAGCTCCACGCGCTGCACACCTTCGACATGCAACGCGGCATAAATAGCGCTACGGCGAATATCACGTCCGAGTCGCGTCTGGCTGGCGATGTACTTCTGCAGGCTGGCTTTTGCTGCCGCCATTACCGGCTCAGCCTCCGGTCCAGGATAGAGAAAGATGGCTGCATCCACGCTGTAAGGGATAATTTCGGCGCTGCGCACCGTAAGGCGGTCCGCTACCGGGCGCACGCTCTCGCTGTTCAGCGCCTTTTCGACCACGGCCAGCAGGTCACTGTCTGCCGTGCCGTCACCCTCCCGGCTCAGTAAAGTCAGCACCACCTCCGCCGGTAAAGGACTGGTTGCGCTGGCATCCGCCACGCGCCCGTCCGCACTTCTGGCGTGAAATTCGTAGGCCGCCGTTGGTCCCGCAACGGATAGTCCTTCGAATGCTGCGGGCACACGCAGACGCAGCGCATCGTCGCTTTCCATCACAGCAGCCACTGGCGGCACGGCGTCGTTGTCGGCAGGCGTTACCGTCAGGCGCTTCACGTTGTAGTTGGCGGCCAGTTGCTCCAGATCGCCGCCGAGGGCATAGGCCACCATGACCGCCTGCGCCGCCTCGTTGATGCGCTGGCGCAGTAGCACTTCGCGGTAGGTACTTTCCTGCAGCTGCTTGGTGATAGGTTCAGATTCCAGCGCCAGCGTGCGCGCGACTGCTGCCTGTTCATCCGCCGGATACAGCGCCACAAAGGCAACCTTGCGCTCGGCCAGCAGCGTCTCAAAATCCGGCACGTCAACGATCTGCGGCGCGGGGAGCTGGGAAAGATCAATGACCGCCATTGTCTGCTCCTGTCGATACGGAAAGGGAAACCGGTGCGCCGTTGTTGCGCTGCCCCGCAAGGTCAACCACCATGGAGCCGTCAAAGTTAGAGCTGATGGTGATGGAGTCCAGCGTCAGGCGTGGCTCCCAGCGGTTCAGCGCCATATACACCGCCGACATGATCTGCAGGCGCAGCGCCTGGTTCTGCGGCTGGTCAATCAGGACGGACAGTAGGGAGCCGTATTCCCGGCGTGCGATGCGGCTGCCCTGCGGCGTCAGCAGAATATCTCGCACCGACTGGCGCAGGTGGTCTGTGTCTGTGATGGCCTTGCCGTTGCGCTGACTCATACCGATATACAGCGTCATACCGGCCCTCCCGATGTATCGCCGCCTGATTTAACTTTATTGTGCGCGTGGTTATCCACCACGATCCCGTTGGAACTCATAGGGCCGCCGCCCTGGGTTACTGCGCCGTTGATCACCACTTCGCTGTTGATGCGCGTGGTATCGGCCTCAACGACAAATTCAGCGGTTTTGAGCGTAATATTGTCAGCGGCCTCGATAACCATGGATTTGATACCCCTGACATGCCAGCTCCCGGTGGCGGGATCGTACTCAAACCAGCCTCCGTCCGGGTATTGCGTCACGCAGCCGTCCACGGAATCTGACGGCGGCGCAAACTGGCTTGAGTAGATGGCAGGCAGCGCAAAAGCAGTTTCGAGATTGCCGCCCATGCTCAGGACAACCACCTGCTCATCCGGCGAAGGGCACCACCATGTTCGGGCACTTCCAGCGCGCAGCGTCAGCCAGTTAATCCAGTTGGTTTCAAGTTCGCCCACCTTTACCCGGCACAGCCAGTTTTCCCGGTCCACTTCGGTCACGGTGCCGGTGCGGATCAGGTTGGTGATAAGGCGCATGATTTCTGTGAGTTGTGCGTTCATAACGTGATGATTGTTATAGACACACAAAAAAAAATCGCTATTGTTGCTTTGTACAAGGAATCACACAAAGCACTGTCAATTATTCTATGAAAAGGGAACCCAATGGCTACTGTTGTTTCTTTGATAAACATGAAAGGTGGTGTAGGCAAGTCAACTCTAACGGTGAACTTAGCTTGGCACTACTCATGCTATAGTAATTGGAAAAAAAACGTACTTGTTGTTGATTTAGATCCACAATTTAACGCAAGTCAGTATTTAATCGGAACTCAAAAGTATCAACAGAACGTTATCATTGATAAGAAACCAACTGTTTGGGAAATATTTGAGCAGCATACAAGAACCCCGATGGGCAAACCAAACAGAGTCGACCCTAATGATGCAATTATTCGTGCAGTGACCTTCACTAATGG
>OEPS010000335.1_pt1 | contig 17105 bp, 13 predicted proteins | sample 1539411 | NCBI WGS metagenome assembly OEPS01 (sample SAMN02671747, study PRJEB22543) | soil metagenome | biome: bacteria | place: China:Hunan Province, Lengshuijiang City | collected 2012-10-15 | depth 0.08m m
GACTGAGCCGGCGAGTGCCAGGGCGACGGCCCCGGAGAGGAACAAAGTAAGCGTGTGCCTGAGCATGAGATCAATCCTTGTGGTCGCGCACTATGGCCGCCAGCAGGTGCGCCACGCCAGCCAGCAGCAGGGCGACCAGCATGAACACCAGCGTATTGTAGAAACGGCGGGGTTCCACCGCGGATTCGGGCGTGGTGGGCGCCTGCAGAACGGAAACCTTCTTGATGGTGCGGGTCGCCTCGACGCGGCCCCTTTCCAGCGCGCCCAGTGCGGTCTTGTAGACGTCCAGCGCGAAGGCGGCTTCCATTTCCAGGCGTTGGAATTCCTCCACCGTGCGGTTGAGCGTTCTGCCTTTGGGCGAGGCGAGTTTGGCTTGTTCCTGGCCAAGCTGCTTTTCCACAGCGGCGATTTGCTGGTCGAGCTGGATGATGGTGGCGTGGTTGGGAACCAGATAGGCGTCGAGCGCGCTGCGCTGCGTTTGTAGCTCCGTGCGCTGGGCTTCGAGCCGAGAGACGATGGCCCCGATATTTTCAGCCGTGGCCATGGGCGAGACGAGGCCCTTCTTGTTTTGATAGCGCACCACGGCCTGGCGCGCCTGCATGGCCCGCTGGTTCATCTGGGCAACCTGCTTTTCCAGGAAGGTCACCTGGTCTTGCGCCAAATCGTGGGCCATGCCATTCATGAAGCGCTCGCCTTCCCGCACCAGCAGGGTGGCAATGGCCTGGGCCGTTTCGGCGTCGTAGCCTTGCGCCTTCAGCATCAGCACGCCGGCGTAATCGTCGAATTCGACGCTCACGCGAGAAAGATAATGCCGGTGAAACCTTTCGATCGGGGCGTCTTGGAACCACATCCGTGAGAGCGGATCGCGGTTGCTGTCGCTATAGTGGGCGCGCAGATTCAACGCGGCGTCGAGCTTCTTGAGCATATCCACCGAGAGCAGGTGATCGCGCAGCAACAACTGGTCCGCCCGATTTCCGCCGGCGCCGCCTAGCAAGCTGGAAAAATCCATGCCCTGACCGCCCGTCACATCGGTGCGCTGGATGATGACGTGTGCTTCTGACACGTAGCGGTCCGAGGCAATCGCCAGCCAGTACACAGCTGCCAGCAGGGACGCAATGACTGCGGCGCCAATAATGCGGCGACGTAGCAGCGCCGGAGCCATCTCCTCGTGAAGCCAGTCGAAGAGACGCGTGGAGGAACGGGCGAGCCAGTTTTGTTTAATACGGTCAATCATGCGGGCAGGTTGTCCTTGTAGGCTTTGAGGGCGTCATCAATATGATCAAACCAGTGCGCCTTGCCATCGTGAATCCAGATACCGGCGGAGCAGAATTGTCTGAGCGTGCTTTCGCCGTGGGACACCATAATCAGGCTGGCGTGGTCGGCCAGCTTTTTGAATGCGTCGGCGGCTTTATTTCTGAAGGCGGCGTCGCCGGCGGCGGTGACTTCGTCCGAAATATACACATCGAAATCAAAGGCCAGCGACAGGGCGAACTGCAGCCGGGATTTCATGCCGGAGGAGTAGGTTTTAACGGGCTCGTCGAAAGCATCGCCGATCTCCGCGAAGTCCTTGATATAGGCGATGCGGCCGGAAATATCGTCTTCATGGCCATGGATTCGGCAGACGAACTTGGCGTTTTGCCGGCCAGTTAGCGATCCCTGTAAACCTCCCCCATAACCCATCGGCCAGGAGACGCGACATTGCCTCTCGACTCTGCCCTGGTTGGGCTGATCCACCCCCCCGATGATCCGCAACAAGGTGGATTTGCCAGCGCCATTCGCACCAATCAGGCCGACATTGAGCTTGGGGGGGATAGTAAAGCTCACCCCCTGCAAGATCCATTTGCCAGGGCCGTGATCGGTTTGATAGCGCTTGTGCACGTTTTCGACAATGATCATTGAGTGACCAACCGCAATGCGAACCGGCGGTGGAGAGCCAGCCCCAGGAAGACGCTGACCAGCGCGAAGCCGTAGATGTAGGCAATGCTCAACTCGGGGACCGCGTGGTAATGCGGCGCGAACCCCAGGCGCACAGCTTCCAGGCCATGCGCCACCGGATTGAGCAACAGCCAGTCACGGTAAGGCTGCGGCACAACGGAAATCGGGAAAATGACGCCAGAGATCATGTAGAGCGGCATCATGACAAATTCAATAATCCGCCTCAGCTCGGGAACAAGCTCCCCTGCCACCGAAGTTGTCAAGCCAAAACCCATACCCACAAGCCAAAGCCCAAAGAAAGCTTCGAGCACAGCCAACGGATCGGCCGGGACTACTGAGTGACCGAACAACGATGCACCTGCCAGCAAAATGCCAGCGATAAATATTATCAATGTGCCTTCCAGGCCACCGCGCACAAGCGTGGTATCAACCGGCGTGACCTGGCGGTAGGTAAATAGCGCCCGGTTAGCACTGATGGCGTTCATGACCTGCGTGCCGGTATTGCGGAACATGAAAAAGGCCAGCATCCCGACCATGAGCCAAATGACGGTATCGATACCACCCACGCTGGTTATTCGAATCGCCGTAAAGATGACCAGCATGTAACTGACATGAAACACCGGCTCAGCCAGCAACCAAAACCAGACAGCGCGCCCGGAAAAAAGACGGCTCAGTGCTTCGCGCAGAAAGAGCGCCTTCCAGACGGAAAGCGTGATGGTTGCTGGTGTCCGCGCCGCCGGCATGTCAGATCTCGGCGCCTTCTTGGAGTGATTCACGGGACTCAAACCCGCTAAGCCCCCTGAACCGGGAAGAAATTGCTATCGGCTTCTCGCGACGCGAACCCGAGCGGGAGATATCGATAAGCAAGCAGAGCGTGCCTGGCACAAACCCCATTTTCGGCCCACTTCTCACAACGTCTCCTAACAAATTACAAAAACCCGCAACACCGCCGATGTATTCGGTTGTCCTCTTGGTGCGCCGTGGACCACGTAGAGGCGCGCTGACTACTGAAACGGAATGAGCGATGGTGTCGCTGGAAAGCCGCGGCCACCCTGTTCTTGTAGGATCGAAAAATCGCGAGATACTAACATAGGGGTGTATTGACGGACAATGACCCCGGAGCTGACAGGGCATCCCGCCCCGCCCTGAGCGGATCCGGGGAGGGGCGCCACGAGACGGGAGCGGAAATGTGGCGACCGCTAGCGAACGTGTTTGAAAAAAGGTTTAGCTGTAACGGATGGTCAGGCGTGCGTGTGCAAAGGCACGAGCAGCCGCATCACCTTCCACGCATACCGCACGCCGACGCAGTAGAGCGCAAAGATGGCAAGAAACGCGTACAGCATGACCGCGTCGGGCACGCCCAGCCGCCAACCGGCCAGGCCGACCAGGCCGAACGCCACGGCCGCCAGATGAATGAAGCGCACGACCTGACCGTCGGTGTATCCGACGCGCAAGAGGATATGGTGGAGATGGTCCCGCCCGGGGTGGAACGGACTTTTACCGCGGCATACGCGGCGCAGCATCAGGCTCACCGTATCCCAGAGCGGAATGGCAAAAAACCAGAGCGCAGCGGCCGGCGGAAGCGCGTTTTCTCCGGTCTGCGTCACCGTGATCACCGCCCACGCCAGCACGAACCCCAGCATCAAGCTGCCGGAATCCCCCATGAACACGCGGGCGCGCTGCTGCCATGGAAAGCGCATATTGAAATATAAGAAACCGATCAACGCACCGCCGAGGATGAGCAGCGTGTCGAACGTCAGTTCGCCACCTGAAAGATAAGCAGCCGCTGCGACGAAAGCGGTCGAGATCAGCGCGAGCCCGCCGGCCAGACCGTCCATGCCGTCCGACATGTTGACCGCATTGGCCACGCCCACGATCGCAAATATTGAGAATGGCACGGCAGCCATGCCGAGGGCGATGGTGCCGCCCCCGAATAGATCGCCAAGATGCGCGAGTTGCGCATCCGCAAACAAAGCCATGATCAAGCCCGCGATGCCCTGCGCCAGAAAACGCAGCCCCACCGGTAGCCCGATGCAGTCGTCCAGGAAGCCGACCATGACGATGATCGATACCGCGGCAAAGAGGCCCCAGATTACGCTGGCGTCCGCGAGGTGCCACGCGGCCGATACGGCTACAGCAAACGACATGGCCAAGCCGCCCACCAGGGGGATCGCCTCTTGATGGCACTTGCGTTCGTCCGGAAGGTCCAGCAAGCCGTGTCTATTCGCTGCCCAGATCAGGGCAGGCGTAGCCAGCAAAGTCAAAACCAGTGCAAAGATAAAAGGCATCAGCTTGTTATTCTCAAGGCGATAAATTGGCGGTTTAATCACGCGCCAACCTAGGCTCCCCAGCCCTGTCGATAAACCCCGTTTATGAGCGTCGCCGAGAATATGGTTCGGGCGAATCAGATCCAGGGGACACAAATAGACTACCAGAATAGCAGAACGCCGGCGCGCCGAATGGTGCGCATTTCAGCCTGTAAAAAACTGTGGAAGCTTGCTCAGGTTCTTCCAGGTCAGAGCACCCCAACTCCCGATTTCGTTTTGCTTCAATGCCTTGAGGTCCTCGCTGGACTTGCAAAACAGGTTGCGTAGCGAGCGATTACTGGCACCGCCCAGGCGCATTTTCACCAGCACTTCGGGGATGTAGTGCACCCCTACCCTCCCCGTTCCAAGCAGGCGAAGGACGAAGTCATAATCTGCAGCAATACGGAAACTCGTATCGAACAGGCCGTGGCGATCGTACAGATCGCGCCGGACGTACAGCGTGGGATGCGGCGGCATCCAGCCCCAGCCCAGGCGACGGGCGGAAAACGCACCTGAGCGCCAATAGCGCACAGCTTGGTCGGGGTTGTCTTTGCGTACATAGAGCAGGTCGCCGTAAACCGCGCCAACGCCCGGCTCGGTAAACGCGGCGGTGACCCGCGAGAGCACGCGGGGATCGGCGAACAGGTCGTCGGAATGGAGGAAACCCACAACATCGCCGCTGGCGCGCAGGATCCCCTTGTTCAACGCGTCATAAATGCCGCCATCCGGCTCGCTTACCAGTACGTTCAGCCGGTCTGCATAGGACCGCAAAATCTCCAGTGTGCCGTCGGTCGAACCCCCGTCAATCACCACCAGTTCGACCTCGACACCCAGTTGGCCAAGGACCGAATCGAGCGCGGCGGAAATGGTTTCGCGGCTGTTAAAAACTGCGGTGATGACGGAGATTTTGAGCATCACGTCTCAGCTCCGCTCCAACCGGGCGCCGAGGCTTCTGTAGACCGCAAAGGTGCTTTCATGCGTCAGGTCCCATGAGAAACGCATGGAAACCTCAAAGCCTTTGGAGATCGCATGGTTTCGATATTCCGGGTCGGTCAGCCGAAGCACCGCGTCCGCCAGCGCACGCGGCTCTGCATCGGAGGCGACGGTCAGGGCACTCCCGCCAATCTCCAGCACCGCCTTGCACTGGACAGAAACCACCGGGCAACCGGCCCGCATCGCCTCGATTACGGGAATACCGAAGCCTTCATAACTGGGCGGGTACACCAAGCAGAACGCCTGGTTGTAGTGCCAATTCAGTTCATCATCGGAGACGAATCCCATATGCCTTACCCGATGCCGTACACCGGCGGGCATGCTCGCCCATTCATCCGGGCGGAGATCGCCCCCGCCGACACAGCGCAATTCGAGTTCCGGCAAAAACACCATGGCCGCCAGCAGTTGCGCGAAATTCTTGTAGCCGCGCCGCTCCCCGACAAAAAGCACATATGGGCGCGAACGGGGAGCCGACGCAAGCGGGCGGAAGACTTCCGACACGCCGTTGTGGATGACGTGCACCGTCTGCCCGGGTATTTCACCGATAAACTCCATCAGGTCCTGGCGCGTCGCTTCAGAAACGCAAATGACGGCTTGAGCGGCCCGTATGGCCGAGTGCTTCTGCCGCATATGCACCCACCGCTTGGGGCCCTTGGAGTAGCGCTCGTATACGAAGTCATGCACCGTCACGACTGTGGGTAAGTCGCGCTTGTTTGGACGGCGGTAATAGCTTGAGTGGAAGACCGAGCCGCCAGCGGGGACACGGCACGATCTGTAGCGCTCGAATACCCTGGGCTGATGGCCTATGACGGAAAAGCTGGGTGAGTGCACTGCCGGCTGATTTGCGCGCCCCTCAACGAGAACGGAGGCCGCGATGCCCTCGTTTTCCAGCTTTTTAAACAACTGATTGAAATATTCGCTGATTCCACCGTACCGCTGTATGGAAAACACAATGGCGTCAACGAGCAAGCTCATAAGGAGTGACCGCGGCCGCTGATTAGCTGTTCGACATCAGGGGCGGCGGTTCTTGGGTTCTTCGCGGGGACGCAGCCAAGGCGGACATCCCGCGATAAAGCCACATAAGCAAGAACCCTGTCAGCACCAGCTTTATCTGTATTTGAAACGGATCTCTGAAAAAAACAAACAAGAGAAGTGCGGTCAAGTAGCAGTAAAGCGCGATCGATATGGGCGAGGTTGCGTTGGCTCGGCTTCTTCCCATGACAAAGCCAACCGATGCCACAAATATAAGCCCGCCCGCGAATCCGAAATCCTGAACGGTAGAAGCCACGATACTTTTTGCACCAAAAGGCGATAAAACGAAAACTTCGGAATCAGCCACGGACGCGATATAAGCAGCCTTGCCTTCCCACAGCCAGGACGGCACGATATTAAGAAAGGCGTAGATGAAATCGTTTGAGATATCAAACCAGACCCATTCGCCACCCATCGCGGAAAAGGCCGAAATGCTGGTGAACAGGGACTCCAGGAACATGTAGATAACTAGAAAAAACGGGTTGAATACACCCATCCTCACCATCCCAAGGATGGCGAGCAGCAGGATGACGAGAAATGCCCACATCAACGCGCGGTGCCTTGCGAACGCCGATTTGTGCCGCCAGTTCCAGTTATAAAAAAGAACCGCGGCCAGTGCCGTGGCGATGTACAGACGGCCACCCATGCTAAGCAGCACGAGCGAGCAAACGACGAGGAGCGCGAGGTTCAGTTTTTCGGCGACCCGGAGGCCCGCGGATTTAAATACCAGATACTGAAAAAGTATCAGCATCTGCAATGTAGCGATAGGTCCCATGATCGCCGCGTCATACCCGCCGACGTAGCCCGAAAACATCAGCTCGCTTGCCAGAAAGACAAGTATTACAAGCAGCAAAGCATAAAGCGGCCACGTAATCCAGTTGACTGATCGGACGCGGACCGCACGTGGTTGGGCGGGCCTGATCAGATTGGACAGCTTGCTGCCCGATAGGAAAGCCAAGGGCATAAGCGCAACATAAATCGGCAGCGCCCAACGGGCGTCGCCCTCCGTATCGATATACTTCAACCACGCCTCGGCGGATTCGACCGAGCCTAGCAACCCCAGGTAGGCAACGACGACAGGCCCCGCGAGATAATAGGCCCAGCCGAGCAGGAAGACGTGGTTATGCGTCAATCTCAGTTTGAATCCCGAAGCATTACGCGGCATGTTTGGAAACCATCCTTAGCGGCATTCTCAGCCCTTCGGTCATTGATGAAACCCGCAATCTGTATTGGCGGGCTGTGTCACGACCAGCCAGAAAGCGAAGAGTGGCTTTAACAAAAACAAGCACAGCCTGGCACGCTACCATTGGCGTGCCGAAATGCTTACGCAAAAGATAAACCTGGTTGCGCTGATAATAACGAATCGAAAAATCCGACTGCGAGCCCCCTGTCGACAGGCTGACTTTGTGGGCGATTGAAAGCATGGGCGCATAAAGCAAACGCAGACCGGCACGCTTCATTCGCAAAAAATAGTCGGTATCTTCGAAGTACACGAAGTAGCTCTCGTCAAAAAACCCAATGCGCTCAAACGTGGCGGCGGCGAACATGACGCAGCAGCCTGGCGCCACCGGTGTCCAGCGCGGCTCGGTGTCGGTGGGATCGCGCTTCTCCCCTTCTCCAAGATGCTCGCCCTGGAAACCCTTCCAGAACGTGAACCGGCCACCAGCGTACCAGTTGATTTCGGGGTCTTCTGCATAGACGATGCGCGGCGTGATGGCGTCAGCGTTATAGCGAGCGCGAGTTTCCAGAAGTGATTCGAACAATTCGGGGCCGAACTCGGTGTCGTTGTTGATAAAAAGGATGTCGCTTACGCCGCATTCCAGGAAGTGGCGAATACCCTGATTGCACGCCGCGGCATAGCCAACGTTATGTTCATTTCGTATCAGGGAAAGCCGTGGGTCGACGGTCGCCGACAGCACTTCGACGGTGTCGTCCGAAGAGGCGTTGTCGATCACGAGCAATTCGAAGTCTTTGAGCGTCTGCGCCAGGCAGCAATCCAGGAAGGGTTGCAAAAACCCGCCCGCATTAAAGGTGACGGTGACTACGCCTATTCTTTTCGTCAGCGGGGCTTCCGTGCGTTCGCTCATGATTCCACCTGTTCCGTCGTCTCGGTGACGGTAGCGACGCAAAAGATTTCCTCACCCAGTGTGGGCATTAGCGTGACGGCGCCCGCTTCCGCGACCTGGAATGCATAGCCTGCGAGTTTCAACAGGCGATGCGCGGGCGGGCGTTTGGTTTCTATTCCGTCCTGACCCGATCGAGCCAGATAACTCAGAAACCATATTCCCCTTGCCAATCGGACCTCTGTGCTCACGCGCTCGACCCCGAATCCCGCGCGACTCAATATTTTGCAAAGGGAGTCCGGCGAAAATATGTTGAAGTGCCGCGGCGGCTCCAGTCCACGCCACGATGCGCGGAAAATGCGCGACCCCAGGCTGAGCGCGTTGGGCGTAGTCAGCACCAAGCGCCCGCCCACAGCGAGAAGGCCTCGCAACGTCGACAGCGTGTGTATGGGATCGGGAAGATGCTCGATGACGTGGCTCAGCACGATGACGTCAAAGCCTTCCTCCCCGGCCTGGATCAGCTCCGCCAGCGAACCGTAGATCGGGAAGTCTCTTTCGGGAGCCAGGCGTGCGGCCGCGTTGCCATCGGGTTCCGTGCCTACGACGTTCCAGCCGGCCGCATGCATCCGCTGCAGAAAGGCTCCGCCGCCGCATCCGACGTCGAGCATGCGGCCAGTCTCGGCTGCCGGAATCCGCATGACTTCGAGTTCGGCCGCCGCCCCCACGGAGGGCAAATGGGAGACGAGCCGGGCAAGCCTACCCGTCTTCGGCCGTGGATAACCTAGCCTGTTCGACAGTGCCAGACCGATCGCCTGCTGCCATAGACCGGCCGTTTCCGCCGGTTCCTTTGCAGCATGTGTGTAGTAGCGGGTGTAGAGCGCGCCGATGGATGCGTCGTCCGGGCGGGGGTCGAGCCAAAGATGCCCGGTCTGAACATGTTGCCGATAGCGCCAGCGACCCGGGGTTTCAAAATAGGCATCGCGAACGCCGGCATATTTGACGTCTCCGCGGGACCCGTCGACCGGGCAGTTGGGGACGTCTAAACGCTGCACGGGAGCGACGCAATCCGGAAGAATTTTTGGGAATGCGGCAACCTCGTCCGCCGACAGACCAGGCGCTTGTGGAGCGGAACGATCGTTCGGCATGTCTTTAAGGTTTGGCCAAGAAATTGGCCAAAGGCTTGAACCGGGAAAATGCCAGTTTGCGGAGCGAATCCGGCGCCGTTTTCCAGCCCCAGATGGCCGTTATCAGCAAATGGGTGAATACCAGCGGATACCACTCAAGTCGATCCGGGCTGCTTTGCGCCGCAATCAGCACTGCAGCCGCAAGCAACAATACAGGCGTTAACAGCATGCTGATCGAGCGACGCAGCATGCCGGAGAGCCCGGCAAGCAGCGCGAAATCCACAAGCACGCGCAGGGAAAACGCGAGCGCAGCGCCGACCATGCCGAAGATGCTCAAGCCCAGATACAGCAGGCCGAAATACGGGACCACCTCACCCAGATGGCATTTGGCAACGAGGTCGGGACGGCCGCGCGCCTGCAACTGCGCGTAGGGAATGATCGCCAGGCTATTGGCCCAGAAACCGAGCAGAACGAGTTGCCCAACGCGTGTCGATTGCTCGGAAAAAAGGGGCGAGATCCACCATGACAGGAAGGGTTCCATGAATAGGATTCCCACCGCTGCCAGGGGCGTCACGACAACGACGACGACGCGCAATCCCTCGTACGCGAGGCGTTGCTCCTCGTCGAGCGTAGTGGAAGCGAATCTTGGAAACAGTGCCGAGGTGAGCGCGCTGGACACAACCGTAACGCGCTCGCCCAACTGAAACGGCACGGTGTAATAGGCGACCGCCTTTGCACCGAGCATGGCGCCAATGATGAAGCGGTCGAGCATGGTCATCATCGGCCCCACGAGGGAACTCAACGTCACCCAACCGCCAAAGCGGACCAGTTGGACAGCGCGGGAACGCACGAAAGTAGCGGAGCGATGGAGGAACACGTGCCGCTTGCAGCGGTCGAGCAGGACCATCAGCGTGAGCAGGCGCGCGAATAAAGCGGCAGGGACAAGTACGCCGAGATCGTTTCCCCAGCGCATTGCCGCGGCCAGCGGCAGCAATTGAAACAGGACAGTGCCGGCGATCGAAATCAGATTCAGTTCGTAGAATCGCTCGCGCCCCTGGAGCGCGCCGCTTAGTACACCTGAGAGGGTCGCCATCGGCACCGCGACTACCAGCCAGGGAATGGCGGCTTGCACCTCGGGCCGCAGCGCATCCTCAATTTTGAAAACAACACCGAAGAAATAGATGGCGATGGGCCAGATCAGCAAGCCGCCCAGAATCCCGATGCCAGCGTTCAGTATCAGCGCGGTCCAGAATGTCTCGGCGCGTTCCTCGTCGGTCGCCTCGCTCAACGCGGCTATGCGTTGTGCCGTTGCCCGCCCCAACCCGAGATCGAACAACCCGAAATAGCCAAGCAACAGCCAGACGATGGCCAGCACGCCGTAGCGCGCCTCGCCGATCAGCCCGAGGTAAACCGGGATGGTCGCCAGCGACACGGCCAGCGGGACAAGCAGGCCGATAAGGTTGTAAGTGCTGTTGCGTCGTATGCTCATCGGAGTCGCTCGACTACGGCAAACATGCGTGCCAGCCGCCGCCCGAGAGAGCCTCTGGCGATCCCCGCGAGCGCAATCGCCGGAGGCTCCCCGAACGCCTGTGTTCCACGACCACCTGCATCACGAGTCAACCCCGGCTAGAACCTTGCGATACTCCACGGGTACGGCATCGAGCATATCCCGCACGAATCGCTCCTGGAGGCGGTAGGACTCCGATTCGTCCGACGAGAGGGTCGAGACCCTGATCACGAGCCCATAGGGGATTTTTCCGGTCAGTCCGTATTTCAGGCGCGCGAATCCCTGCTCAAAATTGCCGCGTACCGGGGAATCTCCAATCATGACCCAGTAGGTTATCGGCTCGACTCGCCGGCCCTGCGTCGCAACCAGCTTCATCACGGGCAACTTCGTTTCGCCAAACGCGATGAAGTTTTTGGACATGCTCCCGATCTGGAAGCCCTGAGCGGGATAGCACGTCTCCGGGCGATGAATTTGCGTCGAATAGCTTTGATCGCTGCCGTAGGCGATCGACAACATGAGGCGCTTGCCCCCACTGCTGACGTATGTCCGCGTAAGCGTCTGGTTATAAATTCTGTCGAGCAGCGCTTTGACGTCAGGGCTGACAATGAGCGGGGCGATCGTTTCATCCACCTTCCAATCCCCGAACTGTCCGGGGATCATGGTTTCCAGGCTGATCTGAGGTCCCTGGTCCGCCACCTTTACGCGAGGCGCGAGTGCCAACGCCAAACCGGCAGTCGCCAGCATCACGACGCCGATCAGGAGTTGGGGAAACTTGGCTGTTGTCATGATTTTTTCAATGTCGCCCACCTTGCTTGCGCAGACCTGTCTGGAGCCCGGTTTGGGCTACCCACTTAGCGCAAAACCAGATAGCGCCGGACCGGGATCTATGCCGGTCCCCATTCAATCCGCAGAAGGCGTAACCGGCGCGGCGTACCTGCGCCAGGGTTTGAACACGCGCCCGAATCCCGCGCGAATGGCGACCAGCTTGGACGCATTCTCCGGGTCCTGGTCGGCGCGCTTCAGCGCTTGGCGGACAAACACAAACACCAGCAACACCAGTCCGGCAGCGAACCAGGCCAGGCCGACGATGACCGCTTTGTGAAGATTCGCCTTGCGTTCCGGAGGTACGGCGACATCGACGACCTGGATCAGCCCATCCCTGAGTTCATCGAGCTTGGCCAGTTCGTATTGTTTGGAAAGTTGCTCGAACAGCGCTTCCTGGTATTTGAATTCGCGGAAGCGATTGACGTACTCGGCATTGTCGCCGGCGGGTTCGGTGTTCTCGTATTTGGCCAGTTGCGCCCGCAGTGCCGCCAATTCCTGCCTGGCAAGGCGAAAGCTCGGGCTGTTAGCGGTGAGGTAACCACGCATACTGGTCAGTTGCAGTTCTTTGGCCATGATCTGCGCCCGGAGGGTGGCGATCCCTTGCCCCATCGTTACGGGGTTGAATTTCAGGGTGTTCTCGCTGATGCCGGCGCCCCCGAGCGCGATCTCCGCCTTGGCCAGATTTTCCTTGACCTTGGTTAGCTCCTTTTCAAGAAACTGCCGACGCTTCTGCGCCTCGGTCACTGCCAGCCGGTCGCTCAACAAGGAAAGCTCTTCAACATAAGTGTTGGCCATCGCGGCCGACAACTTAGGGCTGAATGTAACCACTGCGATGGTGATCAGGCCGTCCTTCCGGGGTGTAATTCTGGTTATTCTTTCCAGGATGTCTCGTGCATCCTCGCGTGTCTTGACTTTCTTTGCCTTCATCAACGCAAAGCGGTCGATCATCCTGTCCGCAATCGATCTGCTCTTGAGCAGGCCGATGTGCGTCCCCGTCGTGCTCCCGGTAGACGGGCCCATACCGCCGGCTCCGGCCATGCCGGCCAGTGCGCTAAGTTGAGCCAGTGCAGCCGCCGCGCCGCCCTGACTTTGCTGCGGCGGCATGATGGTGGTCGTGGCCATGTAGCTGGGCGCAGATAGTAACGACCAGCCCAAGGCGATCAACGCGACGATGATCGGGCCGAAGATTAGCAGCCGGGCGTTTTCAGCCAGCGTCTGAACAATGTCCAGCAGTTTGATCCCGTCTTCTTCGGGCAGGTCGGACGTGTAGTTCTCGTTCATCGTCGCGCCCCTTAGTTCAGGGTTTTCCAGGCGGCGACGCCCAGGCCAAGCTGGTAGAGGACCTGCGTCCAGTCTTTCAAGCCGGTCACAAACTTGGTCCAGTTGGTTCGACGATCAAGCTTGGCGGGGACGACAACCGTATCGCCGGGCATCAACTCGATATCCCTGAAGCCGCCGAGACTGAACAGGCTTCTATTGTCGCGGGCGGCTTTAACGCTGCCGTCGGCGCGAAGCACGAAGGCATAGCGCAGTTCAGCGTTGTCGCTGGCCCCCGCGCTCTTGAGCACATCGTCCACGGTTCTGCCCGGCCGATAAATGATCGCGTTTTCGTTGTACACCTCGCCCACAGCGGTGACGAATCCGGGACGACTGGGGACGTGGATGGCATCGCCGTCTTCCAGCGGGAGTGCGGGAAGCGCCTCGAGCGTTACCTCAGTGGTAGGCAATTCCAGACTGACGCGGCCGCTGCTTTTGAAAGTCTTCATTCGCTCGAGCTGCTGTTGCTGCGAAAGAAGCTGATCCTGGGCTTCGGCCTTGGCATTTGCATCGGATAACTGCTTGCCTATTTCAGCCTGCAGTTGCGATTCCAGTTTACGTATCACGGAGTCGAGGTTTTTCTGCTGCTGCTGACGCACGGCCTCACGGGTGAACTCGGCGCCGTACAAATAGGCGCTGGATGTGACGCCGCCCAGTCGCTTCAGCAGCTGAGGCAGGGTTTCGCCGGCTGCGACCTGATAGATTCCGGGTGTGGCCACTTCGCCTTCGACGCGCACCAGGCGCGTCTGCCGGTTCTGCGGCACTCGCAAATCATTTTTGGACAGGATGGTGACGATGTCACCGGGCTGCAGCAGCGGATTGTTCTGATCGTCGGGGTCGTTTACCGCGCGCCCCAGGTTGAACGGAATCAGGCGGGTGGTGAGCGCCGCGCGATCGAGGCGCTCGATCACCGCGTACTCCCAGTTGACCTCGTCGAGCAACTTGCGCACCCCCGACTCGACATCTTCCGCGTCGGTTTTTTCGGACAGCACCAGCAGATTCTTGCGCCGGTAGTAATCGGGCGTGATCAGCGCCTCTCGGTCGGGGATCAAATCACGGACGCGCATGCCGTCGGTGTAGGGATAACGCAGCGGTTGGGCCACGTTGCCGCGCAGGGTCACCGCGTTGGCGAACTGGGGACTGATCTCGAACAGCGTGAGAATGTCACCGTCACGCAGCGACCGATCCAGTCCGGCCTGGTCGAGCGCGAAGTCCTCAATGTGGCGAGCAGTATCGACGGCGGGGTCGATCCGCTCCAGCAAAGCCTTGCCGGACCGTGCCAACACCGACAAACCGCCTCCCAATGCCAACACGTCACCGACACTGCCGGTGCCCTTCAATTCATATATCGCCGGTTGTTCGAGCGCGCCCAGCACGGCCACGCGCGGGCCGACCGGCGGAATGACGATGACGTCGCCGGGCTGCAGCGGCACGTTGCCGCTGCGGTCGCCGCGCGCGATGAAATCATAAAGATCCATGTTGCCGACCACGCGGCCATCGCGCTTCAACTGGATATTGCGCATCGAGCCGGAGCTGCTGGGGCCGCCCACCTCAAACAGGGCATTGATCAACGTGGAAAGACTGGAGACGGTGTAGGTGCCGGGCTGTTGCGCGTGGCCAACCACATAGATCTGGATGGTGCGCAGGCGTCCCAGCGTGGCGCTGAGATCGAAATTGGTGAATATGCGGCCGACTTTGCTTCGCAACACGGCGTCCAGATCGCCCGCGCGCACTCCGGCGAGGTTGATCGTGCCGATCTTGGGCAGGTACACCTGTCCATTTCGGTCGATCACCAGACGTCTGTCGGCATCGACGCTACCCCATATCTGCAAGCGAATTTCGTCGCCGGGGCCGAGAAGGTAATCGTTGGGCGCGGGCGCCTGGCTGACCGGCACGTAGCCGTTGGGGGCGCTGAACAGCTGCTGGCCGTAGATGGGCAACAGGCGACCGGTCGCCTGTTGCACAAAGCGCTGGAAATTGTTCGGCTGCTGGGCGGCGGCGCCGGATGCGGATGGCTGTCGGGCTTGCTCTGCGGTCGCTGCAGGTGCTGGCTGGCTCGCAGGAGCGTCAGAGCCAAGAGACATGCTGTTCTTGAGTTCGAATAGCGCCAGATCGGACGGCGTAGCGGGGGCAGCAGGGGCAGCGGGGGCAATGGATGCAGCCCCGGCAGATGTGTCAGTGGACGCGCCAGGAGCCGTCTGCGCAAAAGCTGCAAAACTGGCCGCCCACAAGACTGCCGCCAGGACGGCGCCCTTCTGATACTGATATTGCATTCGTCTTCCCCATGCTGCTTTGTTATATGCCCGAAGGCTTGAGCTTAATTTATTTATGCCGAGTAGGCTTCGGCGACGCCAGGCGACTGGCGGGTACCTCTGACTGCATTCCAACCGACTAGCGCGCCACCGCCGTGCCGCCTCTAATGATAGCGATGTTCGGGCCGGCTGAATTCGTAACTCAATCCCAGACCCACCACGTCGCTGTCCAGCTTGCCCTCGAAGGCATTTATCCTGCCGGCCTCCAGCCGGGCTGAAAGCCGGTGGCTGAGTCGCCAACTCAAACCAACTTGAGGCTGAATGACTGCGCCGCCGCCGACGTCTACGCCACCGCCGCCTGCGGCACCCGCTGCGACTTCGGCATTGAAACGCAAACGGCCATCGTCACGCAAGGAAATTTCCCAGCCGGCCCCCATCAGGCCCGTCGCATAACCGCCGGCATCGCCCGCATATGCACCAAAGGCTTGGCCGGTAAGGTAGAGGGTGTCGGTCAGAAATTTTTCGATCTTGAGCCCGACGAGGCTCAGGTTTTGCGCAGTTCCGGTTTTTCGCGCGGCAGCGAAATCGGTGTGCTGTATCCCGACAAGCCGCCATTTGGCAAGACGCGTTCCCTCGCCGGCTTGCCATGCTTTTCCGCCGCCGGTTCCGACTTCGCCCATACGGTAGCCCAGACTCAGTCCGTAAAAATCGGCACCATAACTACCGGCACTTTCGAGGCGTCCGGCTTCCACACCCAGCTTCACTGCAGGCGTCAAATCATAGTCCAGACCGATGCGAGCCTTGGCTACCGCACCGCCGCCGGTGTCGACTTGCCCACCGCCAGCGCCGCCGCCAGCGAGACTGCCGACCAGATGAATGCGCCGGTTAAACAGCGGAACACGATAACCCGCGCCGGCCAGCAGCTCTGCGTAGCCGTCAGACTGACCTTCCATCGCTCCCGCGGCTTCGACGAAAAAATAGCGGCGCGCGTCGAGATGCTTGCGGTACTCAAACCCGACCCGTCTGAGCGGCTGCGTTATCCCAGCGTTCATGCTGGTGCGCGCGTCGTCGTCCGGACGGTATTCACCTACGGTGGCGATCCATTCCGATTGGCTGAGTCCGAGGCCGAAGAGATCGCGCGCCGCAACCGTTTTTCCCGCATCGGTTGCACGGCCGTAGTAGACCTCGAAAGGAATGCCCAGCGTGAGATTGAACTGGGTGCTGTCGATTCCCCCATTGGGGAACGTCACGTACGAAACGCCGGCACCGACGATCGTGGGCCCGACGTCCCGGCTGATCCCGACGTGCGGCCGCAGCATCAGGCCTCCGCCTTGTGGAGCCGATCCGCCGCCCCCGCCGCCAGCAAAAACGCCGGCATCGAGAAGCCACTTCGAGGCGAACCGTTTGCCTGTCCCCACGGTGAATCCGCCGGTAAAAAATCCGCCGCGCTCGCCCTGCAGCGCACCGAAAACGGAAGCCCCTACGTACCAGTCTGGCTGTACGTTGACGAGGTAGTGCACGCCGGCCAGTCCCATCGTTTCATTCGGCCCGATATCGAGCATCTCGTAGCTCATCCGCAGCAGAGCGGGCTTGCTGCGCAGCATCACGGATTCGGAAAGATCGGCCAACGCCGGCGCACCGTTGAACAAGCCGCCCAACAGCGCCGTCGACATCAGCAGGACTCGGCAGATCGAGGCCATCAGTGTGCGATCGCCTGGAGTTTCTGGCTGGTCTGGCCATAGCGTCGTTCG
>OEPS010000336.1_pt1 | contig 17061 bp, 15 predicted proteins | sample 1539411 | NCBI WGS metagenome assembly OEPS01 (sample SAMN02671747, study PRJEB22543) | soil metagenome | biome: bacteria | place: China:Hunan Province, Lengshuijiang City | collected 2012-10-15 | depth 0.08m m
GCTTCCGGCTCCCCGGGGAGCTTGTGCGCGTCGGCGACGGCGGCGTAGGCGGCGGCGTCGCGGGCGACGAGGGACGAGAGCTCGTTGACGAGCGCGGCGCCGGTGAGGGCGGCTTCCTTCATCTCGGCGTCGACCGCGGCGTACTTCTTCTTGCCGATGGTGAGGCCGGCGACCATCTGGGCGAGCGCCGCGCCTAACGCTCCGGCGTGGGCGGCGACGCTGCCCCCGCCCGGCACCGGCGACGGCGAGGCGACCGAGGCGACGAAGCCGCTGAGCGACTCGCCGCCGGCGACCGACCCGCGCACCTTGCGCTCGAGCACCTGGTCGATGGTGAACCTGTCGAGGCGAACGTGGCGGATCGCGGCGTCGAAGAGCACGCGCTCGGGGACGAGCCCGACGATCTCGCTCCACGTCGGCGTCACCCCCCACGCCTCGGCTTCCATCCGCACCATGTCGAAGGCGCGGTGCATCGGGGTGCGCTCGGTGTCGACGAGGTTGATCGAGACCTGCGCCTGGCCATCGACCTCGAGCGCGAGCGCCTTCACCCCCTTCAACCCGCCCGACGAGCCGCGCACCGCCTTCGCGACGCGCTTCGCGACTTCCATGTTCGCAGCCGGGCCGAGGTAGACGTTGTAGGCGACGAGGAACGGTCGCGCGCCGATCGCGACGGCGCCGAAGGTCGGGTGAATCTTCTCCGGGCCGTAGTCCGGCTTCCGCGCCGGGTTGGTGCCGATCTCGGTGCGCAGCCCCTCGAACTCGCCCCGCCTGACGTCGGCGAGATTCTCGCGCGCCGGTGTCATCGCGGCGCGCTCGTACAGGAACACCGGAACCTGCAGCTCACGACCGACACGCTTGCCCAGTGTCCGCGCGAGCACGATGCAGTCTTCCATCGTCGCGCCCTCGAGCGGGATGAAGGGGACGACGTCGGCCGCGCCCATGCGTGGGTGTTCGCCGGTATGCGTGTTGAGGTCGATCAGCTCGTGCGCCCTGGCGATGCCGGCGTACGCCGCGTCGACGGCGTGCTCGAGCGGGACGACGAAGGTGATGACGGTGCGATTGTGCGACGGGTCGGAAGAAACGTCGAGGATCGACGCGCCCTCGACACCGGCGATCGCGTCACGGATGGCGGAAACCACCTCGGGACGACGGCCCTCCGAGAAGTTCGGAACGCATTCGACGAGCTTCATCAGTCAGTGCGTGGATGAGTGAGTTGGTCGAGCAGCCAGCGGTGCATCGCCGGGTTTCCGCAGACGATCCCGGTGTGCGCGACGCGTGCGGCGACCCCGGTCGGGTCGGTGACGACGCCGCCGGCTTCGCGCACGAGGAGGATGCCGGCGGCGATGTCCCACGGCGCGAGCATCATCTCCCAGAAGGCGTCGAATCGGCCGCAGGCGACCGAGGCGAGATCGAGAGCGGCGGCGCCCGGACGGCGCACACCCGCGGTCGCGCGCATGATCTCGGGAAGGCGGCCGAGGTACGGGGTGATGTGGTCGTAGTGCTTGAAGGGAAAGCCGGTGCCGAGCAGCGCTCGCGAGGGATCGGAGATGGACGACACCGCGATCGGCGTCCCGTCGCGCCGCGCGCCGCCGCCGAGGGTGGCGGTGAACAGCTCGTTGCGCGGGACGTCGAGGATCGCCCCGGCGCGCAGCTCGCCGTCGACGAGTGCCGCGATCGAGACGGCGTATGCCGGGTAGCCGTGGAGAAAGTTCGTCGTGCCGTCCAGCGGATCGGCGACGAAGACGATCCCTTGGGCGAGATCGCCGAGATCCGGCGTGATCTCCTCGCCGAGCAGCCGCGCGTCCGGGAGCCGGGCGGCGATCACGGCGGCGATGCGCTCCTCCGCGGCGCGGTCAACGAGGCTGACGAAGTCGGTGGGGCTCTTCTCTTCCCATCGCAGCGAAGCGACCCGCGGCTCGTGCTCGCGGATCGCGGCCGCGGACGCGTGGACGGCGGCGACGATCGTCTCGAGGAGGTACGCGTCGCCGGCGCGCGATGCGGAGTCCACGGGTTGCTCTCCCTCTGGCGCGCTTCTAGTTTCGCGTGATGCCACGGATCTTCAGCGGGATTCAGCCGTCGGGTGAGCTGCACCTCGGCAACTACCTCGGCGCGGTGAAAAACTGGGTCCAGTTGCAGGAGACGCACGAGGCCATCTACTGCGTCGTCGACTACCACGCGATCACGGTCGCGTACGATCCCGACGTATTGCGCCGCCGCAGGCGCGACATGACGGTCTCGCTGCTCGCCGCGGGGATCGATCCGGCGAAGGCGACGATCTTCCTCCAGTCGCAGGTGCCGGAACATACCGAGCTGGCGTGGATCTTCAATAGCGTGACCCCGCTCGGTGAGCTCGAGCGGCAGACGCAGTTCAAGGAAAAGGCGCAGCGCCAGGAGAGCGTTGCCGTCGGGTTGCTGACGTATCCCGTGCTCCAGGCAGCTGACATCCTGCTGTACCGCGCCGACCAGGTGCCGGTTGGTGAGGACCAGATCCAGCACCTCGAGCTGTCGCGGGTGATCGCGCGGCGCTGGAACGCGGCTTTCGGCGGGGGGGCCGACTACTTCCCGGAGCCGCAGGCACTGCTCACGCCGACACGCCGGGTGATGGGGCTCGACAACCAGGCGAAGATGTCGAAGTCGCTGAACAACTACATCGGCCTCCTCGAGAGCAGCGAACAGATCTGGGCAAAGCTGCGTCCGGCGACCACCGATCCGGCCCGGATCAAGAAGACCGATCCGGGGACCCCCGAGGTCTGCAACATCTACCACCTGCACCGGGCGTTCAGCGACCCGGGTACCGTCGAGCGGGTGGCGACGAGCTGCCGCACCGCCGCCTGGGGGTGCATCGACTGCAAGAAGGTGCTGCACCAGTCGATGGAGGCCGAATTGACCCCGATCCGGCGCCGGGCGGCGGCGATCGAAGCCGACCCGCAGCTGGTAGAAGACGCCCTGGCGTCGGGGGCGGCCCATTGCCGGGCGATCGCGCGCGAGACGATGGGCGAAGTCAAGGAGCGCATGGGACTTGCCTAGATCCCCGGGTAGACCCCACCCGGAGGAGACATGGCTGGTTCCGAACCCCGCGGCCTCGTCACGATGGTCTGCATAACCTGTGGCGCGGAGCAGTTTTTCGATCAGAGCGTTCCGTCGTCTATCAAGTGCAGCAAGTGCGGGAGCAGCGTCTTCCGCCAGTTCGCCACCCCGACCCACCCCGACGAGGCGACGATCGCCCAGCTCGAGGAACAGACGCGGAGCATGGCATACGGCGACTCCTCGCCGGACACCACGGCCGACGACGTTCGCGACCTGGGCAACCGCTGACCGCCGCCGCTGACGCAACGGGGATTCCCGTCGCGCCAGCCGGCGGCTCGCGGTGGCCTGACGGCGGGGTCATACCGCTCGTCCCAGGCGCATCGTGATCGCAATGCTCGCCGCACCAGACATTCCGTCGGCCGGACAGTTCATCACCGTACTCCGGCTCGACCTGCTCGCCAAGCTCGCGCTGGCCATCGTCCTCGGGGGCGCGGTCGGTCTCGAGCGGGAGCTCTCCGGCAAGCCGGCGGGGCTGCGTACGAACATCCTCATCTGCGTCGGATCGGCGATGCTGATGGACCTGTCGATGCGCATCGGTGTCACCGAGAGCGGGGTCCGGATCGGCGACCCGGCGCGGCTCGCGGCGCAGGTGGTGTCCGGGATCGGCTTCCTGGGGGCGGGGACGATTCTCCAGGCACGGGGGACCGTGGTCGGACTGACGACCGCGGCGACGATCTGGGTGGTGGCGGCAATCGGCCTCACGATCGGGTCGGGAAGCTTCATCGAAGCGGCCGGTGCCACGCTGCTCGTGGCGAGCGTGCTCTATGGCCTGGGCAGGGTCGAGAAGCGCCTGCTGCAGACCCGGCGGGTGATCGGCGGGACGCTGCGCGTCCTCCCGCGCACGCCGTTCGACGAGCTCGAGCAGATCTTCAACTCGGCGGGGATCCAGGTGCTGCAGAAAACCGTTTATGAGCACAGCGACGATCGCACCTACGAGCTGAAGCTGATGGGGCCCGCACGCCAGTACGACATCATCTCCGCGGCGCTGATGCGGCGGAGCGACGTGCTCAGCGCGCAGTTCGACTGACGCGCCGCCGGTGGCCCGCCCGCCTAACGGTCCCGACGGGACACGACTGCTCGTCGCCGACCTCGCCGCGACTTCGCGCAACTGGTCGCTGACGCCGGCCGCGCGCGCGCGCATCGAGCGGGCGACGCCGCCCGGGTGGCGGGCGCACTTCATCAGCGCGCCGACGGTCTCCGACGGCGACGGCGGATCGCCGCCGAGCGGCGAGGTGCTCGAGCAGGTCGCGACCGCCGAGGCGTACTACGGGTTCGGACTGTCGCGGGCGGTGTTCGAGGCGGGGAAGTCGCTGCGCTGGGTGCACTCGGCGGCGGCGGGGGTGGCCGCCGCGCTGTTCCCGGAGATGGTCGCGAGCGGCGTCGTGCTCACCAACTCGGCGGGGATCTACGGCAAGCCGATCGCGCAGCACGTGCTCGGCGGGGTGCTTCACTTCCTGCGGTCCTTCGACGTCGCGACAGAGCTCCAGCGGGAAGGAAAGTGGGACAAGCAGCCCTTCGTCGGCGACCAGTCGCAGGTGCGCGAGCTGGCCGACTGCCGGGTGCTGGTGATCGGCGCTGGCGGCCTTGGGTCGGCGATCGCCGAGGGGATGGCGCACTTCGGGGCGCGGTGCGTGGGGGTGCGGCGTCATCCTGAGCGCGGGGTGCCTGACGGGTTCGAGCGGGTCGTCGGCGCCGGCGGCGTCGATGCCGAGCTGCCGGACGCCGACGTGGTCGTACTCTCGACGCCTGCGACGCAGGAGACGCGGGCGCTGCTCAACGCCGAGCGGATCGCGCGCCTGAAGCGGGGGGCGATCGTGGTCAACGTCGGGCGCGGGTCGCTGCTCGACGAGGAGGCACTTGCCGCCGCGCTCGAGGAGAACAGGCTGCGCGGCGCGGTGCTCGACGTATTCGAGCAGGAGCCTCTGGCGGCATCGAGCCGCCTCTGGCAGCTTCGCAACGTGCTGCTGACGCCGCACGTTTCGGGAGTCTCGCCGCGCTGGTACTGGGAGCGGCAGCTGGACCTGTTCCTCGACAACTGGGCGCGCTACGCCGAGGGCCGGCCGCTGCGAAACGTGGTCGACAAGCGTTCGGGTTACTGAGAATCAACTGGAGTCATAGATGCAGCGAATCATCAAGGCGGCGGTCGATCGTGGGGCGTCGGACATCCACATCAAGGCAGGGGACGTGTTCCGCGCGCGGATCGACGGGGAGCTGGTGCCGCTCACGCGCCAGGCGCTCACGCCGGAGCAGACGCGGGCGATCGCGCTCGACCTCATCCGCAACGAGGAAGACCGCAAGCGCATCGACACGATCACCGACTACGACTGCGGGTGGGGGGCGCAGGGGATCGGGCGCTTTCGCGTCAACATCCTGCGGCAGCGCGGGAGCTTCGCGATCGTGATGCGCGTGATCCCGTTCGAGGTGCCGACGGTCGAGCAGCTGCGGCTGCCCCCTGCGCTGACGAAGATCGCGCAGGCGGAGCGCGGGATGGTGCTCGTCACCGGAGTGACGGGGTCGGGGAAGAGCACGACGATGGCGGCGCTGGTGAACTACATCAACGCCACCGAGAACCGGCACATCATCACGCTCGAGAACCCGATCGAGTTCCTCCATCGCGACGTGAAGTCGTCGCTGACGCAGCGGGAGATCGGCGCCGACACGGAGAGCTTCAAGATGGGACTGCGCGCCGCGCTGCGGCAGGACCCCGACGTGATCATGATCGGCGAGATGCGCGACTCGGAGACGATCGACACCGCGATCAAGGCGGCGGAGACCGGGCACCTGCTGATCTCGACGCTGCACACGCCGGACGCGATCTCGACGATCATGCGCATCATGGCCATGTTTCCCCCGCAGGAGCAGGCGGTGGTGCGCATCCGGCTGGCGGAGTCGCTGCACGCGGTGATCTCGCAGCGGCTGCTGCCTCGTGCCGACGGGAAGGGGCGAGTCGCGGCGGCGGAGATCCTCGTCGTGACACCGACGATCCGCGACCTGATCGTCGACGGCGGAAACCTGCCCGAGATCCGCGACTACATGGCCGAGGGGAAGGAGCAGTACGGGATGCAGACGTTCGACCAGCACCTGACGGAGCTGGTGCTGTCGGGCGACGTGTCGTACGAGGTGGCGCATGCGAACGCGTCGAAGCCGAGCGACTTCGAGCTGCAGATGCGGACGTTCGGCGGGATGTCGAAGAAGGCCGGGCAGGGCGGAGCAGCGAGCGGTGCGCGGCCGGCGGTGCCGCAGCCGGAGACGGCGCCGGCCGACAGCGGTTTCGGCACGGGGCTCGACTTCCTCAACCCCTGATCGATGAGCGAACATCGCGTGCGGCAGCCGTTAGGCGGCGTGCTCTGCCCGGTCGTCACGACGTTCCGGGGGGACGAGACGATCGACCGGGAGGCGTTCCTCGGCAACGTGCAGGCGCACCTCGCCGACGGGGTTCATGGGATCGTCGTCGCCGGCTCGTCGGGAGAGGCTGCGCTGCTCGACGAGGACGAGCGTGGCGACCTGGTCGCCTGGGCGCGCGAGGCGGTTCCCGCCGAGCGCTGGCTGGTGGCGGGGTGCGGGGGCGAATCGACGCGTGTCGTCGTCAAGCGTTCGCGTGAGGCAGCGCGGCGCGGCGCCGACGCGATCCTCGTCGTCTCGCCGCACTACTATCTCTCGGCGATGACACGGGATGCGCTGCTCGGGCACTTCCGCCGCATCGCCGACGAGAGCCCGCTGCCGGTGCTGCTCTACAACATCCCGAAGTACGCGCACCTGACGCTCGAGCCGGCGCTGGTCGCCGAGCTCGGACAGCACCCGAACATCGTCGGCCTGAAGGACAGCTCGGGGGATCTCGAGCTGCTCGGCAAGTACGTCGACCTCGCGCAGTCGGACAGCTTCACGGTGCTGACCGGGAGTGGAACGACGTTTCATCCGGCGCTGCAGCGCGGGGCGCGCGGCGGGGTCCTTGCCGTCGCGCTGTTCGCGGGGACGATCGCGGCGCGCGTGTACGAGTGCGCCGTCGGGACCGGACGTGGTGACGGCGCGGCGGCGCGCCGCGCGCAGGACCAGCTGACGCCCCTGTCGGCACAGATCGTCAACGGTCTCGGCGTGGCCGGGATCAAGACGGCGCTCGACCAGGTGGGGCGGCGTGGCGGGCCGGTCCGGTCGCCACTCCTCCCGCTGTCGTCCACGGACGAGGCGCGCGTCATCGAGCTGCTGAAGCGGGCGGACCCGCACCTGACGGCGTGACCCGCCAGCCTGACGGTCCCCGCTGACCCGTCACGACCCCCCACCCGAGATCAGCGGCGATGCCGCCGCCCGCGCGCTCCTCGTGCGCGTCGCCGGCGAGCCGCGGCCGGCGGGCGGGAGCGCTGAGGCGCGAGTCCGTGAAACCTGCCGCGCGCGGCTGGCCGCGGCCGGGTTCAGCGTCGCCGAGCAGGCGTTCGAGTACTCGGCGTTCCCGGGGCGATGGGCGACGCCACTCGGCGGGGTGGTCGCCTGCCTTACGGTGTTGTCCGCGGCGATGCTCGGCCGCGACGGCCACCCGGGTGCGGCACTGACAGTCATCGTCGCCGCGGTGCTCGTGCTGGGGATCGGCGGGCGAGTCATCGCCCGGCGGGTGACGACGCTTCCCTGGGCGCGCGCGGCGAGCATGAACCTCGTCGCGACCCGCGGGATGCCGCGCGTCTGGCTGGTCGCGCACCTCGACAGCAAGTCGCAGCCGGTCGCGATGCTCGCGCGCGTCGCCGGGATCGTGATCGCGGGAGCGACCCTCGTGACGCTCGCTGCGCTCGTCCTGGCGGCGATGGGCGGGGAGATCGTCCCGCCCCGTGCGTGGCGGGTGCTCGCGACGATCGGCGTGGCAGCGTCGCTTCCGGTGATCGCCAGCGTCGTCGGCGCGAAGTCGCCGGGCGCGCTCGACAACGGATCCGGGCTCGTTACGGTGCTGCTCGCCGCCGACGCGCTGCCTCGCGACATGCCCCTCGGGGTCCTCCTGACGAGCGCCGAGGAGCTGGGGATGGCCGGGGCACGCGCCTTTGCCGCGAACCGTCCGCCGGCGATGGCGATCAACGTCGATGGCGTCGACGACCATGGATCGACCATTTGCATGTACCATGGCCGCGCGGCGCGCGTGCGCGTCGGGGTGGCGCGCGCGGCGCGGGCGATCGGGATGCGCGTACGCGAGCAGCCGACGATCCCCGGGCTGCTCACCGACGGCGTTGCGCTCGGCGAGGCCGGATGGAGCGCGGTGACGCTGAGCCGCGGCGGGGTCGGAACGCTGTGGCGCATCCACCGCGCCGCTGATACCGCGGACCGGCTGAGCGGGGTCGGGATGCACGAGCTGGCGCGGCTGGCAGCCAGTGCAGCCCGCGAGATCGCCTGAATGCGGCGCGAGTGATGCACGTCGCGCTGGGACCTCGCGCCCTTTTCCGCGCAAGCCACGGACGACACCGCACCGGACACGCATGACGATCCTCCTGCTCGCCTTCCTTCTCTTCTGCTGCATCATGATCATCCCGCTCGGGCTTCCCGGGACCTGGCTGATCCTCGGGATCGCGGTCGGCTACGCGGCGCTCACGAACGAGGGGATCGGCTGGATCAACATCGTGATCATCGGGGTGTTCGCGATCATCGGCGAGATACTCGAGTTCATGCTCGCGGGACGCTACGCGCGGAAGTACGGAGGTTCGAAGCGCGCGGGCTGGGGTGCGATCATCGGCGGGATGGTCGGCGCGTTCGTGGGGATCCCGGTGCCACTGATCGGGCCGATGATCGGCGCATTTCTCGGGGCGTTCGCCGGTGCGCTGCTGTTCGAGCTGGCCGGCGGGACGCGCGCGGGGCCGGCGACGCGAGTGGCCACCGGGGCGCTCCTCGGACGCGTGGTCGCCGCGGCGATGAAAGTCGGGATCGGCTTTGTGATGGCGGCCTGGGTGATCGGGGCGGCGATCGCCTGACGATCGTCGCACTGTGACTCGGGCGGGCGAGGGCGGGTTCCGGGTGTCGGAGCGTCTGCGGATCCCTGACACTCCCCGCCTCGGGCGGACAACCCGGCGCCGTGGCGCCACTACTCCTGCTCTCATGAGACTGCGCCCAGTTCCCGTCGCGATTGCGATCGTCCTCCCCCTCGCGTCGTGCGGCGAGACTTCCGGCCCCTCCGACGCCGGCTGCAACCGCGGGACCCTCAACCACGGCACCAGCGTTTCGGGGACGCTCGCCAGCGGGAGCTGCAAGGGGACCAGCGAATTCGGGCAGCGCTATGTCGAGTACACCACGACGGTGTCCTCCGGCCAGCGCTACCTGTTCACCCTGCGCAGCGACGCGGCGTGGCGTCCGATCCTCCAGCTGATCAACAGCGCTGATCCCCTGGCAGGGGCGCACACGGGGTGGTCAGACGAACTGGCAGGCACGGGAGCGCACTCGCAACTGATGTTCGTCTCACCCTACAACGGTGCCGTCACGCTGCGGGTGACCGCCGGCGCTGTGGACAACCCCGGCGCCTTCACCCTGCAGTCGAGGCAGTGTGGCGGCAGCGACGTCCCGATTCGCGCCGGCGCGGTCTTCGACGCGACGATCGACGCGAACGACTGCGTCATGCACAATCGTTTCGCGGAGGTCGACAGCGCGCACGCCGACACGTTCATCCTGTACCTCGGCCGCTACGAGGCGAAGACGATCACGATCAAGGCGCGCGGCACCAGCGCCGGGGTTTTCAAGCCGGCATTCGTGCTCACGGGGCCCTTCATCGCCGGAAGCAGCACGTCGAAATGGGCATACGCCGTGAGCTCGAGCGACTCCCTGTCGATTCCGGTGGAGGGTGGCAGCACGGGGGGTGACTACATGCTCGCGGTGATGGGGGCGGCGCCGGACATGTACGGCGACTACGCGCTGACGGTGGGTCCGACCGCCCCATGAGGGGCGGGCCGGCGGGCGCGGTCGGTTGACTTGGCCCTCGCGCGCCGTACATTTCAACAACGCCCCGCGACGCCGGGGCGTTTGTTTTTTGGCGGCCTTCGATCACAGTGGTTCATCGGCTCCGCACCGCACTCCAGCGGCGCGTGGTCCTGGAGAAAAATGTTCGATAGCGATAACCGCACCGTCGTCGTCGTCGGGGCACAGTGGGGCGACGAAGGGAAGGGCAAGCTCGTGGACGTGATGGCGGAGCGCGCGGATTGGGTCGTGCGCTACCAGGGCGGAGCCAACGCCGGGCACACCGTCCACATCGGCGACCGGAGCTTCGTCCTCCACCAGATTCCGAGCGGGATCCTCCACCCGGGAGTGCGCTGCGCGATCGGCAACGGCGTCGTGCTCGATCCGGACACCCTGGCGATCGAGATCGACGAGCTGGTCGAGGATGGCGTCGACGTCGAAGGGCGCCTCTACGTGAGCGACCGCGCGCACCTCGTGATGCCGTATCACAAGCTGCTCGACGGGGAGAGCTCGGCGAGCAAGGCTATCGGGACGACGGGGCGGGGAATCGGTCCGGCGTACGAGGACAAGGCTGCGCGGCGGGGGGTGCGCGTGCTCGACCTGCGGCACGCTGACCGGCTCCGGCAGCTCGTCGAGCGGGGGGTCGAGCATGCGAATGCGCGGCTCTCGCACTCGGGAAGCACGAAGCGCGTCAGCGTCGACGAGACACTCGAGCTGCTGGCGCGGCTGGCCCCTCGCCTGCTGGGGCTGTCCGAGGACGTGGGGCTGATGGTCTACCGCGCGCAGAAGCAGGGCGCCGCCATCCTCCTCGAGGGCGCGCAGGGCTCGCTGCTCGACGTGGACCACGGGACGTATCCGTTCGTGACGTCGAGCAACACGACCTCGGGGGGGGCGGCGGTCGGCGCCGGGATCGCGCCGATGTCGATCGACGCGGTGCTCGGCGTGGTCAAGGCGTACACGACGCGCGTCGGCAACGGGCCGCTCCCGACCGAGATCGAGGGAGCGTTAGGCGAGGAGATCCGCCGTCTTGGCAACGAGTTCGGCGCGACGACCGGGCGGCCGCGGCGCTGCGGGTGGTTCGACGCGGTGGTGGTCCGCTACGCGGCGCGGGTGAACGGGCTGACCGGGCTGGCGGTGACGAAGCTCGACGTCCTCGACACCCTCGACCAGCTGGCGATCTGCACCGGCTACGACGTGGCCGGCGAGCTGCACACCGAGTTCCCCGGCGACATCACCGCGCTCGAGAAGCTCGTGCCGCGCTACGAGTGGATGCCGGGGTGGAAGACGCCGACGCACGAGGCGCGGACGTTGGGCGCGCTGCCGGCGGCGGCCCGTGCCTATCTCGACCGGATCGAGGAGCTCTGCGAGACGCCGATCACCTACGTCAGCGTCGGGACCCGGCGCGACCAGATCATCGGCCTGCACGAGCACGTCTAGCGGCATGCCGGACACCGTCGACCTGGCGATCGTCGGGGCCGGCCCGTGCGGGCTCGCGGCGGGGATTGCCGCGTCGAAGGCCGGGTTGTCGTCGGTGATCTTCGACCGGTCGTGCGTGGTCAGCGGGATCGCCGGGTACCCGACGTACATGACGTTCTTCTCGACCGCCGAGCGGCTGTCGATCGGCGACGTTCCCTTCGTCGTCGCCAGCGACAAGCCGACGCGGCGCGATGCGCTCGCCTACTATCGCGCCCTCGTCAGGCACTTCGACCTCGGCGTCAGGCAGTACGAGCCGGTCGAGCGCATCGACCGCTGGAGCGGCACGGGCCCGCGTTTCGTCGTGCATTCGCGCACGCAGGCGCGCGAGGAGCGCCTGACGCGCGCCGCCGCGGTGGTGATCGCGACCGGCTACTTCGGCCGGCCCAACCGGCTCGGCGTCCCGGGCGAGGACCTCCCGCACGTGACGCATCGCTTCCGCGAGGGACACGACGACTTCGATCGCGACGTCGTGGTGGTCGGCGGCGGGAACTCGGCCGTCGAGGCGACGATGGAGCTCTACCGCGCCGGCGCGCGGGTGACGATGGTGCACTTCGGCCCGACTTTCGACCGCAACATCAAGCCGTGGGTGCTCCCCGACGTGACCGCGCGGGTCGCCGAAGGGAGCATCGGTGCACAGTGGAACGCCCGTGTCTCGGCGATCGAGCCACACGCGGTCGTGGTGACCGGCCCGTTCGGCGAGAAGCGGATCCCCGCCGAACGCGTCTACACGATGATCGGCTACATGCCGGAGACCGGGCTGCTCGAGCAGCTCGGCGTCCCGCTCGATCCGGAGACGGGGATTCCGGCGCACGATCCGTCGACGATGGAGACGTCGGTACCCGGGGTGTTCATCGCCGGCGTCCTCGCCTCGGGCTACGACGCGAACAAGACCTTCATCGAGAACGGCCGCGGACATGGAGATCTCATCGCCGCGCGCCTGGCCGCGGCGCGGCAACGAGGTCAGGAGTGGACGCACGCCTGACCGCTGGCCGCGGATCCTGCCTCATGCGCCTGCCTCGCGTCCCTGCAGCATGCCAGGTGGCAGGAGCAGCCTGCCGGGTGCCTTCCGGGCCGTGTAGTTCCGCCCCATGGCAGTAGATTGGATGCACGCCCAAACACCGATCCGGACCCGCCCGCACATGCCAGAGCAACGGAAGTACCCCGACGTCATGGACAAGCTCGTGTCGCTCGCCAAGCGGCGCGGCTACATCTTCCAGTCCTCGGAGATCTATGGCGGCACGGGATCGGTCTGGGACTACGGGCCGTTAGGCGTCGAGCTGAAGCGGAACATCAAGGACCGGTGGTGGAATTCGATGGTCCGCTCGCGCGACGACATCGAGGGGCTCGACGCGGCGATCCTGATGCATCCGCGCGTCTGGGAGGCGAGCGGCCACGTCGCCGGCTTCACCGATCCGCTCGTCGACTGCAGGCAGTGCAAGAAGCGCTTTCGCGCCGACGATCCGAAGATCAAGGGGACGCCGGGCACTCCCGACGTGACGTGCCCCGCCTGCGGCAACAAGGGGACGCTGTCCGCGCCGCGGCTGTTCAACCTCATGTTCAGGACGTTCATGGGGCCGGTCGAGGAGAGCGCGTCGGTGATCTACCTGCGCCCGGAGACGGCGCAGGGGATCTACGTCAACTTCCTCAACGTGCAGCAGAGCACGCGGCAGAAGGTCCCGTTCGGGATCGCCCAGATCGGCAAGGCATTCCGCAACGAGATCACCCCGGGGAACTTCATCTTCCGGACCCGCGAGTTCGAGCAGATGGAGATGCAGTTCTTCGTCAAGCCGGGAACGGACATGCAGTGGTTCGAGTACTGGAAGGCCGAGCGGATGAAGTGGCACCAGGCGTTAGGCCTGGCTGCCGACCGCCTCGAGTTCCACCAGCACACGAAGGAGGAGCTGGCGCACTACGCGCGCGCCGCCTTCGACGTCCAGTTCGACTTCGGCGGAACGCTGGGCTTCCAGGAGATCGAGGGGGTCCACAACCGCGGCGACTTCGACCTGACGCAGCACCAGACGTTCTCCGGCAAGAAGCTGGAGTACTTCGACCAGCCGAACAACGAGCGCTTCCTCCCCTACGTCATCGAAACCTCGGTCGGCTGCGACCGGACGACGCTCGCCGTGCTCGTCAACGGCTACCGCGAGGAGAGCGTCGAGGGCGAGAGCGAGGGCCGCGTCGTCCTCGGCATTCATCCGTCGATCGCGCCGATCAAGGCTGCGATCTTCCCGCTGACGAAGAAGGACGGCCAGCCGGAGATGGCGCGGCGCATCGAGATCGACCTTCGCGCGAAGTTCCCGGTCGACTACGACGAGACGGGGAGCATCGGGAAGCGCTACCGCCGGCAGGACGAAGTCGGCACTCCGTTCTGCATCACGGTCGACTCCGACTCGACCACCGATGGAACGGTAACCGTCCGCGACCGCGACACGCTCAAGCAGGATCGCGTCGCCGCCGACAAGCTCGCCGGCTTCCTCTTCGAGCGACTCGGCGCGTGAGCGATGCGCTCGCGCGGCTCCGGCGGCTCGGCGAGCCGTTCATTCAGGAGCTGTCGCGCGCGCAGTGGATGGTCGGGGCGGGGTACGCGAGCGCGATCGACCTTCGCGGGATCTACGCGAAGCATGCGGAGGCGCTGAGCGACGACTCGCTCGCCGCGGCGCGCGAGGCGTACGCCGCGGCACCGCCGGGAAGCGAGGAGCAGCGCTCGGCGCGGTCGCTGCTCGACTGGCAGCTCGAGGCACAGGCATCGCGCGCGACCGCCGAGCTCGAGGAGCGCGAGCTGGCGTGGGAAGCCGCGGCTGTGCTCACGCTCGGCGACGGACGCCGGTTGCCGTACCAGCGGGCGGCGATCGAGATCGCGAACGCGGCAGACCGCCGGGAGCGGCTGGAGATCGACCGTGCGCGCGGCGCGCTCGTCGCGCGCGAGCTGGCACCGATCCGGCGCGAGCGGTTCGAGCGCGAGCACGAGGTGGTCGCCAGGCTCGATGTGGCGTCCTCGTACGTCGACGCGATCGAGCAGCTGTCGGCGCTCCCGCTGCGTGCGCTCGCCACGCAGTGCGAGGCATTCCTCCGCGACACCGCCGACATGTCCCGGGAGCTGCTCGGCTACGCGCTCAAGCGCGAGCTCGGCATCGAGCCTGAGGAGGCGCAGCGCTCGGATGGGTTGGCGCTGGCGCGCGGCGTCGAATTCGACGGCGCCTTCGCTCCGTCCGATCTCGAGCCGGCAATCCGGCGGCAGGTGAGCGAGATGGGACTCGACCCGGCAGCTGGTGGACATATCGTCTACGACACCGCCGAGCGGGAAGGGAAGCGGTCACGCGCCTTCTGCGCCCCGGTCCGGATTCCGGAGGAAGTGTATCTCGTCCTCCGCCCGCACGGTGGCGCAACCGACTGGCAGACGCTCCTCCACGAGGCTGGCCACGCGCTGCACTTCGCCAACATGAGCGCCGCGCTTCCCTTCGAGCACCGATGGCTCGGTGACAACTCGGTGACCGAGGGGTACGCGATGCTGTTCGATCACCGGATGCAGGACGCCGGCTGGCTCCGGCGCTACAGCGGGCTGCGCGGTGCCGACCTCTCGCGCTTCCTCCGTCGAGCGGGTTCGGGCGAGCTCCGCTTCATCCGGCGCTACTGCGCGAAGCTTCTCTACGAGCTCGACCTGCATGGCGGCGCGATCCCGCCCTCGCAGCTTCCGGCGAGCTACGCCGAGCGCCTGAGCGAGGCGACCGGGTTCCGATACAGTCCCGACGACGCGTACACCGACGTCGACCCGCGATTCTACGTGGGACGCTACCTGCAGGCGTGGCAGCTCCAGGCAGTGCTCGCGACCGAGCTGACCGAGCGCTTCAACGAGGACTGGTGGCGCAACCCGAACGCCGGTCCCTGGCTTCGCGACGCGCTGTTCGCGGAAGGTCAGCGAGAGACCGCGGGCGAGCTCGCCCGCCGGGTTGCCGGGTGCGAGCTGACCTTCGCTCCGCTGGTCGCCGGGATCGAGCGGCTGATCGAGAGCTGACTTCAACCATCCGACCACCGTGCGCACAACATGCGACTCTTCCTGTTCGCCATCATGACCGCCGCCGCCCTGCCTGACGCTGCGCGGGCGCAGGAGCCCGACTGGACCGCTGCCCAGCAGGAGACGATCAGCCACCTGCAGGCGATGATCCGGATGAACACCTCGAACCCCCCGGGGAACGAGATCGCCGTCGCCCGCTACCTCGACAGCACGCTCAAGGCGGAAGGGATCGAGACCCATCTCTTCGAGCCGGCACCCGGTCGCGCCGCGCTCGTCGCCCGGCTGCGGGGGAATGGCTCGAAGCAGCCGGTGATCCTGATGGCGCACATGGACGTCGTCGGAGTCGAGCGCGACAAGTGGTCGGTCGATCCCTTCGGCGCGGTGATCAGGGATGGCTACCTCTACGGGCGCGGCGCCATCGACGACAAGGGAATGCTGTCGGCGAATCTCGAGACGATGCTCCTCCTGAAGCGGAACGTCCTCGACAAGGGAGCGACGCTGTCGCGCGACGTCGTCTTCGTCGCGAACTCCGACGAGGAAGCGGGAGGCGACTGGGGGATGGGATGGCTGATCGCGAACCACCCCGAGCTGGTGAGGGCGGAGTTCGCGCTCAACGAGGGTGGGCGGACGCGCATCGTGCAGGGCAAGCCGCTTTACCTCGCGGTCCAGAACACGGAGAAGGTGTCGCACGTCGTCGAGGTCGTCGCCAGCGGCACCGGGGGGCACGCGTCGGTCCCGTTGAAGGACAACGCGATCGTCCGGCTCGGGCGCGCGCTGGCGAAGATCGGCGAGCACCGCGAGCCGCTCGACGTGAAGCCGACGACGCGCGAGTTCTTTCTCGAGCTGTCGAAGGTCTGGCCCGACAGGTCGCAGCGGCAGGCGATGGCCGATGTCGCGTCGCGCGCACCGGCGCGCCAGCAGCGCGGCGCTCGCGTCCTCGCGAATATCCCGGTGCTCGACGCCGTCCTCCGCAATGGGATCTCGGCGACCATGATCGGTGGCGGAATTCGCTCGAACGTCATCCCGGTCGAGGCGAAGGCGACGCTGAACATCAGGACGCTGCCCGGCGCGTCGCTCGACAGCGTGCTCTCCCGCCTGAAGCGCGCCGTGAACGATCCGAAGGTCACGTTCAACATCGTCGAGCGGAGCGACGATGCACCCGGATCGGACTTCACGTCACCGATGTTCACCGCGATCGCCGACGCGACCCGCGCGGTCGATCCGCAGATGGTGGTGGTCCCCTACCTCAGCACCGGCGCGACCGACAGCGCCCGGCTCCGTCGGCTCGGGATGCAGGCTTACGGCATCCTCCCCTTCCCGATGGACCAGAACGACGAAGACCGCATGCACGGGAACGACGAGCGGATCCCCCTGGCGTCGCTGGCGTTCGGGACGAAGGTCATCTACGGGGCGATACGACGGGTGGCAAGCGAGTGAGGGGCTCTCGTCCGGTGAAAGACGGGTAGGGAGGTGGGAGAAGTCGGGTGCGGCGAGTAGAGAGGTGGGAGAGGGCTCTGAGTAGGGAGGTGGGAGAGGGCTCTGAGCAGGGGGGTGGGAGAGGGCTCTGAGCAGGGAGG
>OEPS010000337.1_pt1 | contig 17043 bp, 18 predicted proteins | sample 1539411 | NCBI WGS metagenome assembly OEPS01 (sample SAMN02671747, study PRJEB22543) | soil metagenome | biome: bacteria | place: China:Hunan Province, Lengshuijiang City | collected 2012-10-15 | depth 0.08m m
CTATTTATGATGCAAGTAATATTTCGGCTTATCTTATCGACAACAATGAAGAATTTCAGAAAAAACTTTTATCCGAGGCGATCAATGTTGCCGGAAATATTGATCGTATTTTAAAAGCCGGAAATATTGATCTTTTGAAAAATGCGCAAAGGCTGATTCTTTACGTTGTGGAAAGTCGAACAGAAGAACTCATTAGTTTTGCTGAAGTAGAAGGAGTTGCTTGGGCAAAACATTCCTTAACTTTGGCGTTCAAACTGGAATGGGTCCATGCGATCAGACGTTCCTTATGGCATTTCATAAAACTTTATGATCAATCAAATAAGGATATTAATTATGTTGGAGATTTCTTCGAATTGGAACATAAGGTAAATGATGGCATTGATGAATTTCTAAACACCTTTTTCATTAGCTATTCTTTTTATAAAGATGAATTACTCCTGGCGCAAAGGAAATTAGTTGAACATTTATCGGTTCCAATTATACCGGTCAGCCCAACTGTAGCTGTCTTGCCGTTGATTGGTACGTTTGATTCTTATCGAATGGAGATCATTGAAGAAAAAGTATTAACGGATATATCCAGGTTAAGAATTCTAACCTTGATCATTGACCTTTCCGGTATATCGGATATGGACGAAGTAACGATTGCTCAATTCCAAAAAGTATTGATTGGCATCACGTTGATGGGTGCTCAGTCAATTCTAACCGGATTACGCCCAGAACTTGTTAGAAAAATGGTTAAAATAGGAATTGATCTACATACTTATACAGAAACAAAAGCGACATTACAGCAAACATTAAATGAATATCTGGTGTAGGATGGTCATGATTGCGACGCTGTTAAAAGAGCTTGGAAAATTTCCAAGCTTCTTTTTTTACGTTAGGGTAATTTAAATCTTTTTCACTTCTAAATTCACAATGTGATACCCCTTGCTAGCCATGACCTTGAACACATATCCTTCTGTTTCCACTTTACTGCCCTGATCGGTGTTAAAGTTTTCAGTTAGAAACCAGCCGCCGATGGTATCTATGCCGGGATTGGCTAAGTTGATCCCTAGTAAATCGTTCACGTCCTCAACTAATAATTTTCCATCGACTATATAATGGTTCTTCTCGATCTTTTGAATCTCGGCCACTTCATCGGTATCGAATTCATCTCTAACCTCTCCGACGATTTCCTCAATCATATCTTCCACCGTAACCAAACCGGAAGTACCTCCGTATTCATCCACTAGGATGCCCATATGTGTATGTTCCCTTTGCATTTTCACCAATAAGTCATGAATGGGAGTGGTTTCAATCACATGAATAACAGGCCGGATAATGGACCTTACCTTCAACTCTTCTTTATGGTTCATATTCATAATGATAGCCATTAACAACGCCTTCACGTTAATGATGCCGATGATGTTATCCTTATCCCCATCCATTACTGGATAGCGGGTGTAATTTTCGCATTTCACCCGTTTTAAGACCTCATTCACCGTATCATCAATCGTTATGCAGCTCATTTCCGTACGGGGGACCATGATTTCCTTTGCCAATCTGTCATCAAATTCAAAAATATTGTTTACATATCGTAATTCATTCTGATTAATCTCACCGCTCTGAAAGCTATCTGATAAAAGGATTCTCAGCTCTTCTTCAGAATGAGCAGTTTCATGTTCTGATGAAGGCTTTAAGCCCAATAATCTAGCCAGCAGCCGGGCAGAGCCATTTAAGATCCAAATAAATGGAAACATGATTTTATTAAACCATATGATGGGCCGTGAGAAGTAAAGCGTTACTGCCTCCGCTTTTTGGATTGCTACTGTTTTAGGCGCCAATTCGCCCATTACTACATGTAGAAAGGTAACTGAGGCAAAGGCAAAACCAAAGGATAAAATATGCGTGACCGATTCATTGAGGTTGAGTACTTTTAACACTGGGTGCAGCAGCCTTTCTACTGTTGGCTCCCCTAACCACCCCAACCCAAGTGCCGTTACTGTGATTCCCAATTGGCAGGTTGAAAGATATTCATCTAGATGTGACACTACCCTTTTTGCTGAAACAGCCCCCTTCTTTCCTTCGGCAATCAATTGGGCAATCCTCGAGGGGCGTACTTTAACAATGGCGAATTCGATGGCTACAAAAAAACCGGTAAGAGCAATTAACAGTGCGATTAACAGTAAATTTACTATTAGCAAGAGAAGCTTCACTCCCTCCCTCTCTTTTTTTTTAAAATAACAACCCGAAATCATCTGTGTTTCAGATTGTTATCCTTGCGCATATTCTTTTATTCTATTATTTCTTGTCTATCTTTTGATCGAGTCTATCTAAATATTTGCTAGCGAATTCCCTACCGCCTAGGCCAAAGGCAAGGCCGAATGCTAGGGCCACTCCACCTAATACGAGAATGAAGGCCGCGTTTACGATGGAATGAGCAACCCCAAGCTGGTCTAATGCCATAAAGGCCGTAATCGCGAAGATGGCATATTTTCCAACAGCGGCGAGTGTCCGAGAATAGCTGTTCTTTAAAATGTTTTGTAAAATACGTTCGACTAAATGACCTAAATATAAGCCAACTCCTAAAATAACTAGTGCAGCCAATAACATCGGTAAATAAGCAATCACGCCTGTTGCAAGAGTCACTAAGAACTCTAAGTGGACAATTTGTAATGCTTCCACTGTAAATAATAAAACAATCACAATTTTTGCAAGCATACCAACCATTTGCGAAAGATTGTACTTGGATGGCTCCGGATTTAACGAACCAATACCCATATGGTGAATAATATTATTAAATCGTAGGCGCCAAAGCATTTGCGTCACCATTTTTTCGACCCATTTTCCAAGCCATAAGCCCACTAAGATTAAGGTGACCGCGACAGCGATGTTTGGTATTAAGGTGAGCACATGATGAAGCATGGCAATCGCTGGGTCAGAAATTCCTTTTAGCTCCAATTTTTCCAGGGCGGTAATAATCGTCGGAATTAAGATGAAGATAAACGCAATATTACCTATCATACTTGAGAGAGTGGTTCCCTCTCCTTTTGGGCTTAACCCAAACCGTTGACCTATTCTCTCCGCTCCAATCGTATTTAAAAAGTTTGTTAGAATATCACGGACAATTTTCGCAATCAGCCAGCCGACAAAAACAATCAGGGCAGCCGCAAATAACTTAGGTATAAAGGCAAGCAACGTTGACAGGGTGTTAGCGAAGGGTTCAGAAACACCTTCCAGTTGCAACGCGTCTAAGACCCCTGGTAAAAATAATAAGAAAACAATATAGAAAAGAGCTTTGCCAATACTGTCAACCTTGCGGACAGCATCTGCTTGCTTGTTGGTCATCTTCCACTTTACCAAGAGACGTTCGAACTGAAACATGGCTGCAGCTTTTTTAAAGAGAATTCGCAACAGGGAAGCAACCGCCCAGGCTAGCAGTAAAATCAACGTTGCTTTTAAAACGTTGGGAATAGCTCCTGTAATGCTTGATAACATCTGAACGAGCGGTGTGGCAATAAAGCTTAAATGAAGGATATTAAAAAAGATAATCCACACAATGACTAGTAAAATATAATAAACAATTTTTCCAATGATTACTTCAGATGAGTATTTTCTATTACCAAGGTTTGAAAACAGCCGATTATCAAAGTTCGTTTTCTTTAAAACCGCCTCCACACCTTTCCCTATACTCTTCGCGATGAGCCAACCAACCAATAATACGAGTAGAGCAAATAGCAGGTTCGGAAGTTGATTAAAGTAAGAGTACCATCCCGTCATCATTTGATTCATATCCATACTATCGATCTCCTTTTCCTATTTTTGTTATGAGACTTTTTTTGTAGCGACAACGACGATACGCCCCAGATCTAATTCTCCTTCAAATTGTTGAGCTTCAAAATACGACAATCCTAAAGATTCCATGTTGGATCGCAGTTCATCCCCGCGAGAACGAAATACATTTGCCAATGATTCAAAGACTCCTGGTTCAGATACCTTTATATCATTTGTATCGGTCGTAACTGTTAGTTCAATCGAACGGTCTTTGTCATGAGCTAATATATAGACCTCCTCTTTTGTAAATCCCTGATTTAATAATTGAACCACTGACTTCTTTACTTCCACGTCATTTTCTACTATCTTGATTTGCTTCATTACTACTTCCTCCTAGATTTGTAGAATCGTAATTAGCTAATTTACGTTAGTAACTTTTCATATTTTGTATATAACCTTTATAGAAAAAATGAAACCTTTATTTTTTTACAAGTTGGGATAAATCTGATCAAATAAATTATTTTAGACTCTTGATTTTCGTCTGTAAAAAAGGGCATTTAATAGAAAGAAACCGATCATTGGCCCTTTTTGGATTCATTTAGGATTAGCCATTCATTATCTTAAGAGAAAAATAGGTTTCGTATTTCTTAGACGGGGAATATAACCAATAGGCAAGGCAATACCAAACGAAAGGAGCAGAAAGGTATGAGTTTAACAGCACGTCCAATTCCGAGATTAGCTAGATTATCCTTACATTCTGATCTCAACTCCTTACTGGATAAGCATTCTTTACTTAAAAACAGATAACGAAACTCATGAACTTCTAAAAGGTGTTTAACTATTCAATTAGGAGGTGGAGTAAACCATGTATATGGATTGGAAGAAAAGATTATTGTATGGAGGATTGGCTGTATCCCTTACATTTGGCGGACTAGCTGGATGTGGAGATGGCGTCGACCAAGATAATGGTATTAGTGATGGAGAAAAAAAAGATGCCATAGATACTGATACAAAGCAGAAAACCAACGGAGCGACACAGGATGCAAAAGAGAACCTTAAAGAGGCTGTAAATAATGTTGAGAAAAAATTAAAAGATAATGGGGTTGGTGATGGTGTAGATCAAGATAATGGTATTTCCGATGGTGAAAAGAAAGATGAACTGGATAATTAATAATAAATAAAAATAATAATAGGAGGCTAAACACAATGAATAAAGATAAATTATCAGGTAATGTCGATCAGGTAAAAGGTGAAGCTAAAAAGCAATGGGGTCGTTTAACAGATGATGAATCAAAGGTAGCAGAGGGAAAAATGGATAAGGCCAAGGGTAAAGTAAAAGAAGGCGTTGGTGAAGTAAAAGATCGATTTTCGTGAAAGTAAAAGGAATACTATTGAAAGTTGTCGGTATCGTATTGATGAAACTAGTAAAATACTTTTTTATAAAACGCTCAAAAATTAAGTAAGAGGAGGAGAAGGAATGGACAAGCATGGAAAAAATATTGTAGGTGTCTATCAATCCGAACAAGAAGCGATCGCAGCGATTGAGGATTTAATAAAATGGGGCTATGATAAGTCAGAAATCAGTGTCATCGGTAAGGATCATCAACATGTTGATTCCATCACCGAGGAGACAGGTACTGCAGCCGAAGATACCGCTGCTACCGGCGCGATCACTGGCGGAGCACTTGGCGGCGCAACTGGACTATTAGCTGGATTGGGCGCGCTTGCGATACCGGGAATAGGTCCAATCGTTGCCGTAGGTCCGATTGCTGCAAGCATCATGGGTGCATTAACTGGCGCAGGTTTAGGCGGATTAACCGGTGCTCTGATTGGACTTGGAATTCCAGACGATGACGCCAAGTCTTATGGGAAGTCTGTTGAAGAAGGAAAGATCTTAGTCCTAGTCAATAAACGTGACGTTTCTGCCGGGGGTATGGAGAAAGATATTCCTGTAGATGTGGAACCCACTGCTGATAAAGAAGATGAGAGATTCGAAACAATTAGAGATCGAAATCCAGCCTTGAGTAACAAATTCTAATGAAAGATACAAGCAAGCTGCAGCAACGATCACGTTGCCTGCAGCTTTTTTATATAAAAAAAAGAAGAGGTCCCCCAACCTCCTCTTCTCCCTGTATAAAACCCCTTTAATTTGACCGGCCGCCTTCCCCAAAGCAGCCTGCATCCACGTTACTGACTAGCTGAAAAAGTCTGCTAGAATATCCAGGTTATTTTGCATAAAATCGAACGCGATATTTGGCATAACTCCAAACAGAATCGATCCAACCACAGCAACGATCAACACGACAATGATTCCGAATGGAAGATTGAACTTGCTGTCATCACTTGCCGGACGGAAGAACATTTGCGTCATCACGCCGAAATAATAGAAGTACGAAACGACCGTTGTCGCAATCATCACAGATGCGAGCACATAATGCGGCGTTCCATAGAACGTTCCGATAAAGATGTTTAATTTTCCAATGAAGCCTGCGGTACCCGGAAAACCTGCTAACGAAACAAGCAAGATTCCCATGACAACGGCTAACACTGGTGAACGGCGATACAATCCTGCGAAATCCGCAATCTTTGTTGAGCCTGTCTTTTCCGACACCACTTGAATGACGGCAAAGGCACCAAGGTTCATCAACATATACGCAAGCAAGTAGAACCATATTGAATAAAACATATTCGAGCTAAGCGAAGTGAACGCCACTAAGATATAACCAGCATGAGCGATACTTGAGTAAGCAAACATCCGTTTAATATTCGACTGGCGAAGCGCGACCACGTTTCCGATGATCATCGTTGCCCCAGCGATAAAAGCGAGATAGTCCTGCATCTCTAGTAAAATCGGCTTACTTGGATCTCCGACCGATGCCGCTGAGCCAAATACCGTTAACAAAATGCGGAGCACAATCACAAAGCCAGCTGTTTTTGAAACGACACTCAAGAAAGCAGTAACCGGTGTTGGCGCGCCCTGGTAAACATCAGGTGCCCACATGTGGAACGGCGCCGCAGCCAGTTTAAAGGATAACCCAACAAAGACAATCAAGAAGGCCAAAGTTAACAAATAGGCTTGTTGACCATCCGAAACCGATGACAACCGACCAGCAATTTCAATCAGGTTCGTTGAGCCTGTTAAACCATACACATAGCTCATCCCAAACAAAGTAATCGCAGTCGAAATCCCGCCATTAATGACGTATTTCATCGCCGACTCGTTCGACTCTAAATTGTATTTGCGGATACCCGCTAAAATATAAGAAGACACAGTTAACAATTCCAAACCGATAAATAACGTAATTAAATCGCCGCTTGATGTCATAATCATTGCACCAAGCAAAGCCGATAAGAACAAATAGTAGAACTCGCCGTGATACTCCTCCAAGCCATCCTTTGCCTTGTAGCTAACGGCCAAGAATAAGACCAAACCAGAACCGGCAAGAAGCAATAATTTAAAGGCCATTGCGAAACTATCTAGGCGGAACGAATTATCCAAGATCGACGTTACAGGTCCGCCGACCATGCCAAGCACGGAAACAATCGCCGCTAAAATCGCCGCAATCCCGATCCATCCGAGAATTTTTCGATCCAAATTTTTTGGCATAAATAAATCTAAAAGTGTAAGAAGTGCAGACACACCAAGGATGATGAACTCCGGCGTCATCGCGCTCCAATTAAATTGCTGCAAGGTACTAAGACTCATCCTTCATCACCCTCCTATCCCTAGCATGATGGTATCAAGTGTAGCTTTTAAAGGTGCGCTGAGGACACTTGGGTAAACACCAATTAACACGATTAACAACATCAAAATAACCACTGGCACGAATTCCACGCCTTTCAGATCAAGGACACCGGTAAATTCACGATGCGACTTGCCATACGTGATGCCTAACACCGCGCGCAGCAAGTAAGCCGCCGTCATGATAATTCCGATGGTACCAACCGCGGCAATCCACGGCATTTCTTTGAACAGACCAAGGAACGCCATAAACTCACTCACAAATCCAGACATCCCAGGCAAGCCAAGCGACGCCATCCCTGCAGCAAGCAAGAAGCCCGCGGCAATCGGCATACCCTTCGCCATTCCGCCCAAATTTTCGATGAGCGACGTATCCGTGCGTTCATAAAGGATGCCCACCAAGAAGAACAACAGCGCGGAAATCAATCCGTGTGAGATCACTTGGAAAATTGCCCCTTGAACTCCAGCCTCATTCATCGCTGCAAGTCCGATTAACACGATACCCATATGAGAAATGGATGAATAAGCTAAAACCATTTTAAAATCTGTTTGAATGAACGCTAGAAACGCCCCGTAAAGAAGATTGATCACTCCAAGGACAGCAATTAGCGTCGCAAGAGTCTTAAATTGCTCGGGAAAAATTCCCATTCCAAAACGGATTAATCCGTACGCACCAATCTTCAGGAGAATCCCGGAGTGGATCATAACAACCGATGGCGGTGCTTGAACGTGCACCTTCAACATCCAGCTGTGTAATGGGAAAATCGGTAATTTTACACCAAAGGCAATTAATAATGCAATGAACAAGCCAAGCTTTAAGTCGCCGGAGAGCGGCGCGCTTGGATCAGCCATGATTTGAACAAGTGAATCAATATTGGTTGTGCCTGTTTTTGCAAACAGAATCATAATGACGATCAGTAGGACAGCAGAACCCAAGCCGTTATAAATTAAGAAGCTGTAGGCTGCTTTTTCTTTTTCAAAATAACCCCATTTTCCGATTAAGAAGAAGGTCGGAATGAGCGTGATTTCAAAGAAGATAAAGAACAAAATTAAGTTTTCGGCCGTAAATACACCGAGCATACCAATTTCTAAGAGAAGGAAGAGCATGAAATAGCCTTTCCATTCCTTTTTCACAAACTTCGCCGCCGCAAGCGCGGACAGTGTTGCAACAACCGCTGTAAGGACGACCAGCAAGAGCTGGAAGCCGCCTAAGGCAAGTTCATATTTGACAGAGAAGAAGGGCTCGTCGACACCGGCCATGCCGCGAAATTGAATCCATGGCACCGACACCGAAAAGTCAGCTAAATCCTTGCCAAATTGATAATGAAGATAAGCCGCAAGTGCCAGCAGCAAGGCCGGCAGCGTGGCTAGAAAGCCAACCGCTTTAATCGCTTTTTCTGCTGATTTCGGCATAAGCGCCAAAACCACGATACCTAGTAAAGGGGAGAATACTAGGATTGAAAGAACAGCTGTTAAATTCATCGTAAGTACCCCCCTGTTAATGCAAAGATGACAACGAGTACCGCAAGTCCAATAAAGGCGACGGCACCGTACGTTTGAACCTGTCCGGATTGCAGCTTAGAGCCTGCTGCACCAAGACCTTGGACAATTCCAACTACGCCCTTGACAAGTCCGCCAACAAGGAAGACATCAATGAAGCGTAAGAAGTAACTGAGTCCTTTTGTGAACGCGACGACAGTCATTTGATAAAACTCGTCAACGTAATATTTGTTCATTAAAATCGTGTGCAAGGTATCACCCGTGCCGCTTAACCAGTTGCGCTTGATCGAACGCTTGCTGTACATCAAGTACGCAAGGTAGATTCCCGCTAAGGAAACAACCGTTGCCGCAATCATGATCCATCCTGGGCCTTCGGCGTGACCATGGTGCGCTAGTGCTTCGTTGCCATCAACGAGCCAATCGCCAAGGAATGTTCCAAACCATGGTGTATTCACATAACCAGCAACAATCGCCAAGACACCAAGGAGAATCATCGGGTACGTCATGTTAGCTGGTGATTCATGCACATGCTTCTGTTCTCCGCGTGCTTCACCGGTAAATACCATGAAGAACAAACGGAACATATAGAAGGCGGTCATAAATGCAGCCGCAAGTGCGAGCAAGAAAAGGATTGGATGTCCGCCTTCCCATGCCGCTGCTAAAATTTCATCTTTTGAGAAGAATCCAGAAAGACCTGGGACACCGCTGATCGCAAGTGTTCCGATTAAGAATAATGGTCCAGTTAGTTTGAGCTTTTTCCAAAGACCGCCCATTTCCTCGATGTTCTGTGTATGTACCGCGTGGATGACAGAACCGGCTGCTAAGAATAGAAGCGCCTTGAAGAAAGCGTGTGTCATCAGGTGGAACACTCCAGCAACATAGCCTGCCGACCCTAAAGCAAGCATCATATAGCCAAGCTGCGAGACAGTTGAATACGCGAGAACGCGTTTGATATCCGTTTGTACAAGACCAATGCTGGCCGCAAAAATTGCCGTAAACGCGCCAATCACGGCAATCGTTAGAAGGGCGGTTTTGCTCGCTGCAAACAGCGGAAACAGGGCTGCAACTAAGTAAACCCCGGCAGCAACCATTGTCGCGGCGTGGATCAACGCTGAAACAGGCGTCGGACCTTCCATCGCATCCGGAAGCCACGTATGAAGCGGGAACTGACCCGACTTACCAACGGCCCCGATAAAGATGAGAATGGCGGTCAACGTAATCATGGTGCCTGACACCGCACCGGCATCAATGCTTGCGAAAATTTCGCTATATTCGAAGCTTTTGGTTTCCCAGAATAGCAGAATCATACCGATAAATAAGCCTACATCCCCGATACGGGTCATAATGAATGCTTTTTTCGCGGCAGCCTTCGCTTCGTCTTTGTAAAAATAAAAACCGATTAATAGGAAGGAACCGACACCAACAAGTTCCCAGAAAATATAGGTTTGCAGTAGGTTTGGTGAAATAACCAGACCAAGCATTGCAAACGTAAACAGTCCTAAATAGGCATAGAATACTGGAAACCGCTCGTCCCCTTGCATATAACCCTTGGAGTAGGTATGTACTAAGAAACTTACGAGCGATACGATAAACAGCATTAATGCATTTAATTGATTCACTTCAAAGCCCGCTGTTAGATGCATATCTCCTATCGTGAGCCAATCAAATTTCGTAATGAAGGTTGGCTCAGAAAAGCGCTCGAATAATACCAAAATCGAGTAGACAAGCGATGCCAGTGTGAGAAGAATCCCCACATAAGCACTCGCCTCTTTCAGTCGCTTCCCGAAAAGAAGAAGGATCAAAAACGATAATAGCGGGAAAAGCGGTATGAGCCATGCATTCTCCATCATTATCACTATCCCCTTAGACACGGGCGGTGACATGCACCACCCGAGTTTTGTCGAAAGTTATTTTATAAAAGTCTTTATGTTAGTTTTTCAATGTGTCCATTTCGTCGATATTGACGGTTTTTCTAGCACGGTAAAGTGAAATTAAGACGGCTAGACCAACTGCTGCTTCAGCCGCTGCGACGCTGATTGCGAACAGGGCGAAGATTTGGCCGGTAATCGACGGTGCCATTCCATATTTGCTGAAGGTTACGAGATTAATATTGACAGCGTTCAGCATTAATTCAATCGAAATGAGGACAATAACCGTGTTTCTTTTCGTTAGCGCACCGTATAGGCCGATGCAAAACAAGATCAGTGCAAGTGCCAGGAAGGCTGAAGCGGGAACAGAACTCATTGATCGTCCGCCTCCTTCTTCTCATTTTTCGCTAAGATAATTGAACCGACAAGGGCGACTAATAGTAAAACTGACGTTAACTCAAACGGTATGATGTATTTTGAGTAAAGTGCTTTACCAATTTGCATCGTGTTATTCTCATGCAAGGTGGTCGGAACTTGTTCGATATTGAAATTGTAAATGCCAAGGTAAACCGCAGCCGCAAAGCCGAGAACCCCCAAAAAGACGAGGATTTTCCGCCATTTGCCTGTTTTTGGTTCATGTTCATCATCATGCTTCGTTAACATGATTCCAAAGAGCATAATGATGGTAATCGCACCTGAATAGATTAAGATTTGCACGGCAGCCACAAATTCAGCTGACAGCAGAACGTAAAGTCCAGCGATGGCGACAAAGGTGAAGATCAGCGAAACGACCATATGAACCACCTTGGTAAGGTTTAAAAGAAGCACACCGCCGATAATGGCAACAAGTGCGATTCCCATAAAAGCGAGGAATTCGCCTGAAAAGGTCATGGTTTATTCACCTGCCGTATGTTTTCGTCGTTTTCATCTAACCATTCTAGGTTTTTAAATAACATGTCACGGCTGTATTCAGCGAGCTCGAAGTTATTCGTCATGATAATCGCTTCGGTCGGGCATACCTCTGTACATAAGTCACAAAGGATGCAAATCTCAAAGTTGATATCATAGGTATCGATGATTTTTCCTTTTTTCGTTGGATCCGGATGTTTCTTGCCCGTTAAATTAATACAATCGGTCGGACAGATATTCATGCACTGATTACATACAATACATTTCTCCGGATAAAACTTTTGAATTCCGCGGAACCGGTCTGGCAGTGGAAGCGGCTTGTTCGGGTAATCGTACGTAACCTTTTCCTTCGTCAAGTTTTTCAGGGTATATTTCAAGCCTTTTGCTAATCCAAGCACGTTTTTCACCCCTTTTACGTTTTAAAGATGGTTTTTGGTGTCAGGCACCATAAATTTTTTAGAAAAATAATGACTTGATTAATGCTGTTAAGAATATATTCGCTAAGGCGATTGGCAGGAGGACTTTCCAGCCAAATTCCATCAGCTTGTCGGCACGGAAACGTGGTAGTGTTGCCCGCAGCCAGATGTAGACAAAGACGACGATACTGAATTTTAGCGCGAACCAGACGGCGCCTGGGATAAAGTCCAGGAAGCTGATGGGTGCGAGCCATCCGCCTAGGAAAACGACGGTAATTAGGGCGGACATTGCGAATAAATACACATATTCAGCGAGCATAAAGAAGGCCCAGCGGAATCCGGAATATTCTACGTGGTATCCAGCGACTAGTTCGTTTTCCGATTCCGGCAGGTCGAATGGTGTCCGGTTTAATTCGGCGATGGATGCGATGAAGAAGACAACAAAGCCGATTGGCTGTAAGATAATGAACCAGCCATGCTTCTGTGCTTCGACCATATCATTCAGATTTAAGCTTCCTGTTAAAAGAATGACACCTAGTACTGACATAACTAACGGGATTTCGTAGGAAATCATCTGGGCTGATGCACGCATACCTCCAAGGAGAGCGTACTTGTTATTCGAGGCCCAGCCGCCAAGCAGCATGCCGAAGGTGGTTAATCCGCTTACGGCGATGTAATAAAGTAATCCAACACCGATATCAGCGAACTGAAATTTGTCTGTGAACGGCATCGTTGCCAAGACCATAAAGGATGGTGCGAAGGCGATGACTGGTGCAATGATAAATAATGGCCTGTCAGCTGCTTTTGGAATGATGTCCTCTTTTAGTAACAACTTGAGAACGTCAGCGACGGTTTGTAATAGTCCCCATTTACCGCCGACCTGGTTTGGACCATGGCGGAGCTGCATGTAGCCTAAGACTTTCCGTTCGGCTAAAATTCCATAGGTAACGAATCCTAATACGATTAAAAGCAAGACAGCGCCGAGTAAAAAGAAAATTCCAAAGTTAGCCCAACCCGGACTTGACTGGAGCAATTCTTCTATCATTAGCCGTCAACCTCCCCAAGGACAATATCCACTGCCCCTAAAATAGCAATCATGTTTGCAATATTTTCACCCTTTAAAAGTTTCGGGAGAATTTGCAGGTTATAGAAGGATGGTCTTCTAAACTTTAAGCGGTACGGTTCTTTTTTGCCGTCGCTGTAAATATAGCAGCCAATCTCTCCGCGTGGTGATTCAATTCGGACGAAGGCTTCACCTTTAGGCGCCTTAATGATCTTTGGCACTTTCGCCATAATCGGGCCTTCACCTGGAAATTGTTCCACGGCTTGTTCTAGGATTTTTAATGATTCTTCAATTTCTTGCAGACGCAAATGATAGCGGGCTAAGCAATCGCCGTCCTCTGAAGTCGGAACATCAAAGTTAAAACGATTGTAAATCGAATAGGGTTCATCTTTGCGAAGATCCCATTTCACGCCGGTACTGCGCAGATTAGGTCCGCTTAGCGAGTATTGGATCGCCTCTTCTTTTGTATACTTCCCGACCCCTTTGACACGGTCAAGGAAGATTTCATTTCCACTGACTAGGTCGTGGTAGCCTTTCAACTGGCCGCGCAGGTACGGAACAAAGCTGCCTACTTTTTCAATCCAGCCTTCAGGTGCATCCCACTTGACGCCGCCCACACGCATATAGTTGAAGGTCAAGCGTGCCCCTGATAATTCGTTTAGCATATTGATAATCATTTCGCGGTCACGGAAGGCATAAATGAACGGACTGGTTGCACCAAGGTCAAGGATATAGGTACCCCAGGCCACGAGGTGACTGGCAATCCGGTTCAATTCCATCGCAATCACGCGTAAGAAATCAGCTCGTTCAGGAATTTCAATCCCCATCATCGTTTCAACGGCATGACAGAGGATATAGTTATTGGTCATCGAGGACAAATAGTCCATCCGGTCGGTATAAGGAATAATCTGTGTATATTGCAGGTCTTCGGCTAATTTTTCTGTCCCACGGTGTAAGTATCCGATGACAGGCTTCGCTTCGGTGATGATTTCCCCATCAATTTTAACAACTAAGCGGAAAACTCCGTGCGTACTTGGATGCTGAGGACCGACGTTTAATATCATTTCTTCTGTTCTGATCATTGGTTACACCTCCACGTCGTACGGCTCATAATCTTTTCGCAGTGGATGGCCAACCCAATCTTCACCTAGCAGGATGCGACGCAAATCTGGATGTCCAGGAAACTTGATTCCTAGTAAATCATAAGCTTCACATTCAGGCCATTCTGCGCCTGCCCAAAGTGGTTGCAAGGACTCGATTGTTGGTTCGCTGCGGTCAATCTTCACTTTGAGGGCGACGGACTGACGGTTTTTATATGAGAACAAGTGAACATAAACTTCCATATGTGTTTCAAAGTCTGATCCATGAAGCTCTGATAAATAATCGAATCCTAATAGCTCATTGTATTTTAAAAATTGAGCTACCTTATAATATGTATCACGCTTCGCCACAAGGGTTGGAACGTCCTTTGAGAGTTTATTAATATAAGAATCTTCTAGAACATCTGCTCCCAGATGCTCGGTAATGACCTTCACATACTTATCGAGGAATGCCTGGTTTACGGATGGCTTCGCTTCAGCTGCCGGGGCTGCTGGTGCATCAGCTTTTCCTCCCGCTGCGGCTGCTGCTTTTGCCTTCGCCGCTGCTACTGCCTTCGCTTTTGCTTTCGCAGCTGCAATTGCCTTCGCCTTTTCGTCATCGCCACCTGCTGGTGCTGAGTCTGAGTCGGCGCCTGCTCCTGCTTTCGCTTTCGCTGCTGCGGCTGCCTTTGCCTTCGCTACTGCCACTGCTTTCGCCTTGGCTGCTGCTGCCGCTTTTGCCTTCGCATCGTCGCCTGCCGGGGCATTTTCACCTTCGGCTGTTTCAGCTTTAGTGGCTTCTCCACCTGTTAGTTCCATCGCTTTTTTCTTCGCTGCCGCAGCTGCTTTTGCTTTCGCTACTGCCGCTGCCTTTTTCTTCGCAAGATCATCACCGTCGGCTGATACTTGTACTTCCGGTTCGGTTGGCGCGTTTGGTGCTGCAGTATCTTCGGCTGGGCCTGAGCCTCCTGTGAGCTCCATCGCTTTACGTTTTGCCGCTGCTGCAGCCTTCGCCTTCGCTACCGCCGCTGCTTTTTTCTTCGCAAGGTCATCTGAGTCACTAGCCGCGGGTGCTTCGGCATTTACAGATTCAGACGGAGTCGGTGCTGGCGTTTCCGCTTTAACAGACTCTTCCACTGGTTTTTCCGCTGGCTTCGATGCCGGTGCGGCTTCCCCTAAGGCCTTAGCTGCTCGCTTTGCGGCTGCTGCAGCCTTCGCTTTCTCGACTGCTTCCCTTTTTAACTGATCAAGATCTTTTTCCCCACTCATCGGTTAGATCACCTTCTTCCCAGTCTTCGCTTCATAGCGAATCTTTTCCTTTAATTTATTGATTCCATAAATTAAAGCGGCTGGGTTTGGAGGGCATCCAGGTATGTAGACATCGACAGGAACGATTTGATCGACTCCCTTAACGACGGAATAAGACTTTACATACGGCCCACCTGCTGTCGCACAAGAACCCATCGCAATGACCCATTTTGGCTCAGGCATTTGGTCATACAATCTTCGTAAAATTGGTGCCATCTTCTTCGTCACAGTTCCAGACACAATCATACAGTCGGACTGACGTGGTGACGTACGGAAAAAGGAGCCCGAACGATCCAAGTCATAATTCGCACCGCCCACACCCATCATTTCAATCGCACAACAAGCCAGACCAAATGTCACCGGGTAGATCGAACTGCTTCGAGCCCAAGCTTTAATTTGCTCTAGCGTAGTCATAAATACACTTCGCTGTAACTCGGCCATTTCTTGTTGTGAAATGCCATCTAGTTTTAATTCCATCGGAGCACCTTCTTTTTCCAAGCATACACAAGGCCAATTAATAACATAATAACAAAAATCAACATCTCGATTAATGCAAAAATCCCCAGTTTATCATAGGCCACTGCCCAAGGATATAAAAACACGGTTTCTACATCAAAAATAACAAACATCAGGGCAAAAATATAATAGCGGACATTGAACTGTACACGGGAATCGTGAAATGGCTCAATACCGCTCTCATATGTGGTATACTTTGCATCACTTGGTTTATTCGGACGCAGAAGTTTACCTAAATATAACGCCACCACAGGCAGCAGCACCCCAAGACATAGAAACGCAAAAACAATCAGATAATTATTCTGATATACATTTAGAAGTTCCATGTCCATCCCCTCCAATGTTGTAAATTTTCATACTAATTAATATTGTAACCGAATTCATTATAGCATTGTTACAAACCCATGTCGACAAGCCAAATTCATAAAAGTTTGAATATAACGCCACTAATATTTCACATTTTAAGGCCCTTGAGAGCTCGCTTTCAAAAGAGGCTTAAAATAGGGAATTTTAGCAAATTGCAACGCTAGCTGAAGATGACGTGCTGAGACTTCGGATGCAGTTCGCTAGAACCAACTAACATCCAAAAAGGTTCGACAACAACCCCTATTAAACAACAAAATGTGAACACTGTCAGTGAGATTTGTCATTAAAAATTCACCGAATATCTCTTTTTTAGCCAAACCTTTTATTTTCCTAAAAAAGTAATTTACAAAGTGAAGTCAAACACCATCTCACATTATCTAAACATGTCCTTCTACCATCCTATTCACCCCCAGCCATTTCATGCAAAAAACCACCCAAGCTATTAGGTAAAGAATAAAAGGCGCAAGTGCCCGTTCAGCGGCGTATGGCCTGGAGCGCTCCAACTGAGATAAAGGAAACACGA
>OEPS010000338.1_pt1 | contig 17025 bp, 15 predicted proteins | sample 1539411 | NCBI WGS metagenome assembly OEPS01 (sample SAMN02671747, study PRJEB22543) | soil metagenome | biome: bacteria | place: China:Hunan Province, Lengshuijiang City | collected 2012-10-15 | depth 0.08m m
AAGAGGAATTCGAGACCGAAATCCCTGACGAAGAAGCTGAGAAGATCACTACTGTTCAAGCTGCTATCGACTACGTCACCAGCCACCAGGCTTAAGACGTTGTAGTCGTCGCTTCTTGTCATGGAAAAACCGCACTGCCGTTACTGGCGTGCGGTTTTTTCTTTACAAGAGATGTAGTCAATTGAATAAGGAGAGTGCTGTGTCGCGTAGACGCGTCGTGGTCACCGGTATGGGTATGCTGTCGCCACTGGGTACGGATGTGCCGAGCAGTTGGCAGGGCATTCTGGCTGGCCGCAGTGGCATAGGTCTGATTGAACATACGGACCTGTCTGCCTACTCCACCCGTTTTGGCGGCTCGGTAAAGGGCTTCGAGGTTGAGCAATACCTGTCGGTCAAGGAAGCCCGCAAGCTCGATCTGTTCATTCAGTACGGCCTGGCAGCCGGTTTTCAGGCGGTGCGCAATTCCGGCCTGGAAGTGACCGATGCCAACCGAGAGCGCATTGGCGTGGCCATGGGCTCGGGTATCGGTGGCCTGACCAATATCGAAGAAACCAGCCGGACTTTGCATGAGCAGGGCCCGCGGCGCATTTCGCCGTTCTTCGTGCCGGGTTCGATCATCAACATGATTTCCGGTTTCCTGTCGATCCACCTGGGTGTACAGGGACCTAACTACGCTATTGCCACGGCCTGCACCACCGGTACCCATTGTATCGGCATGGCGGCGCGCAACATCGCCTTCGGTGAAGCCGACGTGATGATCGCTGGCGGTGCGGAAATGGCGGCCTGCGGTCTGGGCATGGGCGGCTTCGGTGCCTCGCGCGCGCTGTCGACCCGCAATGACGACCCGACCCGTGCCAGCCGTCCGTGGGACAAGGGCCGTGACGGCTTCGTCCTCGCCGACGGTGCCGGTGCGCTGGTGCTCGAAGAGCTCGAACACGCCAAGGCCCGTGGTGCGACGATCTATGCCGAACTGGTTGGTTTTGGCATGAGTGGCGACGCCTACCACATGACTTCGCCGCCAGAAGATGGCAGCGGTGCCGCGCGTTGCATGGTCAATGCCCTGCGTGACGCTGGCCTGAATGCCGATCAGGTGAACTACATCAATGCCCACGGCACCTCGACCCCGGCCGGCGACCTGGCGGAAGCCTCGGCGATCAAGTCGGTGTTCGGCGATCACGCCTACAAGCTGGCGGTCAGTTCGACCAAGTCGATGACCGGTCACCTGTTGGGTGCTGCCGGTGCAGTGGAAGCGATCTTCAGTGTGCTGTCGATCAACAGCCAGGTAGCACCGCCAACCATCAACCTGGATGAGCCAAGCGAAGGTTGCGACCTGGACTTCGTGGCACATGAGGCGCGCAACATGCCGATCGATACCGTGCTGTCCAACTCCTTCGGTTTTGGCGGTACCAACGGCTCGCTGGTGTTCCGCCGGTTCGCCGGTTGATGCACAGCTGGATTGATGGCCAGGCGGCAGATGCAGTCAACCTGCAAAGCCGCGCGCTGGCCTACGGCGATGGTCTGTTCGAGACCATCGCGGTCAGGGCCGGTCGGCCATCATTGCTCGAGTATCACCTCGAGCGCCTGGCGCTGGGTTGCCAGCGCCTGGCGATCAGCGCCGATCACGGGCTGATTCGCGAAGAGCTATGCCGTTATGCCAGCGGGCTGGGTGACGGCGTACTCAAACTGATTCTCGTCCGTGGTGACAGTCAGCGCGGCTATGCGCCTGCTGCTGGCGCGGTACCACGGCGTATTCTTCAGGGTAGTCCTCTGCCCGCGTATCCCGCTCAGCATGCCGAGCAGGGTATTCGTCTTTTCCCCTGTAACACTCGTCTTGCGGAACAACCACTGCTGGCCGGACTCAAACACCTCAATCGACTTGAGCAGGTGTTGGCGCGTGCCGAATGGCAAGATACCGAGCATGCCGAAGGATTGATGCGCGATGTTTCCGGTCGCATCATCGAAGGGGTCTTCAGCAACTTGTTCCTGGTGCGTGGCGGCGAGCTGCTGACGGCTGATCTGAGCCGTTGTGGGGTGGCCGGGGTCATGCGTGCCGCCCTTATCGAGCAGGCTGGCGTGGCCGGAATCGCCCTGCGCATTAGCGATCTTTCCCTGCGGGACCTGGAGCAGGCCGATGAGGTTTTCGTCTGCAACAGCGTTTACGGTATCTGGCCGGTGCGAGCATTTGCATCGCTGAACTGGTCGCCGGGTCCGCTCACCCGTAAACTGCAGGCCATTGCCCGTACGTTACTGGATGCTTGATTTGTGAGACGTAAATTCTTGGTGCTGCTGGAAACCGGATTGATTCTGGCAGGCCTGATATTGGGCTTTTCAGCGTGGAAAGTGAATTCGGCACTTGAGCAGAACCTGCACATCAGTCAGGAGCAACTGCTCGACGTACCCACCGGTACCAACCCCAATCGCATGTTTTACCGCATGGAGAGCCAGGGCCTGCTGGATGATGCCTTCTGGCTGCGGCTTTACTGGCGATTCAACATGGCCGGTGTGCCATTGCACACCGGCGAGTACCGCATGACGCCTGGCATGACGGTGCGCGACCTGTTCGAGGTGTGGCGTCGTGGCGATGTCGTGCAGTACAGCCTGACCTTGGTCGAAGGCTGGAATTTCCGCCAGGTGCGTTCGGCGCTGGCCAAGCACGAAAAGATCAAACAGACCCTTGATGGCCTCAGCGATGCCGAGGTGATGGACAAGCTTGGTCACCCTGGGGTTTTCCCGGAGGGGCGGTTTTTCCCCGATACCTACCGCTTTGTGCGCGGGATGTCGGATGTGGAGTTCCTCCAGCAAGCCTATGCGCGTCTCGACGAGGTACTGGCCAAGGAGTGGGCCGAGCGCCCGGCTGATTTGCCTTATCGCGATCCGTACCAGGCGTTGATCATGGCGTCGCTGGTGGAGAAGGAAACCGGTGTACCCCAGGAGCGTGGCCAGATCGCTGGCGTGTTCGTACGCCGTATGCGCATCGGCATGTTGTTGCAGACCGACCCGACTGTGATCTACGGCATGGGCGAGCGCTACAACGGCAAGATCACCCGCGCCGATCTGCGTGAGCCGACGCCTTACAACACCTACACCAACGCCGGGTTGCCGCCGACGCCGATTGCCATGGTTGGCCGCGAAGCGATCCATGCCGCGTTGAATCCGACGCCGGGCAGCAGCTTGTACTTCGTCGCGCGCGGCGATGGTAGCCATATCTTCTCCGACGACCTCGATGCGCACAATTCGGCGGTCCGCGAGTACCAGATCAAGCGCCGTGCCGATTATCGGTCGAGCCCGGCCCCTGTGACCGCGCCTGAGGTCGAGCCTGAAGTGGCGCCTGAAGCAGCGCCAGACGTCGAGTCTCAGACCCCGGAACCCACTGAGGCAGCTCCTGAGCCGGTGCCTGAAGCGTCGGCACCGGCCAGTGAAACCTCTTCGCAATGATCAACTGTAAGGACTGCCTGTGAGCGGCTTGTTTATCACCCTGGAAGGTCCCGAAGGCGCGGGCAAGAGCACCAACCGTGAGTACCTGGCCGAGCACCTGCGTGCCCAGGGTGTGGATGTGGTACTGACACGTGAGCCTGGTGGCACGCCACTGGCCGAACGGATCCGCGAGCTGCTGCTGGCCCCCAGCGATGAAAAAATGGATGCCGACACTGAGCTGTTGCTGGTGTTTGCTGCCCGCGCCCAGCATCTGGCAGAAGTGATTCGTCCGGCCCTGGCCCGTGGTGCCGTGGTGCTCTGCGACCGTTTTACCGATGCTACCTACGCTTATCAGGGCGGAGGTCGTGGCCTGTCGCTGGAGCGCATCGCCACCCTCGAGCAGTTTGTTCAAGGCGATCTGCGCCCCGACCTGACCCTGGTTTTTGATCTGCCGGTGGAAATCGGCCTGTCCCGGGCTGCGGCCCGTGGGCGCCTGGATCGTTTCGAGCAGGAAGGCCAAGCCTTCTTCGAGGCCGTACGTCAGGCCTACCTGGCGCGTGCCCAGGCCGCCCCGCAGCAGTACACGCTGATCGACGCTTCGCAGTCGCTGGTGCAGGTGCAGCAAGCGCTCGACGTCTTGCTGCCACAGATCCTGGAGCGTTGCCGTGGCTGAGGCCTATCCCTGGCAGCAGGCCTTGTGGCAGCAACTGGCCGGGCGCACACAGCATGCGCATGCCTATTTGTTGCATGGCCCGCAAGGCATCGGCAAGCGCGCCCTGGCTGAGCGCCTGATGGCGTTGTTGCTCTGCCAGCGACCTGCCAACCTGCAAGCCTGTGGGCAGTGCAAGTCATGCCTGCTGCTGGCAGCCGGCAGTCATCCGGACAACTATGTGCTGGAGCCGGAGGAGGCCGACAAGCCGATCAAGGTCGACCAGGTGCGCGACCTGGTGTCCTTCGTGGTCCAGACCGCACAGTTGGGTGGGCGCAAAGTAGTGCTCATCGAGCCGGTCGAGGCGATGAATATCAATGCGGCCAACGCCTTGCTCAAAAGTCTGGAAGAGCCGTCCGGCAATACCGTGTTGCTGCTGGTCAGCCATCAGCCCAGCCGCTTGTTGCCGACCATCAAGAGCCGTTGCGTGCAGCAGGCGTGTCCTTTGCCCAGCGCCACGCAAAGCCTGGCCTGGTTGAGTACAGCCTTGCCGGAGTGCGATGAGCAGGAACGGCTTGAACTGCTCAGTCTGGCTGCCGGTTCGCCGCTGGCTGCCGTCAGTCTGCAGGCGCAGGGTGTGCGTGAGCAGCGCGCGCTAGTGGTCGACGGGGTGAAGAAGCTGCTCAAGCAGCAGCAATCTCCCAGTCAGCTGGCCGAAGCCTGGAATGCCATCCCCTTGCTGCAGCTGTTCGACTGGTTCTGCGACTGGTCCAGTCTGGTCCTGCGCTATCAGTTGACCGAGGACGAGGAAGGTTTAGGCTTGAGCGATATGCGCAAGGTTGTGCAGTATCTGGCGCAGAAGAGCGGTCAGAGCAAAGTCCTTGAGATCCAGGATTGGATTCTCGCGCAGCGCCAGAAAGTCCTGGCCAAGGCCAATCTCAATCGCGTGCTGTTGCTCGAAGCACTGCTGGCCTCCTGGGCCATGTTGCCCGGCCAGCGTTGAGCCGAGCTGTCCCTTTATTTAATTTCAGCGTTGTCATGTGCCCATGCTTGTAGATTCCCATTGCCACCTCGACCGTCTCGACCTTACTGCTCATCAGGGCTCTCTGGATGCAGCGCTTGATGCTGCCCGTGCCCGCGGTGTCGGTCACTTCCTGTGCATCGGCGTCAGTGCCGACAACGCCAAGGCGGTCAAGGACCTGAGCGAGCGTTACCGCGACGTCGACTGTTCGGTGGGTATCCATCCGCTCGACCTGACCCCCGATGGCGCACCGCCGCTGGAATGGCTGCTCAAGGAGCTTGAGCACCCGCATGTGGTGGCTATCGGTGAAACCGGACTGGACTACCACTACGAGCCAGAAGCGGCCGAGGTGCAGCAGGATTCTTTCCGCCTGCACCTGCAGGCGGCGCAAGTGACCGGCAAGCCGGTCATCATTCATACCCGGGCGGCGCGTGCCGATACCCTGGCCCTGCTGCGCGAAGCAGACCTGAGCCAGGCCGGTGTGCTGCATTGCTTCACCGAAGACTGGGACATGGCCAAGGCGGCGCTGGACCTGGGTTACTACATCTCGTTGTCCGGTATCGTCACCTTCCGCAATGCCGATGCCTTGCGCGACGTTGCCCGGCAAGTGCCGGCCGATCGCCTGCTGGTCGAAACCGACTCGCCTTATCTGGCGCCGATTCCGTATCGCGGCAAGCCGAATCTGCCGGAGTATGTGCGGGAAGTGGCGGAGTTCGTGGCCATGGTGCGAGGTGAAAAGTACGAGCAATTGGCGGAGCAGACCACCGCCAACTTCAAGCGCCTGTTCCCGCTGGCGCGTCTGTAGGAGTTGGTTTCGGTGGGAGCGCAGGCAAAAAAAACCCGGGTTCTGGGGGGTGAATCCGGGTTAAGACCATTAGGAGTAAAACAAAGGTACGCGGTCCCTGAGCACCTTTATCGGCGCGCCACTTGGGGGGATGCGCCACGCCAACACCTGAAGTATTGGTCAGGATTGGCGGGCTGCCAGCGGCGGCTGCTCGTTTTTTAAACAGATTTGGAATACGGCGGGGGCTGCTGAGCACTCATCGCTCTGCGATCTGCCGCACAATTGCCAGAGTTTCGTCGATTATCTGCTTGGATGTGTAGAAGTGCGGGGAAAAGCGCACGCCAGGCCCTCTGGTAATGCACACCACCTGTTCCTGCTTCAGGCGATGATAGGCGTCGGCGTTGTCCACGCCGGCAATGCTGAAGGAAACAATACCCGAACGGCGCTGCGGATCTTCCGGGCTGTGCAGGCGTACACCGGGGATCGCTGCCAGTCCGTCGTAGAGCCACTGCACCCGTTCTGCCAACAGTGCGGATACGTGGGGCATGCCGACTTCCTCAAGTAACGACAGGCTGGCATCCAGCGCGGCGGCACCGAGCATGTTCGGGCTACCGCATTCAAAGCGCCGGGCGCTGCGGGCCGGCGCCCATTCGGTGCGGTTGTAGTCGCCCATGTGTTCGAGCATGTGCCAGCCGTATTCGCTCAGTTTCAGCTGTGGGCGAACCTCGGCGCGGCAGTAGAACACCCCCAGGCCTTCCGGGCCGAGCATCCACTTGTGGCCATCGGCCATGGCGAAGTCGCACTGATAGGCTTGCACATCGAAGGGCAGGGCGCCTAGCTGCTGAATCGCATCGATACAGAACAGCACCTTGCGTTCGCGGCAGCCCTGGCCGAGGCGCACCAGGTCCAGGCGCAGGCCCGTGGCAAATTGCACGGCGCTGATTGCCAGCAGGCGTACGCGTGGACCACAGGCGGCCAGCAGGTCGGCTTCCGGGTCTTGTCCCTTGAGGCTTACCTGGCGCACTTCCACACCCTGGTCGGCCAAGGCTTCCCAGACGATGCGGTTGGAGGGGAATTCTTCATCGCTGATGACGATCTGGTCGCCTTGTTGCCACTGAAGTCCGAAGGCGACGAACGACAGCGCTTCGGAGGTGTTCTTGACCAGGGCGATATCATCGGTCGACGGGGCGTTCGTCAGGCGCATCAAGCGTTCACGCAGGCGTTGCTCCATGGTCATCCAGTCTGGGTAGTCCCTGGCGCCGAGCCAAACGTTTTCGTTGGCAAAGCGGGCAACGGCCTGGCTGGCTCTTCTTGGCCAGGGAGCGACGGCCGCGTGGTTCAGGTAGCGAAGGCCTGGAGCTTGTTCAAACTCATCAAGAAACATAGACATGGTCGGATGATCCGTGCATTTTGGCGCAAGTTAGGCATAATAACCGGCTTCGATTTTGATCCAGTCCTTCTTATGCAGAAAGAACCTCGTAAGGTCCGTGAGTTTCGTCGCCGTGAGCAAGAAATTCTCGATACCGCGCTCAAGCTGTTTCTCGAACAGGGTGAAGACAGTGTCACCGTCGAGATGATCGCTGATGCAGTCGGTATCGGCAAAGGCACGATCTACAAGCATTTCAAATCCAAGGCGGAGATCTACCTGCGCCTGATGCTCGACTACGAGCGCGATTTGAACGAACTGTTGCACTCTGCCGATGTTGACCGCGACAAGGAAGCCCTGTCGCGTGCCTACTTCGAATTCCGCATGCGCGATCCGCAGCGCTACCGCTTGTTCGATCGTCTCGAGGAGAAGGTGGTCAAGGGCAACCAGGTGCCGGAGATGGTCGAGGAGCTGCACAAGATCCGCGCCTCCAACTTCGAGCGCCTGACCCTGCTGATCAAGGGCCGCATCAGCGAAGGCAAGCTCGAAGACGTTCCGCCGTACTTCCATTACTGCGCCGCCTGGGCCTTGGTGCATGGTGCCGTGGCACTCTATCACTCGCCCTTCTGGAGCAATGTGCTGGAAGATCAGGAAGGTTTCTTCCAGTTCCTGATGGACATTGGTGTACGCATGGGCAACAAGCGCAAACGCGACCCGGATGTGACGGGTAACTGACGCGTTCTGCTGGATGAAGATGCGCCTGAGACAAGGCCTGAGGCCTATACTCATGTAAGAGGCTTGCAAAAACCTGATTTTTGAGTCAGGTTTTGCAGGCCCGATTCATCCATGCCGGAGTCACCCATGATCGTCGACCGCCAAGGCAGGCGTTTTCGCAACTTGCGTGTCAGCCTCACGGCTGCCTGCAACTATGCCTGCACCTATTGCGTACCGGACGGCAAGCGTCTGGTGGCGGCCCAGGATGAGCTGTCTGCCGAAGCCATGGCCCGCGCTGTGGCCTATCTGATCGAAGCCGCCGGTATCGAGCGCTTGCGCGTGACAGGCGGTGAGCCGCTGGTCAGTCCCAAGCTCGAGACGTTTCTGACTTCGGTTGCAGGCCTGGGGCTGGACGAAATCAGTCTCACCACCAATGGTCAATTGCTCGCGCGCAAGCTGCCGCTCCTGCGTGAGGCCGGCATTCGTCGCCTCAACGTTTCCCTCGACACCCTCGATCCTGACGCGTTTCGCCGCATTGCCCGCGGGGGCGACCTTGCCACGGTGCTGGATGGCATGGCGCAGGCCAGCGCGGCCGGGATGAAGATCAAGGTCAATATGGTGCCCTTGCGCGGGCAGAACTTCGATCAGGTCGTGCCGTTGCTGGAGTACTGCCTGGCACGCGGCTACGAGCTGCGCTTTATCGAGCTGATGCGCATGGGCCACCTGGCTCGTGACAGCAATGCCTTCCTGCAGCAGTTCGTCAGCCTCGAGCATTTGCTGCAGTTGATCGGTGAGCGCTACGAGTATCTGCAGGCGAATGCGCCGGTGGACGCCACGGCACTGCGTTATCAGATTCCCGGGCAGGGTTACTTTGGCGTGATTGCCAACGAAAGCGTGCCATTCTGCCGAACCTGCTCGCGCTTGCGCCTGTCCTCCACGGGCTGGTTGCATGGCTGCCTGTCGTCGAGCAACCGTCACTATATCGGCGATCTGCTCGACAAGCCGCGCCACCAGGCCTTGCCGGCGTTGCAGGGGTTGCTGGTCAAGGCCCTTGGCGACAAGCAGCCAGTGGCATTTTCCGGCGGCGCAACGGTGATGAAAATCATCGGCGGGTAAGACTGGCGCAAAAGCTGCATCTGTCAGCCGTTCGCCGGTTTTCCGTCACCGGCCACTGGAGGATAGATGCGTAGCCTGGTTTTGCTGCTGGCGCTGATGGCGTTGGGCGGCTGTATGAATGTCAGCGATATGGGTGAAGGTGTCCGTTATCACATGAGTGATTCCGGCCTGCTCGATCACAGCGACACCCGCCGTTCACTGTCGGTGCGCCTGCAGCCTGACTCATTCATTTACATTGGCCAGGGCGCGTTCGTTCCTCCAGGCAAGGGGCCTTATCCACGGCCCAACGTGGTAGCGGAAGAAGCGTTCAAAGGCTTTATCGAATACTTCCCCATGGTCCGGCGCGCTCAGGGGCCGTTGGGGCTGGAACAGGCTCTGGTCGAAGCGCGTGAAGTGGGTGCCCATTACCTGCTCTATGCCCGCTTTGCGCGTACCGATGACCGCATCGGCAATGGCGATGAATGGTATGACGAGCAGGCGGTGGATCGTCTGGGTATCGATACCGGCGTGGTCCAGCTGATGCTCATCGAAACCAGTACTCGCTACCTGATCGACACTGCGCGAATCAATAGCCGCGGCGGATTGCTGACGTTCCACGACAATAAGCCGGAAGATTTGCTCGGCCCGCCACTTGAGGATTACGCTCGTAGCCTTTTGGGCATGAGTCGCTGAGGAAAGCGTGATGACAGATACCGGTAAGGCCATCGATCTATTGGCACAGATTCCCAAGTCCGAAAAGGGCTTGCCACCGGTGCATCTGTGGAACCCGGACTTCTGCGGCGACATCGACATGCGCATCGCCCGTGACGGTACCTGGTACTACCTGGGCACCCCGATCGGACGCAAGCCGATGGTTCGGCTCTTCTCTACCATTATTCGCCGCGACGGTGATGACTACTTCCTGGTAACGCCGGTGGAGAAGGTCGGCATCAAGGTCGATGATGCGCCTTTTGTTGCTGTCAGCCTGGAAGTCGAGGGTGAAGGTGAGCAGCAAGTGCTGCGCTTCACGAGTAATGTCGAGGATCAGGTCGAGGCCGGCCCCGAGCACCCTTTGCGCTTTGAGATCGATGCGCAGACCGAGGAGCCGTCGCCGTATGTGCATATGCGCAACAACCTCGAAGCGCTGATCCATCGCAACGTGTTTTATCAGCTGGTGGAGCTGGCCGTACCGCAGCAGATCGACGGTCAGCAATGGCTGGGTGTCTGGAGCGGTGGCACCTTCTACCCCATTGGCCGCAGCTGATTAGCCTCCGCGTTTTTCCCTGAATTGGCGCTTTTTACCTCGTGGTTGCCGGCATAACCTGCCGGTATACCCAATCACGAGGTAGTACCCATGAAATCCGCGCTTTTACCCATCAGCACGTTGATCGTCGCTGGCCTGTTTACCTTGCCAGGTGCCTGGGCGCATGGTCCTGAGCAGGGCCAGGAAGCGGTCAAGATTCTGCAAGAACAATTGCCGAGCAATGCGCCGGGCAAACAAGCGGTCATGCTCACGGTCAGCTACGCACCTGGCCAGAAGTCCGTGGCGCACCAGCATCCGGGGGCGGTCATGGCCTATGTGCTCGAAGGGACGGTGGTGTCCCAGCTCAAGGGTGAGCCCAAGCCGGTCGCCTACAAGGTGCGTGAGTTCTGGTACGAGGCGCCGGGGTCGGTGCATCTGGTGTCCTACAACGCCAGTGAGACAAAGCCGGCAAAGTTGCTGGTGTGGTCGTTGGGGGATGAACAGCAGCCAGTGACCGAGCCGTATCAGCCCTAGGGGAGGGGAAACGCAGGATCTGAAACGAAAAAACCTCCAGTGCTCAGCGCAACTGGAGGTTTTTCAGGTGTTTGGCTCCGCGACCAGGACTCGAACCTGGGACCCAATGATTAACAGTCATTTGCTCTACCGACTGAGCTATCGCGGAATCTGTGGCGTATCTTACTGATTGCTAAGGGGAAGTCAAGCCTTCCCCGCGCAATTCAGTGATTACAGCACCTCGACGATTGCCTTGGTCACCACATGGATGTTGCTCTGGTTCAGGGTGGCCACGCAGATACGACCGGTGTCCAGGGCGTAGATGCCGAACTCGTTCTTCAGGCGCGCCACTTGCTCGACGCTCAGGCCCGAGTAGGAGAACATGCCGCGCTGACGACCGACGAAGCTGAAGTCCTGCTTGGCACCGTACTGGGCCAGCAGTTCGACCATCTGCTTGCGCATGCCGTGAATGCGCAGACGCATTTCGGCCAGTTCTTCTTCCCACATGGCGCGCAGCTCAGGGCTGTTGAGCACAGTGGCGACGATGGTGGCGCCATGGGTCGGCGGGTTGGAGTAGTTGGTGCGGATCACGCGCTTGACCTGGGACAGCACGCGCGCGCTTTCTTCCTTGGACTCGGTAACGATCGACAGGGCGCCAACGCGCTCGCCGTACAGCGAGAAGGATTTGGAGAACGAGCTGGAGACGAAGAAGTCCAGGCCCGACTCGGCGAACAGGCGCACGGCGAAGGCGTCTTCGTGGATGCCGTCGCCAAAGCCCTGGTAGGCCATGTCGAGGAATGGCACGTGGCCTTTGGCTTTGACCACTTCCAGGACATTTTTCCAGTCGTCCAGGCTCAGGTCGACGCCGGTCGGGTTATGGCAGCAGGCGTGCAGCACGATGATCGAGCCGTTCGGCAGGGCGTTGAGGTCTTCGAGCATGCCGCTGCGGTTGACGTCATGAGTGGCGGCGTCGTAGTAGCGGTAGTTCTGTACCGGGAAGCCGGCGGTTTCGAACAGGGCGCGGTGGTTTTCCCAGCTTGGGTCGCTGATGGCGACGACAGCGTTGGGCGACAGCTGCTTGAGGAAGTCGGCACCGATTTTCAGCGCGCCGGTACCGCCAACGGCCTGGGTGGTGACTACGCGACCGGCGCTCAGCAGTGGCGACTCGGCACCGAACAGCAGCTTCTGGACGGCCTGGTCGTAAGCGACGATACCGTCGATCGGCAGGTAACCGCGGGAAGCGTGCTGGGCGGCACGCTGGGTTTCGGCTTCGATCACTGCACGCAGCAGTGGGATACGCCCTTCTTCGTTGCAGTAAACACCTACACCCAAGTTGACCTTGTTGCTACGGGTATCGGCGTTGAAAGCTTCGTTGAGGCCCAGAATGGGATCGCGTGGTGCCAGCTCGACAGCGGAAAACAGGCTCATTATTACCTTGGCTCTGAATGGAGAGTGGAAGAGGTCCGCACGCTCCAGTCGAATGCACTAGAGCGGTGCACAAACGGGGAGTCAGTATAGTGATACCCATCGGTCACGGCGACAGTCTGACGCAGCTTTTCCTGTTGTTTCGCCGATTATTTTTCGACCGTTAGTCGAATTGACCGGTCCATACTCAGAAATGCCCATGTCATCGCCTTGAAACTGGCGTGGAAGACCCTTAATTCGGTATAAGTACTGTCTATAAATACAGTTGCCAGCGTCTGCGATAAAAACGTCGCGATTACACAGAGGTTTGTCATGTCCGAGTTCCAGCTCGTCACCCGTTTTCAGCCGGCCGGCGACCAGCCCGAAGCCATTCGCCTGATGGTCGAAGGCATTGACGCGGGTCTGGCACATCAGACCCTGCTCGGGGTGACCGGCTCGGGCAAGACCTTCAGTATCGCCAACGTCATCGCCCAGGTGCAGCGACCGACCCTGGTGCTGGCGCCAAACAAGACCCTGGCGGCGCAGTTGTACGGGGAGTTCAAGGCGTTTTTCCCCAACAACGCCGTCGAGTACTTCGTTTCCTATTACGACTACTACCAGCCCGAAGCTTACGTACCGTCTTCCGACACCTTCATCGAGAAGGATGCCTCGATCAACGACCACATCGAACAGATGCGTCTGTCGGCGACCAAGGCGCTGCTGGAACGCCGCGACGCGATCATCGTCACCACGGTGTCGTGCATCTACGGTCTGGGCAGCCCGGAAACCTACCTGAAGATGGTCCTGCACGTGGACCGCGGCGACAAGCTCGACCAGCGCGCCTTGCTGCGCCGCCTGGCCGACTTGCAATACACCCGCAACGAAATGGACTTTGCCCGCGCCACGTTCCGCGTGCGTGGCGATGTCATCGATATCTTCCCGGCCGAATCGGACCTTGAAGCCATCCGCATCGAGCTGTTCGATGACGAAGTGGAGAACATCGCCGCCTTCGATCCGTTGACCGGCGAGGTGATCCGCAAGTTGCCGCGCTTTACCTTCTACCCCAAGAGTCACTACGTGACCCCGCGGGAAACCCTGCTTGAAGCGGTGGAGGGCATCAAGGAAGAACTGCAGCAGCGCCTGGAATACCTGCACAAGGCCAACAAGCTGGTCGAAGCCCAGCGTCTGGAACAACGCACCCGCTTCGATCTGGAGATGATCCTCGAGTTGGGCTACTGCAACGGCATCGAAAACTACTCGCGCTACCTCTCTGGCCGTCCGGCCGGGGCCCCGCCACCGACGTTGTACGACTACCTTCCGGCGGATTCGCTGCTGGTAATCGACGAGTCCCACGTCAGCGTTCCGCAGGTGGGGGCGATGTACAAGGGCGACCGCTCGCGCAAGGAAACCCTGGTCGAATACGGCTTCCGCCTGCCTTCGGCACTGGACAACCGGCCCATGCGCTTCGATGAATGGGAAAGTGTCAGTCCGCAGACGATCTTCGTTTCCGCTACGCCCGGGCCCTATGAGGCTGACCATGCGGGCAGGGTAGTGGAGCAGGTGGTGCGCCCCACCGGCTTGGTCGATCCTCAGGTTGAAGTGCGTCCGGCCACCACCCAGGTCGATGACCTGTTGTCGGAAATCCATAAGCGTGTTGCAGTGGAAGAGCGTGTGCTGGTCACTACTCTGACCAAGCGCATGGCCGAAGACCTTACCGATTACCTCGCCGATCACGACGTGCGGGTGCGCTACCTGCACTCGGACATCGACACCGTGGAGCGCGTCGAGATCATCCGCGACCTGCGCCTGGGCACCTTCGATGTACTGGTGGGGATCAACCTGCTGCGCGAGGGTCTGGACATGCCCGAGGTATCGCTGGTGGCGATCCTTGATGCTGACAAGGAAGGTTTCCTGCGCTCCGAGCGCTCATTGATCCAGACCATCGGCCGCGCGGCGCGTAACCTCAACGGGCGGGCGATTCTCTATGCCGACAGAATGACCGGCTCGATGGAGCGGGCGATCGGTGAAACCGAACGCCGCCGTGACAAGCAGATCGCTTTCAACGCCGCCAATGGCATCGTGCCCAAGGGCGTGGTCAAAGACATCACCGACATCATGGAAGGCGCCAACGTGCCCGGCTCGCGCAGCAAGAAGCGCAAGGGTATGGCCAAGGCCGCCGAAGAAAGCGCGCGCTACGAAGCCGAGCTGCGTTCGCCGGGCGAGATTGCCAAGCGCATCAAACTGCTCGAAGAGAAGATGTATCAGCTGGCGCGAGACCTGGAGTTCGAGGCCGCGGCGCAGATGCGCGACGAGATTGCTGCGCTGCGCGAACGCTTACTGACTGTCTGATGCGGTTGTTGTAGGAGCGGATTTATCCGCGATGGGGCGCGTAGCGGCCCTGAAAATGGGCCTGCTACGCAGTCCATCGCGGATAAATCCGCTCCTACAAGCGATTTGCAAGGGTGATCAGTGGGCCTCTCCGGCCTTCAAGCCTGCCGGCAATTTGCGCGTCATCAACACCGCCAGCATGCTGATCGCCAACCCGATGCCAACAAAATGGAAAGCATCGTTATAGGCCATGATCATCGCCTGCTGGTGAGTGATTTCACTCAGCTTGCCTAGTGCCGCGCTGTCGCTACCCAGACGCTCTGCCAGTTGTGCCAGACGCTCCGCCACCTGCGGATTGCTCGGTACGATGGACTCGCGCAAGTAATCAAAATACACCTTGGTTCGCGCATCCAGCAGGGTCGCCAGCAAGGCAATGCCTATCGCGCCGCCGAGGTTGCGCAGGATATTGAACAGGCTTGAAGCCGAGCCCGCATCCTGGGGCAGGATGTAGCTGGTGGCGATCAACGAGATGGTCACCATGATCATCGGCTGGCCGAGGGCGCGGATGATCTGGATATGGTTGAACTGCTCACCGGCAAAATCCGGGTTGAGTACCCCGGAACCGAAGCTGGCCAGGCCGAACAGGCCAAAACCCAGGGTGCAGAGGATTTTCGGTGAAATCACCTTCATCAACTGCGGCACCAGCGGAATCAGAAACAGCTGCGGAACGCCCATCCACATGATCACTTCACCAATCTGCAGGGCGTTGTAGTTCTGGATCTGTGCCAGGTACAGCGGCAATAGATAGATCGAGCCATACAAGCCGACCCCCATCCCCAGGCTGGCAATGCTCGACAAGCCGAAATTGCGGTTGCCGAGAATGCGCAGGTTGATCAGCGGATTGGGCTTGGAAAACTGCACGATCACAAAGGTGATCAGGCTCAGCAGGGCGATGCTGCCAAGGCTGACAATCAGGCTCGACTCCAGCCAGTCCTTGCGGTGGCCTTCCTCAAGAAATACCTGCAGGCAACCCAGGCCGACGCCGAGTGTGACGATGCCAGCGTAATCGGTGCTTTTCAGCAGTTCCCAGTGCGCTTCTTTCTTTTCCAGCCCATACAGCAGGCCGCCGATCATGATCAGGCCAGGCGGAATGTTGATGTAGAAGATGTACTCCCAGCCCCAGTTTTCGGTCAGCCAGCCGCCCAGGGTCGGGCCGATGGAAGGCGCAAAAGTCGCGGTCATGGCGAACATGGCCATGCCTTTGGCGCGATGGTGCTCAGGCAGTTTGATCAGGGTCAGGGTGAATGCCAGCGGAATCAGCGCGCCGCCGGTAAAGCCCTGCATGGCGCGGAAGATGATCATGCTCTCCAGGTTCCAGGCCATGGAGCACAGCAGCGACGACACCAGAAAGCCCAGCGACACCCACACCGCCAGGCGCCGCGCTGACAGCAACTGCACCAGCCAGGCGGTCAGCGGAATCATGATGATCTCGGCCACCAGGTACGAGGTCGAGATCCACGAGCCTTCCTCCAGCGTCGCCGAGAGGGCGCCCTGGATGTCCTTGAGCGAAGAGTTGGTGATCTGGATGTCGAGCACGGCCATGAAGGCGCCGAGCATTACGCTCATCACCGCGATCCAGTCGCGTCGGCTGGGTTCGCCGACGGGACGGATCAGAGCATCACCGGCCATTGTCGGCGATGTCCCGGATTTCCCGGATGTCCACGGTAGCGGTGACCGACATGCCCGGACGGATCCGGCCTTGCAGCGGGTTGTCGGCGGCGAAGGTCAGCTTCACTGGAATACGCTGCACTACCTTGGTGAAGTTACCAGTAGCGTTGTCGGGCGGCAGCAGGCTGAACTGGGCACCGGAGGCGGCGAACAGGCTGTCGACCCGGGCTTCGATCGGCGTGTCGGGGTAGCTGTCGAACACCAGCTCGGCTTTCTGGCCCGGCTGCATGTGGCCAATCTGGGTTTCCTTGAAGTTGGCCTGGATCCAGATGTCTTCGTCCGGCACCAGCGACAGCAGGTAAGCGCCGGCCTGGACCACCTGGCCGTTGCGGGCGGCGCGCTGGCCGATCATACCGCTGATCGGCGCGTGGATGTCGCTGCGGGTCAGGTTCAGTTCAGCCTGGGCCAGATCAGCGCGGGCATTGACGATCTGGGCGTCCAGGCGTTTGATTTCAGCGGTCAGGGCGTTGACCTGCTGGCGCTGGCCTTGCAGATCGGCCTGGGCCTTGCTCACCTGAGAGCGGGCCACGTGATTTTCTGCCGACAGCGTGGTCACCCGTTCTTCGGACACAAAGCCAGGCTTGCGCAGGGCCTGGGCGCGATTGAGGTCCAGCTCGGCGCGGCCCAGTGTGGCTTGATTGGCGGCGACTTGCGCCTGGCCTGCGGCAATCAGGCTGGATTGCTGGGTCAGGCGGCTTTCGGCTTGCAGGCGCTCGGCTTCACGGGTGTCGAGGGCGGCGCGGGCACGTTCCACGGCCAGGCGGAA
>OEPS010000339.1_pt1 | contig 17000 bp, 34 predicted proteins | sample 1539411 | NCBI WGS metagenome assembly OEPS01 (sample SAMN02671747, study PRJEB22543) | soil metagenome | biome: bacteria | place: China:Hunan Province, Lengshuijiang City | collected 2012-10-15 | depth 0.08m m
CGGTAACCTGCCGGCCGCGCGCACCAACCTGGACGAGTCGCGGGAGGCGATCCGGCGCTGGATCGTCACCGCGGAGCAGCTCGACGAGCTGGCCGCGCGATGAGCGCCTTGCACGTCAGCGTCTTACCGCGGCACATCGAGGACGGTGAGGTCTGCAATCCGAGATATTGCCCCGTCGCGCTCGCGCTGACTGAGCGTCTCGACGAGTTTTCGACTGATCGCCCCGACCTCAGCGTCTACGGCCACTACGCAACGATCGATGGGGTACGCATTTCGCTGCCCGAGGCGGTTGACATCTTCGTCGACGACTTCGACGCCAACGAGGACGTGCGCCCGTTCGACTTCGAGGTGTTCATCCCCGAAGAAGTGCTCGATGCGATTACCGCGCGGGCTGCCGCGCTCGAACTGGCGACCGCACGATGACATTCGCACGCTGGCCGAGCATCGGCGCTGACGAATCCCGCGTCATCGAAGCCGCGCAAGCACTGTCCGGGCTCGACACACACCTGTGGCACGACCTCGGGCCGACGCTCACGTGCTCCGAGACCGAGACGTTCGTGGAACTGCTGCACGCCACGGGTCTACATTCCGCGGCGCGTTGCCTGCTGGACAGCCATTGCCACAGTGACGAGGCGGAAGAGAAGCAGCGTCACGACGTGTTGGTCGCGCGATGAAGGGCCGCTGCTACGACGCGCGACACGAAACTCCGTGTCCACAGCCGTGCATAGCCTGCGCTGAGGAATGTGAACCACCAGCCTGCTCCGGCGGCTGTGGTCGCACGCAGTCGGATGGCGGACACCCGCTCAGTAACCTCTCCGACGGCACGTTGATATGCGTTAGCTGCTGGAATCGTTCGGTCGAGGAGCACCGTGCGCAGCGCAAGGCCGAACTCGCCGCGCGGCCGAAGTGCGAATCGTGCGGGAAGCGCGCCGGCACGTGGTACGTCGGCTACGAACGGGCGCTGATGTGCGGGCGATGCAAGAAGGCGCGGATCGAGGCCGCACAAGCCGCCGCAGCTCGCAACCCGCTTGGTGCTATCGCGGGCTGGATGTCATGAGCCGCCTCTTGCAGGTCGTTGTTAGGCGACATGACAACTGCGAGACGTGGGCGACGTTCGACGAGCAACCCGATGGCACCTGGAAGGACGACGACGGTGACGTCGTTCGCGCCAAGGACGGCTCCGCCAACTTCTTCAAGTTTCTCGTCGAGGAATTCGAGGTCATCCGCAAGGACGAGGGGTTTTGGTCATGAGCTTCACGTTTGACGAGTTGGTCGAGGATGAGATCGAGGTCACGCGGGATCACATCGAGCGTGGCTCGGCGGGGTCCACGACAGCCTGTCCCGTTGCCCTGGCGCTCGCGGATCACTTCGGTGCGCACCGTCCCGGAGCCGTAGGCGTCGGCATCACAACGGCCATGATCGAGGAGGGGAGCTTCAATCTCCCCGCGGAGGTCAGTAACTGGATCGAGGCGTTTGACAACGCGAATGAGGTCGCGCCGTTCAAGTTCAGGCTAATGCAGCCATGACCACACTCAGCAAGCTTCCCGAGCGCGCATATGGACGACTCGAGGCGGCGGTAGAGCAGCTTGGCGCCACATACGGCCAGAGCGCGGGCTCGTGGGTCATCGACGGCAACACAACAGAGGACGCAGCGCGAGCGATCCTGAAGCAAATCGACGAATGTGAGTTCGACATTCGGTCGCCGCTATCCGGCGAGTATGCGGACGACCCCACTCCCGAGGAGTTGATCCGCAACTCCGCCCGCGCCGCGAACGTGGACGTCGAGATCACGGATGACGAAGACGATGTCGCGACGATCGACGAACTCGCGGGCCGTTTTCTTGACCGCTACAACCTGGCATTCGAAGACGAAGTAGCCCGCTCAGCGCGCGCCGTGCTGGGCTCGTTCGATGACGAGCCATGAAGCGCTTCGCGTTCCTCCTGGCCGTGCCCGCCATCGTGGGCATCGTGCATCTTGCCGGCGGCTCGAGCTCGCCTGACACAGCGTTCTCTGAGCATCCAACACCGCAATCGCTGGGTATCACTGTCCCGGCCAATCCGATTGCAGTCCGACAGGCTGCGAACGTCACCTACACAGGAGGCTATACCGCACCGACACTCGACCCTGCGCTGAACGTTGACCTGAACTGCTGCGTCTACTCAGGTCCCGCGATTGCAGTCGCGGGCTCAACGACAAGCGGCGCCGTCCGTCATCACGCAGCGTATTCCGTGTCTGCACGGTGCTACCCCGCCCACACGGTGGCCGCGCACACCGTCAAGGCACATACGACCAAGAAAGGGACATTCGTGGCCGGATATAACGTCCCCGCTCACGTGCGAGCTGCCTACTGCCGCAAGGCATACACGGTGGCAGCACGATGATCGACGAACACGAGCCGACCTACGCCGCGCTCGAATGGCATCTTCTGTTCAACCAGTACCCGCCGCAACCACGTGAGCTCGTGGTGCCGTGTCTCGAGGCGATCGAAGCATGGCAGGAGGGCGAGCCCGACCGATTGATCCTGCTCAATCGCGACAGCACCACGCCTGCATGGGAGGTCGCTTCCCTGCTCATCGAAAACCTGCGCCTGGAGGATTTCTTGCACACCGACAACGAGTGGAGCGGCGAATGGTAGCCGCGACCACACCGAAGATCTACTGCCTGAGCTGCGAGACGAACTTTGCGCCCATTGATCCGCACGTCAAGGACCTGACCGGCGACCTCGACGACACGAATTCGGTGACCTACTGCCAGGGCTGCGCATTGCGTGCGGAGATCCGTCAGATGATCGATGAGCTTCGTGAGGACGTCACGAACCGCGCCGCTCAGATCCTCGCTCTCGATGGCCAGAAAGCCAGCGGGAATGTGATCAAGCTGCTGACGTGGCTCGCAGAGAGGCCGTACGTATGAGTCACATCGTTCACGCGCCCGGCATCGACGACGCAAACCGACTCGATCCTGAGTGCGACGCCTGTCGGCATAAGTGCGTCGGTGACCTCGACAACGAGCACTTCGCGGTGCTCGTTGGCTGCACGCGAAGCGAGTTCGAGACGTTCTCGCAAATGATCGCAGAGCCCTGGTATGCAGTCGGCATGGGACCGCGACCGACCGGTTTGTACAACTTCTGGTACGCAATCATGGACGCCTCCGCGCTCCCGATTCAGTTCCGCAAGGACGAACTTGCACGACGAAAGGAACGAGCGTGACCAAGCTCAGCGACCTGCAATGGGTCGCACGCGCACGGGCCGGCGCCGAAGCAACGCCCGTGATCACCGGCGTCAATGTGGATCAGGGCGGCAAGCGTCTCGCCGCAACCGATCGCCATCGCCTGCACATTGTGACAGGCAAGCACGAGATGAAGTGGGCCGACGGCATTCGCGAGTACAACGCGAAGGAAGATTCACTGGGCGAGCAGATCGAGGGCGCGTATCCGACGATCGACATGGTCATCCCAAGTGAACCGTCGCGGTTCCAGGTCATCGCACCAGGCAAACTGCGCAGCCTCGCGCTCGCGGTGGTGGCCTATGTTCGCAACGAGAAGGTGGACATCGCCTGCGAACCGGTGATCTTCCCGCAGCTCGGTCTGGAGCAGCCGTTCTGCGTCAACGCGCGCTACCTCGCGGATGCGCTCGATGGTTCCTCGCTCACGATACCCTGGCATCTGACACTCACGAATCACAAGCAACCGATGGTGCTCGCGCTTGGCGATTGGCGGAAGGCGGTCATCATGCCGATCCGCGACTCAAGCGTTGCCAGCTACAAGTTCACCGTCCCCGAGGAATGGATCACGCGTATCGATGGAGAGAAGCTGACAACACAATCCCGCGGACGCACTGCCAAGCCAACTGCCCCGACCGGTGATCGCATCGACGTGCAGGCCATGCGCGTCAGCTTGGGGATCGCTTGAAGCCGTCCGAACTTGCCGCGTGCGATCTCATGCTTGTCCCCGAGCGCATCCGAAGGCTCGTCGTCGTTGGCGAGGGCTGCTGGACCTCGACGAGCTGGCACAACAGCGCCGGATACGCGTACACCCACTGGGAGGGACGCGACCATCCGCTCCATCGCGTGCTGTTCGAGATCCTCATCGGTCCGGTACCGGGTCTCGACCTAGACCACCTGTGTCGCAACACGCGGTGCGTGAACCCAGGTCATCTTGAACCCGTAACGCATCGCGAAAACATCAGGCGTGGCAAGGCGGCGACGAAAACCTCGTGCAAGTACGGCCACGACTGGAACGAACCGCGTAACGTTTTGATACGAACCAATGGCACCCGCATTTGCGCGGAGTGCAATCGGCAGCGGTGTCGGCAACACTACGCCCAGCGCGTAGGTCGGGCATCGTGAAGCCATCCGATCTCACTGTTTCCGACATGTTTTGCGGCGCCGGCGGCAGCAGCATAGGTGCGTCGCAAGCTGGACTGCGCCTGAAGCTCGCCATGAACCACTGGCGCCGCGCCATCGAAACGCACAACACAAACTTTCCGCTCGCTGACCACGCATGCACCGACATTTCCTCAACCGAACCTCGGCGATATGCAAGCACACACGTGCTAATCGCATCTCCTGAGTGCGTTAACCACAGTCAAGCGAAGACGAAGCGACTCGAAGCTGATCTGTTCGACCCGCATGGCGCGGACGAGGCCGAGCGCAGTCGCGCGACGATGATGGACGTCCCGCGCTTCGCCGAGTACCACAAGTACGAGACCATCGTGGTCGAGAACGTCGTCGAGGTCACGCGGTGGGCGGGGTTCACCCCCTGGCTTGCGTTCATGCACAACCTCGGCTACGACCACACAACGCTGTGCTTCAACAGCCTCATCGCGCATCCCACGCCGCAAAGTCGTGACCGCGTTTACTTCGTGTTCTGGAAGCGCGGCAACGTGGCGCCTGACCTCCGTATGACACCGCGGAGCTGGTGCCCGACGTGCGGGTTCGACGTCGAGGGCGCGCAGAGCTGGCGTCGCCCGGACATATCGGTCGGGAAGTACCGCCAGCAGTACGACTACCGCTGCCCGAACTGCAACGACGTCGTATACCCATACGCATTCGCCGCGGCAACGGCGATCGACTGGTCGTTGCCGACGGATCGCATCGGCGACCGCGGTCGCCCCTTGGCCCCGGCAACGCGCCGGCGCGTGGAGATCGGGCTCGGCAAGTTCGGCGGCGCCGCCCTCGTACAAGCCGCGGGACACACGTACGAACGCCCCGGATCGGGCTATGCACGAGCATGGAGTCTTGGCGACCCCACGCCGACGATGGACACGACACTTGCCCACGCGCTGGCCCTGGAGTCGTGGCTCATGCCGGTCACCTACTCGTCCGATCCGAGCGCTCGAGTGCGATCGGTTCGTGAGCCGGCACCAACACAGAGCACCCGCCAGGAGACGGCACTGGTGCAGCCGTTCATCGCCGAGCTCCGCGGTGGTGGCAGCGATGCGCGCGGCGTCACCGACCCGCTCGCCACGGTCACGGCGTCTGGCAACCATCACGCGCTGGTGCTGCCCGCGTTCTACGTGAAGAACTTCGGACCGCCCGAGAAGGCCGGCCCGATGGCCCATCACATCCGTGAACCACTCGGCACAGTAACAGCGGTCGATCATCACTCGCTGGTGACGATGCCGTTCCTCTCGACGTACTACGGCAACGGCGGCAATGCGCCGGTCACCGACCCCGCGCCGACGGTGCGCACACGCGACAGCCATGCGCTGGTGCATCCGGCTTCAAACGTCGACGACTGCGGGTTCAGGATGCTCGAACCTCACGAAATTCAGCGTGCGATGGCGTTCCCTGACGACTACAAGGTCCTGGGCAACAAACGAGAGAAGGTCCGGCAGCTCGGCAATGCAGTGACGAGCCCGGTCATGAAGCTGATTCTCGAGCGCTGCGTTGCGGCGCTCGCATAGGAGAACCGTGAATCGCGTAGCAGTGTGGGTGTACCGGCACCCGGATTCGTCCAACGAGATCGTCGTGTCCGCGCCAGAGGGATTCGAGGTGCTTGTCGTCTCGCAGGATGACGGCAGCTCGTACGACGGCCACCCGCGCGACAAGGAGGAGGCGGAGATCGCACTCGAAAACGTCAACGCACGCCGCGATGAGGTCGCGTCATTACCCCAAGACGACCCGGTGCGCTCTGCCGCTGAAGAGTGGGCCGAAGGGATGACGGAGTACATCGCGCGGTACCTATCCGCTGCACGTATCGACGACATCATGCATGGGACATTCGCGTGAGATTCCAACTCGATCGCAGCTTCTACATCCCCACGGACGCCGTCGAGGTCGACACGAAGGGCACCGACGCTGCGGTGTGGACGTACGACACGAACCGCGCCGGGGTCGCTGGCATCTACGCCATCGGCTTCCACGGCAAGGCGCAGAAGCCTGACTTCCACGTGCGGTTCCGGACGCTCGCGTACCGCGCCGAGTACATCATCGACTACATCGAGGGACGGCGCCGGCGTGCAGAGGCGATAGCCGAACGCAAGGTCACAGCCAAGCAACCGCACACGCTCAAGCTCGGCGACATTCTCGAAGCAAGCTGGGGCTATGACCAGACCAACATCGACTTCTACGAGGTGACACGACTGATCGGGACGACGATGGTCGAGATCCGCGAACTCGCCCAGGAGCGACACGAGACACACTTCATGCAGGGCGACTGCGTGCCGGTGCCGGGGCGCTACACCAGCGGACCGGAGCGGCATCGGGCGTCATCGAACAATGCGGTCAAGGTTCACGACTTCGGCGTATGGGCGCGTCCGTGGTCGGGCAAGATGCAGCACTGGACGGCATACGCATGACCAACGTTCCCGGCGACAAGCCGGTCACCTTCGCCGAGCACGAACCGGTGACGCCCCCAGACAATGCGACCGTCGCCACAGACGCGTTCACGCTCAGCTTCTCAGGTGAAGCATCCGGCGGCGAGCTCTATCAGGCCGTGCTCCATGCGATCCGCACCACCTACATCGTGCGTCTCAACGGGCAAGACGTGGAATGGGGATGCCTGCGTCCGACCCGCAACCTCGGCCCCGATGTCCTGCATTACCGCGACTGGGACGAGGACGCGGGGGTTCCCGTCGGACCGACGCGAACGATATCGCTTGAGAAGATCGAGGAGATCTATGTCTACTGAGATCCCCGAGATGGTCAAGTCCAACTACCGCCAGCTCATGACAGCGTTCGTCAACGACCAGACCGCACTCCTCGCGACCACACGCAAGGGCAACGGCGAACCTGTATACCTCATCTGCGCGGTCAACGTCGACGGCGGGACCGAGGAGTATGTGCCATTCGCCGAGCTCATCGAGCACAATCCATCGGAGATTTACGAAGAACCCGAAGCATGACGACGCAAACGCTGACGTATAAGGAAGTCGTTTTGAATTTGCTCCGCCGCCGCGGACCACAGGGCGCCTGCGTTAGTGACGTGCCTATCCACATCTCGTACACGCTGCGGAATCGGGCCGGGGAACTCATCCGCGACGGGCACCACATCACCAAGCGACGCTGCCGCGTCCACAGCCATGCATCTGCGGTGATCCGCTACTACCTGGAGGCAAAGTGACCAACACACAGCAACTGAACAAGCCGCTTGCGGGCAAGAGGCTCAAGGAATTCCTCGCCGGATTGAAGCTTCTGCATGGCTCGCATCAGCCGGACGGAGAAATGTGCATCATGGAGGCGACCGCCTATGTCGCGGGCGAGCCGTGGTCCGATCATCCGGCATGCGTGAGTCCCGTGATCGCGGACTTTCTGCGAGCGTGGAACGACGGCATGGACGACACCGACCGGCAGATGCTCAAGCCGTACGTCGTCCGCGTCGTCGGCACAAGGGCTTCCGCAGCGGTGGAGCGCAAGCGCGCGTACATGGTGCTCGACTGGCACTGCCGTATCAGCGCTGCGGAATGGCTGCGCGCAGCAGGACTCAACGATGAGGCGGCTGCACTCAGCGCCCTGGACCCGATTGTCGATGCTGCATCTACGCGGAAAGCACAGGCAACGCTTGACGCGGCGAAGGAGAAGGCGTACGCCGCACGGGCCGCCGCATGGGACGCCGCACGGGACGCCGCACGGGACGCCGCACGGGCCGCCGCATGGGCCGCCGCAGGGGACGCGTTGCGCCCGACGGTGGAGCGGCTGCAGCGCTCTGCACTCGAGCTGGTCGACCGGCTGATTGCCGTATCGGAATCGTGAATGCAGCGCTGGATTCGACTCACGTGCGAAGGCTTCGGTCTCGTCGCCGGCTACTCGGGGCTGCTGCTACTTGGCTTGGCCGTCATCTGCATGCAGCTCGCGAACCTGTGCGATCCCCGCGGCGTCCCGCGCGCACCGAAAGCCAACTTCCCCGGCGTACGCCCACAGACCGAGGCCGAGCGAGCATTGCGGCTCCCGTTGGCAACTGGTACCTCACTGGCCCACACCTGGAGACGGCTTCGGGGACGGTCGCCTGTCCAAGCCGAGACGACGCTGCGTTCCAACTTTCCGACGCGGAACTCGAAGCGTGGCAAGCCTTCCTCTATGCCGCCTGGCATGACAGCCTCGCATCGGCCCCGGCAGATGCCGCGTGGCTCGACGAGCACGACGCCTTCCACTCCTGGCTCGACTCCGAGTGCGAGCCTTTACGAATCGTGTGCCGTGAGCGCAACAAGCGTGCCCGAGATCGATCCCGAGCTCGTTCCGTGGTGAAGCCATGATCGTGACCATCGAGCGCTTCGGCGTCGCGGGCGTGCCTTTGCCGCTGATAGATCAGGAGTACGTGCTGGACGGCATGCTAGGCGGCGGCGTGCCCGGCAGCGATTACAGCTATCAGACACTGCGTCGCCTTCAGTACCTTGTCACGCAGCGCGATCTCGTCTTCGATGCCGAGGCGAAGTACGTGGTGACGTTCACACCGGAGGCCAGCCCGTGACCGCGCTACCATCCCTGGCCATGCCGGAGTATAGCCACCTCTCCGACCTCGAGCTCATCGCCGGCCTCGCTGCCATGGCTCGCGAGCTGGAGGCGCGGGAGCAGATCCGCACCGAGTTCCGCACGCGCACCGCTCCCGGACGTCACACCGGGCTCGCCGAGGGCATCATCGCCGTGCTTCGGGCTCACCAAGAGGGCCGCACCCTGACCGAGCTGCGCGTCGAGCTCGAGCGCAACGGCATCTCGGCGGCGCACCTGGACGGGCAGATCCTGCGCTTCGTCAAGCGTGGGTTGATTGCTGTCGAGGGTGAGCGCCGGCCCCGGAGGTATCGGCTCGCATGAGCGAAGTTCATGAAGTCCGCGTGGACATGGGAGACGTCGTTCACTTGCACCGGTATGCGCATTTCGCTCGTCTCGCCGCAGACGACCAGATGGAATGGGACGAGGGCACCGCGCGGTGCAGGTTCTGTGGCTGGTATCACATCGGCACGGACAGCAAGGTCGCGGAAGACGCTGTCCGCCAGCACTGCCGCGACTGCCCACATGGCGAGTAAGCACATGCTCCCGATCCCGCCCGACTCCGCGTTCGAACCCGGTGGTCCACTGCACGGGTTCTCCCCTGTTGACGCGGACTTCACGCCTGACATTGTCGACCTGCACTTTGGATACGACCCGCATCTCTTTGCGCGAGCCGAGTTCACTCGTCGCGCAGCCTTCGTGGCGCAAGCGCTCGCGCCGCATGCATTGGAGGACAAGACCCTGGAGCTCGAGATCGGCTACCTGCCCGACGGTAGGATGGCCATCGTGCCGGCGCCACCGTTCAGCTTCGGTGCATACGCGGTCGAGGATCTGCAATGAGCGACCTGGCTGTCGACGTGCGGCGCTGGACGCGTGAAGTGAAGCGCGCCTACCGAGAAGGAGATGTTGATCGCGCAATCGTGATCGATCGGAATCCACACTCGATCGGCGTCAAGTCATTCCCTGCCTGGCAACTGGAGCGCGAGTTGAACCTCGGCCTCGCACCTCCATGCAGTTCTTGCGGCGGACGTTGCGTTGGGGGCGACGACGGCCTCTGGAGATGCGTCAAGTGCGGCGATGAATGGTGCGCCGACCACCATCCGGTGTATTCATGACCTGGATCGAAGCGACGAAGCGACCGCGCGGCTTCGTGCGTGAAGCCGGCCCTCCGACGGTGCGCTGGACCAGACAGAACCTCGTGCGCAAGCGCAGCAACGGGGCGCCGCGCGACCGCCGCGCGACGGCCCGCTTCTCCGTCACCGCCAGTGAAATGCTGTTCACCCTGGCTAGCGAGCTGGGCATCGACGAACCGGTAGGCATCCGCGTGCTGCTCGGCACCGGTGATGACGAGGGCAAGGTCGGCTTCCGGCCCGATCACTTCCACGGGCCAAAGGATCGCCACGTCTACGCTCTGTCGGTGCGCGCCGGCAAGAACACGAAGCAGGCGCTCTTCAGTGCGAGCGAGCTGTGCGCCTGGCAGGAGCGCGGATGGACGCTGCTCGAGCGTGTCGACGGCATGCTCGTGGGACGGATGGGCGCCAACGATCCGCCGCACAAGAAGGCAAAACGATGATAAGGGCCGTCGGGGATTTGCACTACCTATTCAACGAGCCATTTCTCGCGAAGACTGCAAAGCAAACGCGCGCGCATGTCGTCAGCCGCTGGATACAAACGCTCAAGCCTGGTGCGTTGACATACCAGCTACCGGAGCCAACGCTACCCAACGAAGGCTCGCTGCGCTTTGCCTGCGGACGCGTGGGCGACGCGACGATATACGAACGTGTCGCCGATGGACCCATCTGTCGCACATGCCTGAGCACGATCAAACTCAGCGCAACATAAGACGCTGTCACCTCGGCCACGAACTGACCGAGACAAATACCTACCTCATCAAGCGCAGCACTGGACGCATTGAACGCCGCTGCCGCCCTTGCACCCTGGCGCGCAACGCTACCTCACGCTCAAAGCGGAATGTTGTCCTCGTCGTACGTCTCCAAAATCTCAGTGGGACCATCCCCGATGTGGACCGGCTCCGTGACCGCATCCGCGCCGGAAGGCTGAGCGCCGTCGCTCTGGGGCGGGCTCGCATCCGGGACGGGCGCCGCGGGCATCTCCTGCTGGTGCTCGATCCGCCACGTCAGCTCGACACGTAGCGCCTCGCGGGCTGACTGCGTCTTCGCGGCGACCTGCGTCCCCCAGCGCTCGCCGAAGTCGATCAACCACTTGTCGTCGGCCAAAGCGCGCGCCTTCAGCTCGTCGGTAGCGAAGAGCGAGACCGCCGGCGTGCCGCGCTTGACCGTGCCGATCATGGCGTTGACGTCGGTCTTGGTCGGCTGCTCCTTGACGATGTAGTGGTAGAGCTCGCGCTGCTGGTGGTTCTCCAGCTTCGCGATACGCGACACCTGCGTGAAGCTCAGTGATCCCATCTTCCACATCTCGCGCAGCGGTGGGATGAGCGACCCGAGGGCGAGATAGCGATGCACCATCTTCGGCCTGACGTGCGCGACCGAGGCGATGCGCTGTGTGTCCCACCCTGCGGCAACCAACTCCTCAAGCTTGTCCAGCGAGACGATTGGATTGTCTGAGCGCTGCTCGTTGAGCATGTAGGCGATGATCGCGTCGTTGCTCCATGAGGACTTGATGACCACGCGTGCCGGGATGCGCTCGTAGCCCAGCGTGTGATGCGCGTAGATGCGGCGACGTCCCTCGAGCACGAGATAGCGCACCGAGTCGCGGCCCGGTTGACCGGTCTCGCGCTGTCGCAGGAGGACCGGAATGAGTACGCCCTTGGTGTCGCGCACCGAGTCGACGAAGCTCTCCGACGCCTGCGTCATGTGCTCGAGATCGTCGATGAACGTGAGTTCTACGTCGTAGCTGACGATCTCCGGCGCCTCGTCGCTGAATGCCGCTATCTGTTCGGGCGCAACTGCAGCCACCATGGGCTTTCCTCCTGCTTCGGTTCGATCCCTTGCAGCACGCGGCCGATCAGACCTGAGTGCCAGTTCTCCGGGTACCAGACATGACATTCCTCGCCGGCCGTGTGCAGCTCATAGAGCCATGCGATCTGTGCCGGCGTCAGGATTCCACCGGGACCCTTCGCCTCGATGATGATCAGCCGACCGTGGCCGCATAGCGTGATGTCAGGCCACCCGATGTCGCCCTGCATCAGCGTTCGCGGTCCCTTGTTGGTCCGCGCCGGCAGGAAGTGCGCACGTCGGTAGTCCAGCGTCTGCGCGAGACGGAGGATGCAGTTGACCAGTGTGGTCTCGCTCATCGTCACGACGCGACGGCGGATTACTTTCGCTTTTGGCATTCTTTGCACACCGAAAGCGGTACGCCGGGCCGGCTTGGCGTCCAGATCAGCAGCGCCCCACAGCGGATGCATCTCCACATCAGCGTTCGACCAGCCGGTACCACGACGGCTCGGGTGTGACCGTCGGCGCCGGCGCGACGCCAAGCGGTGCTTTGCAGAAGGCGCACCAGACCATGCGTCCGGCGTGGCCATGTTCGCTAACCTGCTTGGCCCGCAGCTCGTCGGTCCAGCAGAGCGGACAGGACTGCGCGGCTTTCAATGCGCCGCCCACCAGTCGAGACAGGCCGCCTTCGCCGCATCGTGCCGCTCAATCGCCCAGTCCACCCCTGAGCAGAGCGCCTGCCACGCGATCCAGACCTGGTTGCGCAGCTCCCGCGGCAGGGCGTACCAATGCGGCCGGCAGGCCAGGAGGTCGACGGGGATGCTCTTTCGGCAAGCCGGGTGCGCGCACCCGTGGACGCCAACCCTCATGACGCCGTGAGAGCCTCCCTGGCACGCGGAGAGGCCAGGATGGCTTCGGACACCAGTCCGCGCGGCCGCGCGTCTCCTGGGCTGGCTCCTGAGGCATAGCCACAGGCGAGCATCACGCCTGCATCTCCGCTGATTTCAACTGCTCGACGAGCCAGGAATTCTCGGCCAGCGACTCGATGAGGTACCCGCGGTCCTCAGGCGCGAAATCTGACGGTGTCGGCATCACACCAGATCGCAGCCGCTCTTGCACCGCGTCGTTGACGGCTCGGCGACGCTTGGCTCGCTCGTCAGCCGACAGATGGAGTATCGGTGCCCCTTCTGCGATGCGTGGCGGAGCCTGTGGTTCGGCACCCCAACGGTCGAGATGGCGAGCGAATGCCTGGAACCCATATTTCCCTTCCCGGTAGTGGGTATCCAGTGCGCATCGTTGTACAGCTCGGGCCAGCACCTCGGCGTCGCCATCGAAATAGCGCCATGCTTGCAGTGCGAGCCGGATGGGATCTCGCCCAGCCGGTGGTTTCCGTAGCTTCGGGAGAGGATCGCAGTTAGCGTTCCATGCCTCAGTGAACGCCGCCACCTCGGCGATCACGACTTCATCGATCGACTTGCGAGATGACCGCGACTCCGAACGTAGTGAGGAGTCGTTAGTAAGGGGTACGGGTACGGGATCGGGTGAAGAATGCGCGAAGCTGCGGTCTTTCTTCGGAGTTTCTTCGCCCGAAGAACGCTGTCTCGAATACGAATCCGCAGCTCGCTTTCGACCTGCCTCTCTGTCGGCCAGGACCTTTTCGCGCGTTGGGTTGTAGACGAGGTAGTCGTGAACCTCGTATCCGTGCGGCACCACTTCCCACAGGTCGAGGTCGCACAAGAGTTCGATGACGTGTTCTATGACTGGAGCGCCGTCATCGCCCACCATCCCGCTGACCATGGCCAGCGACCAAACCTGGATGCGGTCCTCGGGCCCGTCCTCCGTCCACGTGGTCGCCAATAGGCGCCGCGCTACGGGGTACGGCACGAACCCGTCGGTGAGGTTGCGCGAACAATGCAGGATCGCCGCTGCATGTAAGGCAAAGCCGATGGGGCCGGCGGCGACGATCTTGGGGTTATCAAGCATCTCATCGTCGAACCGCGCCCAACTCATCGCTGCGTAGCAACCAGGCTCACGTAGCGACGCGCAAAAATCATCGCGTTGCTCAGTTCGGTGCGTATGGCGAGATGCCTGGACTGTGCCAAGCTGGCTACAGCCTTCATCACATCGCGTTCACCGATTCCTATCACAGAGGCTACGTTCGCCTCGTCATACTCGGCCTCGTCATCCTTGCCGGTCATCTCCGCGATACCCAGCAATGTCAACTTCTCGCTTGTGGATAAACGGCGATTGCGCTTGATGATGGCCCAGGCGATGTGTCGCTGTGACGCGCTCAAGAACGGCTCCCTCGGTGTGGTCAGGACGGCGGGTGCCATGCAGCATGCGCCGCGACCCACGGTACGTCAAGTGTGCCTTTCGCGCACGAATGTTTGACGGACCTACGTGCGGGATGCTAGGGTCCGTGCGTGGCAACTGCTACCGCCGCTGCACCGCAACAAGTCCCCCCTCTCGAGGAGGGGTCGGTCCCCACCGGCCCCTCCGCTCCTGACATCTGGACGCGTTTACGCGAGCCCTTTGACGAGAGCCGGATCGGCAAGCTCCCGCGCGCCACCATTGGCCGTGAGGAGTACAAGAAGCTGCAGAAGGGCCGCTGCCCGGAGTGCGGTGGCTGGCACCCGCTCGAGAGCACGATCCATCTCGACTATGTCGGGCACGCCGACGTCACCGATCGTCTGCTCACCGTCGATCCCACCTGGGATTGGGAGCCGCTCGCGCGGGACGTGAATCCCGATGTCCTCGTTGCCGCCATCGCCAGCGGGGACGCCGAGATCGTGCGCATGGTGATCAACAGCGCGCCCCCGAAACTGGAGCGCGCGGAGAACGGCTCTCCCGTCGGCATGTGGATGCGGCTCACGGTCGGCGGTCAGTCGCGCATCGGCTACGGGTCCTGCGAGCCAGGGAAAAACGACGCGGAGAAGGAGCTCATCGGCGATGGGCTTCGCAACGCCGGCCTACGCTTCGGTATCGCCCTCGATCTCTGGCGCAAAGAGCGCCCGCACATGCAGGAAGGCGACGACTCCTCGACGCAAGCAGCGCCCCCAGCCGGACGTTCGCAATCGACAAAGCCTGGGCTCTGCGAGCAGTGCGCGGCACTCGGCGGCAAGAGCAAGAAGGGCTACCCCGCGAAGTTCTGGCCGAATGAACACATCGGGGGTTTTCAGTGCGACGGCATAGTCGACGGCAAGTACATGAACCACCAGCCGGCGCCGCCGCCGGGCTCTGCTCCCGCAACTCAATCACCACCGGTAGCGGGCGTTGGGACGGCGCCCGCTACCCAACCCGGCCTTCCGGTTGACGGTTCCGATCCCGGACCGCTACAGACCACGGGAGCCGCGGATGCGCTCAAGCTCAAGCTCACGGTCGAGGCGCTGCGCAAGCTGCCCACCGGGTGGCCGAACCGCATGGCCGGTCGACTGGCGATCGACGTCGACGAGCGCTTCAACGCCGGCATCACGCCGTCGCTGTTGCGCGAGATGCCCGAGGACAAGCTGAAATTCATCCGCGACTGGGCCGAGCTTCTCGGTGAGCAAGCAGCGAAGGGCGCCGATCCATGGCCGGCAGAAACCTACGATCCCGGCGACATCAATCCGGATGACATTCCGTTCAACTGATGGATGGCGAGTTCCGGCGCCTCACATGGGCCGGCATCGGACCGGTCACCGTGGTTTCGGTTCGCGCCTGCTTCGACAAGATCTACGCGGCTGACGTGCGGGGTCTAGTCGTTAACAGCTTCGACGATTTCCCCGCGGAGCTCGAGCTCGGCAAACGCACGGTCAAGGTAATCCGTGATCGCATCCTTCCATCGGGCGTGTTCGAGTTCCTGCTGAACGTATGAAGCAAGCATCGCGTCCGTACGTCCGGAGGCATGCCCGGCCTCGTGATGCCGCAGGCCGATACCTACCGAGTCGTCAGCTCTGGACCCGAGAGGACGGACAGACGCGCTGGATTCGCTTCCTCGAACCCGACAGGGAACGACAGACCCGAGGATTCGACCTCAATGAGGATGCGCTGCGGCACCTCGTCGTGCTGGTGTTTGTCGTCATCGTCGCCGCGTTGATGGCGTTCCTACTGCGATGAGAATCGATGCATGATCCGGCCGTCGTCGTGTTCAGTATCCGTCGGCCGTGGCCGTACCTTGTTCGTTACTCCAACGGCCGCCGCCGTCTTTCCTGGCCCGACTGGGTTGACGTGTGGCACGACGAGCCGGAAGGAGCCGATAGCGGGACTGTCTGCAAGGGGATGCGAGGCACGCAGCTCACATGGCACAACCTGCGCTGGGCGCTGCGTCATCGTTCGCACCTCCGCGTTGTCGTCGTGCCGCTGAGACGCATCCGCCAGTGGTTGCGCGATCGCTGTGGCGAATGTGGTCGGCGCTTCCTCTGGCGGGATTCGCGCCACGGCTACTGGAGTGGCGACGCGGTGTACCACGCGAAGTGCATGGAGGTTCGCGCGCTCAAAGGGCAGCTTGACGACGCGTTGCGCTACATCACCCACACGGCTGACCGCGACGCTCGGTGGCGCGTCGAGTACAAGCTCGAGAGAGAGCCGGATTGGACGCGTCGTTGACCAACCTCGTCGACCTCGACGCGCTGCCGAGCCACGACGACGTGAACGCATGCGCTGACGTCTACCTGCGCACCGAAGCATACCGATCGTGGGTGGTCACTGCAAGCAAGAGGCTCAACGCATACGTCAAGGAACACGGTGCCATCGAGACGCTCGAGGGGACGATTGGCCTGGTCTTCGACAAGTACGAATACCCGCCCGAGATCGCGGACGAGATCCCGAGTCTCGGTCGCAACCACTACGAGTTCTCGCTGCCGATGGATGTCGATCACAGCCGACCGCTCGAGATCCTCATCGAGTCGATGCCGGAGCTCGAGACCGAGCTGCGGCGCGATTGGACCGTCGTCACGAAGGTCGACGGGCGCCTTGCTGCCGAGAAGGCCCGTGACGACTCGAGTGAAGCAGGCAAACGCGTGCGTGAACTGCGCGAGCCGAAGAAGAAGCTGGGCAAGACGTGACGGGCGTCCTCGAGCACTTCGTCTGGCTGTCGTTCTTCGCCATCTATGCAACTTGGTTCCTTGGTTGGGGCCGGGCTGAATGGTGGGCTTCGGCCGCCGGCGGTGCGTTTGCCGTCCTGT
>OEPS010000340.1_pt1 | contig 16956 bp, 15 predicted proteins | sample 1539411 | NCBI WGS metagenome assembly OEPS01 (sample SAMN02671747, study PRJEB22543) | soil metagenome | biome: bacteria | place: China:Hunan Province, Lengshuijiang City | collected 2012-10-15 | depth 0.08m m
GCATCATCGCCACGGTGTTCGGCCTGGGTGCCGACATGGGCTTTGGCGTACTGCACCTGAACTCGGGCCTGGATTATCTGTTCGGCGTTCCGCATACCCAATGGGTGCAGGTGGCGCTGATCACCCTGATGATGGGCGCGGCGGTGGCGGTTGCCGTAGCCGGAGTCGAGAAGGGCGTGCGGGTGATGTCCGACATCAACATGTTTCTCGCCTGCGCGTTGCTGTTGTTTGTGCTGTTCGCCGGTCCTACCCAGCACCTGTTCAATACTCTGATCCAGAACCTCGGTGACTACCTTGGCGCACTGCCGAGGAAGAGCTTCGACGTCTACGCCTACAATGAAGCCAGAGACTGGCTGGGTGGCTGGACCGTGTTCTACTGGGCCTGGTGGATTGCCTGGGCGCCCTTTGTCGGTCTGTTCATCGCCCGGATTTCCCGTGGCCGGACCATCCGTGAATTCGTCTTCGGCGTGCTGCTGATCCCGCTGGGTTTCACCCTGGCGTGGATGTCGATCTTCGGCAACAGCGCAATGTCCCAGGTGCTTGATCACGGCATGACGGCGCTCGGGCAGTCCGCGATCGACAACCCGTCGATGACCCTCTATCTGCTGCTGGAAACGTACCCCTGGAGCAAGGCGGTCATTGCCGTCACGGTGTTCATCAGCTTTGTCTTCTTCGTGACCTCGGCCGACTCCGGCACCGTGGTGCTGTCGACCTTGTCCGCGCGTGGCGGTAACGCCGACGAAGACGGACCGAACTGGTTGCGGGTGTTCTGGGGCGCGATGACGGCGCTGGTGACCATCGGCCTGTTGTTCGCCGGCAGCATCGACTCCCTGAAATCGGCGGTGGTACTGACCTCTTTGCCGTTCTCGGTGATTCTGCTGGCCATGATGTGGGGCCTGCACAAGGCGTTCTACCTGGAGTCGCAGCGTCAGATCGCGCAGATGCACTCACTGGCGCCGTTCGCCAACTCACGGCGTGGCCGTGGTGGCTGGCGTCAGCGTCTGAGCCAGGCGGTGCATTTCCCGTCGCGCGATGAGGTCTACCGGTTCATGGATGACGTGGTGCGCCCGGCGATTGCCGAGGTTACCGAGGTGTTCGTCGAGAAGGGCCTGAACGTCATTACCCAGGAAGACCCGAGCCATGACAACGTCAGTCTGAAGATTGGTCATGGCGAGGAGCAGCCTTTCATCTATCAGGTGCAGATGCGTGGCTACTTCACGCCGTCATTCGCCTTGGGCGGGCTGGGTACCCAGGAGTTGAAGAACCGCCGTTACTACCGGGCCGAGGTGCATCTGAGCGAGGGTAGCCAGGACTATGACCTGGTGGGCTACAGCAAGGAACAGATCATCAACGACATCCTCGACCAGTACGAACGGCATATGCAGTTCTTGCATCTGGTGCGTTAAGCGCATCGCGGATGCTTTGCGTAGGAGCGGATTCATCCGCGATGGGGCGCGCAGCGGCCCTAAAAGACGGGCCTGCTACGCAGGCCATCGCGGCGGTCCGGCGTCCCGGTGAATCCGCTCCTACAGTCCTGCGGTGAAAGTCAGAACGGCGCATCCCCCAGAATCGTCGCCCGGTGCATCACCCGCCGCTGCGGCCGGTAGTCATCCACCGCGTAATGCTGGGTCACGCGGTTGTCCCAGAAGGCCACGTCATTCTCCTGCCAGCGCCAGCGGATGGTGAACTCCGGCCGCGTGGCATGGGCGAAGAGCAATTTCAGGATCGCCTCGCTTTCCGCTTCGCTCAGTTCATTGATCTTCGTGGTGAAACCTTCATTGACGAACAGCGACTTGCGCCCGCTCACCGGGTGGGTGCGGATCACCGGGTGCGACAGCGGCGGGTTGTTGCGCCGCGTCGCTTCCCAGCGTTGCAGGTCTTCGGGTGTGGTGCCGAAGCGCTCCAGCGGGAACGACTTGGTGAAGTCGTGGGTGGCAGTCAGGCCGTCGAGCAGTTGTTTGAGCGGTGCCGACAAAGCCTCGAAGGCGGCGATGCCGCTGGCCCACAAAGTATCGCCGCCATAGCTTGGCAGCTGCTTGGCGCTGAGTACCGCACCCAATGCCGGGGTCGGCAGGAAGGTCACATCGGTGTGCCAGATGGCGTTGTCGCGTACATCGGTCACGGCGGTATCGAGCACCAGCACCTGCGGGGTGTCTGGCACATTGGGGTAGATCGGGTGGATATGCAGATCACCAAAGCGCGCGGCGAACGCGGCCTGTTGCTGCGGGTTGATCGGCTGGTCACGGAAGAACAGCACCTGGTGCTTGAGCAGGGCCTGTTCGATGGTGTCGCGTTGTTCGTCATTGATCGCGCGGCTGAGGTCGATGCCGCTGATCTGTGCGCCGAGTGCAGTGCTCAGCGGAGTAATGGTCAGGCTCATGGTTATTCTCGACTTGTCTTCAATGACTCTGGCCGTGCCAGGGCACCAGTTTGCGCTGCAGGGCGCGCAGCCCCATTTCCAGGGCGAAGGCAATCAGTGCGATCACCAGGATGCCCAGCACCACCACATCGGTTACCAGAAACTGCGCGGCCGACTGGACCATGAAGCCCAGGCCGCTGGTGGCGGCGATCAGCTCGGCGGCGACCAGGGTCGACCACCCCACCCCAAGGCCGATGCGTACACCGGTGAGGATCTCGGGCAGGGCGCTGGGCAGGATGACGTGACGGATCAGTTGCGCCCGCGTGGCACCCAGCGATTGCGCGGCACGCAGCTTGGTCGGGTCGACCGTGCGCACACCGGTGGCCGTCGCGATGGCGATCGGAGCGAAGATCGCCAGGTAGATCAACAGCACCTTCGACAACTCGCCGATGCCACACCAGATCACGATCAGTGGCAGGTAGGCCAAGGGTGGAATGGGGCGGTAGAACTCGATCAGCGGATCAAGGATGCCGCGGGCGATACGGTTATGGCCGATGGCAATGCCGATCGGAATCGCCGTGGCAATCGCTGCGCCGAGTGCCAGACCGATGCGCCCAAGGCTTGCGCCCAGGTGCTGCCACAGCGTCGACTCCATATAGCCTTGGGTCAGCAGCAACCAGGCCTTGGCCAGCACCGCTTCGGGGGACGGCAGAAACAACGGCTCGATCCACTCGGCGGCGGTCACCGCCCACCACAGCAACAGCAGGCTGGCCAGGGTCAGGCCGCTGATCCAGCGGGTGCTCAGGTTGCGGCGGATCTTCACTGCCGGCGTTGTCGGGCTGCTGCGTTTGGCCGCAACCGGCACTTCCAGGCTGCTCATGCGAACTCCTGCCGCACGGCGGCGCTGCGTTGAGAGAACACCCGGCTGAGCACGTGCTCGCGGGTTTCGATAAAGCGTGGGTCGGACTTGATCGCCCGGGCCGATTCTCCAGCGGCATAACGCTGGCCGAAGTCCAGCTGCAGGCGCTCGACGATCTGCCCCGGATTGGGTGCCAACAGGATCAGGTCGGTGGCGAGGAATACCGCTTCTTCGATGTCGTGGGTAATCAGGAACACCGGCTTGGCCGTGCGCTTCCAGACCTGCAGCAGCAGCTCCTGCATCTGTTCACGGGTAAAGGCATCGAGGGCACCAAACGGCTCATCCATCAGCAACACGCGCGGATCGGCGGCCAATGCGCGAGCCAGGCCCACACGCTGCTTCTGGCCACCGGACAACTGCCAGATGCGCCGTGTGCCGAAGTCGGCCAGGTCGACCAGAGCGAGCATCTCGCGGGCCTTGCGCTCACGCTCGGCGCGCGGCACACCGGCCAGTTCCAGGCCGAAGGCGACGTTGGCCAGGACGTCCTGCCAAGGCAGCAGGGCATCGTCCTGGAACACTACCCCGCGCTCGGCGCTCGGGCCTTGTACCGGCACACCGTCGAGGGTGATGCGCCCGGCGCTGGGCGTTACGAATCCGGCGATCAGGTTGAGCAGCGAGGTCTTGCCGCTGCCCGAAGGACCGAGGGCCACCAGCAACTGCTGTGGGCCCAGGCTCAGGTTGATGTCGGCCAGCACCGGTTCGGCTGCGCCGGGGTACTGTGCGCTGATGCGCTCCAGTTCAAGCAATGCCATGACAAGCTCCGATCAGTTGGCGATGAACTTGGCGCTGACGTACGGCGCGTAGTCCGGCAGTACGGCGTCGACTTTGCCCTGTTCCTTGAGGAAGGTGGCAGTGTCGGTGATGGCCTGGGTGGTCGGTGCGCCGAGCGCGGCGACCTGGTCTGCGGCCAGCGGGAACACGTTGCCTTGCAGCAAGGCAGGGATGTCGGACGCCTTGGCGCCGGAGAGCTTGACCAGTTTGTCGACGTTGCTCTGGTTGGCCAGCCAGGCGTGTGGATCCTTGCGGTAGTCGGCGTAGGCATCCAGGGTGACTTTGGCGAAAGCCTTGACGATTTCAGGGTGCTTGGCGGCAAAGTCCTTGCGCACGATCCAGGCATCGAAGGTCGGCGCGCCTTTCTCGGCCAGTTCGCCGGAGGTGATCAGCACCTTGCCGTTTTCCTTGGCTACACCCAGGGCCGGGTCCCAGACGTAAGTAGCGTCAATGTCACCGCGTTTCCAGGCAGCAATGATTGCTGGTGGTGCGAGGTTGAGGATCTGCACCTTGGCCGGGTCGATGTTCCACTGTTTAAGTGCGGCCAGCAGACTGTAATGGCCGGTTGAAACGAAGGGCACGGCGATTTTCTTGCCGATCAGGTCCTGGGGCGAATTGATCCCGGCACCCTCGCGGGCCACCAGGGCTTCGGCAGCTCCGATCTGGGTGGCAATCAGGAAGGTTTCCACCGGCAGCTTGCGGGTAGCAGCGGCGGCCAGGGGGCTGGAGCCGAGGTAGCCGATCTGCACGTCGCCGGAGGCCACGGCGGTGATCACGTCGGCGCCACTGTCGAACTTGCGCCAGTCGATGCTGGCCTTGCTGGCTTTTTCATAGTCGCCGTTGACCTGGGCAACTTTCGCCGGATCCACGGTGGTCTGGTAGGCAACGGTCAGGTCGGCTGCCTGAGCGAACCAGCTGGCGCCAGCCAGGGTCAGGGCGGCGAACAGGCGCAGCGGAGCATGCAGGGTCATGGTGAACTCCTTCTCAGGCGGATGTTGGTGTTGTGTGGCCAAAGACTAGATGATCTAAGAAACTTAAAATAAATAACTTTTTAGAATTAGCTTAGGAGCCATTTGCTGTAAGCGCAGGGGCCTGACGAGGTGTGCGAAGTGACGATGGTCAAGGTCAGGGTCAGCAGAACGCGAAATGATGGGAGTCTGGCTGTGAAGGGTGAGTGGTCGTTGGGGGGAACGACGACAAAGATCAAACGATCTAAAAAATCGCTTTCAAATACCCTTTAGGAATTAGCTTATGTGCCGATAACGGCAGCGGAGAAAATTTAGGTCCATATTCCGTAATAATCTGAAAAATTACGAAATAAGGCTTTTTGGAATTATAGGATTGTCATTATCCTTGACCGCCATGGCTGGCGCATTAGACCAAAGTAGTGAAATGAATAGTTACGATTGACTTGACGGTCACGCTTTGGTGCTAATCGCCAATCGACGTCGAGCAGGACAACAGATCCTGCCGTAAGCGACACACAAGAATTAGAAATGAGAGGAGCAAAACATGCACAAGTCCACATTGGCATTTGCCGTGGCCGTAGGGGTTCTGGCCCAGCAGGCGAATGCCGCGGGTTTCGTTGAAGACAGCAAGCTGTCGCTCAGTTCGCGAACCATGTATTTCGACAACGACAACCGTGATGCTCATGGCAAGAACGCGGACAACCGTGAATCCGGCCAAGGCTTCAAACTCGACTATATCTCGGGTTTCACCGAAGGTACCGTTGGTTTCGGTGTTGACGCGCAAGCGCTGTGGGGGATTCATCTGGATGGCGGTAAAGGCCACCACCCGGACAACAGCAGCTTCTTCCCAAGCGACACCGACAAGTCGGCTGTAAGCCAGTGGGGCCGTTTTGGTGCCAACGCCAAAGCACGTTTCTCCAAGACTGAAGCTCACTTCGGTAGCGCTCTGGCGCCTAACCTGCCAATCCTGGTGTCCAACGACGGTCGTCTGCTGCCACAAACCTTTGAAGGTGGCACCATTCAGTCGAAAGAAATCGACAACCTGACCCTCAATGCCGGTCAGCTGACCCACGCCATGGGCCGTGCGTCGAGCAACCGTACCGGTCTGTCTGTTGCAGGCGCGACCCAGGACAGCAACAAGTTTCAGTTCGCCGGTGGCGACTGGAAGGTCACCAAAGACCTGACGCTGCAGTACTACTACTCGAACCTGGAAGACTTCTACAAACAGCACTTCCTGGGTCTTGTCCACGTTTACCCAATCGCTGAAGACCAGTCGTTCAAGACTGACCTGCGCTACTTCGACAGCAGCTCGGATGGCAAGAACGGCGAGACCGGCTATCAGTTCAGCAACAACGGTGGCTATGCCAAGAACAAGGGCGAGGTCGACAACAAGACCTGGAGCGCCATGTTCACCTATACCCTGGGTGGTCATGCATTCCTGTTGGGCCACCAACAGATCGGGGATGATGGTGGTTTTGTTTGGTTGAACCAAGGTAACGTGACTAAAGACGGCACTAACACTTCGGGTTCCGAAGGTGCTGCCGGCGCCAGCTTCTACCTGTTCACCGACAGTATGATCAACCAGTTTGCCCGTGCCGGTGAGAACACCACCTTCGGTCAGTACTCGTATGACTTTGCGCGCCTGGGTGTTCCTGGCCTGAAGGCATCGGTTTCCTACCTGCGTGGCGACGATGTCAAGAACCCTGTGGGCGGCGGTACCTACCACGAGTGGGAGCGCGATGCGCGTGTCGACTACGTGATCCAGGAAGGCACCCTTAAAGGTCTGGGCGCTAGCCTGCGTCACGGTAGCTACCGTGGTGAAGGTCAGAGCATCGACGACCAGGATCAGACTCGTCTGATCTTCAACTACACTTACAGCTTCATGTAAGTCCGGTTGAATCGAAGAAGCCTCGCTCAATGCGAGGCTTTTTTTTACCTGTCAATTGATAGGCTTAAAAGTTATAAATAAATCAATATTTATTCTTTTTGTTTTTATCCCGATGCAGGCACAGTAACCCCATAACGAACCCAGCCAAGGAGCCGCACCATGAGCCTCAGACTCGGCGACATCGCCCCCGACTTCGAACAGGAATCCAGCGCAGGCAAGATTCGCTTCCATGAATGGCTGGGCAACAGCTGGGGCGTGCTGTTCTCGCACCCGGCCGATTTCACCCCGGTGTGCACCACCGAGCTGGGCTTCACCGCCAAGCTAAAGGAGCAGTTCGCCGAACGTGGGGTCAAGGCCATTGCCCTGTCGGTGGACCCGGTGGACTCCCATCACCGCTGGATCGAAGACATCAACGAAACCCAGAACACCGTCGTCAACTTCCCGATCCTGGCCGATGCCGATCGCAAGGTTTCCGACCTGTACGACCTGATTCACCCCAACGCCAGCGATACCCTGACGGTGCGTTCCTTGTTCGTCATCGACCCGAACAAGAAGATCCGCCTGACCATCACCTATCCGGCCAGCACCGGGCGTAACTTCCACGAGATTTTGCGGGTGATCGACTCGTTGCAACTGACCGACAACCACAAGGTCGCCACCCCGGCCAACTGGCAGGACGGTGACGAAGTGGTGATCGTGCCGTCGCTCAAAGACGAAGATGAAATCAAGCAACGCTTTCCGAAGGGCTACCGAGCGGTCAAGCCGTACCTGCGCCTGACCCCGCAACCCAACCGCTGATCTTTAGCCATAGCAGGGATTTTGGGCCGTTTCGACGGCCCTTTTTTATTGGGGGTCGTTGAAAAACATATAGTTCGCAAAGGAATAAACAAATGAAAAAATATGATTTATAGATATATGTGTCGAGCTGTTAAGGTCACTGCATTCCAGCGAGAACTCAAACTCGCGGCCCTCTAGAACACGATCAAGGATGCGCTCCAATGCTGGTTGTTTCTCTCGGTGGTAGTCCCAGTTTACGTTCGCGCTCCGGCGTGCTGCTCGAGCGCAGCCGTCAGTGGTTGCAGAGCCAGGGCGTTGAAGTGGTGACCTTCCAGGTGCGGGACTTCCCGGCTGAAGACCTGCTCCATGCCCGTTTCGACAGCCCCAGAGTGCAGCACTTTCTGCAACTGGTAGAACAGGCCGACGGCCTGGTGGTGGCAACCCCGGTTTACAAGGCGTCGTTTGCCGGTGCACTGAAGACCCTGCTCGACCTGCTGCCTGAACGCGCGCTGAGCCACAAAGTGGTGCTGCCCATCGCCACCGGCGGCAGCATCGCCCACATGCTGGCGGTGGATTACGCGCTCAAGCCGGTGTTGTCGGCACTCAAGGCCCAGGAAACCCTGCAGGGGATCTTCGCTGATGACAGCCAGATCACTTACGGCGAAGGCAATGCTGCCGCGCACCTGGCGCCGGTCCTGGAGCAGCGTCTGAACGAATCGCTTGAACTGTTTCACAGTGCCCTGGCACGTCGGCCGAAACCGGTCGCACCCGGTGTCCTGAATGAGCGACTGCTCAGCGCTCGCTGGAGCATCTGAGCCGCACCACCCGATTTTCTGTAGTTCCCACCTTACTCGCCCGCCAACGGGCAAGCAGGTGCAGCCTGAACCCCAACCGCAAAAGGAGAGCGCTATGCGCACTGTCATTTTGCGTCGTGGTCTGGTCGCTCTGTTTGCTGCGGCTGTGTCCTTCGGCGCCATTACTCAAGCTCAGGCTGAAAGCCTGCGTATCGGTTATCAGAAATACGGCACCCTGGTGCTGCTCAAGGCCAAGGGCTCGCTGGAGAAGCGTCTGGCGGCCCAGGGCATACAGGTGCAATGGACGGAGTTCCCCGGTGGCCCGCAGCTGCTGGAAGGCCTGAACGTCGGCTCCATCGATTTCGGGGTGACTGGCGAAACCCCGCCGGTGTTCGCCCAGGCGGCGGGTGCCGACCTGCTGTATGTGGCGTATGAGCCGCCTGCGCCACACAGCGAAGCGATCCTGGTGCCCAAGGGTTCGTCGATCCAGTCGGTCAAGGAACTCAAGGGCAAGAAAGTTGCGCTGAACAAAGGCTCCAACGTGCACTACCTGCTGGTACGCGCCCTGGAAGACGCCGGCCTTAAATACACCGATATCCAGCCGGTATTTCTGCCTCCAGCCGATGCCCGCGCCGCGTTCGAGCGTGGCAGTGTCGATGCCTGGGTGATCTGGGACCCCTATCAGGCGGCCGCCGAGCAGCAACTGCAAGCGCGCACGCTGCGTGACGGCAAAGGTATCGTCGACAACCACCAGTTCTACCTGGCTACCAAGCCTTATGCGCAAAAGCACCCAGAAGTGATCAACGCGCTGGTCGAGGAAGTACGCGCCGTAGGCGAGTGGTCCAAGGCCAACCCGCAGGAAGTCACCGACCAGGTCGCACCGCTGCTTGGCCTGCCGGCCGACATCACTCTGACGTCGGTCAAGCGCCAGGGCTATGGCGCGCACTTCCTGACCCCTGAGGTGGTCAGCGCCCAGCAGAAAATCGCCGATACCTTCCACACGCTCAAGCTGATTCCCAAGCCATTGAGCATCAAGGATGTGATCTGGACTCCCCCGGCCAAGGTCGCTACCGCGCCTTGATTGATTCGCCCGTGCCGGGGCCTGGTCCCGGCTTGCGTTCCCCTTAGGAGACAACTCCAATGAGCCTCAACGTTTTCTGGTTTCTACCTACCCACGGCGACGGCCACTACCTGGGCACCTCGGAGGGTGCACGAGCAGTGGATCACGGTTATTTGCAGCAGGTCGCCCAGGCTGCCGACCGCCTGGGTTTTGGTGGTGTGTTGATCCCGACCGGGCGCTCCTGCGAGGACTCCTGGCTGGTCGCCGCGTCGCTGATTCCGGTGACCCAGCGGCTGAAATTCCTGGTCGCCCTGCGCCCGGGCATCATCTCGCCGACCGTGGCAGCACGTCAGGCCGCGACCCTGGATCGTCTGTCCGGAGGCCGTGCCTTGTTCAATCTGGTCACCGGTGGTGATCCGGAAGAGCTCTCGGGTGACGGCCTGTTCCTCAGCCATGAAGAGCGCTACCAGGCTTCAGTGGAATTCACCCGCATCTGGCGGCGGGTGCTGGAAGGCGAAACCGTCGATTACGACGGTCAGCATATTCAGGTCAAAGGCGCCAAGCTGCTCTATCCGCCGATCCAGCAGCCACGTCCACCCCTGTACTTTGGCGGCTCCTCCGAAGCGGCTCAGGATCTTGCCGCCGAGCAGGTCGAGCTGTACCTGACCTGGGGTGAGCCACCGGCGGCCGTTGCCGAAAAAATCGAGCAAGTCCGCGCCAAGGCCGCCAAGCAGGGTCGTACCGTGCGCTTCGGCATTCGTCTGCACGTCATTGTTCGCGAGACCAACGCTGAAGCCTGGCAGGCTGCCGAGCGGCTGATTTCGCACCTGGACGACGACACCATTGCCCGCGCCCAGGCATCGCTGGCGCGCTTTGATTCGGTGGGCCAGCAACGCATGGCCGCACTGCACGGTGGCAACCGCGACAACCTGGAAGTCAGCCCCAACCTCTGGGCCGGCGTCGGTCTGGTGCGTGGCGGTGCCGGTACTGCCCTGGTGGGCGATGGCTCGACCGTGGCCGAACGGGTCAAGGAATATGCCGCACTGGGCATCGATACTTTCATCTTCTCCGGTTACCCACACCTTGAAGAGTCGTACCGGGTCGCTGAACTGCTCTTCCCGCACCTGGATGTGGAGCGCCCTGAGTTGCCGAAAAGCGCGGGTTACGTGAGCCCGTTCGGCGAGATGGTCGCCAACGACATCCTGCCAAAGTCCGCAGCGCAGCGCTGAGGATATCGCCATGAGTCGTGTATCCACTCCCTGGCCGCAGCGCCTGGCGCCCTGGGCGCTACCGCTGCTGCTGTTGGCGGTCTGGCAACTGGCAGTCAGCGTTGGCTGGCTGTCGACGCGCATCCTGCCGGCACCGAGCGCTGTGTTCAGCGCCGGTGTCGAGTTGGTGCGCAGCGGTGAAATCTGGACCCACCTGGCGATCAGTGGCTGGCGCGCCGCGCTTGGCTTTGTGATCGGTGGTGCGATCGGCCTGGCCCTGGGATTTATCACCGGCCTGTCGAAATGGGGCGAGCGCCTGCTCGACAGTTCGGTGCAGATGATCCGCAACGTGCCGCACCTGGCGCTGATCCCGCTGGTGATTCTGTGGTTTGGCATCGATGAGTCGGCGAAGATTTTCCTGGTGGCCCTGGGCACCTTGTTCCCGATTTACCTCAATACCTACCACGGCATCCGCAACGTCGATCCGGCGCTGGTGGAGATGGCGCGCAGCTATGGCTTGTCTGGCTTCGAGCTGTTTCGCCAGGTGATTTTGCCGGGGGCCTTGCCTTCGATCCTGGTCGGTGTGCGTTTCGCCCTGGGCTTCATGTGGCTGACCCTGATCGTTGCCGAAACCATTTCGGCCAACGCCGGTATCGGCTACCTGGCGATGAACGCCCGTGAGTTCCTGCAGACCGACGTCGTGGTCCTGGCGATTGTGCTCTACGCCGTACTCGGCAAGCTTGCCGACCTGGCCGCGCGAGGCCTGGAACGGGTCTGGCTGCGCTGGCATCCGGCTTATCAACCGACACGGGGAGAGGGCGCATGACCATCCTCAAAGAACCACCTGCACGGCTGTTACGCGGTATACCGCTGGCGGCTAACAACCTGCAGAAAACCTTTGGCCAGCGCCAGGTACTGCGAGATATCGACCTGCACATTCCTGCCGGGCAGTTCGTTGCCATTGTCGGGCGTAGCGGTTGCGGCAAGAGCACCCTGTTGCGCTTGCTCGCCGGCCTCGACCAGCCCACGGGCGGCGAACTGCTGGCTGGCTCGGCAGCGTTGAGCGAAGCCCGTGAAGATACCCGGCTGATGTTCCAGGAGGCGCGTCTGCTGCCCTGGAAGAAGGTGATCGACAACGTCGGCCTGGGCTTGTCGGGTAACTGGCGGCCACAGGCGTTGCAAGCTCTGGAGGCCGTCGGCCTGGCCGAACGTGCCAACGAGTGGCCGGCAGCACTGTCTGGCGGACAGAAGCAGCGTGTGGCCCTGGCCCGTGCCCTGATCCACCAGCCGCGGCTGTTGCTGCTCGACGAACCGCTCGGCGCGCTGGATGCCCTGACCCGTATCGAAATGCAGCAGCTGATTGAACGGCTGTGGCGCCAGCATGGCTTTACCGTCCTGTTGGTGACCCATGATGTCAGCGAAGCGGTGGCTGTCGCCGACCGGGTGATTCTCATCGAAGACGGTGAAGTGGGCCTGGACCTGATCGTCGACCTGCCGCGCCCCCGTGTGCGCGGCTCCCATCGCCTGGCGGCGCTGGAAACCGAAGTTCTCAACCGCGTGCTCTCGGTGCCGGGTGCACCGCCCGAGCCGGAACCCGTAGCACCTTTGCCGACGCAACTGCGTTGGGCTCATTGACCTGAAGGAAGCAAACCGATGACCATCAAAGCGATCAACGTACGTAACCAGTTCAAAGGCACCGTGAAAGAAATCCTCGAAGGCCCGGTACTGTCGGAAATCGACGTGCAGACCGCGTCGGGTATCGTCACCTCGGTGATCACCACCCGCTCCGTGCGTGAGCTGGAGCTGACCATTGGCAGTGAAGTGATTGCCTTTGTGAAGTCGACTGAAGTGTCGATTGCCAAGCTCTGAAGCATCGCGGGGCAAGCCCGCTGCCACCGGCAATCAACCGGTGGGAGCGGGCTTGCCCCGCGAAAGCGGCGTCAGCGTTTCGGTAAATACGGCGGCAGATAAAGCCCCAGATACGCATCAAACACGCGCATGCCTTCCTCGGCCATGCGCGGCGTAATCTGCCCGTGCAGCTGCACCGAACGGGCATACACCCGATCCCCCAGCTCCATGGCCAGGGCAAACACATCGACGTCTTCCGGCAGCACCGGCAGCTGGAAGTGCTGGGCGAACAGCTTGTGCATCAGGTCACCCAGTTCGATGTCGTGCTGACGGTCGGCCTGGGTCACTTCGCTCAGGCCATGCTGGGCGAGAATCAACTGACGGGCTGCCGCATCCTGGTTGTAGATACTCAACATGCGCTGCTCGACCAGGCGCGACAGGTCGTGCCAGGTATTCAACGTCGTGGCGTCTATCGGCGCTGCCAGGCACGCCCGGAAGGCGCCATGCACATCGGCGGTCAGGGCTTCGAGCAGGGCCGGGACACTGGCGAAAAAGTGGTACACCGAGGACGGCGGGATTTGCGCGCGCTCGGCGACACTGTAGATCGACAGGCTGGCCACGCCTTCGCTGGCCAGCAGGGTGCGCGCCGCTTCGAGGATCGAGTCGATCCGCGCCTGGCTGGCGGCGCGGGGTTTGCGCGTGGAGACAGTACGGCTCATGTCAGTTGCTGATCGCTAGAATGCTGGCCTGATAAGCGCTGACGAACAGGTCGAAGTCGGCCTTGTCCTCTTCTCGCTCAAGTTTGGCCTGGGCCTCGAGAGACTCCCGTGCCGCTGCTTCGAAGCGCTGTTGCTCTGCCGCAGGCAGCGCCTCGGCGCGGAAGAACTCGGCATGGGCCTGGCTCTGGCGCAAGGCGAAACGGCTGAAGCTTTCCTTGTGCTCGGTCATGCTCGCCAGCACCTGTGCCGATGGCGTCAGGGACGGGTCGCTGACCTTGGCCTTCTGCAGTTCCAGGGCTTTGCCATGCTCGTCGCTGTCCTGGCTGCGATCAAGCAGTGCCGCCAGTGGCGCGATACGTTCGAGCAGTTCAGTCGCCCATTCCTTGAGTTCAACCGGCTTGCCGTGGCGTTGCAGCTCCAGGCCCGGACGGCGACCTTCCTTGACCACGCTGAGGAAGTTGCCGGTGCAGTTGCCGCATTCCAGGTAACCCAGCAGCGGGCTGTCTTCCAGGGCACAGAACAACAGGAAGGCGTCGAGGAAGCGCGCCTCGTTCAGGTCGATGCCGGTCGGCAGGAACGGGTTGATGTCCAGGCAACGCACTTCAACGTACTGAATACCGCGGGCCATCAGGGCCTGGATCGGCCGCTCACCGCTGTAGGTCACGCGCTTGGGGCGGATGTTGGAGTAGTACTCGTTCTCGATCTGCAGGATGTTGGTATTGAGCTGTACCCACTCGCCATCCTTGTGCGTGCCGATTTCCACGTAAGGCGCATACGGCGTGGCGACGGCCTTGCGCAGGCTGTCGGTGTAGCTGTTCAGATCGTTGTAGCAGGGCGTCAGACCGGCCTGGGCGTTGCTCTGGTAACCCAGGTCGCTCATGCGCAGGCTGGTGGCGTAGGGCAGATAGAGGGTATCGGCGTCGAACTGTTCGAGCTGATGCGGGCGACCGCGCAGGAAACCGGCATCCAGCGCCGGCGAAGCGCCGAACAGGTACATCAACAACCAGCTGTAGCGACGGAAATTGCGGATCAGGGCGATGTAGGCCGCCGACTGATAGGCGCGGTCATCGAGGTTGCTGCCTTCGGCGGCGCGCAGCAGCGGCCAGAGTTTCTCTGGCAGCGAGAAATTGTAGTGAATCCCGGCGATGCACTGCATGGTGCGGCCGTAGCGCAGGGCCAGGCCCTTGCGGTAGACATACTTGAGCTGACCGATGTTGGAGCTGCCGTACCAGGCAATCGGAATGTCTTCCTCGGCCGGTAGCGGACAAGGCATCGACGGGCTCCACAGGTACTCGCTGCCCAGCTGGGTGTAGGCGAAGCGGTGGATGTTCTCCAGGCTTTCGAGGGTCTGCGCAGGGTCGGCCAGGGCTGGGGTGATGAACTCCAGCAGCGACTCCGAGTAGTCCGTGGTGATCTGCTCGTGGGTCAACGCCGCGCCCAGAGCCTCGGGATGCGGGGTTTGTGCCAGGCGACCTTCCTCGGTCACACGCAAGCATTCGCGCTCGATGCCGTGCAGGCACTGCTTGAGCAGGGAGAGGTTGTCGCCTTGGCCGAGCAGGCTCAGGCGGCGGTTGAGAAGTTCGCTCAAGATGGATTCCTTCACGCGTCAGTCGCCCCAATATGGGGGTGGAAATGACGGTCTACAAGGGTGGACAGAGGAACTGGCGTTGTCGCCTGGTTTTGGCCGGCTTTCGGCAGTGCCTGCGCTCTGCCGAAAGTATCGCAATTTGGCTGCTTGCGGCTAGAGGACGACGAACGTTCCCTGAGCTTTGGCCACCAGCTTGTCGTCCTGGAGTACCTCGGCGTCGACCACCAGGGTGCGCCGCCCGGCATGCAGCACCCGGGCGATACACAGCACCTCACCTTCGCTGACTGCGCGCAGGTAATTGATCTTGCACTCCAGGGTTACGCTCTGCTGGTCGAAGCCATGGGAACTGGAGCAGGCCAGCCCCATGGCGGTATCGACCAGGCTGAAGATCGCTCCGCCGTGCAGCTTGGCGCCGCGGTTGCGCAAATGCGGCTCCAGGGCGAGGGTCATTTCTGCGACCCCCGCTTCCAGACGTTGCAGGCGACAGCCAAGCAGCTGGCTGAAGGCGCTGAGGACGACCTCTTGCGGGGCTTCCATCACTTCTTCTTCAACTGTTTGGCGTTGGCAAACAGCGACGCCATGGCGTTGTTGGCCGGTGCCGGAGTTTCTTTGGCGCGGGCTGGCGCGCCCTGTTGGCGGGGTGCCGAGCCTGGGCGGCTGCCACGAGCACCGTCGATTTTTTCGCCCGGGGTGTCGCTCATGCGCATCGACAGACCGACGCGTTTGCGCGGGATGTCGACTTCCATGACCTTGACCTTGACCACGTCGCCGGCCTTGACCGCTTCACGCGGGTCTTTGATGAATTTCTCCGACAGCGCCGAGATGTGCACCAGACCGTCCTGGTGTACGCCGATGTCGACGAAGGCACCGAAGTTGGTGACGTTGGTCACCACGCCTTCGAGGATCATGCCCAATTGCAGGTCCTTGAGGTCTTCGACGCCTTCCTGGAACTCAGCGGTCTTGAACTCGGGGCGTGGGTCGCGGCCGGGCTTGTCCAGTTCCTGGAGAATGTCGGTGACGGTGGGCAGGCCGAAGGTTTCATCGGTGAATTTCTTCGGGTCCAGGCGCTTGAGGAAACCGCTGTCACCGATCAGTGAACGGATGTCGCGGTCGGTTTCGGCAGCGATGCGTTGCACCAGCGGATAGGCCTCAGGGTGCACCGCCGAGGCGTCCAGCGGGTTGTCGCCGTTCATTACACGTAGGAAACCGGCAGCCTGTTCGAAGGTTTTTTCGCCCAGGCGGCTGACTTTCTTCAACGCTGCACGGGTTTTGAACGCGCCGTTGGCGTCGCGGTGGCTGACGATGTTCTGCGCCAGGGTGCTGTTGAGACCGGAGATCCGCGCCAGCAGGGCCACCGAGGCAGTGTTGACGTCAACGCCGACGGCGTTCACGCAGTCCTCGACCACGGCGTCGAGGCCGCGGGCCAGCTTGAGCTGCGAAACGTCATGCTGGTACTGGCCGACACCGATGGATTTCGGGTCGATCTTCACCAGTTCAGCCAGTGGATCCTGCAGGCGGCGGGCGATGGACACGGCGCCACGGATCGACACGTCGAGGTCAGGGAATTCGCGGGCAGCCAGTTCCGAGGCCGAGTACACCGAAGCGCCGGCTTCGGAGACCATGATCTTGGTCATTTTCAGTGCTGGGTATTTTTTGATCAGCTCGGCGGCCAGCTTGTCAGTTTCGCGGCTGGCGGTACCGTTGCCGATGGCAATCAACTCAACCGAGTGCTTGGCGCACAGGGCAGCGAGCACGGCGATGGTCTGGTCCCACTGGTTTTTCGGCACGTGCGGGTAGACCGTGGCGGTATCGAGCAGTTTGCCGGTGGCATCGACCACAGCGACTTTGCACCCGGTACGCAGGCCCGGGTCAAGGCCCAGGGTCGCGCGCGGGCCAGCCGGGGCGGCCAGCAGCAGGTCGTGCAGGTTGTGGGCGAAGACGTTGATCGCCTCGCCTTCGGCGTTGTCGCGCAGTTCGCCGAACAGGTCGGTTTCCAGGTGGCTGTAGAGCTTGACCTTCCAGGTCCAGCGCACCACTTCGCCCAGCCATTTGTCGGC
>OEPS010000341.1_pt1 | contig 16924 bp, 17 predicted proteins | sample 1539411 | NCBI WGS metagenome assembly OEPS01 (sample SAMN02671747, study PRJEB22543) | soil metagenome | biome: bacteria | place: China:Hunan Province, Lengshuijiang City | collected 2012-10-15 | depth 0.08m m
ACAATAACTGGCTCCAATTTTACACCTAATTCACTTTTCAATCTTCATTTCCAAAAAAAGAATAGATTTTAATATATAAATCTTTTACTTTTGGTACGATTCAGGGAAATTTATATAAAAAAACTGCCTCTATTTATGGTAAGGTTCACCGTAACAACTTAAGTGGCGGTTTTTAATACTATTTCCTCTTGTAATGACATAAATGTCCGGAATTGATCATCTAGGATTTCCTCTATCAACTATCAAACATCCTTTTACGACTATTTTTTCTCTACATTTTCCTTCTACTCTTATGTTATGCTCCGCTTGTTTGATAGTCAGAGTTACTAGATCCCCCACATAAACAGGGGCGATAAAGGTAAATTCATACTGACTCAAAAACTCATGAGGTGTGAGAATTTCATTTGAAAGCACACTTAACACTCTGGCCACAGTTAACATCCCATGGGCAATTTTATTCATGAATCCTTGTTGTTTCGCCGCTTCTTTATCTAAATGAATGGGATTGCTATCACCTGAGATAACCGCATATTGTTCAACGTCCTTTTCCGTAATTTGATAGGTAATCGCATTCATGACAAACCACCCAAGGTCAAATCAGATATTCCTTCAAAGCAGAGTTTTCCATCCCTATTAAATAAAAATAAAGTTTGTTTCATAAAAGTAAGGTTGTGACGTTGGTATTGATCTGTAACTTCTACTACCGCTTTGTAGATCTCTTCAATATACATTCTTTGATGCTGTATACATTTCTGTTTTCGATGAATAATAGGATGTTTGAGTTCCCAAGGGGTTTCAAGCCATTTATAAGCGATCATAGGCATTGTTGGAGGAAGAGGAATCGTTTCGAAACTGTAGTCTTTTGCCCTCTCCGAACTCTGATAGATAGGATTTCGATCACCTATCAATTGAACAAATTGTTGCACATCATCTTTATTAAAAATAATCTCATGTTCTTTCGTTTTCATGTTACCACCTCGAATAGGACCGCTACTCCAATTCCTCCACCACTTCCAATGGCAGCCAATACATATTTGATACCCTTTCGTCTTTGTACTTCATAGAAAAGCCTCGTGATTATGATACTTCCTGAAGCTCCATAAGGATGTCCTAGCGTTAAAGCTCCACCGCAAACGTTCAACTTGTCATAAGCAATGGAAAGTTCTTTTGTACAGGCGACAATTTTGGAAGAGAAAGCCTCGTTTATTTCAATTAGGTTTATGTCCGCAATGGTTAATTCGTTTCTTTTTAATAAATCTTGAATCGCTGGAATAGGGGCAGCCCCTGGATAATTAGGATGTACACCTGTGACTTCACTATCCAAAAATCGTAATATGGGCTGGAATCCATTATTTAATGCCATGTTTTCTTCCATGACAAGTACAGCCGATGCCCCGTCATGTATCCCACAACTGTTGGCTGCGGTAACGGTACCGATCTTTTTAAATATAGGCTTCGCCCTATTTAAAAGTACTTCCATCTTTCTTTTCCTAAAAAGTTCTTCATCTTGGTGGAAATCCACAAGTTGAATGATCTCTTGATTAAAATATCCTTTATCATAAGCTTCCCAGCTACGTTTATAACTTAATAGAGCATATTCATCCTGCATTTCCTTTGAAATGGCGTATTTTTCTGCCACATATTCTGCTGCAACGCCCATATCTGGGTCGCCAATTTTTTCAGGAGAAAATCTCGCTCTAGATGGAAACGGAGAGGTACTCGTGCTTTCTACACCACCAGCAATGTAACAACGGCCAGCTCCGCCTTGGACAAAGTAACATGCCATCCGTATTGCTTCTAACCCTGCACTACATTGACGATCAATGGTGATTCCCGTTACCGAAAGAGGAAGTCCTGCTTCTAACGCAGCAACTCGAGCTACGTTTCCACCTGGTCCAACTACATTTCCCAAAATGATGTCATCTATCCTATCTTCCAATCCTTTCGCTAAATGTTGGAGGAGAGGAGCTGCAAGCTTATACGGCTGAATATCTCGTAAAATTCCACCCATTTTTCCAATAGGTGTTCGTTTCGCTTTGACAATTACTGCCCTTTTAATCACTGCTCACCTTGCTTTCCATTCGTTTTATAAGCTCAGCACGAGCTATCTTGCCACTCGTTGTATATGGCATTTCAGATAGAAAAAGCCACTTACGAGGAATTTTAAAGGAAGATAAATGCAGCTTACAAACTCTTTTTAAATCTGACGGGCTTGCCTTTCCTTTTACTACTGCAGCCACAATTTGACCCCAGTATGAATCTGATAGGCCAATTACAGCAACTTCCTCGACATCTTGATGCAAGGCAATTACTTTTTCAATTTCTTCAGGAAAAATATTAATTCCCCCATATAAAATCATATTTTGTTCACGGCCGATAATATATAAAAAGCCATCCTCGTCAAAATAGCCCATATCATGGACCGTGGCCCACCCCTCTTCATCATGAATGGAATGAATGGTACTTCCCTCATAATCAAAGTACCCATTTATCACAAATTTGCTTCTTACATATATTTTTCCGGTCTCATTTAGCTTTGCTAATTTCTTATCTGGACGCCGTATTTGTACCTCAACTCCATAACAAGGCTTTCCGACAGATGTTGCTTTCTGAATACCTTCTCTATCAGAAAGTACCGTAATGAAGCTCAATTCACTAGCTCCATAAAACTCGTACATGGTCCTATTAGGAAACATATGACGGATTTCTAGTTTTGATCTTTCAGACCATTTTGCACCAGATGAAAGAATTTTTATAGTCTTATCGATTTGGATTCCTTTTTTCAGGAATGCTTCTACCATAGTCGGAACTACATAAATGGTTGTAATGGGTAAGGACTGTATCCATGTAAGTGCTTCAATAGGAGAAAACTTTTCTAAAAGAAATACAGTTCCACCTAAATACAAGGTGCTAATAGCTCCATACAGAAAATGAGAATGAATTAGGGCACCAGGAATAAGAACTTGATCGGATTCATCTAATCCGAAATCAAAACGATTGCAATCAAAGCTAGCCACCCATGAATCTTGAGAGCGAACAAAAGCTTTTGGGTTACCTGTCGTACCAGAAGTAAATCCAATGTAAAAAGGCAGATTTTCTTCCGTTTTTCTTACAGTTGCAGGATCAAATTGAGAGATTTCCTGTAAACAATCATCCAAAATCGTTATATTAGGAATGCTTTGCTTGATTTGAGAGTAAATTTCTCTAGTTGTGACAATGATAGAAGGGCGGGAAAGGATGACCCTCTTTTCCAATTCGGATATATTCCATTTCAAATCATATGAAACAGCAATCCAACCAGCCTTAGATGCTCCTGCAAAGAATTGTAGGAAAGGGATACCGTTTGGCAAAAGGATTCCTATTGTTTTATTTTCTGAATGAAGAGAATGAAGCCAGTTCGCTGTTTGATTGATTAATTCATACCATTCTTGATAACTGATTTGTTGATGATTCGTATGGATAGCGATTTTGTTTGGGGATAATTTTGCGAAAGTCTTATATGAATCTGTAATATTTCTCATGATATATCACCTTTAAAAAAAAGACACATCAAGGTGTCTCTTAAGATTTAGATATTTTTAGTTAAGTTATTGGAATAACTTGTTGCTAATGAGCGTGAAAAAAACGGGTGCTTTCTTAGTCTGTAAACTAAAATAGAGGCTAAAATAGCTTTTAACACATCCCCTGGTATATAAATTAAACTTAATTTTGCAGCTTCTAAAACAGGAATGTCCATCATAAATGCTTGAGCAGGAATTCCAATTAAATAGATTAATAGAATTCCAACTGTCAAATTAATCATTAATACATATTTTAATTTTAAATTTTGAAAACGTGATAGTAAATACCCAATACAAAAAGCCGTAATAGGCCATGAAATTAAATAACCAACACTTGGTCCGACAAAAACACTTGGTCCACCACGTCCCCCAGATAGAAGAGGCATTCCAGCAGCGACAAGTAATAAAAAGATGATTTGGCTCATCGCCCCTAATCTTGCTCCCAATACTCCTCCTGTAAGAAGCACACCTAAAGTTTGTAATGTAATAGGAACAGGAGTAAAAGAAAGCATAATAGGCGGAACTACGCCTAGCGCGCCCATGACGGCAGCAAACACTGCAACGAAGGTCATTTCTTTAAGTTTCATTTTTAATTCTCCTAAATGATGAATTTGTAATATTTACAACCATCATAATAATGAATCTCACATTAAATGTCAACTTGATTTTTAATATGGTTAACAACTGAATTTCATTATTCAAAGTATCAGTAATATCAAGACCTTTCGAATGTACAGCTTCCTTTAAGCAAGAATATAAAAAAGGCTCGGAAACATTCCAAGCCATATGTCGATTAGATGATTAATCTCATACTCTTATCACAAATTTCACCATAAATAAAGTTAATATATAAAAAACCATCACTATTCATGGTACGGTTCTCCGTAACGATCTAAATAATTAAGAAGTTCGCCACTTTTTTGAAATCTCTTCAATATGATGCGGTGCTGTTCTGCAGCATCCTCCTATTAGTCGTGCCCCTGCAAGGTACCATTCTTCAGATTTAAAGTCGAGCCCATTACATAATTCTTGACCATGCCATGTTTTAGTTTCTGGATTATAGGTTTCACCAGAGTTCGGATAAACAATAATCGGTTTTTTGGTGTTTGTTCGCAACTCGTTGATAGCTTCCGTCACGATTGTCACTGGTGCACAATTGAGACCAATGGCAACAATTTGTTCGTTGTCGCCAAACACTCTCGCACACTCTGCCAGCGGCGTATTGTCACTTATCGCTTTCTCATTTTTCAAAGAAAAGGATAGCCAGGCATATGTATCTGGAAATTCCTTCAACAATGAAGCTAATACCTTCGCTTCCTGCAGGGAAGGAATCGTTTCAAATGCTAATAGATCAGCACCTGCTTCAATCAACGCTGACATTCTTGTGCGATGAAAGTCTATTAATGTTTCATCTGTAACACCGTAGTTTCCCACATACTCTGAACCATCCGCTAGGTAAGCCCCATAAGGACCAACGGATGCGGCAACCAATGGCTTAGGTCTATTGGTCTGTGAATTTTCCTGCCAAAAATCATCTCTTGCTTTTCTCGCAAGTAATACCGTTTCCTTAATTAGTTCTAAAGCTTCTTTCTCTTGGATACCACGCTTGGAAAAACCGTCAATGGTTGCTTGATAGCTTGACGTTATGGCACAGTCCGCTCCAGCACGAAAATAGTCAGAATGAACCTGATAAATCAATTCTGGATTTTCTAGTAATACACGTGCAGACCAGAGGGGATCGTCCAAATTACACCCATGCGACTCAAGCTCTGTGGCTAACGCTCCGTCCAGTAGCATAATGGAATGTTCTGATAAAATAGCCTTAATAGGGTTGATTTTGTTGGACATAGTCTGCTCCTCTTTTCTTTAAACTCTGGGTTACATAATAACTTGCATAGCAAAACAAGATAAATGGAATGCCACAATATAAGGCAATTCGTTGGGTAGGGTCAAATGCGATTCCAATACAAGAAGCAAGACAAAGGATAAAGGAAGCGATTGGTACCAAAGGATAGAATGGTGTACGATAAACTAAGTCCTTTACGGAATTTCCTTCTTTAATATATTGTCTGCGAAAGAAAAACTGTGAAGCACTAATACTCATCCAAACTACCACCACAGCTAGGCCCGAAATGGATACAAGTACGATATACACTGTATCTGGTGCAATAATACTTGAGAACAAAGCTAAACCACCGCCACACATGCTAAAAATGACTGCATATATTGGAACACCTTGTTTTGTTAATTTTGCAAAAATGGGTGATATCGTATTCTTATCTGCTAGTGACCAAAGCATTCTTGAAGAGGCATAAAGACCTGAGTTTGCCGCAGATAGAATGGCTGTTAATATGACAAAGTTCATAATATCCGCTGCATATGGTACGCCAATTTGTTCAAGAACGGTAACAAAGGGGCTCTCTAATACTCCTGCATCTGAAGTAGGCAATAATGCAGATAATACAACAATCGTTCCTACAAAAAAGATAATCAATCTCCACAATGTAGTACGAATGGCCTTTGGTATCGTTTTTTCCGGATTTGCTGTTTCCCCCGCTGCAATTCCTATTAATTCCGTTCCTGAAAAGGCAAAGTTAACCGCAAGCATTGTCATGACAATCGCAAAAGCACCATTAGGAAATAAACCTGCACTTGTAAAATTAGAGAAGAACGGTGCCGATTGGGAATGAGTCATCGGAAGGAAACCTACCATTGCCGCTACTCCTACAACAATAAACAGAACAATCGCTATTACCTTTATAGACGCAAACCAGAATTCAGATTCAGCGAAAAACTTAACCGTCAGTATATTTAAGACAAAAACCAAAATAGCAAACAGCAAACTCCAAACCCAGACATTAATGGATGGAAACCATCGCTGCATTAATAATCCTGCAGCCGTAAATTCAGAACCTAAAGCAACAGTCCAAGTTAGCCAGTACAACCAAGCAACTGTATACCCAGTCCCTGGTCCAATATATTTAGTCGCATAACTGTGAAAGGCACCAGTTTCAGGCATATGTACGGAAAGCTCTCCTAAACATAGCATGACGAGATAAACCACAAGTGCACCAATCAGATAGGACAGAATAGTCCCAAACGGGCCAGCTTGTTGAATCGTGTAACCCGAACTTAAGAATAATCCTGTTCCAATCACTCCGCCGAGCGATAGCATAACTAAATGCCGTGTCTGCATTTTTCTTTGAAATTTTTGCTTGCTTTTCTTCTCCATCATAGTCCCCTTTTTCCTACATCCAGAAAAAACAAAAAACGCACTCAGATAAATGAGTGCGTTACTGACAAATAATAACGTAGCTCTTATCTATCTAGGCTTCACACCCGATGGAATTAGCACAGTGTCTTATTAGACCTGCTGCTGAGGTTTCATTGGGCCAGTCCCTCCACCTCTCTGGATAAGAAATATTTTTTTAAACTTTATCAATCTATTAAATAATTGTCAATATATTTCTGAGTTTTTTAAAAATTTTAAAACCTTATAAGCAAAAAATATTATAATTATGCTTATCTAATATAAATTCAAGTAAAAATTTCGCCGTTACTTATGGTACGGTTCACCGCACCTGTTTAAGAGGCTTTTTTTGGTAAAAGACGAGAATGACAACCAGTTGTATTAATTAATGTATCAACAGCAATTTGTACCGTTTTTTTCTTTATCAAGCTGTTATAAGCGTTCCTGGCTTACCTGAAAAGAGAATGCCGATATTATCGACGGAGGTGATAATCGCTTTTCCTTGCGGATTTTCCATTATAAAATCTTGTGCGGCTTCAATCTTCGGAAGCATAGACCCCCTGGCAAAGTGTCCTTCTTCCTTTAAGGTATTGAGGGATAGCAAATCAATCTGTTCAATTTTCCTTTTTTGAGAAGTGTTATAATTGGTGTAGGCATGTGTCTCCTTTGTTAAAAAGACAAGATAATCTGCCTTTACAACACTTGCAAGCTTGGCAGAAACCAAATCTTTCTCGATGACGGCCTCAACACCTTCAAATCTTCCGTCTTTTTCAATAACGGGGATTCCCCCGCCCCCGCCTGTAATTACCAAAACGCCATCATCCGCCATTCTCCTGATGACATCTGCTTCAATGATTTCTATTGGTTTTGGGGAAGGTACAACCTTCCTCCACCCTTTTCCTGCATCCTCCATAAAAACGGAATTCGATCGTTTTTTTTCAATAATTGCGTCATCCCTACTGAGAAAAGGTCCGATTGGCTTAGTTGGATGGTAAAAAGCCTCATCTCCCTGCATGACTTTTACCTGTGTAATAATTGAAGCCACTTTTGTATTTAGATGATTGTTTCGCAATTCATTGGTAAACGCATTTTGCAGCCAGTAACCAATGCTTCCCTGCGTCATCGAAACACAGGCATCTAGCGGCAATGCGGGTGTTTTTTCTGATTCCCCGGCTTTTTGTTGCCACAGCAGATTCCCTACCTGAGGGCCGTTCCCATGTGTAATGATTAATTGGTTTCCATACTGAATAAGAGGAAGCAATTTTTTTACCGTCTCCAAAATCACCGTTTGCTGCCCCGTTGCAGTAAGGTCCTTATTGAAAATGGCATTTGCGCCTAGTGAAATTACGATTCGATTTCCCATTTGCTATTCCCCTCTTCATTCAAGATCAAGAATAAACCAGTGTAAATCCCGCAAAGCAAATCCAATCCGGATGTGCCTCCATGTGTTAAAAATTGCTCCAAATTATGACCTCCTGTTTGATAAAACCGCTTGATAATAATCGGAAATAACCGGTGATTAGCTGCGTAGTGCAGCATCCATTTGCTTACTTCCGTTGTTTTTTCCTTGTGGAGGTTAATATATTGACCAATTATCCTAGACAGAGGATCCCCTGCATAAACCAAGGCACTTAACAGGCCCACCAGAAAATCATCTGAGGACGGAGTCAAACCTGGTCCAAAGCCAATGATATTGAGGGTTATATCTAAATCTCCGCTAATTAGTCCATTTAAAAATAAATCTATTTTTTCTAAAAAGAAGTTTTCATTTCCCAATAAACGCCCTTCTTTTCTTTGTGGCAGTTTTAAAATGTTCGATCTCGATAGAAGGGGATAAAGCCCTTCTTTTAAGGTGTTTTTTTGCAGAAAAGTCAACAATCGCTCAACGTCCCGCCCTGTCAGGCTGAGCCGTTCTTCCTTGCCGACATGAAGGTCTTCAATCGTTGTCCGCTCGTCATAATATAGAGCAGCGCCTTCTTCATTGGAAATTTTTATTCTTTGTGCATTCAGAACGGAATCATTGTCAACCTTTCCAGATAAAATTAGACTCATTGGCAGCAGTTCCTTCGATTCATTTAAAATCGTAATGAAATAACCGTGAGAATAACCACTCATTGACGTAATAAATCTGGATTGGATATTGATATTGGTTATTTTTTTATCCTTTATTAACTGAAATAACATCTGATCCATTTGGGCAATATGCATAAACTCTCACGACCCTTTAAAAGTTTGCCAGTACGTCTGGGTCGACCTCAATAGACGTCCCCATATCATTTATATTATTAAGTACGTCCATTTTAAACGCAACTAAATAATAGAGCTAATTTAGCTTCAAGTGAATATTTTGTCAAAAAAAACTGCACTCCAATTATTAGTTGTGCCTAACAATTGGAGTGCAGTTCAAGAGCTTATCACATAAGACGTTTTGCCTGCATCGCCTTATTTTAAAGCTTAAGGTCTACTTTTCAAAAATGGTTCCTTTTTTGAACGCTGAACCTTTAAATCCATATTTATTCAATAAGTAGTAAGCGATACCACCTACAAAGAAGCCCATTAGCCAACCAATGTCAACAATAATGAAAGCAGAAGCAGTTCCAATAATCGTCGCAATAATAGCCGCCATATTTAAACCACTGAACTGTCCATCAGTTTTGTACAATTCTTTAATATCAACTTTCTTTTGACGCAAGATTAAGTAATCCACAACCAATATCGCTGTGATTGGTCCTAAGAATGCAGAGAAAGTAAGGATAAAGATATGCAATCCATTCGCTGATTCTGGACTTACTAATACCCAAGGGAATGAAAAACAAGCAAGTATACCAGCGATAACAACAGCAACTTTATAATTCACTTTGGTGAAAATTTGAATAATGTATGCTGCCGGAACAATATTCGCGATTAGATTAACACCAACTGCTCCAAGAACTACGAAAAACGAAACAATAAAAGTAATAACGTTATTGTCAAAAATTGTTGAGATTGCACTAACAGGATCCGTATTTTTCGTTACAGCAGCAAGCATTACGCCAAGTGTCATTACCGTAAAATAGGTAACCCCAACTGGAGTGAAATACATGAAAAAGCGCTTAGTAGTTGATACACCCGGTTTTAATTCACGTGAATAATCCGATGCACTTAGGAAAAGCGCTGCATAGTTTCCAAGGAACGCCATTGTGAATCCCCAGAATTTCAATCCCCACGTTCCATGCACAGTTACCCATGTTGATTGAATTTCTGAACCATGCTGAGTCACTAATAAAAAGAATGCATAAATGAACGCTGACATAAGTACTAGTGCAATAACTGTGTTTAACCACTTAGCAGTATGGAACCCTTTTAAAGATAATAGAATCTGAATGACCATAATAACACCAAAGCTGACAGCCATATTATCAAATGATCCACCAGTTACTATCTTTATCATTCCATTTAAACCTGTTGCTCCTATCCACGACTGAAATCCATAAAATATGATTGCGGGAATACCTCGTAATAATGATGAAATGATTGCACCCTTTGCTCCAAAAGACATCCTCAAATGAATGACATACGGTACACCGTGACGATAACCAAAACCATCATTTATTAGAAATGCACTTGCGATGATAGTAGTTGCAATTAATAGTGAGACAAGTGTTTGTATCATATTCAGTTGTGCTGTTCCAGCGATAACCAAGCCCGTACCAAATGCCATATTACCAATACTAACACCGTCTCCAGCGAACATTAGTCCGAAGTTAAGAGGGCCAAGTATCCTTTTTTCAGGTTGATTTGGGCGTAAACTTTCTTCCACACCTGAAAAGTCATTTTCTTGTATTGGTTCTATTTTTTTAGCTAAACTTGAATTTGACATGTGTGAATCCTCCTTTTTATTGAAAGCTGTGTTAAATTTACCTGTTAATTAATGCTCTCGACGCCTTTAACACAGCCCTTAGATTATAAAGCAATACTCATTTCTGGATTCATTTTGGGAGTTTCCTTATCACTTGAAGTATTGTCCAAAATATGTGTTCCGGATTGTCCAACCAAGGCATCCTTCAAGCTTTCCGGATCGGTAATAATGACCCTCTTACCTCCGTTTTCTAAAAAACTGAGGCTTGCTTCGATTTTCGGCAGCATGCTGCCCTTCGGAAAATGGCCTTCAAGAACAAATTCTTTTGTTTCTTCGACGGTGATTTCCTCAAGAGCTTTTTGATTTGGCTTCCCAAAGTTAATGCAGACCCTTGAGACACCAGTCGTAATAATTAATGTGTCAGCCGCAATTTGCTCTGCCAAAAGGCTTGTCGCAAAATCCTTGTCGATGACTGCATCGACACCGACATAAGAGTTATCATCCGCTTTAATAACCGGAACACCGCCTCCGCCGACAGCAATAACCACAAAGCCAGCCGCAATCAGCGATTTGATCGCATCTTTTTCAACGATATCAATTGGTTTTGGTGACGGTACTACCCTTCGGTATCCACGGCCGGAGTCTTCTACGAATATCCAGTCGGGATGTTCCTTCTCCATCTCTTCTGACTGTTCCAGAGTAAAAAAGGAACCTACAGGCTTCGTTGGGTTTTTAAAGTTTGGATCATCCAGGGAAACCTCCACTTGGGTAATCACGGTTGCTACTTTCTTGTTCATTTCCCTTTTGGAAAACTCATTCGTTAATGCCTGTTGAATCTGGTAACCGATTCCCCCTTGGGTATCGGCCACGCAATTCACGAGCGGAAGGGACGGCATACTGGCCAAATCATTGGCGATTTCCGCCCTTCTGAGACCAAACCCTACTTGTGGTCCGTTCCCGTGGGTGACCACTACGTCATAGCCCTGTTCCACCATATCCGCAATATGTTTTGCTGTTTCACATACGGCTTCATATTGGTCGCTAATGGAATCGCGTCCATTATCTCTGACCAATGAGTTCCCGCCAATCGCGACAATTACTAGTTCTCCCATTGTTTTCTCCTTTTTATAGACTTGTCCAATCTATGTTTTCCTTACTTCACTAAATGTTCAGCTGCTTGGATAAAGCACTCCATTGGTGCTTTTACAATCCCTGCGCCAACTTGTCCGATTCCTGGATCTTTGTGGGCCATACCAGTGGTAATCGTTGGCTCAATGCCCGTCTTTAAGACCTTTACAATATCAATTCCTGTTGGTGTTCCTCGGAAATCCATAGTCGGCATTTTAAAGTTTTTGTTCTCCACTGCCGTGATTTCAAACATTTCATTCGTAATATTGACCCCATCCTGATAGGTACCGCCAATGAATTGCACAATCGCAGGTGCTGCAGCAAGGGCAAAGCCCCCCATGCCAAATGTTTCTGTAATGGCACTATCACCGATATCCGGAGCAGCATCTTCTTCTGTGAATCCTGGGAAGTAAAGGCCTGTTGGAATATTCGCCGGCGCTGTAAACCATTTGTTGCCTGTACCGCTTACCTTTATTCCAAAATCAACACCGTTTCTCGCCATTACCGTAACAATTGTGCTGCCTTCGATGCCAGCAGCCGCATCTGACATTGCTTTACACATAGCCATTGCAAGGTTAACGTTGAACATGTCGATTTTTTCTAGATGCTCGGCAACAGCATATACATCCTCTTTCGGAGCATCTACCATAACCAGGAACTTGGCCAATTCACGCATGAACAAGCTTGTCGAAGCCTTATGGCGGTTATGGTTGTCATCACCCATTTGCAGCGCCTGTGTTGCAATTGTTTTAAAATCGATACCACCGGATAATTCAATTGTCTGCTTTAAAACAGGATAAAGTGTATTTCTCATCCAATGCAGTCTATTGATAACAGATTCACCGTAAGCACCAAAACGTAATGCTTTACCAGGTCCTTCATTGACGTTTGAAAAGGCAAGATTGCCAAACGTCATATTTTTCATAATAAATACTGGCATGTTAGGAGAAATAATCCCTGCCATAGGTCCAACTGTTTGGTGTTCATGGTTCGGGTCGAATTCAATTTCCCCTGATTCTGCCAAGGCGTACGCTTCTTCTTCAGTTGTTGCCAATCCTTCATAAAGGAGGGCACCGACAATTGCACCTTTCATTGGTCCGCACATTCTATTCCACTCAATCGGCGGTCCAGCATGAAGAATCATCTTTTCATGCATGCCGGGAATGACCTCTTTGGCAAGTCCCATACCGATTAATCGTACATCTGAGTCTTGAAATACTTTCATAACTTTTTCATTTGCTTCGCTTCTTTTGCTCATTGTTTATTCCTCCTCATCCAAACGCTTTAATTTCTCTAAAACATTTTTGATTCTTGGATTATCCGTTGTCGGGATATTCCATCTCATTTGGATTACATCGAAACCTTGTTTTTCCAAGTCATCATGGAATTGCTCAAGGCCGATATTAATAATCTGAAGCTTTTGGTTAAAAAGATTATTAATCCCCATGTTAGCCCTCCTGGTTTTCTAATGTTTCGACAATCTTTAATGCCAGTTTCGTTGCGGTTTGGTTACTTGGCATGATCATGATGCCTGCCTCTTCTAATTCGCTTACGACTGTTTCATACTCTTGCGGATCCTCTTCGGTGCCGCAAATATTTGCAATGACAGAAACATAAGAACCTTGATGTTTTTTCAGCGTCTCAACAAATGTCTTATGCGGCTCTAAATTTGCTCCGTAACCTAACACCATATCCAAAACAATAACAGCTGTTTCTTCATCTTTAAGCGTGTTTTCAAAAACTTCATGGCGCAGTGTTGGGTCAATCATTGGATGCGCACGGCCGACAGTAAACTCATCTTCACCGAAATCAATGGTTGTATGGGTTATCAAGTTTTGAATGTTTTTGACCTTATGTTTTTTCGATAAGTTGGATTCAACCGTTTCAAATTGATCCTCCAAAAGGAACAAACACTCATAAGCTAAAGTGCCGCCACTGAATAATCCCCTGATATAGCGCTGGGATTTTTGTAATTTCTTAGCTTCCTGTTTAGCAATTTGGCCGATTGCTTCATCGTCCAAGAGCGGCAGGTTATCATCCCGATATCCTGCCCATTGGAGAGCCTTTAAAGCTGTGTCTTCGAGTGTAGACTCGTAATAGATGTTTCCATTTTCCTGTTGCTCAAACTTCTCTCCCAAGAAATTAATGATGACAGGTTTTTTGATATTTTCTTTAATATATTGAATAACCTTATCACGCACTGTCTTTGCAGGCGGCTTGGAAATCAGCACAATCACTTTTGTACTTTCATCCTGGTTTAGCGCTTTCAGACTTTGCAGCACCATCAGCCCGGAAATCTTTTCATTTAAATCCCGACCACCGGTGCCAATAACCTGAGTCAATCCGCCGCCATTAGCTGAAATTAAGGTCATCACCTCTTGGGCACCTGTACCTGAAGCGGCAACAATGCCGATATCTCCTTGTTTTACCTTATTGGAGAAGGCGAGAGGAGCATTGTTGATTAATGCAGTTCCACAGTCAGGACCCATAACCAGTAAATCTTTTTTAACGGCATACTCTTTTAATTCAAGCTCTTCATCCAATGAAACATTGTCGCTGAACAACATGACATGCATATTGTTTTCTAGCGCTTCCATTGCAGCGTCTTTAGCGTACTTGCCTGGGACTGAAATAATAGCCAAGTTGCTATTTGGCTGCATTTTTAACGCAGTTTCAAGGCTTTTTGGCCGATAGCGGTCATTGGAGCTAGAAGAGGATTTTGCATTCAGCAATGAGTCCAGCTTTTGTAAAGCTTCCTCGATTGAGCCCTCGTTTTCTCCCTCTACGGCAACGATCATATCTGTAGGTGCGGCATTTGCTGCCTCTTCCGTCATTAAACCTGTTCTTTCCAATGTTTCTTTATTGAGTTCGGTGCCCATGACAACCGCTGCCTCGGTAATTCCTTCAAGTGTATTTAACTCATTCGTCACTAACATCAGTTTTACTGAGTCATAATAAACACTTTTAAAAACAATTGTCTTTTTCGTCATTTTCCCACTCCTTAGGAATTTGTGAACACTGCTATCATAATACCACTCAGTTTTCCCGTCAATCGGTATCACAAAATGTTCATAATTTTACTTTATGACTATTTTCACCGAATGGTAAGCGTTTTCTTCCTTTTGATTTGACATTTCATTTCAGCTTTTTCACTTAATTGCAGAAATTTGCTAGAATTTTTAATTCTATATATTTTTCCACTAGACGGCAAAATGCATTTTTAATACTATAAAGATGAGTAAAAAAGAAACATTTATTTAGTTTATTTACATTTTGGATATCTAATCGGAATACCCATGTCCTAAAAGGAGAATTATCATGAGCAGAATACATCCTACACAAACAATATGTTATGCTAAAATTGGAGATATAGCGCTGGAAGCGGATTTCTATAGATCAATTCATAATCATCAACACAAGACAATCATATATATACACGGCGGCGGGCTTATCTACGGTACAAGGAACGATTTGCAGTTTGAATATTTGCAGCAGTTCCTGGAGAACGGCTACAATATTTTAGCCATTGACTATCCTTTATGCCCTGAAGCCAAGATTGACACGATTTTGAATAGCTGCGAGAAAGCCTTGGACTGGTTTATCAGCAATGCCACATCAGTACTGCAGCTTAAATCAAATGATTATATTCTGTTTGGCAGATCCAGCGGGGGGTTCCTGGCAAACTATTTAACGGCCAGGTATGAGGGGGAAAAACCACTAAAATTAATCAGTTTATACAGTTATTTTTCACTCGAACATCCAAAATTGATGGAGCCAAACAAACATTATCAAAGTTTCCCTGCTATTCCTCTTCCTGTCGTGAAGCGGAGTATTCAATCCGCTCCCCTGACTAAAGGAAGCATTCAAAAGAGGTATTCCATTTATGTGTATTACCGTCAAAGAGGCTGCTGGATAGCGAGTTTGGTTGATTCCTTATCCTCTTTGAAGCAGTACTCTTTATCAGATAAGGAATTAGCAGGCTTCCCTCCGACATTTTTATCGGCCAGTAACGATGATCAGGATGTCCCTCCTGAAATAACCTCCCATCTAGCGGGAATTATTCCTGAAGCCAAGTGCTATCAGGTCCGAAACTTAGTTCATGATTTTGATAGGGATACAAAGCTAGCTGAATCCAAAATACTGTATAATTCAATTATTGATTGGTTGTCCCTATAAACAGAGGACCAATTGCACTATTAGTATTAGCTCTTATAAAAGGGACAATGATAATTAATTAGGGATGGTGGTTATGGTCAGTTCACCAAATGTAAGATCTTTGGAAAGAGGATTACAGATATTAGATTGTTTTTCAGAAGAAAATGTCAGTATGTCTTTAACCGAAATAGCCGAAAAGACTAACTTAAGCACCAGTACTGTCGGCAGACTGCTGCAAACAATCGTTGAGGCAGGCTACTTGCAAAAGGATTCTCAGAGGAAATACTCCCTCGGGGATAAGATGTACCAGTATGTGAAGGTTTTGATGCATAAATCCAATTTAGGCGATTTGGCAATGCCCATTCTGACAAACCTTAGGGATATATATAACGAAACAGCAAGTCTGTATATTGTCCAAAAAGAAAATCGGGTATGTATTGCCAGTGTAGAAAGCCACCAGCCTTTACGAAGGTCTGTTGAAGTTGGGGAGGTATTACCTCTTAAACAAGGAGCTGTCGGGGAAGTATTATTAGCTTGGCACCCCTATAATGAAAGAAGGAAAATTGTCGGAGATGACCATTTCTATTCAGAGGACCACTTTTCCAGGATAAGGGAAGCAGGTTTTGCCGTTAACGACGGATTGCAAGAAGAAGGCGTCTATGCCATTGCCGCCCCTGTCTTTGATAAAGATGGCTCCAACGTTGCGGCTATTTCCGTTTCCGGGCCGAGTCACCGAATAACGTTAAACCAGCGAAGTGAATTAATCAAATCTATAAAATTGTACAGTACACTAATCTCCAGGGCCTTGGGATTCCATGATTCGGAATGAAAAGTTAAAAGAATACAAAGACCTCTGTCAATCAGACAAAGGTCTTTGTATTCTTTTAATATTAATTTTTTATTTACGATCTTCTTAAAATAGTATTTCTCATTAATTATCCTAAATTACGCCCCTATTTATGGTACGGTTCCCCCCGATTAATCCGAAACGCT
>OEPS010000342.1_pt1 | contig 16920 bp, 12 predicted proteins | sample 1539411 | NCBI WGS metagenome assembly OEPS01 (sample SAMN02671747, study PRJEB22543) | soil metagenome | biome: bacteria | place: China:Hunan Province, Lengshuijiang City | collected 2012-10-15 | depth 0.08m m
CCCCGGCGTGCGCCCGGCGCTGGTACGCGTCGACCGCCTTGGCGACAAGGTCGCGCACCGCCTCCACCTGGCCGCCGCGGGGATCGAGCTTGCGCTCCTCCACCGATTCGAGGACGGCCCGACGGATCGAAGCGTAGGCGTCGAGGCTCTGGCTCACCGGTTTGCTCCCCCGGGCGTCACCCCCTCCGTGGCGCCAACATGCGTTGTCATGGTCTACCGATGCTTCAGCGTGCGAGCATCATACCGATCTCACTCCTATCCGGCGAATCAGCTCTTCGCGTTCTCCCCCTTTTCCTACGCTTGTCGTCAGCGGTCGAGCAACGTGGGTCCCGTGTCCCACGTCAGGTGTGAAGAGGGGCCCGTCGCCGAAACCGCCGCTGATCCTGCTCGCTGAAGCCACTGTCCTGATTCCCGCCGGATTCCGACCGGAAATCATGACAGTGGCCCACGAGGAGTTATCTAGATAGCCGTTGATATGCGTAAATGTGGGCCAGGCAAATCGTGACGAGGCTCCTGTGCCGGACTCCCCCAGAGCAGCATTCTTCGCATTAGCATAAAGCGGACCACATACGTCATCGTGGCGCAGGGCCACTGGCGGCAGGCCGGGCCCGGCGGGACGTGGTACCCACTCCAAACCGCGAGGAGCCCAAAAACTTGACCCGCCATGTTCGGGAACCTGGTGCCCCGGGGCGATGATGAGGTATGCAGGGCAACTCAGAGCCATCAACCCCCGAGGCTGCCGACCCGGTGCTGGCGTTGTACGACCGCGCCCTCCCTCAGGTCTACGGCTACCTGCTCCCGAGGTGCGGCAGCGTCGATGTCGCGGAGGACCTGACCGCGGAGACCTTCCTGGCGGCGGTGGCAGCAACCCGGGACCCCGAGGCGGCAGCGGCCAGGGTCGACCTCCCCTGGCTGATCGGGGTCGCCCGGCACAAGCTGGTCGACCACTGGCGCCGGGCCGAGCGGGAGGACCGGCTCATGGCCGCAGCCGCCCACGGTGAGCGGCACGACGACCCTTGGGAAGCGCACCTCGACGCCGCGTCGGCGCACGCCGCCCTCGCCCGGCTCAACGGCTTCCAGCGGGCCGCGCTGGTCCTGCACCACGTCGACGGGCTCCCGGTCGGCGAGGTCGCCGCCTACGTCGGACGGAGCGTCCACGCCACCGAGACTCTCCTCGTCCGGGCCCGGGCAGCCCTGCGCCACGTGTACGAGGAAATGGAGGCCGCCGATGACTGATCCGCTCGACGCCCTCCGCCTGCCCATCGTTGCGGTGACCCCGGCCGCCCGCTTCGGCGAGCGGCTGCGCCAGCGGATCGCCGGAGAGCGGCCGGCACCGGCCGGGAGCAGCGGCATGGCCCGCTATTTCGTGACCGACCTCGACGCCGCCATCAGCTTCTACCGGGACGCCCTTGGCTTCGGGGCGGTGATCCGCCCAGCGCCCGACTTCGCCATGCTTACCCGCGACCGCCTCCAACTCCTGCTGAGCATTCCGGGCCCTCGGCATGCCATGGCCGACGGGTCGCTGCCCGCGCCCGGAGGGTCCGGACGGATCCTCATCGAAGTCGACGACCTCGAAGCTGCCGTGGGGGACCTCGATCGCCGCGGCGTCCCGTTCCGGCGCCGCATCGAGCCCGGGATCACGGTCCGGCAAGCCGTCGTCGAGGACCCTTCGGGGAATTTCGTCGAACTGTTCGAGCGCCTGGGGGACGCCCGCAACGCCGACCACGCCGATATAAAGCCACCGTAAGACCGGGCGAGAACGTGAGAGGAGAAACAGCTATGGCACCTGTTTCGGTTCGCTACTTCGTCAACGAGCTCGACGCTGCGGTCGCCTTTTACCGCGACCTGCTCGGCTTCGCGGTTGACCTGGTCCCGGCCCCGACCTTCGCCATGCTGCACCGGGGCGAGCTGCGCCTGCTGCTGAGCGTCCCGGGGGCCGGCCCGGGCGGCGGGAAGGCGATGCCGGACGGCACCCTTCCCGCACCCGGAGGGTGGAACCGGTTCGCCCTCGAGGTCGGTGACCTCGAGGATACCGTCGAGTTTCTCAAGAACAAAGGAGCCCGATTCCGCACCGGCATTATCACTGGAATCGGGGTCAAGCAGATCCTGCTGGAAGATCCATCCGGCAACCCCGTGGAGCTCAACCAGCCGCTCAATAGAGGGTCATAACCTGCTGGTCTGAACCAGGATGGCGGAGGTCGTATTAACGCCAGGAATGGGCGCTTCAGCGGGGGTAGATTTAGGCCAAACGGGGCCCGGTTGAAACACCCATACCGAACGCAGCGCCGTTGGCCGGAAAAATACGTCAGCAGTGAAACCCAACGTGCCTACCCCCACGACCCGGCCGGCCGGCAGCTACGACCGAGCGGGGCGGAGCCTGGGATGGACGTCCCCGGCGGACCGGCGCCCGCCAGGGCATCAGGAGCCGGAGCGGACGGGCCGCCCCAGGCAACGAGACCTGCGGGACCACATCACTCTCCACATTGGAGATTACGCCGTTAAAGAGACCTCTCCCATCGGCCCGAAACGGCGCCTGAGGGGTACGCAGATGGATTAGGCCATTGGTGGTATGCTAGGCCACAGGTTGGACCCAGTCTGCCTTGCAGTAATGCCTCTTTAGGGCCACTTGGTAGGACGCCCCGGGAGCGCTGAGGGAGAAAACCGAAATGGACGGCGACAAGGCGCGGGACAGCGCTTCGCATTTGCAGGCGAGTCCCGCAGTTGCCGGGGGGACTAACGGGAGGAATGTCCTCCAGATCCTGCTTGTCGAGAATTCTCTCCTCGACGCCGAACTGATTGTGCGGGCGCTGAGCGGTGTTGGCCTCGATGTGGCCCTCCAGCACATCGACGATGAGACCGCTTGGGCCTGAACCGGCGCGCGGGTGCGTACCGGCTGCGGCTAGCACCATCCGCCCCTCGGGAGCCCTCTCGCCTTCAACCCCCCACGCACCGAAGGAGGTAGGCACTTGAGCGGTGTCGACGTCGACGGCAGCCGGAGGACCATCAAGGTGATGCTGGTCGATGACCACGTGATGTTCGCCGAGACCCTGGTGCGGGTGCTCAAGGACGAACCGGACCTCGATGTCGTGGCCACCGCCTCCTCGGTGGCGGAAGGGCGGTCCCGGGCACGCATCTACAAGCCCGACGTGGTCCTGATGGATCAGCGGCTCCCCGATGGGCTGGGCACCGAGGCCGCTCGGCTGATCCGGGGGGACCGGCCGGAGACGAAGGTGGTGATGCTCACCGGCTTCCCGGAGGACTCGGTGCTGCTGACCGCCATCGAGGTCGGCTGCTCCGGCTACATGACCAAGGACAGCGTCGTGCAGGAGGCCATCTCGGCGGTCCGGGCGGCCGCCGCCGGGGAGGCGCTGATCTCGCCCACGATGCTCGCCCGCCTCCTGCCGAGGCTGCGCCGGGACGCCGACCGCGGCTCCTATGCCCTGTCCAGCCGGGAACTGGACGTGCTGCAGCTGATGGCCGAGGGGCTGCCGAACGGCGCCATCGCCGACCGGCTGGTGGTTTCCATCAACACCGTCCGTAAGCACGTCCAGTCGATCCTCTCCAAGCTGGGGGCGCACTCGAAGCTGGAGGCCCTGTCCATCGCGGTGCGCCACAGGCTGGTCGACATGGCCGTCAGCAAGCAGCCGAGCCGGCCATGAGTACGCCCGTGCCCCGCGTCCTGGTGGTGGACGACAACGACCAGTCCTGCATCCTGGCGATCAGGATCCTGGAGCTGGACGGCTACGAAGCGGTCGCCGTACGCAGCGTCGCCGCGGCACGCCGGGAGCTGGCCGGCACGCAGTTCCAGGCCGTGCTCATCGATATCCAGATGCCCGGCGAGTCGGGGATAGACCTGCTGCGCACCGTCCGCGCCTGCCACCCCCGCACGACGCCGATCATGGTCACCGCGTCGGTCGACCCCGCGACGATGGCCCTCGTCGAAGGGATCGGGGCGGCCGGGTATCTGGTGAAGCCCTATGGGGTCGACGACCTGCTGGCCAGCCTCGGCGATGCGTTGAAGCCCCCGGAGCCCACCGGCGCCGCCGGCCAGCCAGGGCAGGGGAACCCGTGAGCGTGAGCGCACCCGCCGCCGAGGCCGTCCGGCCCGCCCCGGAACCCGAAGGTCCAGGCAGCCCGGTGCGCACACCCAGGGCACAGCCGGGCCAACGCCATCCGGACCGGCTGGCAGCCGTCGTTCTCGTCACCGGCCTGATTGCCAGCCTGGTGCTCAGCCTGCTCACCCGCAGCGTCATCGACCGGAGCCAGCGGAGCCTGCTGCTCAACCAGGCCAACGTCTCGGGGGCAGCCGTAGCCGCCACCCTCGGCCAGCTGCAGAGCTCACTCGATGCCGTCGCCACCGTCGCCGCCACGGCCGAATTGAAGTCGCGGGTGGTCGAGCGGGCGGGCACCCTTCCGGCAATGAGCCTGTACTCCTCCCTGGTGGTGCTCTCCCAGCAGGGCCAGAGCTGGGTCCCGACCGTGACCGTACGGCCGGCTTCGATCCCGCTCGACGGGGGGACATCGGCGGTTGCCACCGCCCTCCAGGCCGTCCCGCCCGCCGGCCTCGAGGTCCTGGGCTTTGTCGGCTCCGGCGCCACCCGGGCGCTGGCCCTGGCCGACCGGCCGCCGGGCATCCCCACCTACCTGATCTACGTTGAGCTGCCCGACGATGGCCTTGCCCCGCCGCTCAAGGGACTGGACTTTGCCCTCTACCTCGGCGACACCGAGTCGGCTGGCAACCTGATCTTGGCCAGCACCCCCCACCTGCCGTTGGCAGGAACGCGTGCGGTGGTCCGCATCGGCTCCGGCGCGATCGACCGGGCCGGAGCCCAGCTCAGCAGCCGCCCGGGCGACACCACCGGCCAGCCCAACGACCTGCTGATGATCTTCACGCCCTCGGCACCGCTCGGCGGGACCCTGGGCCCGAGCCTCCCGTGGATCGTGCTGGTCGTGGGCATCCTCCTGGCCTGCCTCGCCGCGGCCGGCAGCCTGGTGCTCCTCAGCGCCCGGAACCGGGCGCTGGAGTTGGTGCAGGGGCAGCGGTTGACCAACGCCAGCCGGGACCGGGCGCTGGCTGCCCAGGCGGAATCCGATCGCGAGCGCGGCCGGCTCGAGGCCCAGCTCAGCCAGGCGCAGCGGCTCGAAGCCGTCGGCCAGCTGGCCGGAGGAGTCGCTCACGACTTCAACAACCTGCTCGCTGTGATCATCAACTTCGGTCATTTCGCGCTCAAGGCCCTCCCCGGCCATCCCGCCGAGAGCGATGTGGAGCAGATGGTCCACGCGGCGCAGCGGGGAGCTGACCTCACCCGCCAGCTGCTGATCTTCAGCCGCCAGGAGGTGGTCCGGCCAGAGTCGGTCGACCTCAACCGGGTGATCGAGGACACCTGCCGGCTGCTGGGCCGCACCCTCGGCGAGCAGGTACACCTGGAGCTCCGCCTCGACCCTGCCCTGCCCAGGGTCGAGGCCGACATCAACGGCGTCGAGCAGCTCATGATGAACCTCGCGGTCAACGCCCGGGACGCCATGCCCGAGGGCGGCCGGCTGTCGATCACCACCACGTCGACCGATCTGGACGCCAGCTACAGCGACGCCCACCTGGGCGCCATGCCCGGCCCCCACGCCCTGCTGGAGGTGTCCGACACCGGCGTCGGCATGACCCCCGAGGTCAGCCTGCAGATCTTCGAACCGTTCTTCACCACCAAACCCGCCGGTGTCGGGACCGGGATGGGCCTGGCCACCGTCTACGGGATCGTCAAGCGCTGGGGCGGCCACATCTCGGTCTACTCCGAGGTCGGCGTCGGGACCGCGTTCAAGGTCTGGCTGCCGATCGCCTCCAGCCCGGAGCTCACGAAAGCTCCGGCAGCACCGGTCCAGGTCGCCAGCAGGGCCGGGGCCGGGCGCCGGGTGTTGCTCGTCGAAGACGAGCCCGCGGTACGCCGGGCAGCCCGGCGCATCCTCGAGTCCAGCGGCTACGCCGTGGCCGAGGCGGGAGACGGCCCGCAGGCGCTGGCCGCCTTCCAGGATGCCGCCCCTGACGTCGTCGTGACCGACGTGATCATGCCCGGGGGGTTGTCGGGCAAGGCACTCGTGGAGAAGCTCCGCCAGCGGGACCCCGGGGTCGCCGCGCTGTTCATGTCCGGCTACACCGCGGACATCATCACCGCCCGCGGCTTCCTGGAAGCCGACTTCGTACTGGTGCAGAAGCCGTTCAGCGCCGAGGAGCTGCTGGCGGGCGTGCAGCGCGCGGTGGCCGCCCACCACCCGGCGTCAGGTCGCTAGCTCGTTGGCCTTCCGGCCCGGCAGCGGGAGGGTGGGGCCGGCCCGGTGGTCGAGGAACCGTTGAAACTCCGCTTCCGGCATCGGCCGGGCGAACCAGTACCCCTGGCCCAGGGGGCATCCCAGCTCGACCAACCCGTCGGCTTGGGCTCGGGTCTCGATGCCCTCGGCGATCGTGGTCAGCTTCAGCCTGGCGGCCAGGTCGATGATCGCCTGGATCAGCGCGGCGCTGCCCGGCACGCCGGATGCCGCTCCCTGCACGAAGCTCCGGTCGATCTTCAAGATATCGACGGGGAATTGGCGGAGGTAGGCCAGCGAGGAGTACCCGGTGCCGAAGTCGTCGATCGCCAGCCGGATCCCGAGCGCCTTCAGCTCGCCGAGGCGGGCGACCGCGGTGGCGATGTCGCCCATCAGCCCGCTTTCGGTGATCTCGAGCACCAGCGCCTCGGGATCGAGCCCGGTGCGGCTGAGCGCCATGGCCACGCTGCCGACAAGCCGGTCGTCGGCCAGCTGGCGTGCGGAGAGGTTGACCGCGACCGTCAACGGCGCGGTGTCCGGCTGCCGGGCATGCCAGGCCTGCCCCCGGCGGCAGGCTTCTTCCAGGACCCACAGGCCGATATCGGCGATGCGCCCGCTCTGTTCCGCCAACGGGATGAACACCGCCGGTGGGACGGCTCCCTCGGTGGGGTGCTGCCAGCGCAGCAGCGCCTCGGCCCCGATGACCTCGCCCGTTTCCAGGCGGTAAATGGGCTGGTAGTGGACCTCGAACTCCCCCCGTTCGATCGCCCCATCCAAGTCTGCGGTGAGCACGAGCTCCCGCTCGATCTCGGCGGCCATCGCCGGTTCGAAGGTGGTCCACCGACCCTTACCCGACGATTTGGCGGAGTACATGGCCACATCGGCGTTCCGGAGGAGCTCCTGGGAGGTCTCCGTGCCGCTCTCGGCGTAGGCGATGCCGATGCTGACGCCCAGGTGAAGCTCGGTGGTGCCCACGGTGACCGGGTGCCGCAGGGCCGCCTCAACCCGCTCGGCGATCTCCTCGGCCAACACCCGGGAGGGCAGGTCCTCAAGCAGCACGGTGAACTCGTCGCCGCCCATGCGGGCCACGGTGTCATAGGCCCGGAGGCAGCCACGGAGCCGCCCGGCGACCTCGACCAGCACCGCGTCACCGGCGTCGTGGCCCAGGCTGTCGTTCACGCTCTTGAAGCCGTCGAGGTCGGCCAGCAGCACGGCGACCGGCCGGCGCTCGCGTGCTGCGCGGGCCAACGCCCGGTCAAGACGATCCCGGAACAGCGCCCGGTTGGCGAGCCCGGTCAGCGCGTCATGAAAAGCCTGCCGCGCCAGCTCCTCCTCGAGGCGCGCCTGATCGGTCACGTCCCGGGCGGTCCACAGCATCGCCCCGACCTCTTCTACGCCGGTGAGGTCGTCGGCGCGGATGCTCAGCACGCGGAGAGAACCGTCGGCGACCCGGACCCGGAGCTTCTCCGGGCCGGCATGGCCCGAGCTGCGGGCGGCGGCGATCATCCGGCGGAGCAGATCGCCGTCGTCGGGCTGGACGACCCGTGCTTGCAGGATGGTGTCGAACGACCGGGCGGGGTAGCCGAGCAGGCGGACCACCGACGGGCTCACGTACTCGAAGTTGCCGCTGGGATCGGTTAGCGCGGTCAGGTCGGAGGCGTGCTCGATCAGTGCCTCGAAGCGTCGCTGGGTGCGCCGCTCGGAGGCCCGGACCGCGGTCAGGCGGCGGCGCCGCCCCTCGGCCAGCACGGCGATGAATGCCAGGCCGATCAGCAGGGCAGCGGCCGAACCGATCCCGACGCCACGGAGGGTTTTGGCCCCGGCGGCGGCGGACTCCAGCCGCTCCGTCACCGCGTGGGCGTCGGAAGCCGCCCGGACGAAGACGGAGGCGTTCTGCTCGGCCTCGGCGGTCAAGCCGGCGGCGCCTGCCGGGTCCGGAGCGGTCCGGCCGGTACCGAACACCGCAGTCGCCCGTGCGTTGAGCTGGTCGTAGTCCGCCAGCGCGGCGGCCATGTCGGAGTGCAGGGCGGTGACCCCGGGGACCCTCCGTGCAGGAGTAAGCAGGGCGACCAGGTTGTGCGCCGCGGCGGACCGCACCAGCCCCCGCTGGGCGATCGAGGCAGGATCCCAGGCCAGCGGGTTGGCCAGGCTGTAGTCAGCGGTGCCGAGGGCGGTGATCTCGTTGTGCAGCTGTGCGGCCACCGCCTGCAGCGAGGACTCGTCCTGTGCCCGGGAGTTCAGCCGGACGGCAGCGGCGACGGCGACGATGGCGACGACGATCGCGGCCACCGCGGCGACCAGCCATGGCGGCCGCCTGCTACGGCGGGACCTCACCCGTTCCGCTCGGGCCAGAGCCTCGGGCCACAGCCTCCTCATCCGAACACCGCCAGCAGTCCCACGTGCACGATCAGGCTCGCTGCGCCGTGGCCGCCGGCAAGCCATCCAGGCGTACTCCGTCCGGGCGGCGCATCCCGGGCAGCAGGAGGAACGCGGCAGTGACCGCTGCGCCGAGGCTCCCGGCCCAGATGAAGGTGGCCTCCACCCCGAGCAGGCCACTCACCAGCGGCACCAGGGCGAACGAGGCCGGCATCAGCGCGGTCGAGACCAGCCAGTCGAGGCTCGACACCCGGCCGAGGAGCGCCCGGGGCACCAGCCGCTGCTTGAGCGTCGCCCAGACCACGGTGCCCGCCGCCTCCAGCGCCCCGACCGCGAAGGAGACGCCAGCAAGCTGCCACTCGTCCCGGGCCAGCCCGTAGCCGGCCACCAGCAACGTCGCCCCGGTCCATGCGGCGTACATGAACGTCACCGGCCGGCCGACCGCCCGCCGCTGCCCGACCGCTGCCGCGGCCAGCAGCGAGCCCACGCCACCGAGCGCCAGCACGAGGCCGAGCACCCCGGCCCCGGCGTGGAGCCGGTTGCGCACCAGGTACGGGATCAGCACCTCGGTCGGACCGAGGAAGAGCAGGTAGGTGAAGGTCGCCGCCACGAAGGTGCCCCAGAGCCATACCTCCCCGCGCACGTAGCGCAGCCCCTCGCGGAGGTCGGCCATGAGCGTCCTGGCGCCGGCGGCCGCCAGCCGGGCCGCACCCCGTGTACCGGCGGGCAGCCGGGCGACAAAGAACGCCGAGACAGCGAAGGTCGCCAGGTCGGCCGCGAAGGCCCCGGGTGCCCCCACCAGCCCGACGAGCAGCCCGCCGAGGGCCGGGCCGACCAGCCGCAGCATGCCCGGCCGCAGGAACTGGTCGAGCCCGTTGGCCTGCTGCAGATCGTCCTCGCCGACCAGGTCAGGAACGATGGCGTCGAAGGCCGGCGCAGCGAACGCGGTCCCCGCCCCCAGCACCGCGGCGCCAGCCCACAGCTCCCAGAGCCGCAGGTCGCCCAGCGCCCCGGCAAGGGCGAGAAATCCCACCGCCGCACCGCGCACGATGTCGGCAGCGATCAGTACCCGGCGCCGGGGAAGGCGGTCGGAGGCGGCGCCCCCGAACGGCAGCAGCACCAGCTGCGGGAGGGCGGTCGCCAGCCCGACCCCGGCCAGTGCCGACACCCGGTCCGCCAGCGCATAGGCCTCCCAGGCGACGGCGACCAGGAAGATCCCGTCCCCGGCCAGCGACACCACCAGGCCGGACCAGAGCAAACGGAATCCCCGGTGGCCGAGCGGCGCCAGGATGCCGATCCGGCGGGCCAACCCCTTCCAGTTCCGGCGGGCGCCTCCAGTAGTCACTGGCCGCTGTGGTCCCGGGGGGCGGGCTGGAGCTCGAAGCGGCCGGCCAGCTCCACCAGCGCCGCGCACAGCTCCTCGATCTCGTCGTCGCCGTTGGCGGCGGTCACCTGCACCCGGAAGCCGACCTGGCTCCGGGGGACCAGCGGGTAGGCGGCAAGGGTGACGTAGATCCCCCGGTCGAACAGGAACCGGCCGACCTCGTCGATGCGGTCGGCGCAGGCGAGCGGCAGCTCGATGATCGGGTGCCCGGAGGTGTTCGGGGTGCGCAGCCCGGCGGCGTGGACGACCGCAAGCACCCGGGCGGTCTTGCGGTAGAGCTCGGCCCGGATCAGCTCGCCGCGGCTGGCGTTGACCCGGAAACCGGCCAGCACGGTTGCCAGCGAAGCGGTCGGCGAAGGACCGGAGTACAGGTACGGGGCGGCGGCCACCTTGAGGTGGTTCTTCAGCCAGGTTGGCACGGCGAGGAACGCCAGCAGGCTGGAGTAGGCCTTGGAAAAGCCGCCGACGAGCACGACGTTGTCGTAGCTTTGGCCCTGATGGCGCACGATGCTGTTCCCCCGGGCCCCGTAGGGGCTGGTCTCGGACGGGCTGCGCTCCCCTACCACGCCGAAGCCGTGGGCGTCGTCGACGTACAGCAACGCCCCGTGCTCAGCGGCGAGGGCGGCGAAGGCGCCGATGTCCGGGGCGTTGCCGGTCATCGAGTTGATCCCGTCGATGCAGATCAACCGGCTCCCGGCCGCCGGCGCCTGCAGCAACTGGTCCTCGAGCTCGGTCAGGTCGTCGTGGGCGAAGCGGTGCAGCGCCGTCCCCCGGCCGGCGGCGATCGCCGCGCCGTCGTAGATGGTCCGGTGCGCCTGGCGGTCGACGAAGACCGACCCGGCCGGCCCGGCGAGGATCGGGATCACCGCGGTGTGGATGTGCGTGATCGTCGGCAGGACGAGCGTGTCCTCGGCGCCGAGCAGCTCGGCCAGCTGGTCCTCGATGTCGATGTAGGCGCGGGGGTTGCCGAGCAGCCGGGACCAGCTGGGGTGCGTCCCCCAACCCCGGACCGCGGCATCGATCGAGTCGATGATCTCTTCGTCCAGGTCGAAGCCGAGGTAGTTGCACGAGGCGAAGTCGGCAAGCCAGTGGTTACCGATGCGGATCCTCCGGCCGCGGACCTCGTCGATCACCGCGTCCATCATCGGGTGGCCGGCCCGGAGCCGCTCCAGATCGTCGTAGCGTGCATCCAGGCGCGGCGCGGCGCCGGGGCCCGCCGTCACGGGGGTCATCTGCTCTCCTTCCTTTCGAGACGTCGGGATCCCTCCGGCCGGGTGGCAGGTGGGAGACTGGGAGCGGGGACGCCCCGGCCGACGGCCACCGGCTGGAGCCACAATCCCCGCGGCTGCGGCTCCCCGGTTTGCACCAGCTGGCCGAGCGAGCGGGCCAGGGCTTCGGCGGGCATCGGGCGTCCGAACAGGTAGCCCTGACCCAGCTGGCAACCGAGCGAGCGGAGCCGGCGAGCCTGGTCCTCGCGCTCGATCCCCTCGGCGACGAGGGACAGGCCGAGGCTGCGCCCGATCGAGGCGATGGCATCGACCAGTTTCACCCCGTCTTCCCGGTCCATCCCGAGCACGAACGACCGGTCGACCTTGAGTGACGACACCGGCAGCCGGTGCAGGTAACTGAGCGAGGAATAGCCGGTGCCGAAGTCGTCGAGGGCCAGGGCGACCCCGAGCTCGCGAAGGCCGCTCAGGTTCTCGGCAAGCTCCCGGTGGTCGAGCACCAGCACGCTCTCGGTTATCTCGAGGGTGAGCGACGACGGTGGCAGCCGGTGCTTGGACAGGCACCGCTCCACGATCTCGGCGAACCCGGCTGAGTGCAGCTGCTGGGCGGAGACGTTGACCGAGATGTGCAGGTCTGCTGCCTCCGGGATCTCCGCCCTCCAGCGGGCGAGGTCGGCACAGGCCCGGTTGAGCACCCAGTCCCCCAGCGTCCCCATCAGCCCGGCGTCTTCGGCCACCGGGATGAACTCGGCCGGGGCTACGATTCCCCGTTGCGGGTGGTTCCAGCGCACCAACGCCTCGACGGCCACGGTCACCCCGTCACTCAGGCGGACGATCGGCTGGTACCAGCAGGCGAGCTGGTCGCCGGCGACGGCCTTCTCCAGCGAGGACCGCTGCTCCATCCTGGCCACCACGGCCTCGTGGAGCTCCGGCTGGAAGAACCGGAAGGTCGCCTTCCCGGCGTTCTTGGCGGCGTAGAGCGCCAGGTCGGCTTCCCGGAGCATCTCGTCGGCACCGGCGGCATCCAGGGTCGCGGTCGCCACCCCGATGCTCACCCGGGCCGGCAGCTCGACCCCGCCGACCGCGAAGGGCACCCGCATCTCCTGCTCGATCCGGGCGGCCAGCAGTGAAGGACCCAGGTCGCCGGCCTCGGACTGGATGCAGATGGCGAACTCGTCGCCGCCAAGGCGGGCTGCCGTGTCGCCTTTGCGCAGGCAGCCCAGGAGCCGGCGGCCGAACTGGACCAGCAGCTCGTCGCCGGCGCCGTGGCCAAAGGTGTCGTTGATCAGCTTGAAGTCGTCGAGGTCGAGCAGGAGGACCGAGACCGCACGGTTCCGGTCCGGCCGCTGGCGCAACGCGGTCTCGACCCGGTCGAAGAACAGCGCCCGGTTGGCCAGCTTGGTGAGGCTGTCGTGGAATGCCTGGTAGCGCAGCTCCTCCTCGAGCTGCTTGCGTTCGGTCACGTCGCGGAGGGTCAGGACGACGCCGGCGACGTGCGCCTCCTCGGTGAGGTCGGTGCCGAGCACCTCCATCGGAATCCAGCGCCCGTCGGCGTGCCGGATTCGCCATTCGGTGCGGAACGCCTCGCGGCGGGTTCCTTCGATGAGCGCACCGATCGCAGCCAGAGCCAGCGGCGCCTCCTCGGGCGGGACCAGATCCCAGAACCGCATCCCCTCCAGGTCGGCCTGCGTGTAGCCCAGGACCTCGGTGAGCGACGGGGTCTCGGCCTTCATCTCGCCGCCCTCGGCAACGACGAGGATCACGTCCGATGCATGCTGGACGAGCGCCCTGAACCGGGCCTCGCTGCGGCGTTTGTGGAGTGCTGTCGCCAGCTCCACCCGGTCGACGGCGAGCGCCAGGTGGCTGGCGACTGCCTCCAGGACGCCGGTGATTTCCATCGGCAGGGAGCCGGTAGAGGCGACAAGCAGCCGCCGCTGGACGCCGCCGGTCGGCAGCGGGAAGGCGGTCCAGCTCATTGCGGTCCAGCTCATTGAGGACGGGAGCAGCGCCGGGTCGGCCCCGGTGACCTCGACGACGACCGGGCCCGCTGCCGCCCCCGCCAGGTCAAGCGCTACGAGCGCCCCGACGAAGCCGGGCCGGTCAGCAGCGGCGACGAGATCACCCGCCGGCCCGGACTCGGTGACGAGGACCGCCTGCACCCGCCGCCCGAGGGCGGCCCGCACGGCAATGATGCCTTCGGCGAATACTTCGTCGGACCCGGTGGCGGCGACCAGCCGCTCCCCGAAACGGCGGATCGCCGCTTCCCGCCGTGTCTGCTGGCCCTGGTTGCGGGCCAGCCCGCTCAGCCGGGCGACCACGAGGATGAACAGCAGCGCCGAGACGGCGGCGATGGGAGCGGCGTCGCTGGTCTTGCCGAGGACGGTCACCCGCCACAGCAGCAGGAGCGGAGCGACGAGGGTGACCGCACTGAGGGTCACCAGGGCGACCACGCTGAGCTGGCGGGGACGGGCGGGCTGCTGCTCGGTCAGCCCGCCCATGTTCGGGTGCAGGGCCGCCGCCCCCCAGAACAGATAGAAGGCCACCCAGCCCAGGTCGGTCGGGCCGCCGACGCTCCACACCCCGTTGAGCTGGATCCACCCGTACACCACGTCGGCCGCCAGCAGGCCGATGCCGCCGGCCCCCATCAGCACAAGAGAGCCGTTGCGCAGGCCGCCGCCCGAGAACAGGCGGGCCAGCATGCACAGGATGAGGATGTCGCCCAGCGGGTAGGCGATCGACGTCGCCCTCATCATCAGCGTCATGTTGTGGGCGTGGACGTACGGCTGGATCAGGTAGATCCAGGAGAGCAGGAAGGCACCCGAGGTGACGGTCAGGGCATCGACCAGGGCGCCGCTGTCCGGCTCACGCCGGCGTGCCCGCACCATGATCAGGAGCCCCAACGCCAGCAGCGGGTAGGTCGCCAGGTAGAAGACGTCGGCGATCGACGGGTACGGGTTGACCTCGTGCAGGATCTTGGTCAGGACGTCGTACAGGATGTCCCCGGTGATGAACGCCCCGAGCGCCCCGGCGACCAGCAGCCAGGCCCCCAGCCGGCGGGGACGGGAACGAAGCGCCCCAGCCGCGACCGCCCCGGTCGCCCCCAGGCCCATCGACCCCCACAGGAAGGTGTGGTAGGCGGGAAAGGCGAAGACGGCGATGACCAGCGGGATGTTGGCCGCCAGGTACACCAGGTGCAGCGGGGGTTTACGACGAGCCAGCTGGCTGGGCGTCGGCAATGCTCTCACTCCTTCGAGCGTGCGAGATCTTGCGAGACAGCCCCGGGCGAGACTTCTTGCAGCCCTCACTCGAAGTTCTCGGCAGACCGCAGGCAAAGCCCATGACGCGAATGCACCATCGGAGGTGACCCGATAGAACTGAATCCGGACTAGCCGTGCCGGCCGCGGAGCTTGCTCGCGGGCGGAGCTGGTGGGCGGGCGCTCAGCCGGTGACTGCGGTGCCTTGCCCGATGGCGGTTTCGCTGACCCCGAAGATGCCCTGGTAGATCCGCTTGGCGATCGGGGCAGCGGTCTGAGCGCCGAAGCCGCCCTGGTCGAGCATGACGACGACCACGTACTGCGGGTTGTTCGCCGGGGCGTACGAGGCGAACCATGCGTACGGCTCCAGGGTGCCGTTGACCCCGACGTCAGCGGTGCCGGTTTTGCCCGCTATCGGGAACTGCGCCAACGGGAAGTTGGAGAAGGCGGCGTAGGCCGTTCCCGACGAGTCGGCGACGACCCCTTCGAGCCCCTGCTGGATCACCGCCAGGTTGGCCGGAGACACCGGCAGGTGGGCGGCCACGACCGGCGAGAAGGACTTGACGACCTGTCCGGTGGTGGGGTTGGCGATCCGCATGGCGATCTGCGGCTGGTACAGGGTCCCCCCGTTGGCGATGGCGGCGTAGGCGTCGGCCACCTGGATCGGCGTCACCGCCATCGGGCCCTGACCGATCGCTTCCTGGATGTCGTAACCGGGCTCCCACCCGTACGGGAAGTCGGAGGGGTACTTGGCCACGTAGGCCGGGGTCCCGACCACGCCCGACTGCTCGGCGGGGAGGTCGATCCCCGAGTCCTTGGTGAAGCCGAATTCCTGGGCGTAGTTGCTGAGCACGGTTCCCCCGGTGGAGCTGTCGTAGCGCTGGTAGAAGGCTTGGCCGAACTGGTAGAAGACCGTGTCGCAGGACTGCACGATCGCCTGAGCCACCGAGATGCTCGGGTCCGTGGTGGGCTCGAAGTTGTCGAAGGTCTGGTTGTAGTCGCGCACCGACGTGGGGCACTGGTAGTTGCCGTTGGCGGTGGCGACGCCGGTCGACAGCGCGGCCCCGGCGGTGACGACCTTGAACGTCGATCCCGGGGCGCTCGCCGCCTGGATCGCCCGGTTGATCAGCGGGTCGTTGGGGTTGGAGGTCAGCTGCTTGTACTCGGTCGGCGAGATGCCGCCGACAAAGTCGTTGGGGTTGAAGTCCGGGTAGGAGGCCATCGCCAGCACCTGGCCGTTGTTCGGGTCGAGCACGATCGCCGAGCCAGCGACCGCCGGGTACTTCTTGCCGTTGGTTGGGTCGACCTCGCTCTGGGCGGCCTGCAGACCCATCGCCAGCGACGCCTCGGCGTTCTGCTGGATCTGCAGGTTGATCGACGTCACCAGGTTGTCACCGTCGATCGGATTCTGTGTGCTCAGGGTGCCGACGACGTTGCCCGATGAGTCGACCTCCTGCTCGGTCACCCCGTCGGTGCCATGCAGGTAGTGCTCGTACTGGTACTCCAGCCCGCTCTCCCCGACGATCGAGTTGGCGGCGTCCCCCTTGTACGACGGCTTGCTCAAGTCGCTGGAGTTGATCCGGCCCACGTAGCCCAGGATGTTGGCGGCGACGGCCCCGTTGGGGTAGGAGCGGACCGGCTGCTCGACTGCGGTCACGCCCGGGAACAGCTGGTCCCCGGTCGCCTGGTGTTCCTTGATGTAGATGACCGCGTCCTGGCTGACGTTGGTGGCTACCGGGATCGGGGCGAACGGGTCGGCATTGACGTTGTTCAGGTTGGCGACCAGCTGGGGGATCGGTATCCCGAGTACCTTCGAGAGCCGGCCGAGCACGATCTCGCCCTGGGCCGTTACCGCCATGGCGTTCCTGTTGGCGGCGGTGGGGGCCGGGATCTCGAACCGGCTCCGGTCGAGCAGGACCACCTGCGAGGCGACGTTGTTGGCCAACGGCTGCCCGTTGCGATCGAGGATCGATCCGCGGAGGGCGGGGTCCGGCACCGGGCGGGCGACGTTGGCGACTGCCTGCCTGGTAGCGGCGGTGGCGGACAGGACCTGGAGGAACCACAGCCGCAGCACGAGCGCAGCCACGAGCGAAAGGAAGACGATGCCGATCACGGCAACCCGGACATGGATCCGGTCCAGCCCTTGATTGAGCGCCTTCATAGGCCTGCCTTCGCCCTCTCGGCCCGCCCGGCCCCCACCCCGCGAATCCACAGCATGCTAATCCGGGGTAGGTCAGGCGGCGGAACCCTGGATCCTATTCCAGCCGCCGGGGCGCCGCGGTTGGCGGCCGGCATCGGGCGGACGTTTGAAGCCCTACCCACACTCTGTGTAGGTGAGCCTTCAAACTTCTGATTTTTGTCGTACCCGCTCGCTTCAATGGGGCCA
>OEPS010000344.1_pt1 | contig 16881 bp, 20 predicted proteins | sample 1539411 | NCBI WGS metagenome assembly OEPS01 (sample SAMN02671747, study PRJEB22543) | soil metagenome | biome: bacteria | place: China:Hunan Province, Lengshuijiang City | collected 2012-10-15 | depth 0.08m m
AAGCCGTACACAAAGAAGCCGGCCGAGACCCGTATGGGCTCGGGCAAGGGCAACCCGGAGGGCTGGGTCGCCGTGGTCAAGCCCGGCCGGGTGATGTTCGAGCTGGCCGGGGTCAGCGAGCCGGTCGCCGCCGAGGCGATGCGGCTGGCCGGCCACAAGCTGCCGATCGACTGCCGGTTCGTGCGCCGCGAGGTCGGCGCCGGGGGTGAGCGATGACCCGCGCGTCGGAGTTCCGCGAGCTCGACTCGCCGGAGCTGGCTGCCCGGCTGGACGAGGTGAAGGAGGAGCTGTTCAACCTCCGCTTCCAGCACGCCACCGGCCAGTTGGAGAACTACAAACTTATCGGGATCACGGAGCGCAACGTCGCCCGGATCCGCTCGATCCAGCGGGAGCGGGAGCTGGGGATCTCGATTGAGCCCACCCCGGAGGAGGCCGCCGCCGCCCGCCGGCGTCGCAAGGAGGCGGAGGAGGCGGAAGAGGCCGAGGCCGAGTCCCGGCGCACCCGCCGCCGCAGCCTGCGCCGCGGCCGGGACGAGGAGGAAGAACAGGAGGCCGCCGGTGAGCCGGTCGCCGGAGCAGACGAGCAAGAAGAGGCGGGAGACGAACTGGCCGAGGACGCCGACGGCGAGGAGACCGAGGAATGAGCGCAGCACAACAGGATTCCGCTGCCGGCACGACTGAGGACCGGGGCCAGCGCAAGGTCCGGACTGGCATCGTGACCTCGGACCGGATGGACAAGACCGTCGTGGTCCAGATCATCCAGACGATCCGCCACCCGCTGTACCCGAAGATCTACCGGAGGCGGAAAAGCCTGTATGCCCACGACGAAGCGAACGCCGCCAAGGTCGGCGACCGGGTCCGGGTCATGGAGACCCGCCCGATGTCGAAGCAGAAGCGGTGGCGGGTCGTCGAGATCCTGGAGCGTGCCAAGTGATCCAGCAGGAGTCGCGGCTCAAGGTGGCCGACAACACTGGCGCCCGCGAGGTGCTGTGCATCAAGGTGCTGGGCGGCTCGAGCCGGCGCTACGCCGCCGTCGGCGACATCATCGTCTGCGCGGTCAAGGACGCCCTGCCCAACCAGCAGGTGAAGAAGGGCGACGTGGTCAAGGCGGTGATCGTCCGTACCGCCAAGGAGAAGCGGCGGCCGGACGGAAGCTACATCCGCTTCGACGACAACGCCTGCGTGATCATCAACGACCAGAACAACCCGCGGGGTACCCGCGTCTTCGGGCCGGTGGCCCGGGAGCTGCGCGAGAAGCGGTTCATGAAGATCATTTCCCTGGCACCGGAGGTGTTGTAGGTGGCCGCGCGAGTCAAGAAGGGCGACCGGGTCTCGGTGCTCTCCGGCAAGGACGCCGGGCGTGAGGGCCGGGTGATCGCCGTGTTCCCGAAGAAGAACCGGGTCCTCGTCGAGGGCGTCAACCGGGTGAAGCGCCACGAGCGGGTGCGCCCGTCGGCCCGCGGCGGGGGCCAGGAGGGCGGCATCGTCACCAAGGAGCTGGCGGTCGACCTGTCCAACGTCACGCTGATCTGCAACTCGTGCGGGCCGACCCGGGTCGGGTTCTCGGTCGACGAGGACGGGACGAAGGTCCGCATCTGCCGCGAGTGCAAGACGGAGCTGGTGTGATGGCGCCCACCGCGACGGCCGTGCCGGCGGGCTACGTCCCGCGGCTCAAGACCCGCTACCTGACCGAGATCCGGGCGAAGCTGGCCGAGGAGCGGTCGCTGAACGTCATGGCCGTGCCCAGGCTGACCAAGATCGTCGTCAACATGGGTGTCGGCGAGGCCGCCCGGGATGCCAAGCTGCTCGACGAGGCGGTCGCCGACCTGCGGATCATCACCGGCCAGAAGCCGATGATCACCAAGGCCCGGACCTCGATCGCCGGTTTCAAGCTCCGGGAAGGGGTGTCGATCGGGGCCAAGGTCACCCTGCGCGGCGACCGGATGTGGGAGTTCCTCGACCGGTTGCTGTCGGTGGCGCTGCCCCGCATCCGGGACTTCCGGGGGCTGTCCCCGAAGTCGTTCGACGGGGCGGGCAACTACACCTTCGGCGTCACCGAGCAGCTGATCTTCCCGGAGATCGACTACGACAAGATCGGCCACGTGCGGGGCATGGACATCACGTTCGTGACCACGGCAACCGACGACGCATCGGGCCGGGCGCTGCTCACGGCGCTCGGGTTCCCGTACAGGACGAACTGAGCCCAGCCTGCCCCCCGCCTTCCGATAACCTAGGAGAGTTCATGGCAAAGAAAGCGTTGGTGATCAAGGCCTCCCGCCCGCCCAAGTTCAAGGTGCGCGGCTACGAGCGGTGCAAGCGGTGCGGTCGGCCCCGGGCCTATCTGCGCAAGTTCGCCATGTGCCGGTTGTGCTTCCGCGACCTGGCGCACCGCGGCGAGATCCCTGGCGTCACCAAGGCGAGCTGGTAGGGGGGCGCCGATGTCCATGACCGACCCGATCGCCGACATGCTGGCGCGGATCCGCAACGCCCAGGGGGCCGAGCACGACACCGTCGACATGCCGCTGTCGAAGATCAAGCTGGAGATCGCCCGGATCCTGAAGGCCGAGGGCTACATCCAGGACTACTCGACGCTGACCGGTGAGAACGGCCACCCGGCCCTCCGAGTCCGGCTCAAGTACGGTCACGGGCGGGCGCGGACGATCTCCGGCATCAAGCGGATCTCCAAGCCGGGCGGCCGGGTCCACGCCCGCCGCGACCAGTTGCCCAAGGTGCTCGGCGGGATGGGCATCGCCATCGTGTCGACGTCGTCGGGGATCATGACCGACCGGGAGGCCAAGCGGGCCGGGGTGGGCGGGGAAGTCCTCGCCTTCGTCTGGTAGCCGGTCCGTGGCGAGGCAGGGAGAGAGCAGATGAGCCGCATCGGCCGCATGCCGATCACCGTCCCGAGCGGGGTCGAGGTGACCCTGGAGCCCGGCCGCGCCTCGGTCACGGGTCCGAAGGGGACGCTGCAGCGCACGATCCCCGCCGAGATCGTCTTCGAGCGCACGGGCGACACGCTGGTGGCGCTGCGGCCCTCCGACTCCGGCGAGCACCGGTCGCTGCACGGCCTGACCCGGACGCTGGTGGCCAATATGGTCCAGGGAGTCACCGTCGGCTTCGAGAAGAACCTGGAGATCCACGGGGTCGGCTACCGCGCCGTCGCCAAGCCCGAAGGCATCGAGCTGGCGCTCGGCTACTCCCACCCGATCCGCTACCCGGCCCCCGAGGGGATCACCTTCGAGGTCCCTTCGCCCACCCGGATCACCGTCCGCGGGGCGGACAAGGAGCTGGTCGGCCAGGTCGCCGCCGAGATTAGAGCCATGCGCAAGCCCGATCCGTATAAGCAGAAGGGGGTCCGCTACGCCGGTGAGCGGATCCGCAAGAAGGCTGGAAAGGCATCGAAGTGAGCAGATCACCTGCCGCCGCCCGGAAGCGCCGCCACGCCCGGGTACGCAAGAAGGTCTCGGGGACGCCGGCTCGGCCGCGGCTGGCGGTGTTCCGCAGCAACCGGCACACCCACGCTCAGCTGATCGACGACGTCGCCGGGCGGACGCTCGCCGCCGCCTCGACCCAGGAGGCGGCGCTCAGCGGCTCCTCCGGGGCAACGGTCGAGGTCGCCGAGCGGGTCGGGAAGCTGCTCGCCGAGCGGGCGAGCGCCCAAGGGATCACCGCCGCGGTGTTCGACCGGGGCGGGTTCAAGTTCCACGGCCGCGTCAAGGCCCTGGCCGATGGCGCGCGCAGCGCCGGATTGGAGTTCTAGGTGTCCCAGACGTTTGGAACGGAGGTATAGCGTGCCCCCACCCCCTGCTTCAGGCCGGCGCGGCCCCGGCGGCGGTCGCGGCGGCCCCGGCGGCCCGGGTGGGCCCGGCGGCCGGCGCGAGGGCGGTCGCCGGGACGGCGGTCGCCGGGACGGCGGTCCGCGCAACGACGACGCCCGCCAGGGTTACATCGAGCGCATCGTCGGCCGGCCCCGGCGGGTGGCGAAGGTGGTCAAGGGCGGCCGGCGCTTCTCGTTCTCGGCGGTGGTCGTTGTCGGCGACGGCAAGGGCCGGGTCGGTGTCGGGCAAGGCAAGGCCCGGGAGGTGCCGGCGGCGATCGCCAAAGCTTCCGAGGCGGCGAAGAAGGCGATGTTCGACGTGCCGCTGGTGGTCGCCACGATCCCGCACCAGGTGCTGGGCGAGGCCTCCGGCGCGGTCGTGCTGCTGAAGCCGGCGTCGCCCGGGACCGGCGTGATCGCTGGCGGGCCGGTACGGGCGGTCGTCGAGGCCGCCGGGATCAAGGACTTGCTCTCGAAGTCGCTGGGGTCGTCGAACGCGATCAACATCGTGCACGCCACGATCGACGGGCTCCGCTCGCTGCAGCGACCCGAGGATGTCGCCCGCCGCCGGGGCAAGGCCGTCGAGGAGGTCGCCCCGGCCTACCTGCTCCGCCCGGTCGGCCCGGCTGTTCACACGGCGGCCGCGGAGGGATGAGCGGGAGGTCATAATCAAATGGCTGATGTGAGGATCACCCAGGTCAAAAGCTCGGTCTCCCGGCAGGCGGACCAGGGCCGTACGCTTCGCGCCCTCGGGCTGACGCGGATTGGCTCGTCGGTTGTCAAGGAGGACCGGCCCGAAATTATGGGCATGGTGCGCAAGGTGGCGCACCTCGTCGAAGTCGAGCCGGCGTAACGGGCGAGCAACGTTTCACGGTTCTTAGACGTCAAAGGGAGAGCGACCATGAAGCTCCACGATCTCGCTCCCGCCCCGGGAGCCACCAAGCCCCGCCGCCGGGTGGGCCGCGGCCGGGCCGGCGACGGTGGCAAGACCGCCGGGCGCGGCACCAAGGGCGCGAAGTCGCGCAGCCAGATCGCCCGCACCTACGAGGGCGGCCAGATGCCGCTGCACATGCGGCTGCCCAAGCTGCCCGGTTTCCGCTCGCCGAATCGTGAGCCGTACACCGTCGTTAACCTGGACACGCTCTCGGAGCGCTTCGAGGCCGGTGAGTTGATCGACCCGGACGCCCTTCGCTCCAAGGGCATCGTTCGCAAGAAGGGCCCGGTCAAGGTGCTGGGGGACGGGGAGGCCACGAAGGTGCTCCGGGTGCGGGCGCACGCCTTCAGCGCCAGCGCGATCGCCAAGATCGAAGCGGCCGGAGGCGCCGCCGAGGTGACCGACCGGGACTAGGAAGATGTTCGACGCCTTCATCAACGCCTTCAAGGTCCCAGACCTTCGCAAGAAGATCCTGTTCACGCTGTTCATCATTGCCATCTACCGGCTCGGCTCCCACATCCCGGTGGCCGGCATCGACGTCGCCGCCGCCCGCTCGCTGGCCGGGATCAACAACGGTGCACTCGGCCTGCTGAACCTGTTCTCCGGCGGGGCGCTCACCCAGCTGGCGGTGTTCGCTCTGGGGATCATGCCCTACATCACCGCGAGCATCATCATGCAACTGCTCGCCGTGGTCATCCCGAAGCTCGAAGAGTGGCAAAAAGAGGGCGAGATCGGGATGAAGAAGATCACCCAATGGACCCGCTACATGACCGTGGGTCTGGCCGTCCTCCAGTCCACCGGCCTGGCCTTCCTGTTCCACAACGGCGGGTTGACCAACTCCTCGGGCGCTCCGGTCGACCTGATCCCCCACTTCACCCCGGCCCGGGTGGCGCTGATCGTGCTGACACTCACCGCCGGGACCGCGCTGATCATGTGGCTTGCGGAGCTGATCACCACCCGGGGCATCGGCAATGGCATGTCGATCCTCATCTTTGTAGCGATCATCGCCAGCCTTCCAAGCGAGAGCGTCGGCATCTACCAGCAGCTGGGTATCGGTTGGTCGGTGCTCATCCTGCTGCTCGGCATCGGGGTGATCGTCGCCATCGTCATCGTCGAGCAGGGGCAGCGCCGGATCCCGGTCCAGTACGCGAAACGGGTGGTCGGGCGGAAGCTGTACGGCGGGTCATCGACCTACATCCCATTGAAGGTCAACCAGGCCGGCGTCATCCCGATCATCTTCGCTTCGAGCGTCTTGTACTTCCCCGCACTCATTTCGACCGTGGTGCCTGCTAAGTGGCTGACGAACTTCATTAACAATGATCTGGTAAACCAAGCCTCGGTTGTCTACATCATCCTCTACTCGCTCCTGATTATCTTCTTCACATATTTCTATACCGCGATTACCTTCAACCCGGTCGAAGTGGCCGACAATATGAAGAAATACGGAGGGTTCATTCCTGGGATCCGACCGGGCCGGGCCACCGCGGAGCACCTGGACTACATCCTGACCCGGATCACCCTGCCTGGGTCACTCTTCCTGGCGGCCGTTGCCATCCTTCCGTCGGTCGCCATGGGGCTGCTCAAGGTCCAGAACCTTCCCTTCGGAGGGGTCTCCATCCTGATCACCGTCGGCGTGGCGCTGGAGACCATGAAGCAGATTGAGTCGCAACTGATGATGCGCCATTACGAGGGTTTCCTTAGCTGATGACGTTTTGTGGCCTGCGCCAGCTCAGTTTGAGGCAGGCCACCAGGCCGTGAGGGCGATCGTCCTAGGGCCCCCCGGCGCCGGGAAGGGCACCCAGGCGGGGCGGCTGGCGGCCGACCTGGGGGTGGTGTACATCGCCACCGGTGACATGTTCCGGGCGATGGCCCGTTCTGATACGCCGCTGGCCAAGGAGGTCCGGTCGTACATGGACCGGGGCGAGCTGGTCCCCGATGAGTTGACCAACCGGATGCTTGAGGAGCGGCTGGCCGAGCCCGACGCCGCTGGTGGCTTCGTCCTTGACGGCTACCCGCGGGACGTCGATCAGGCGAAGCGGCTCGACGAGGTCCTGGCCGCCAGGCACACCGCGGTCGACAAGGTGTTCCGGTTCATGGTCACCGGCCCCGAGATCATCGCCCGGCTGTCCGGCCGCTGGGTGTGCCCGGTCGACGGGACCGCCTACCATGTGGTCACCAACCCCCCGAAGGTCCCCGGCATCTGCGACATCGACGGCACCCCGCTCGTCCAGCGCCCGGATGACACCGAGGAGACGGTCAAGCACCGGCTCGAGGTTTTCGGCGAGCGAACCAAGCCGCTGTACGATTTCTATGCCGAGCGAGGCATCCTGGTAGCGGTAGATGGCATCGGGACCACCGAGGAGGTCTACCGGCGATTGGCGGCAGCAGCGGGCTTGTAGCGAGCCTCTAGCGTAGGAGGCAGGCGGCATGATCCAGAAAAAGACGCCAGACCAGATCCTCAAGATGCTGGTGGCGGGGCAGGCCCTGGCCGAGGTGATCGCCGAGTTGGCGACTGCCGTCGCCCCCGGGGTCACACTGCTCGACCTCGACGCCATGGCCGAGAGGCTGATCCGCGACCGGGGAGCAGTCCCCTCGTTCCTTGGCTACAAGGGGTTCCCGGGCAGCATCTGCGCCTCGCCCAACAAGGTGATCGTCCACGGCATCCCCGACGGCACGGTGCTTCACGAGGGCGACGTGCTCTCGGTCGACGTCGGCCTGATCCTCGATGGGTGGCACGCCGACAGCGCCCACACCTACCCGGTCGGCCGGATCTCCGCCAAGGCCGTCAAGCTGCTCGACGCGACCAAGCAGTCGCTCGACGCCGGTATCGCCCAGTGCCAGCCCGGCAAACGGCTGACCGACATCGGCCACGCCGTCCAGCGGGTGGTCGAGCGGGCCGGGTTCTCGGTCGTCCGCGAGTTCGTCGGCCACGGGATCGGCAGGGACCTCCACGAGGACCCGCAAATCCCGAACTTCGGCCCACCCGGCCGGGGGCCGCTGATCGAGCCGGGGATGGTGTTCGCCATCGAGCCGATGGTCAACGTCGGCGGCTGGCGGACCCGCACCCTGGACGATGGCTGGACAGTCATCACCGCCGACGGCAGCCTGTCGGCGCACTTCGAACATACGGTGGCGATCACCCCCGAGGGCCCGCTGGTGCTCACCCGGCTCCCTGCCCAGTCGGCGGTCGGCCGGTAGGGTAGGCCGCACGGCCTCGTTCCATCGGGGCCGTGTGCTTTCGTGGGTCGGCTTGGTCGTCCTGCTCGCCCCGAGCCGACTCGCTTGGGCAAAACGCGTGGCAGAGCGGTAAGCTTCTGATCCCCAACGAGAGCTTCCCCACATGGAACCTGGTGACGAGTTCGATCCGCTCGCCGTCGTCTTCCCCGTCGACGACCGTTCCTCCGTGGGGACCCACGTGCGAGTCGGTTCGGCGCTGAGCTCGCCGGCCGGGAGTCCCGCGGAGGCCGCGCCCAAGGGTCAGCCCGCCCCAGCCCGGGAGACGGCGTTGCGGGTGGCGCCCTCGGCTTTCCCAACCGACCCGATCCTGAAGCCGGTCTTCCGGGATTTCGAGCAGTCCGGTGTCCGCTGGTGCCTGATCGGCGCCGAGACCCTGCCCGGCCGGGCGGGCGAGGAGGTCACCGTCCTGCTCGAGCGCCCGTCACTGGGGAGTGCCAAGTCGATCCTCAGGGCCAACGGATTCGCTCCGGTCCCGGTTTGGAGCGCAGTGCCCGGCGGCGTCGCCGGGGGGGAGACGCTGCCCCGCGGTGACGGTGCCCAGCGCTTCGTCGGCTACAACGCCGACCGCGACACCTGGGTGACGCTGTTCCTCACCTTTAGGCTCGCGTTCGGCCCCTACGGAGCATTCGAGACCGGGGCCGAGGGGGGCTGCCTGGAGCGCCGCCGTTGGGAGGGCGGGGTGTACCTGCTCGGCTTGGACGACGCGTTCTGGAGCCTGCTGCTGCACCTGCTCCTCGACCCGTCGACCCCCCCCGATCCCCGCGAACCGTTGTGGCGGCGGTACGGGAGCGTGGCTGCACCCGCCCCCGATGCCCACCGGCCGCACCTGTTCGGCATGGAGCGCCCCGCCGCCTTCACCAGCCTGGAGCGGCTGGTGGTCGAGGCGCGCACCGATGGCCCGCTTGCCCGGCTGGTCGCCGCCCTGCTCCCGCAGCACTGGACACCCGAGCACGTCGTCGACTGTGTCTGGGAGGGGGAGTGGGACACCCTGGTGACCCTCGGGGCGTCGCTGGAGACCGCCTGGACCGAGCGCCGGACGTGGGCCGCCCGGCGCCGGGCGTTCAAGTGCCGGCTGACCCACCGCTTGAACTCACGGACCTGGCTGGAGGGGTTCGCCACCGCCGGGCCCGGCTTCTCGGTCGCCCTGCTGGCACCGGGCATCACCGGGAAGGCCGCAATGGCCCGGGACCTGGGCCGGACCTTCTACCTCCCGGTCACCTACGTCCGCATGGGGGCGCCGCCCCGTCGGCATAGCCGCACCGGACGGATCGCTCGGGCCGGGTTCTTCCGGACGCTCGGCGCGTTCTGGCACCGCTACCTGATCGGCCGGATCCGCCGGGCCAGCGGGCGCCTGGTGGTGTTCGACCGCTACAGCTACGACGCCCGCCTCGCGGCCGCCTCGCGCCGGGCACGGCTCGCCAAGGCCCGCCGCTTGGTGCTCGGCCACGCCTGCCCGGCCCCGGACCTGGTCGTCGTGCTCGACGCCCCCGCGCTGTTCACGACCCGCCGCGCCCGGGCCAGCACCAAAGGGCCGGGCGGAGTCGAGCTGTCGCCGGGCGCGATCCGGCGCCAGTACCTCGATCTCGCCCAGCGGATCCCGGACGCCATCGTCGCCGAGGCCCGTGGCGGGGAGCAGGAGCTCCGCCGCGAGGTGACCGCCCAGATCTGGAGGGCCTACGCGGCGGCCCCACCCCGGCTCTGGCTCCGCTGCGCCCGCCGCCTGCGCCGGCCCTGGCGCACCGGTTTCTGACCGGCTCGTCGCAGTTGTTTCGCGCTTCAGCGCCCTGCAACAGCTTCTTTGTAACGTGAGGGATCAAATAGAGCCGCCACGTTACAAAGAACGATCTTGCCAGCCCCCGCGGTTAGGAGAGCGCCGCCCCCGGGTTCGCCGGTTGCGCCGGTTGCTGGCCCGGCGGTGCCGGGATCGGGGTCGGGGCGATCAGCTGCAGCACCACCCCGCCCTGGTACTGGTAGAGCACCGTCGCCAGGCCCTGGTCGACCAGCGTCTGGCCGAGCTGGTACTCCCACCCCGCCTTCAATGAGTCCAGCGCCTCGCCGGCCGCCTCCTGGCCCTGGGTGAGGATCAGGTAGAACCGGGTGTTCGCTTCGCCCAGGCCGGAGTCGGCGGCCAGGCCTTCCAGCGCCTTGATCGACGGCGGGTCGGCGGTGTTCTGCACGTCCTCGTAGTCGTATTCGTTGACCGCCTGGTAGCGCCACGGCAGCTGAGGGAACAGCGCCAGCAGCACCGAGTGGGGCGGGGCGTGCTGGTAGACGTAATCGACTGCGGCGAGGTCGCCCGAGGAGACCCGGTCGAATCGCTCGTTGCCGTACCTGGCGATCAACCAGCTCGGGGCAAACAGCGCCGCCACCAGGCAGAAGGCCAGCGCCGGCGCCTTGAACCGGCCGGGCTCGACCGACGGGAGGAACGCCATCGCCGCCAGCAGGGCAACGAACGGCAGGGCGAACAGGTAGGCCCGGAGCAGCGCTTCGCCGCCGTAGGCCTGCACCACGAGCAGCGGGAACGGCGCGAACGCCAGGATCAAAACGCTCCAGTCGCCATAACCGCGCCGGCGGCGGCGGATCGCTCCGATCAGGGCGAGGAGGAAGATGGCCCCGGCCAGCGCGATGCGGGTGTCGAGCACGACGAGCCGTCCCGCACTTCCCTGGATCCGGCCGGTCAGGCTGGTGTCGACGTTGGCGCCGATCTTGCCGACGGTGCCGAAGATGAAGCTCAGGTGGCCGGTCCAGAAGGTCACCGCGCCGAGGCTGATCCAGGCGACGGCGATGAGCGCGAAGAGTACCGGCAGCCCGCGCAGGGTGGTGCGGCCGAACACCACCAGCCCGATCAGGCCTCCGATGAGCAGGAACGGGGTCAGCTGGTGGCTGATCGAGATCCCGAAGAAGATCACGCTGATCGCCGCGATCAGGGCGCCCCGCTGGACCGGTGTCGAGCGGACCGGCGTGTGCTCCTCGCCCCGGCCCCCGAGCCGCCGCATCCAGACCGCCAGCCACCGCTGCAGTTGGTTGCCCCGCCCGGGATCGGGCATGGGCGGGCGGAACCAGCGCAGGACCACGGCAATGATCACCAGGAACAGGAAGAACGCCACCGCCTGCGGCGAGAAGTAGTCCTGGCCGACCCAGCTCGCCAGGTAGAACAGCGCCAGCGCCATCCACCACACCCGCTCGTTGCGGGTGACCGACCGGCAGATGGCGTACAGCGGCGGCAGGTAGATCAGGTTGAACACCAGCGGTGCCCAGGCCAGGAATGCCTCCGGCGAGTGCAGCCCGGCCACTTTCGAGAGCACCGCGGCCAGGGCAAAGAACCCCGGCCAGCTGAACCGGGCATCCAGGGTGGGCAGCGTGTGTCCGGTTTGGGCGATGTAGCTGGCGAAGCCGGCGTGCAACCAGGCGGTGGCGAACGAGGCGTGCGGCTCGACCAGTGGGCCCAGGCCGTCGAGCAGCACGATCAGGCCAATGATCTGGAAGGCGAGCAGCGGCCGGCGCAGCGGCTGCTGGACCAGTGCGAACCCGAAGCTGAGCAGCACGAGCCCGACCGCCACGAAGTAGGTCGGGCCGGCGACGGTGATCAGGCCGAGGTCGCCGAGCGCCCCCGAGTTCACCCGCAGCAGGGCGAGGATGCCCATCACCAGGCCAGCGAAGGTCAGCAGCGCCATCTGCGCCGTGGAGAGCCCGCGCCGGCGGGTGGGCGGCGCCGGCACCGGGCCGCGCCCGACCGCCCCGGGCGGCACGCTGGCCCGGTGGGCCTGCTGGATCCCCGCCCCGCCGCCGGGTGCCGGCAGCGGCGCTCCGGCCGGGTTGCCCGGCCTGGTCGGGTCGCCTGCCGGAACGCTGCCCAGTGGCTCTGGCTCGCTCACCGCGTCTCCTCCGGGGCACCCGTGCCGGCCGGCACCACCAGGTCCCGGTTCAGGATCCTGAGCACCGCCGGGAGGGCGAAGGCCGCCACCGCGACGTGGGTGATCAGGTAGGCGATGCCCACCCCGCCCAGGCTCAGGCGACCCATGAGCACCCAGGCCAGCGCGCACACCAGGACGAAGACCGCCCCCTGGGCGAAGGCGATCCAGCTGACCCGGCGCTCGAGCCGGCAGAGGGCGATGTACAGCGACGTGATCGCCTTGGCCACGACCGCCACCGCCATGAGGCGCAGCAGGCCCGACGCGTTGGCGGCGTACTCCCGGCCGTAGATCGACAGCACCAGCGGTGCGAAGGCGACGAGCACGGCGACCGTCGGCAGGACGAGCAGGGCGATGCGCCGCCCGACCGTCTCCGTCGCCGACCGGAGCGAGGTCCGGTCGACGACGCCGTGCACCATGAGCGCCGTGCCCAGGTTGACGGTGATCAGGTCGAGTGCGTAGACGATGACGTACACCTCGCCGAAGTACCCGGCGGCGTCCTTGCCCAGCCGGGCCAGGATCAGCAGCGGCAGGATCGCCCCGACCCCCAGGTTGAAGATCGTGCCAAGGTAGTCCCCGCCCATGTAGCGGCTCATCATCCGCAACGTCACGGTGGTCTCGCTGCCCTGCTGCTCGGCCACGTGCCGGGGCAGCAACCGGCGGAAGATCAGCCAGTTGACCGGGAACAGCGCTACGAACGCCGGGATGGTCCACGACGAGAAGATCCCGTAGTTGGGCATAACGCGGGCCAGGCCGATCAGCACGACGATCTTCGCCACGCCGTAGCTGCCGTTCTCGACCGGGATCCACACCGCCTGACGGATCCCGGTGAGCACCGCGTCCTGCAGGGCGAAGATGCACCACACGGTGACCGAGCCACCGAGGCCCACCGACAGGATCCAGGTTTTCCCGAGTACGACCGGCACACCGAGGGCGGGGAAGTGGGTCAGGACGAGGTAGATGACGCTGACCAGCGCCCCGGCTCCGCCGGCGCAGGTGTAGGCCAGCAGCGCCAGCCGGCTGGAGTCCCGCCCGGCGTGGGGGATGAACCGGGTGAGCGCCGACTGGAAGGAGAGCTGGCCGCCGATGCCGGCGAGGAAGGTCATGAGGTTGATCGCCGAAACCGCCAGCCCGACCTCGGCGGCAGTGTAGAAGCGGGCGGCGGCGATCCAGTAGACCAGGCCGAGCACCGAGGTGACCCCGACGTTGAGCAGCAGCGCGTAGCCGTTGCGCAGCAAGGGGTCGCGCCACTCCAGGCCCACCCGGCGCAGCGGCCCGGTGACCAGCTTGGCCAGGCTCGCCTGCTCGGCGGCGTGTTTCGGGCCGGCCGGTGCGCGCCCGGGCCGGCCGGTGGCCCGCGGCGCGCCACGCGCGGGAAGCTCGGGGGACCCGGCAGCGGCAGCGGGAGAGTCGATGGTCGCCATCGGGGCTATGGAGCCGGGCGACGCGGGGCGAACGAGCGCGCCCAGCGCCGGCTGCGCAGGTAGTACAGCGGGCCCAGCGCCGCCCCGGTCCACTCCATGAGGGTCAGCGACCGGGGGAAGCTGGCGGTCTTGCGCTGGTTCTTCGGCGAGCTGGGCTTGAGGAAGTAGACGACGCCCCTGGGCACCCGGCGCAGCACGTCGCCGCGGGTTGCCGGGTTGAGCAGCGCCTTGGTCAGCACGGCGGTCAACCCCACGCCGTAGCCCTTCACGGTGCGGCGCAGGTCGGCGTACTCCCGGCGGTGGTGGTGGCGGACCAGCGCGCGGGGCTCGTAGACCAGCCGGTGCCCGGAGAGCACGATCTGCAGGAAGGCGTCGATGTCCTCCCCGCCGCGGGCCGGAGTCGCCGGGCCGAGGGCGGTGTCGAAGCCCCCGATCTTCCGGAACACCTCCGGGTCGAAGGCGGCACAGGCACCCGAGCCGAACCGGCCGACCGCGTAGGGATAGAGCGGATCGGCGGGGGCGTTCTCCTCGAGATCGAAGATCTGGCGGTGGTACCCCTTGTCGAAGCCACCGAACTCCTCGATCCATTTCTGGGCGGGGGTGTCGAGCTCGGCGGGCAGGATCATCCCCGTGACGCAGGCTACCCCGGGAGCCGCCTGGAAGCCGAGGACCAGGCTGCGCAGCCAGAGCCGGTCGACTTTGACGTCGTCGTCGAGGAAGGCCACGATCTCGCCCCGGGCCTCCCTGAGTCCCCGGTTGCGGGCGGCGGAGGCCCCCGGGGTGTGCTCAACGAAAGTGCGGATCCGCTGTTCGGCGCCATAGCGGGACGCCATGAGCTCCCCGGTGGCGGTGGTCAGCGGGGTGGCGTCGACGACGATGACCTCCAGCGACGGGTAGTCGGCGGCCAGCACCGAGTCGATGCACTCCGAGAGCACGCCGGCCCGCTCGTGGGTGACGATGACGACGGAGGCGAATGGGAAGGCCGGGTTGTCCGCCTGCTGGCACGGGGCGAACCCCGCGCCGCGCCCGGACGGCGCCGGCGGGATGCCCAGGGCATCGAGCTGCTCGACCGGCGGCAGCCGGTCCTCCGCCAGGTGGGCCAGGATTGCGGAGGCCAGGTCCTTCCACACGGTCGCTGCCAGCTCGCTGGCAGCCACTGCGCCCCCGGTGAGGTCGAGGGCGACCGTGCCGATCGGCCACCCGTGCAGCCGGACCAGGACCAGCGCCGCCACGTACGGCTCGCCGCTGCCAGCCAGCCCCGGCTCGATCGCCGGGAGCGGCTCCCCGATCTCGACGTCGAGGACGCGGGCGGGAAGCCCATCGGGGGAGCGGGCAGGGACTCGGGCCAGCGTCGGCATGCGGGTGATGAGACCTTCCCCCTACCTGTGACGAGCCCCTACTGGAGCGGGTGCGCTATGAGCCGTTCCGGGCCGGGATCCGCCTCCGTCTGCCGGTCACGGCGTGCGGCATACGGCTCCCCCCAGGAGTCACTCATGATTAGAACTCGCCAAACGCGCACTGTCAAACGCGAGGAAGCGGGGATGCCAGGCTCATTCTGAGCCGCCAATTCCCTCTGGAGTTGCGCCTAAAGTTCCCCGCCCCGAGTGCCGAAGTAAGGAGTTGGAATTGGCTGTTGGCCCTGCCTGCACGCCCGCGATCGGGCCGACCGGGCGCCCCCGACGTGCCCGACGGACCGCCCGCATCACATGCCACAATGGCGAGAGGCCGGCTTCTCTTTAAGATCGCGAGGGCAGCGAAGACACCATGGCGGGCAACCTGCGCTTCTCTGTCGTCGTGTGCGCGTACACCGAGCGGCGGTGGGACGACCTGGTGGCGGCGGTCGCCTCGCTCAAGGCGCAGACCGAGCCCCCCCACGAGATCATCCTCTCCATCGATCACAACCCGGCGCTCTACGCTCGCGCGGTGGCAGAACTGCCGGGCACCGTGTGTGTCGAGAACCTGGGCACCCAGGGCCTTTCCGACGCCCGCAATGCCGGCCTTGCCGCCGCCACCGGCGACGTCATCGCGTTCCTGGACGATGACGCGGTCGCCGAGCCCGGCTGGCTCGCTGTGCTTGCCGGGGGCTACGCCGACCTCCGGGTCGTCGGGGTCGGCGGGTTCGCCGAGCCGGCTTGGGAAGCGGGCCGCCCGGCGTGGTTCCCGCGGGAGTTCGACTGGGTCGTGGGCTGCACCTACCTCGGCATGCCGGAAGCCGCCGCGCCCGTGCGCAACATGGTCGGGTGCAACATGTCGTTCCGTCGTGAGCTGTTCGACGGCCCGGAGGCGGTGGGCGGGTTCAACCCCGGCATCGGTCGGCTCGGCACCCGGCCGGTCGGCTGCGAGGAGACCGAGTTGTGTATCCGGGTCCACCAGGCCCACCCGGAGGCGCTGATCCTGTTCGACCCCCGCGGCGTGGTGCACCACAAGGTCCCCGCCAGCCGGGGGACATGGGGCTACTTCCGTTCCCGCTGTTACGCCGAAGGGCTGTCCAAGGCCGCCGTCTCCGCCCTCGTCGGGTCGGGCCAGGCGCTCGAGGCGGAGCGTTCCTACACCACCAGGACGCTTCCCCGCGGCGTGGTTGCCGGGCTGGCCGACGCAGCCCGCGGGCGCCCGGGAGGCCCGCGACGGGCCGGGGCGATCGTCGCCGGTGTCAGCATCACCGCCTTCGGCTACGCCCTCGGCCGGCTGGCGCCGCGCCGGTTCATCGGCCCGGCCGCCCGGCGGCGCCCATCGCCCGTGGTGCCGGCCCCGTGACCACCACAGCCACGGCAACGACGGCGGTCCCGATCCTGCTCTACCACGGGGTCTCCGACCGCTGCTCGCACGAGATCGCCCGGTTCACCATCGCTCCCGCCAGCTTCGACGAGCAGCTGCGCCGGCTCGCCGACGGGGGCTACGAGACCCTGACCGTGTCTGCGTTCCGCCCAGCCCTGCTCGGGGCGACCGAGCGGCTGCCCGCTCGCCCGCTGCTGATCACGTTTGACGACGGCTTCGCCAACTTCGCCTCCGAGGCCCTCCCGATCCTGCAGCGCTACGGCTTCTCCGCCACCCTCTACGCCACGACCGGGTTCATGGGCGACGGGCCGGCGCCCGGGCGCAACCGTTACGGCGACCCGATGCTCACCTGGGGCGAGCTGGCAGAGGTCGCCGCCGCCGGGGTCGAGGTGGGGGCGCATACCCACCGCCACCCCATGCTCGACACACTGCCTCACGGCCAGGCCAGGGAGGAGATCGCCCGCTCCAAGGAGTTGATCGAGCAGCACCTCCAGGCCCCGGTCGGCAGCTTTGCCTACCCGCACGGCTACTCCAGCAGCTGGGTCCGCCACGAGGTGCAGAAGGCCGGCTTCACCACCGCCTGCGCCGTGAAGAACGCCCTGAGCCACACCGGCGACGACCTGTTTGCGATCGCCCGGCTCACCATCGAGGCCGGCCATAGCCCGGACGCGGTGGCCGGCATGGCGGCCGGCCGCGGCGTGCCGCTCGCCCCGGGGCGGGAGTCGGTCAAGACCTGGGGCTGGCGGCAGGCGCGCCGGACCAGAGCCGCCGCGCAGCGGATCC
>OEPS010000345.1_pt1 | contig 16869 bp, 11 predicted proteins | sample 1539411 | NCBI WGS metagenome assembly OEPS01 (sample SAMN02671747, study PRJEB22543) | soil metagenome | biome: bacteria | place: China:Hunan Province, Lengshuijiang City | collected 2012-10-15 | depth 0.08m m
TTGCACGGCTCGGCGACGCACTTCGGGCACGGGTACCCGGTCGAGACCCGGGGCTTCTTCTGGATGTACTTGCACTCCGGGTAGGTCGAGCAGCCGATGAACGGCCCGAACCGGCCCCGGCGCTTGGCCAGCGGCGCCCCGCACTCCGGGCACTTCTCGTCGAGCAGCTCCGGCGCCTCCTGCTCGGTGCCGGGCAGCGGCAGCGTTTTCTTGCAGTCCGGGTAGTTCGTACAGCCGAGGAACTTCCCCCGCTTACCGAGCTTGACCGCCATCGGGCTGCCGCAGTCCGGGCAGACCTGGTCGGTGGTCTCGCTGGTGACCTCCGACTTCGAGACCTCGCCGCCCTTCGCCAGCCGGTCCTGGAGTGGGCCGTAGAACGACTCGACCGTCGGCCGGTAGGCGTAGCGGCCTTCGGCGACGCCGTCGAGGTGGCTCTCCATGTCCGAGGTGAACGTGTAGTCCATGAAGTGGTCGCCGAAATAGCGGACCAGGAAGTCGGTGGTCACCTCGCCGGTGTCGGTCGGCACGAACCGGCGGTTGTTCAGGTGGGTGTAGTCCCGCTTCTCCTCGACCAGCGTCCCCATGATCGAGGCGTAGGTCGACGGTCGTCCGATCCCCCGCTCCTCCAGCTCCTTGACCAGCGAGGCCTCGGTGTAGCGGGGCGGCGGCTGGGTGAAGTGCTGCTCGGGGCGCAGGCCGAACAGCGAGAGCAGCTGCCCACCGGCAAGCGCCGGGAGCCGGCCCGTTTCCTCGTCTTCCGGGTCGTCGACGCCCTCCAGGTAGATGCGCACGAAGCCGTCGAAGCGCATCGTCGACCCGGTCGCCCGGAACAGGTGGCGAGGGGCGGCCGGGTCTCGCGGCGTGGCAGCGATGTCGACCGAGACCTGGTCATAGACCGCCGGGGCCATGAGCGACGCCACCGTGCGCTTCCACACCAGGTCGTAAACCTTGACCATCGCCTCGGCGTCGCGGCCGCCCTCGGCCCGGATCTCGGCCTCGACCTCGGCCCGGCGGCGGGCCATGGCGGTCGGGCGGATGCACTCGTGGGCCTCCTGGGCGCCGGCGACCTTGCGGTCGTGGTGCTTGTAGCGGCCGTTCCAGTAGCGGTCGCCGAACGACGACTTGATCAGGCCGGCGGCCTCGGAGACCGCTTCGGCGGCCATCGAGGTCGAATCGGTCCGCATGTAGGTGATGTAGCCGCCCTCGTACAGGCGCTGGGCGATGCTCATTGCCCGGCGGGCACCGAAGTTCAGCTTGCGCGAGGCCTCCTGTTGGTAGGTCGAGGTGATGAACGGCGGCGGCGGGGTGCGCCGCTGCTCCTTGGTGCGGATGTCCTCGACCGCGTAGCGCGCCCCCTCCAGGGTGGCGACGACGCTGGCCGCGTCGGCCTCCACCGCCAACCGCCGCTGAAGGTCCGCCGGAGCGTCGCCGATCTTGGTCGGGATCTTGCGGTCGCCGATCTGCACCAGGACCGCGGGAAAGCTCTCCGCCTTCCGGGCGGGCAGCTCCGTGTCCAGCAGGGCGGTGAGGGTCCAGTACTCGACCGGCACGAACGCCCGGATCTCCCGCTCCCGCTCGACGATCAGCCGCAGCGCCGGCGACTGGACGCGCCCGGCGGACAGGCCGTAGCGGATCTTCTTCCACAGCAGCTGCGACACCGGGTAGCCGACCAGCCGGTCGATCGCCCGGCGGGCCTGCTGGGCGTCGACCAGGTCGTCGTCGATGTCGCGGGGGTGGGCGATCGCCTCGGTAACCGCCCGGCGGGTGATCTCGGTGAAGGTGACCCGGCGGCGCTTTTCCGGCGGGATGGCGCACGCCTCGGCGACATGCCAGGCGATCGCCTCGCCTTCCCGGTCGTAGTCGGTGGCGAGGTAGACCGCGTCAGCCTTTTTTGCAGCCGCTGCGATGTCGTGGATCACCCTGGTCTTGTCGTCGTTGACGACGTAGTCGAGGGTGAAGCCGTTGCCGACCTCGACGCCGAGCGAGCTCTCCGGGAGGTCCCGGACATGCCCGATTGAGGGCAGCACCTTGTAGGTCTTGCCGAGGTACTTCTCGATGGTCTTGGCCTTGGCCGGCGACTCGACCACCACGAGGTTGTGTGCCATCTCTACTCCCGAAGCTAACTCTGTTCGCCAAACTCATCGTTGTCCGGCGCCGGAGGTGCCCTCGATCACGGGGTTGACGGGGGTGTTCCAAGCCGGGTCGGCACCCAGCCGGATGCTGGGGCGAGCTCGGCTCCCTTGAACGTAACCAGGTGCCGAATGCCAGGGTAACTCCCGGCCGGGCGACGTCATTCCCCGAGCCGTCGAGAGCACCCGCCGGAGTGCGTAGGGTGCGGCATTTATCGGGCTCTGTCAAGCGGGGGCTGCGGGCAGGGCCCGGGTGGCTCCTCCACAGCGCACCCTCAGGGGGGCTGCCCTACACTCCGAGCCGTGGCGCACCTGCTGAATTCGATCAGGCACTGGATCGAGACCGTCATGCCGTGGGGGGTCCCCGGCTACTTCACCGTCTTCGTCCTGATGGTCCTGGAGTCGGCCTGCATCCCGATCCCGAGCGAGATCACGATGCCGGTCGCCGGGCTGCTCGCCTCCGAACACCACCTCGGCCTGGCTGTGGCGATCGTCGCCGGGATCCTGGGCAACCTCGTCGGGTCGCTGGTCAGCTACGCCGTCGGCCGTAGCGGCGGGCGCGCCCTGCTGGTCAACTACGGCAAATACGTCCTCATCCGGCCCCACGACCTCGACCGGGCCGACGCCTGGTTCGCCCGCTACGGCCAGCCGGCGGTGTTCTTCTCACGGATTCTCCCGGTGCTCCGGACCTTCATCTCGCTCCCGGCGGGGGTTGCCCGGATGGACCTCAAGAAGTTCACCCTGCTGACCTTCGTCGGGACGCTGCCCTGGGTGATCGCGCTCGCGGTTGCCGGCTTCGAGCTGGGCAACAACTGGGACAAGGTGCTGAATTACACCCGCCCGCTTGAATACCTGGCCGTCCTAGGGATCGTGGTCCTGATCGCGGTGGCGGTGATCCGCCGGCTTAGAGCGTCTCGCACGGCACATACGTAGTGAGGGACTTACAGGGGATACGGTAACCACACACCTGCGACCAGCCTGTCCGCGACGTTCTTTACCTACCGCTGGGAATCCATTTATGATGCTCCCCGATTTCCCTGCCAGCCGCCTGTCTCCACCCCCGCCGACGCCTTTGGCGCTGCGCGGCGAGTGAGGGCGGCCCGGTTGTGGCGCGGGCGGGGACCGAGTTGGGTTGGGCGGTGACCTGCAGGTCCCAAGACGGTGGGGGGGACGCGGTCGCTGGTCGGTGCACAGTCAGGGCTGGGTGACCACGGGGATGTCTTGTGGCTTGAACGGAAGTTTTGGGGTCACAAAATGAAGGAGGACAAGCGGTCATGAATCTGGCAGCAGAGGGCACCTACCAGGTATTCACGTTGCACCGAGCCGACTGGTTCTGGCTCGTCTTTTCCCTCGTGACCGCCTTTCTCGCCATCATCACCGGGTTCGGGCTTAGCCGGAGCGTGCTCCAGGCCGACGCCGGCACGCCCAAGATGCAGGAGATCGCTCGGGCCATCCAGGAAGGCGCCATGGCCTACCTGAAGCGCCAGTTCAAAACGATCGCCATCATCATCATCCCGCTGGCGGTCCTGGTCTTCATCACCTCGGAGAAGATCATCAACGCCAACACCGGGGCCGTCGCACTGAGCTTCGGCCAGTCGGGTGCCTTCCGGACCCTGGCCTTCATCGGCGGGTGCCTGATGTCGGGCCTCACCGGGTTCATCGGCATGAGCCTGGCCGTCCGCGGCAACGTCCGGACGGCAGCGGCCGCCCGCTCCGGCTCGCTGCCCGGGGCGCTGAAGGTGGCGTTCCGGACCGGGGGCATCGCCGGGATGTTCACCATCGGCCTGGGGATGGTGGGGGCGACCGTCATCATCATGGTCTTCCAGAACTCGGCTACCGACATCCTCGTCGGCTTCGGGTTCGGCGGCTCGCTGCTGGCCCTGTTCATGCGGGTGGGCGGGGGCATCTTCACGAAGGCGGCCGACGTCGGCGCCGACCTGGTCGGCAAGGTTGAGGCCGGCATCCCCGAAGACGACCCGCGCAACGCGGCGACCATCGCCGACAACGTCGGTGACAACGTCGGTGACTGCGCCGGGATGGCGGCCGACCTGTTCGAGTCCTACGAGGTCACCCTCGTTGCCTCGATCATCCTCGGCGTCGCCGCCTTCAAGTCGATCGGCCTCAACCCGGCACTGGGCCTCATCTTCCCGCTGGTCGCCCGGGCGATCGGGGTGCTCGCCTCGATCGTCGGGGTGTTCGCCGTGCGGGCGACCAACAAGGACAAGTCGGCGATGGCGCCGATCAACCGCGGCTTCGTCACCGCCGGGGTGCTCGCGGTCATCGGCACCTTCCTGGTCGCCCAGTACTACGTCCACGAGCTGCGGGTCTTCTGGGCGGTCGTCGCCGGGCTCGTCCTCGCTCAGGTGATCAGCAAGCTCACCGAGTACTTCACCTCGACCGAGACCAGTCCGGTCCAGGAGATCGCCGAGGCGACCCGCACCGGTCCCGCGACGACGATCCTTTCCGGGTTCTCCTCCGGGCTGGAGTCCACGGTGTGGGCCATCATCTCGATCGCCGTCGTGCTGGGCTTCACCATCTACCTGGGCAAGGGCAACATCGAGTTCTCGCTGTACCTGGTGTCGCTGTGCGGGATGGGCATGCTGGCCACGACCGGGGTCGTCGTCTCGGAAGACACCTTCGGCCCGGTGTCGGACAACGCCGCCGGGATCGCCGAGATGTCGGGCGAGTTCGAGGGCGAGCCGCAGAAGATCATGGTCAGCCTCGACGCCGTCGGCAACACCACCAAGGCGATCACCAAGGGCTTCGCCATCGCCTCGGCGGTCATCGCCGCGGTCGCCTTGTTCGCCTCGTTCATCGAGACCATCGGCGAGGAGTTCCCGTCGCTCAAGGGTATCGGCGGGAACCACCTGTTCCATTCGCCCACCTTGTTAACCCAGGTCAACGTGGCCGACCCGAAAATCCTGATCGGTTTGCTGGTCGGTGGCGCGGTGCCGTTCATGTTCTCGTCGCTGGCCATCCGGGCGGTGGGCCGGTCGGCGTCCACGGTGGTCCGTGAGGTTCGCCGCCAGTTCCGGGAGCACCCCGGGATCATGGACGGCTCCGAGCGGCCGGAGTACGGGCCGGTGATCGACATCTGCACCGGGGCGGCCCTGCGTGAGCTGACCACCCCGGCCCTGCTGGCGATCCTGACGCCGATCATCATCGGCTTCGGGGTAAGCTACCTGGCACTGGGGGCCTTCCTGGCGGCGGTCATCCTCACGGGCCAGCTCATGGCGGTGTTCCTGTCGAACGCCGGTGGCGCCTGGGATAACGCCAAGAAGTTCATCGAGGACGGGCACCACGGCGGCAAGGGATCGGACGCCCACAAGGCGGCGGTCATCGGCGACACCGTCGGCGACCCGTTCAAGGACACCGCCGGCCCGGCGCTCAACCCGCTGATCAAGGTGATGAACCTGGTCTCGCTGCTGATGCTGCCGGCAGTGATCCAGGCCGAGAGCCACACCGCAGAGCGGCTGATCATCGCCGGCGTGGCCCTCGTGGTCCTGCTCGCCGCCATCGCCTTCTCGAAGCGGAAGACGGAGTCGATGCTGACCGACTAAGCGCTTGGTAGTCCCGCAAACACAGCAGGCACAAAGCCGGGCCCGCACGGGCCCGGCTTTTTGCGTGGTCCGGCTGCGGATCTCCGGCGGGTGTCAAGGGACTGCCGGATCCACAGGTGGCACCCCTCGCTACGCTGGAAGGGGAAGTGGCTCGCCTGGGGGCGGCGCAATTCGCTGCTATCAGCAGGCGTCAAGCCCTGGCCGCCGGCTAAGACAACTAACGCAGCGAAGAGCTGGCGGCGGCCTGCACGCCATTCTGGGCGGCATGAGGAGCGCTCGCTAATGCTAGTTCGCCGCTGGGGCAGCCTCCTCGATGGTGGAGTGCACCTTGAGGATCTTCGAGAGCCCGGTGATCGTCAGCACCTTGAGGATCTGCTCGTGCCGGCAGACGACACTCAGGTCGCCGCCCCGCTCGCGCACCCGCTTAAGCCCGAACACAAGCACCCCGAGCCCGGTCGAGTCGAGGAAGTCAACATCCTCGAGGTCGACCACGACCTGCCGTTGGTCGCCCTCGGTGGCCACGGCGAGCGCTTCGCGGAGCTGCGGCGCGGTGAACACGTCCACCTCGCCTGCGACCCTGACCACAGTGGCCTTGACCGCGTTATTTGTCTCGATCCTTATGTCCATTTATTCTCCCACATGTGCAGCCCTCGGCTCAGTTGACGCCCGGGATGCCGGTTGCGGCGGGCTTGCCCGGACGACCCAGGGTGCGTTACCCAGGCACGGACGTTTCCAATCATTGGAGTTTGCCAGCGGCTGCTAGCGTGCGGGGCGCCCCTCCCTGGGGCAGCTCTGGAGGCACACCGGAGGACCCCATGCCGCTCTACATCGCCGTCATCGGCCCCAGTGGGGACCCCATCGACCCGGCGGTCGCCGAGGCCGCCAACCGGGTGGGGGCGATGGTCGCCGAAGCGGGGGCGGTCCTGGTCTGCGGTGGGGGCACAGGTGCGATGGAGGCGGCCTGCCGGGGAGCGCAGAGTGGCGGGGGGCTCACCGTCGGGATCCTGCCGGGCTCCACCCGGCGGGAGGCCAACCGCTGGGTGAGCGTGGCCGTCCCGACCGGACTGGGCGAGGCCCGCAACGCGGTGGTGGTGCGGGCCGCGGACGCCGTGATCGCGGTCGGCGGTAGCGTGGGCACGCTGTCCGAGATCGCCCTGGCGCTCAAGATGGGCCGCCCCGTCGTTGGGCTCGGCAGCTGGGAGGCCCGGCTGCCGCGGTTCGGCTCGGCGGGCAAGGGCGGCGGCGAGGAGTTGGCGGTGCACCGGGCCGGGTCACCGGAGGAGGCGGTGGCGACAGCGATCAGCCTTGGGGGCGGGGTGGATTATGACTAACAAATTCCATTGGAGCTCTGCACGGAGTCAAGGTTCCCGGAAAACATGCCGACTAGTCGGCATGTAGTGCTTTCAGGCCCGCCCGAGCCTGGTGGTGTGGGTGCGGGATCACCCGCCATCGTGGTTGCAAACCAGGACAAGCCGGACGCTCGCGCTCGGACCAGGAAGATAATGGATATCTCAGGAAATTTTGCGTCGCCAATTCGATCAAAAGTGCTACGCTTTGGGCTCCTGAGCACCAGGGGAGGGAACTTGGTGCAGGAAGCGGGGCCCCCATGGCGGTAGCTGAACGGATCCTCAACCTCAGGCCGCTGGCCGACACCCGGCCCGACCGCGCGCTGGTGAAGGAGGCGCAGAGCGGGGACCCTGGGGCCTCCTCCGTCCTGATCGAGCGCTACTACCCGCGGGTCTACTCCTTCGTCGCCCACCTGACCTACAGCCGGGCCAGCGCCGAGGACCTCACTCAGGAGGTCTTCACCCGGGCGCTCAAGGCCCTCGGGCGGTTCAACGGCCAGTACCAGTTCGAGCATTGGCTGCTGCGCATCGCCAAGAACCTGTGCATCGACGAGGCCCGGCGCTACGGTCGCTCCCCGGAGCCGACCGACCCCGGAGAGCTGCCGGAACTGGAAGGGATCCCGGCCCCGGACTACGTGTGGGAGACCGTCTCCCAGGAACTCGTCGCCAGCGTCGTGCGGCGAGCGCTTTCCGCCCTGCCCTCCCGCCAGCGGGCCGTCCTGGTGCTGCGCGAGATGGAGGGGATGTCCTACGCCGACATCGCCCAGGTGATCGGCACCAACCCCAGGGGCGTCGAGGCGACATTGCGGCGGGCGCGGGTCCGCTTCCGGATGGAGATTGCCCACGCGGAGTCGGTCGAGGAGGGCCAGGCCGCCTGCCGGCGGGTGTTGCGCCTGGTCGCGGACGACCCGGCCGGGTCCCGGTCGGAAGAGGCCGCTCAACACCTGGCCCAGTGCGCCGAGTGCCGCCGGGCGGCCCGGGCCAGCCAGGGCAGGCCGGCGAGAGCCTTCGGTTTCATCCCGCTGGTGGGCCTGCTCAAGGGCTGGTCCGCGCTGCAGCACGGCGGCTCGGCGTTGGGCTCCTCGCTGCGCCGGGCCACCAGCCGGGTCAGGGATGCCAGCATGATGGCCGGGCTCGGCCTGGGTGGCGGCGCGGTCATGGCCGCCCCGCTGGCCCGGATGGCCGAGGTGACCGGCGGCGTGCTCGTGGCGACGGTCGTCGTCGTTGCCCCGATGTCGCAGGCGGCGGCTCCGGTCGCCACCAGCGCCCCCACGTACGTGCCGGCCCCGGCCCAGCTCCAGGTCGCCAGCGTGCCGTCGGTCGCGCTGCTCTACCGGGCCTCGGCGGCGAGCCAGCAGGTATCGAGCACTCGGACGTTCTTCCAGACCTCGTCGGCTCCGATCACGCCCTCGGTCGTCGGTCCGCAGCAGATCATGGCCGCCTCGTCGCCCGACCTGGCGGGGACGCTCAGCACCGTCACCGACAACCTCGTCAACGAGGCAGTAAGCGGGGTCGAGTCGATCACCACCATCCTTACCGCGCAGCTCGCCGCAGTGAACCAGCTCGCCAACTCCACCGTGGCCGAGGTCTCTTCCCCGCTGACGTCACTGGCCCAGCCGGTCCTGTCAACCGTCACCGGGACCGTCAACGGCGTGAGTGCCGGGGTGGGCGGCCTGCTGAACGGTGTTGGCACCGGGGTCCCGGGCCTGACCAGCGGGTCGACCGGCACGTCGTCGGGCGGCGCCTCGGCGGACTCGACGCAGAAGTCGTCGTCGACCAAGCCCTAACCGGCGGCCTTTGCCCGGGCGCATGCGGCGTAGCGACAGATTGTGGAGTTCTTCCCCCGAAAAGCCGGAAACAACTCCACAATTGCGCGCTTTAAAGCGCCAACGGGTCCTGGCGGTCAGTGCTCGGTGATCAACCGGCCTCGCACCACCAGCCGCTGCGAGGCGCTGCCCTTGGGATTGCACGTGGTGAGCGTCAGGTAGGAGCCGGCCGCGGTGAGCGGCGCCACGACGCTCCAGTCGTTTGGAGCGATGATCCACGCTGCCGCGTCCGGGCGCACGGTCCCCGCTGGGCGCTCCCGGCCCTCGAGGGCCGGGAGGATCTCGTAGGTGCAGCTGCCGGCCGGCGTGGTCAGCGTGACGTCCTCGCCGGCGACCAACTCGTCCAGCCGGTTGAACGGGTGACCGTAGGTGGTGCGGTGGCCGGCGATGGCAGTGTTCGCATCGGCCGGGGCGCACGGGCCCGGTGTCCCGGCGTAGTGGCCGGGGCCGGTGCGGAGCGACTGGGCGCCGGTCCCCTGGACGACGACCGCGTTGAGGCCGATCGCCGGGATCCTGAGCACGGCTATCGCCTCCCGGAGCGGGGCCGGTTGCCCTCCGGGCAGGCTGGAAGCGGCGGTCCGGGTCGTCAGGGCGACGCTGGCGGCAAACTGTCGCCGTAGCCTCGCCTGCTGGCGGCCGGCGTACAGGTCGGTCAGCGGCGGGTAGGCGAGCAGGGCGATCCCGGCGACGATCAGGACCACCGCCACGACCGCCACCGCGCGGCGCACGAGGATGCGGGCAGCTGCGCTCGGGGAGCGAGGCGCGCGCTCGGGTACCGGCTGGGAGACCCCCTCGCACCGAGACCTTCTAGGATGGATCATGACTCCGATGCCGCCTTCGCAGGTCCCTGCTCCCAAGGAGATCAAGGCCGCCGCTTTCTTCGATCTGGACCGAACGGTCGTCGCCCGCCCGAGCGGTCTGGCCTTTGGCCGCCAGTTCCACCAGGCGGGGCTGATCACCCGCACCAACCTGCTACGGGGCTACGTCGCGCAGGCGATCTACCTCCTCCGCGGTGCCGACGAAGCCCGGATGGAGCGGTGGCGGCTCCAGGGCCTGGAGCTGTCCCGGGGCCAGAAGCGGGCCGGGTTCGGGAATGTGATCGAGGCGTCGATGGCCGAGGTCATCCGCCCGATTATCTACCGGGAGGCCCTGGACCTCATGGAATGGCACCGCTCGCGGGGCCGTGCGATCTACCTCGTCTCGTCGTCGCCGGAGGAGGTGGTCGTCCCGATCGGGCGGTTGCTCGATGTTGACGGGGTGATCGCCACCCGCTCGAAGGTGGACGCGGAGGACCGCTACGTGGGCGAGCTCGAGTTTTACTGCTACGGCCCGGCCAAGGCGGAGGCGATCCGGGCGCTGGCCGGGGCACGGGGCATCGACCTCCCCGGGAGCTGGGGCTACTCGGACTCGATCACCGACCTGCCGATGCTGGAGACGGTGGGCCACTCGGTGGCAGCCAACCCGGACAAGGACCTGCGCCGGGTTGCCGTCGCCCGGGGCTGGGAGGTCGTCCGCTTCCGGCTACCGGTGCAGCTGAACCCGCTACGGCTGGCAACCGCCACCCCGCGCCGGCGGGCGGCCCTCGCCGCCAGCGCGGTGGCCGGGATGGCACTGCTGGCGGCGGCGTTCCGTACCCGCCCGCGCCCTCGGCGCCGGGACTAGGCCTGCAGCAGGCCTGCACCAGCGAGGAGCCAGTTTTGTGGATCGCTACACTCAATAATGAGGGCCCATGATCCACAAAACACCGGATCGCTAGCCCTAAGGCTTCCCGGACGGGCCGAGCTCGACGTAGAGCGAGCTGCCCCGCCGGTGGAACTCCTCCGCCTTCTCGGCCAGGCCGGCGGCGACCGCCTGGTCCTCGGTCATCCCGTGGGCGGCGGCGTACTCCCGGACGTCCTGGCTGATCCGCATCGAGCAGAACTTCGGCCCGCACATCGAGCAGAAGTGGGCCTTCTTGGCCGGGGTCGCCGGCAGGGTCTCGTCGTGGAAGCTGCGGGCGCACTCCGGGTCGAGCGACAGGTTGAACTGGTCCTCCCAGCGGAACTCGAACCGGGCCTTGGACAAGGCGTCGTCCCAGGCCTGCGCCCCCGGGTGGCCCTTGGCCAGGTCGGCGGCGTGGGCGGCGATCTTGTAGGCGATCACCCCGTCCTTGACGTCGGCGCGGTTGGGCAGTCCCAGGTGCTCCTTGGGGGTGACGTAGCACAGCATCGAGGCCCCGTACCAGCCGATCATCGCCGCCCCGATCGCCGAGGTGATGTGGTCGTAGCCGGGGGCGATGTCGACCGTCAGCGGACCGAGCGTGTAGAACGGGGCGTCGTGGCAGACCTCTCGTTCAAGGTCGACGTTGGCCTTGATCTTGTCCATCGGCACGTGGCCCGGGCCCTCGATCATCACCTGGACATCGTGCCGCCAGGCTGCCTCGGTCAGTTCCCCCAGTGTGCGGAGCTCGGCGAACTGGGCCTCGTCGTTGGCGTCGGCGATGGAGCCTGGCCGCAACCCGTCGCCCAGGGAGAAGGCGACGTCGTAGGCGGCGAGGATCTCGCACAGCTCCTCGAAGTGGGTGTAGAGAAAGTTCTCCTTGTGGTGCGCCAGGCACCAGGCGGCCATGATCGAACCGCCCCGGGACACGATCCCGGTCACCCGGCGGGCGGTCAGCGGAACGTAGGGCAGGCGCACCCCGGCGTGGACGGTGAAGTAGTCCACCCCCTGCTCGGCTTGCTCCAGGACCGTGTCCCGGTACAGCTCCCAGGTCAGCTCCTCGGCCACCCCGCCGGCCTTCTCCAGCGCCTGGTAGATCGGCACCGTCCCGATCGGTACCGGCGAGTTGCGCACGATCCACTCCCGGGTGGCGTGGATGTCGGCGCCGGTCGACAGGTCCATCACGGTGTCGGCTCCCCAGCGGATCGACCAGGCCAGCTTCTCGACCTCCTCGTCAATCGAGGAGCCGATCGCCGAGTTGCCGATGTTGGCGTTGATCTTGACCGCCAGGTTGCGCCCGATCGCCATCGGCTCGGTCTCGGGGTGATTGACGTTCGCCGGCAGGATCGCCCGGCCGGAGGCGATCTCGGCCCGCACGAACTCCGGGTCGAGCCCCTCCCGGAGGGCGACAAACTCCATCTCCGGGGTCACCATCCCGGACCGGGCGTAGTGGAGTTGGGTGACGCAGCGCCCCGCCTTGGCCCGCAGCGGGGTTGGCCGGGGGCCGGAGAAGCCGGCGACATCGATGGCCAGCGACGCCCCCGGGTACTCTTCGACGTCTCCCCGCTCCAGGATCCAGGGCCGGCGCAGCGGCGGGAGGCCAAGCCGGATGTCGACCTGGGCCTCGGCGTCGGTGTACGGGCCGCCGGTGTCGTACAGGCGGATCGGAGGGTTGGCGTCGCTCCCGGAGTCCCCCGCCGGGCCGTAGCCGGAGGGGGTGGGTGACAGCGCGATCTCGCGCATCGGCACCCGCAGGTCGGGCCGGGAGCCCGCTACGTAAACCTTTCTGGCGTTGGGGGTGGCGCGTCCCCGGCGGGGCTCGCCGGGCTCGTGGGGCATGGTGAGGTCGATGTCCGTCTTCATGTGTGTCCTCCCTTCGCCAGCGTTACCTGGAGCAGGTTCAAGCGGTCGGCGCCACGCTTCGAAGCGCCCTCTCAGCCCGGATCCGCCGGGCTCCCGCGACAAGGCTCATCCTACCCGCCCGACTACCGCCGGGACGCCGGCTTAGAGGCCGCGCCAGTCGGTCAACGTCTCCGGAGCGATCAGCGGCCCGGTGTAGACCGAGGTGGCGATGTCCAGCTGGATCTGGGCGTGTTCGGTGAGCGGCAGGCTGGCGGGGTCGGGCCCGGTGTACAGCTTGCCGTTGTAGAAGGCGGTCACCGTGCCCTTGTCCGGCCCGACCTGGGTGGCACTCAGCGGCTGGCCCCACTCGGCGAAGAAGTCGCCCAGCGAGAAGGTGGCGTTGCTCGGCGACTCGATGTGGATGATCCCGTCGGCGGCGTGGGTGTGCAGCCAGTAGAAGCACGATCCCGACCCGACGTAGGGCTGCCCGTTGCTCTGCGACACCTGGTAGTTGTCGATCCCGATGCCGTAGGGCACCTGGGCCGGCTCGCCGTTGACGAAGATCGTCAGGTGGGCGTGGTGGTGGTAGGCGAGCTGCTCGTTGGTGTTGCACTGGATGCCGTTGACCGTGTGCCCTTTGGTGTCGGCCGTGGTATCGGCGAGCGGGTTGCCATTCGGTACCGGGATGCCCTCGGGCCCGAGCGGGCCGGGCGTCGGCGTGGCGACCGCGGTTGCCGTGGGGATCGCACCGGTGGGTACGTTGCTGGAGACGCTCGTGGGCTTCGTCGCGGTGGGCTTCAGCAGGATGAACAGCACGGCCCCGATGACCACCACCGCCCCGATGACCCCATAGGTGTAGGTCTGCCGCTGGCGCCTGGCCTTGGCGGCCGCCTCCTCGGCGGCCTTGCGCTTTTCGATTTCCTTGGCCCGGCGCTCCCGGGCCTCCCGCTGGCGGGGGCTGGGGCCCTGCGTCCCCGCGCCGCCAGCGGGCTTGGCGGCCGGTTTCGCCGGGGGCTTGGCACCCGCGGTGGGAGTGGGCTTCAGCCGGTTACCCGCAGCGGCCCCGGATCCGGCCGTTGCCGCCGGGGCCTGGCCGGTTTGGGCTCCGCTTTGCCCGGCCTTGCCGGTGCCCTGGCTGGCCTTGCCGGTGCCCTGGCTGGCCTGGCCGGTGCGCTCGCCGGCCTTGCCGGTGGGCTGGCCGGTTTTTGTGGGCGGGGGCCCGCTCTTGGCCACACCCTTCGGTACCGGGCGCCCCTTGGCCCCAGGCCGGGCTCCTGGAACGGGGCGGTTCGGCTTGCCGGCAAGGCGGGTGGGCCCGCCGGGAGCTGCGGGCTTCGGCTTGGCGCCGCCAGCTGGCGTTGTCGCGCCACCGCCGGCCTCCGTTGGCACCGTGCCGGCGGCCGGCTTAACCTCCGCCGGTGGGTCTACGGGTTCGCCGTCGGGCGGCTCCGCAGCGCCACTGGAGCGAGTCTCTCCGGGCGCCGGGCCTGCTTCCTCCCGGTCGCCAGCCTGGTCTTCGGTTCCCGAATCCTCGTCGCTCACGTCCCTCTCCTGATCGCAGGACCACCAAGTGGGCGACTTGCGCCAATGGGTCCGGGGTTAGTGGTGCCTCCCTCAATGACGGCGGACGTTCGAGGCCCCTGCATCCCCGCTCGCTGCGTTGCTCGTCGGTTGCATAGCCCCGCTATGCGCCCTCCTCGCGCCGTGCGAATCGGGGTAGGGCCGCTCTCGGTGCCGCCTCATTTTCGGGAAGCACCACTAGGTTAGTGGCAATCACTGCCCGGCGGCCACCGGTCACCTTGAGTTCGGCTGAGCGCCCCCTGCGAACCCCGCTGCCAGGCGTCAGCCCCGCCCGAGCCGGCCCCGCCCGGGTCAGCCGCGGGCGGTGAGGACGGCGGCCGTCACAATCTCGGCGGCGATCCCAGCGGCGCCAACGGTGTCGCCGGTCAGCCGGCCGAACCGGCGGGTCGCCCAGCGGGCGGCGAGCTCGGCCAGCCCCGCCCCGAGCACCACCGCCAGCAGACCTCGCCAGCCGCCAGCAAGCCCGGCGATCACCGCGGCGATCCCCACCGCGGCAGCAGGGACCCCCCACCCGGCCCCGGCCAGCGCATCGGTCAGTGACGCGGCCTGCGACTCGCCGGGCGGGCGCCGCCGGAGCGGTGTTCCCAGCGTAAGCACCATCGACGTGCGGCTTACGACGGGCGGCACCAGGAGCAGCCACCAGTGGCCAGCCGGCGCCGCCTGGCCAATCAGCACCGCCAGCAGGGACCAGCGCGCCAAGAGCGTCGCTCCCAGCACGGCGGCGCCGACCGCCCCGATCGCCGGGTCGCGCATCACTTCGAGCGCTGCCTCGGCGGATTTCCGCGAGGCCCAGCCGTCGGCGAGGTCCGCTACGGCGTCAATGTGGAGCCCTCCGGTCAGGCCGATGTCGGCCAGGATCACCAGCGCCGCAGCCGGAAGTCCCCCCCAGAGCCAGTAGCCCGCCCAGCCGATCCCGACCCAGACCGAGCCGACCAGCAGGCCCACGACCGGAAAGGCAATGAGGCTCCGGCGCCCCGGCGCCGCGCCCCGGCGGCCGAGCGGGAGCACCGTGAGGAAGGCAACGGCTTCGATCAGGGCATCCACCTGCGCCCGCCAACCGCCGGTAAAGAGTGGCTAGCCGATCCCCGCCTCGGCGAAGGTGGACATATGTGCCAGCACCGCCGCCGCGGCGACGACCACCGGCACCGCCAGCAGACCCCCGGTCCCTTCGCCGAGCCGGAGCCCGAGGTCGATCACCGGTTGGAGGCGGAGCTTGGCCAGCGCGGCGGTGGCTCCCGGCTCGCTCGACCGGTGCCCGGCGATGAGGTAGTCACGCGACTCGGGGGCCAGCGCGGTCGCCACCAGAGCGGCGGCACCGGCGTTGACCCCGTCAAGGATCACCGGAACCCGGCGGGCAGCCCCGGCCAGGATCAGCCCGGCCAGGGCGGCGTGCTCCAGGCCACCGATGGCGGCGAGGACTCCCATCGGGTCGGTGAGGTCGAGGTCATGGGTCTCCAGTGCCCGGCCGACGACCTTGGTCTTCAGCTCCAGGGTGGCGTCGTCGATACCGGTGCCTCGCCCGGTGACCGCCGCCGGTTCGCGGCCGGTGAACGCCGCGATCAGGCAGGCGGCGGGCGTGGTATTGGCGATGCCCATATCGCCGGTTACCAGGAGGTCGGCGCCCACCTCGATCAGATCGTTGGCGGCCGTCACCCCGGCCGAGATGGCGGCGGAGGCTTCCGCCCGGCTCATCGCCGGGCCCTCCAGCAGATCGGCAGTGCCCCGGCGCACCTTGGCGACCCGGAGCCGTGGATGCTGCGGCAGGGCCGAGGCGACCCCGACGTCGAGCACCATCACCGCCGCCCCGACGACGTTGGCGATGGCGTTGACCGCGGCGGTCTCCGAGCAGAAGCCGGCGATCATCGCCGCCGTGACCTCCTTCGGCCAGGGCGAGACGCCTTGGGACAGGACGCCATGGTCCCCGGCGGCGATGAGCACGGCTGGGCGGCGGGGCACCGGAGGAGGAGAGACGCCAGCGATCGCTGCCAGCTGGATCCCGAGTTCTTCCACCCGCCCGAGACTGCCCTGGGGCTTCACCAACTCGTCCTGGCGGGCGCGGGCGGCCTTCTCGGCGACCCGGTCAACGGGCTCGATCGCACCGATCACCCGGGCTACCTGATCATCGGCATTCATGCGGCGGACCTCCTCGCTCGGCGGGGGCGGGTGACGGGCGGCTGCCATTGTGACGTGGTCGGCACCTTCAGCGTTCCCGCCAGGCCCGGCACCCACGCAGGACGGCCTCGAAAACTGCCCGGGCAAGGTCCGCTCCGTGTGGCGTGGCCGGGCCGGCGAACGGTTCCGCCGGTTGAGCGGGCGGGCAGGCGATCACCAGGGCATCTGAGGCCGTACCCGTCGCCCAGCCGGGCGCGTTGGCGGCCTGGACCCCGGCGGCGGCCAGCGCCTGCGCCTTGGCCTCGACCGCAGTGATGAAGGCGCCGGCCAGACCCGCCTCCGTGAGTGGCACGGCGACCACGGCAAAGACGTTGATCGTCCCTACCCGAGCGGGGGCGCCCGCCGGGGCGGGGGGCGGCTGGTGCACCGTGGCCGCGAGCACCGCCGCCGCGGTCGGATGGCCCAGACCAACGGTGGCCAGGACCCGGGCCGTGCCGTTGGTGATGTCCTGGACCGCATCGACCTTCGCTGCCGTGAGCATCCCGACGACCGGACCGGCGAAGCCATTGGTCGCCTCGGCGAGGTGGGTTTCCGGGTCGGTCCGGGCGTAGTCCGGGGCGACTTGGAGGTTCACCCAGGTGCGCACCCGGCCGAGCCCACCGCCGTACACCGCCGACGACAGGCAACGGGCCTCGTCGACCAGCTCCGCCCGGAGCAGCCGCCCGCCCAGAGACAGCTCGATGTCGCAGCGGAACGCCGGTGGTTCGGCGGGCAT